>Ga0209447_10000171_pt1 | contig 17020 bp, 11 predicted proteins | sample BogFormECP04_OM3_FD_188243 | JGI IMG/M metagenome (GOLD analysis project Ga0209447, IMG submission 188243) | Bog forest soil microbial communities from Calvert Island, British Columbia, Canada - ECP04_OM3 (SPAdes) (version 2) | ecosystem: Environmental > Aquatic > Freshwater > Wetlands > Bog ... | reverse complement strand
AGAGCGGCCCAGTCCACGCCGCGCGCGGTCCGAGCCGTTCAAAATTCTCGAGCACCTGCCGCGTTAGCGGCAGCAGAGCGCGCACGGCTTCGCGCCGCTTCATTCCTGCCGCAGTCATCAGCCGCGTGGCCGCTTCCATCAGCGCAAGGACATTCCCTGCGGCCATCGCGCCAGCAGCATGATAGAGCGGCTTCTTCGCGCCTTCGATGCGTACGGGGACCGCGCCAAGCGCGCGCGCAATTTGCCGCGCAGCACGGACCGCAGGGGCATCGCCCTCAATCGCAAAAACTCTTCCTTCCAGCGGGGGCACTCCCACGCCGCTGAAGGTTTGCAGCGGATGCATCGAGCCAACTGACGCTCCGCATTTTTTTACGGACTCGAGCACGCGCGAGCTTACCGCCCCGCTCGTGTGCAGAACGATTTTACCGTTCAGTTCCTCGGCGCCAATGCGGGCCAACTCTGCGGCGACTTCGGCAAGAACGCGGTCCGCGGTGGTGATCAGGATAACCTGCGCTGCAAGCACCTGCCGCGTCAGAAACGCGTGCGCGTGCCCGGCCCCGATGACGCGCACCGCTTTGCGCGCGCTGGGTTCGCTGCTGGTCACCACGGCGCCGATTTTCCATCCCAACTCGCGGAGGCGACGCCCGAGCGCGCGGCCCACGCGTCCTGCGCCGATGATCGAAAGGGTCGCCGTCATTGCATGTTAGGATAACCCGAGGTCAGCGCTGGATACCAATTTTGATGCATATTTTTGGACTCCTTCTTTTTTCCCTGATCGCGGCCTTTTGGATCCTCCAAGGGCTCCGCGTCGCCTACGGCGCAACGAAAATTCCCCGGATCAGAAATTTTGCAGCGGCGCAAGACTCCGAGTGCCCGAGCATTTCCCTGATCTTTGCCGCGCGCGATGAAGAAGAAAAACTTCCGGGCGCGCTCGCGACGCTGGCCGCGCTGGATTATCCGCATCTCGAAATCATCGCGGTCGACGACCGCTCGCAGGACGCGACGGGGCGCATTCTCGATGAATTTGCCGCGGGGCATTCACGTTTTCGCGCGGTGCATGTTTCCGAACTGCCGGCCGGCTGGCTCGGAAAACCGCACGCGCTGCAAAAGGCGTACGAAGCTTCCACCGGCGAGTGGCTGCTGTTCACCGACGCTGACGTGAGGTTCGAGACGAGCGTGCTGCGGCGGGCAGTGGCGATGGCCGAAGAGCTCCGAGCGGACCATCTGACGCTGGGCGCCAAGGTGGAGATGCGCGGGTTTTGGGAAAAGACGGTGCTGACGTTTTTCGCGTTGGCGTTTCACGTGGCGAATCAGCTCGATCAAGTCGGCAACGTGAAGTCCAAGGCGTACGCAGGGATTGGAGCGTTTCAGATGCTGAAGCGCAGCGTCTACGAAACGATCGGCACGCACCAAAAACTAAAGATGGAAGTAGTGGATGACATGAAAGTGGGAAAACTGGTGAAGCAAAGCGGATTTCGATCCGTGGTGGCGCTGGCACAGGAGTTTGTGAGCGTCCGTTGGCAGGCCGGGGTGCGGAATGTGATTCGGGGCGTGACAAAAAACTTCTTCGCGGCGTTCGGGTATAGCGTGACCTATGCGGGGGCCGCGGTGGTGATGATGTTGCTGATGAACGTGGTTCCGTTTATCGGCGTGGCCGCGGGGCATGGCTGGATTCGCATTCTGGCGGGAATCGCCGCGGGTGTGGCGATGACGGTGCATGCGGGTGGGGATTTGGCGAGCGGAGTTTCGCCGCTCTATGCGGTAACGCATCCGATTGGCGCCATTTTATTTTGTTACATGATCGTGCGGTCGACCGTAGTCACGCTGTGGAGCGGCGGGGTGACTTGGCGCGGGACGTTTTATCCCTTGGATGAATTGAAGCGCGGCGTGGTGTAGCCGGGTGTTGCGAAGTGACGACCATCGGCAAAATTTAACTTTGGCCGGCGGATTCGGCCGTTGGCGCTGGCTCGGTTGCGAATAATCCGGCGACGTCTTTTTGTTTCAGGGAGCGAATGCGATCGCGCAACTGGGCGGCGCGCTCGAATTCGAATTTTTTGGCGGCTTCGCGCATCTGCGATTCCAATTGTTGCAACATTTCGGCGAGCTGTTTTTCATTTTTGATATTTGCCGCCGCCGCATCCATCGCGCCCTCGTCGAGCGGAACGGTCACGTAATCGGCTTCGACGATGCGCGCCAGGTCCATATCCACGGATTTGATGATGGACATGGGCGTGATGTTGTTGTCGCGGTTGTAGGTGAGCTGCTTGTCGCGGCGGCGGTTTGTTTCGTCGATGGCTTGATTCATTGAACCGGTTCGGCGATCGGCGTACAAGATGGAGCGGCCTTCAATGTGGCGCGCGCAGCGGCCCATCGTTTGAATTAACGCGGTGGCGCTGCGGAGATAGCCTTCCTTGTCGGCGTCGAGAATCGCTACAAGCGAAACTTCAGGCAAATCCAGGCCTTCGCGGAGCAGGTTGATGCCGATGAGGACGTCGAATTCGCCACGGCGCAGATCGCGGAGGATTTTGATGCGTTCGAGTGTTTCTATTTCAGAATGCAGATAGCGGCAACGGACTCCGACTTCCGTGAAATACTCCGACAAATCTTCGGCCATTCGCTTCGTCAGAGTGGTGACAAGGACGCGCTCGTTTCTCTCCGCGCGCTTGCGAATTTCTTCCAGCAGATCATCGACCTGGCCTTTAACGGGGCGAATCTCCACTTGCGGGTCGACCAGGCCAGTCGGACGAATAACTTGCTCGACCACAACACCGCCCGACTTCGTCAATTCGTACGGCCCTGGCGTTGCGGAGACGTAGATGACCTGATTCATGCGGTGCTCGAACTCCTCGAACGTCAGCGGACGGTTGTCGAGAGCGGAGGGCATGCGGAATCCGTAATCGATCAGCGTCTGCTTGCGCGCGCGGTCGCCGTTGAACATGCCGCGCACCTGGCCGACGGTCTGATGCGATTCATCAATGAACATCAGGAAATCCTGCGGCAGGTAATCGAGCAGAGTCGGAGGCGCTTCGCCGGGTAAGCGGCCGCTAAGGTGACGTGAATAATTTTCGACGCCGTGGCAGTAGCCGATGGTGCGCATCATTTCGATATCAAACATGGTGCGTTGCACGACGCGCTGGGCTTCGACAAATTTTCCCTGCTTCTCCAGCTCTTTTTTCCACCACCACAGCTCTTCCTGAATGGTGACGATGGCGCGCTCACGGTACTCCTGAGGCGTGACGTAATGGTTCCTGGGAAAAATCGTTATGCTCGGCAGCTCTTCGTGACCGGATTTGACCTCGCCGGTAATAGGATCCACTCGCCGAATCGTATCGATCTGATCGCCCCACATCTCGATCCGGAACGCGTCGTCCTGGTAGGGCGGGTAAATTTCGATCATGTCTCCGCGAACGCGGAAGCTGCCGCGGCGAAGATCTTCGCTGCGCTCATACTGGCTGTCGACGAATTTGTGGAGCAGAGCTTCGCGCGAAGTCTGCTGGCCTTTCTCAAGAGTGATGACCATGCCGTAGTACGCATCCGGCGAGCCGATACCGTAGATGCAGGAAACGCTGGCGACGATGATGACGTCGCGGCGCTCGAACAGCGAGCGCGTGGCGCTCATGCGCAGCTTGTCGAGCTCGTCGTTGATGGTGGCTTCTTTGTCGATGTAAATGTCGGCAGCGGGGACGTAGGCTTCCGGCTGATAAAAATCGTAGTAGCTTACAAAATATTCGACGGCGTTTTCCGGGAAGAACGATTTGAATTCGTGATAAAGCTGCGCGGCGAGCGTTTTGTTGTGGGCGAGAACGAGCGCGGGGCGATTAAAGGCCTCGATGAGCTTCGCTACTGTGAACGTTTTGCCCGAACCGGTAACGCCGAGCAGCACCTGGTGCTTGTCGCCGGCTTCGATGCCGCGAGTAAGCTGTTCGATGGCGGCGGGCTGATCACCGCGTGGCTGATAGCTGCTGCGCAGTTTGAATTCCATGGAAGGGGTCTCCCGGTAAGAATTTCGGGCACTGCCGAAACCTTCATTATACTCCCGGGAGCAAATCGGGGCGTTTTTCTGTGAGAGGTTGGGCGGTCAGGGATGAGTCGGCGGAGGCTCGGCGAGCAGCACGATTTGGGCGTGGCTCTCCGCATCAATCAAGTAGTGAACGCGATTGGAAGCATCGCTTTTCGCGACGATAGCATTCAGCGATTGACTGGCGTCTTCCGTCGCGCGCACGACGAGGCCTGTCTTCAGCGAAATGTAAGTTACGATTTCGTTCGTGCCCTTGGCGACGCCCATGTTGCGCAGGTCGTGGAGTTTGTAGTCCTCGGGCGTGGCGTCTTTCTGGTTGGATTTCTGCTTGATCGTGGCCGTCGTCAGAATGACGGCGCAGGTTTCCTGCGGTGGCTCGTCTGCGGCGATATCGCTTTGCGGAGACGCCATCCTGGCCGCGCAGGGCGAATCCTTTACGTACACGGATTCTTTTTCCCAGGAAAGGCCGGAGAGCAGAGCGTTGGTAATCGGCTCTTCCGATTTCCACTTATCGCCCGGTTTGATTCCTCTTTCCGGAAACGCCGCGCCGTCTCCGAATCGCGCGACCCATTCGCGCCATGCGGTTTTTTCGTCGGCGGAGAGCTTATCCAGACCATTGAGATCGGTGACCTGGCCATCATGATGGAGCAGGAATTCGACTTCTCTGTCGGGTGTGGCGGACTTTTGCGAATCGACGGATGCGACGGCATCCTGCGCCTGCGCGATGATGCGCGTGCGCAGGCGCGCCGCGGGCTTGCCCGCTTCGAGCGTCAGATCTTCCACTTCGACCTGAAGAAGCAACTGAGAGTCAGCCTGGCCGCCGGTAGGCGCCATGGGCGCGGCGACACTGCTGATCGTGGTAGTGTTCGTTTTCGCGCGATAGCCGATCTGGTAGTGAAGGGTCTGCCCGACGTCCAGCCTGGGAAACAGGGTGACGCGCTCTGGATTCTGCGCAAAGCTGCGCGGAGCCGCCATTAGCAGCACACAGAAGCCGAGGGTTCGCAAAGAATTATTCATGGCCGGTTTGTACGGCGCGCGCTATTTCTCCGGCATCTTGAAATGCTTGTCGAAAAATTCGACGGTCGCTTGATACGCCGCGAGCCAGCTGCGATGCAGCAGGAAGTCGTGAATCTCGTCGGGAAAAACGAGTTGCTCGAACGGCACACCCTGTTTGCGCAGCGCTTCGGCGAGATCAACCGTTTCCGCAAATGGCACGTTGCGGTCGTCGTCTCCCTGAATCAAGAGTACCGGAGAACGCCACGTGCTGATGGAAGAAAGTGGCGACGATTCCCAGGCGAGGCGGGCGGCGTCGGGGCGGTCCGTGGGTTTGTACGTGGAGGCGAACGTGGGAATTTCCGTGTTCCAGTCGTGGACGCCGTGAAAGTCAACGCCGGCGGCGAAAAGATCGGAGGCGCGGGCGAGGCCGAGGGCGGTGAGGTAACCGCCGTAACTTCCTCCCCAAAGACCGATGCGCGCCGGATCCACATCTGGCCGTGAGCGCAGGTAGAGGCCTGCGCCTTCGACATCGTTGAATTCGCTGGCTCCGGCGGCACCGTAGTTGAGGGCTTCGCGGAAATTCAGGCCGTAGCCGATGCCGCTGCGATAGTTCACGGCGAGCACGATGTAGCCACGGCTGGCGAGATACTGATTCATGGCGTAGGCGTTGCTGTAGTAGTCCATGTAGTGAAAGCCGAGAAGCATCTGACGGCGCGACCCGCCGTGAAAAAAGCAAAGAGCGGGATGGCGGCCGCCGTCGCCGGCATTGCGTGGCAGAAAAAGCTGGGCATGGATTTGCATGCCGTCGACGCCAGCGAGAATCACTTGCTGGGGCGTGACCATCGCGCTGGCGGGAAAATCCGCAGGAAGCGATTCGGGAGCGAGATCGCGGATTTCGGTTTTGCCGGCGGCGAGCGCGGGGCGCATCGTCGTGTGCGCATCGGAGCGTAAAACCAAAGTTGTTTTGTTGTCGCTGGCGATGACGGGCGCGGTTTCGATTCCGGTGCCTGTCGTTACGGCTTCCGGATGATCGCCGGTCGGCGAAACTTTCCAGACGTGGCGGCGGTCAATATCGTCCTGATTCGAGGAGTAGACAATTTCCTGCCCATTCGCGCTCGCGGCGACGTACTCCACTTCGAAGTTTCCCGGCGTGAGAAGTTTCGCGGGCCCGCCGGTGATGGGAACCGACCAAAGATGATTCCACCCGCCGCGCTCCCACGGGAAAACGATACGGTCGCCCGCAGCCCAGATCAATTGATTTTCGGCAACGCTCGCGTGATAGACGCTGCCAGTGCCAGGATCGGCGTGCCAGACTTCCTGCGCTTTGCCGGTCGTGGCGTCGGCGACGCGAATGGTCCACGGCTCGCCTTCGCGATCAGGACTGAACGGCATTCTGCCTTTTGCGGCCGCGATGCGGAGGAAAACGATTCTGCGGCTGTCGGGAGACCACGCGGGCTCGACGTCCGTGTCCACACTGGGCTCCAGATAAATCAGCGATTTCGCGGCGATGTCGTAGACACCGACGAAGCCGTGATCTCCGCGGCGGCTGGCGAATGCTAGCTTTGCACCGTCGGGCGACCATCGGAGTTCGCCGGCTCCGCCAGCCGCGTGAATTAACTGCTCCGGCTTGTCGCTGCCATCGAGCTTCGCAATCCATACTTGCGATTTGAAAATGTACGCGACGCTGCCGCCTTTCGGCGAGACCGAGGCAGAGTGGCCTTCAGCAAGTTTCTTCGGCGCGCCGCCGCTTAGCGAAACGGCCCAGATATCCTGCTCGACGCCTTGTGGCGAATTTGCCGGGTTGGGGTAGGAACCGTTGACGAATTCGAGGTCGCCGCTACGCGTGAAGACGATGGTTTCGGCATCCGGCGCCCAGCTGAGTTGACCGAGGTCCTGGCCATCGTCGTCTTTATACGAGGTGATTTGCCGCGACTTGTATACTCCGTCGGACGCGGGCTCAGCGACCCACAGATTGCGCGCGCCGCGGGCATTGAAAACCCAGGCGACGCGGCCCTTGGTGGGAGCCGCGGTCAATTCCGTTGGAAACGGCCCACTGAGAAATTGTTCCAGAGTGGGCGCTTTCTGCGCCTTCGCTGCCGGGCAAATCACGAGCGCTGCAACGATCACCAGCAGTGCATTGCGTTTCATCAACAGCCTCCATGCGCCTCAGGATTTTCGGACAAAACCATTTTGCTGCTCAAAACTCAATCCGCGGGTTGGCGCGCAGCCAGTTTTTCCACGGAAACATGTGGCCCATCGAGCGGCCCGGAAATTTTCAGCACGTGCCCCTGGTCGCCGGTTCCGGCAGCGCGGCCATGCGTTTTTCCGGCGCTCAAGGTTTCCAGCGTCAGGTCGGCGTCGCGGGTGAAACTCACCGTGCCTTGAAGTGAAGTCCGCTCGCTCCCGGACTCCAGCATCAGGTTCTCGAGCGAGATTCCGCGGTTGCGCATCGTAAACGTACCGGCGCCGGATGTCCACCGCGATATGCCGGTGTGCGGTGCGCCGTCGGCAACGCTCGCGCTCACGTCCCAGCCGCGAAACTCGACATTCTTTAGATGGACTTCGCCGGTGCCCGCGAGTTTTTGGAGCAACTCGTCGCGGCCAACGCCTTCGGTCGCGAGGTGGACGCTGCCGGAGGCAAGCCCGGCGAGGCGTTCCGTAAAATGGCCAGGCGCGGGGATTTCCGCCAGGTCGACGCGGTCGAGTTTCGCCGTGAAATCGTATTTCGGCAGCGGCGCAAAGGTGGCATGCATCTGTGCGCGCACCGTACCGCCTCCCCATTGCGCTTCAGCGTCGCGCACATCGAGTTGCAAATCGTGCAAGGCCCCCTCGGCGTGGACATTCGCGAGCTTTAATTTTTCAACGGTAAGTACTCCGATGTTCAGTTCTCCTTCGGCGTTCACCTGGCGCACGAGTTCGCTCGCCGCGGGACTGGGCGATGAGCCGCCGAGCAGCGACGGCAACAATCTTTGCAGCCAGTTTGGACGGGCTCGCGGGCCAACCCAGCGGTCCAGCTCGGCGGCATTGATGCGGTCGGCGGTCAAATTAAAGTTCCATCGCGGTCCGCCGTCTGCGTCGCTGGAACTCATTTCTTTGAGGTAGCCCGACCACGTCCCGCCAAAGCCCGCGACTTTCGTCACATCCACGGAGCGCTGGCCATCATTCCAGTTCAGAGTGCTGTCTACCACCTCCAACGGCTGGTTCAGGCCCGCGACAGCGAGTTTCGCTTTACTAAAAAGAATTCTGCCATTCCAGCGGCCCGTGAAAGGCTTTTGCCATTCCCAACGCGTTACGGCAAGGGCTTCTCCAGTAAGTTCCCAGCCGTGATTCAGCGGGCGGCCAATCGCCGCGGCCAGCTTCAGCAGGTCTTCGACTTTTTGGATGTGGCCCTCGATGCTGACGCCCCCCTTTGCAGTGTTCAGGTCCTGAGTAAGCGTAATGTCCGCGGCGTTTTCCATGAGCGTGGCCATGCGCCGCTTCTTGGGCGCGATGACCTCGCGTAGCGAGCCACCGAGAGCAATGCGCACCGGCTCGGAGACCAACTGGTCTCGTTCGCGTCCGCCGCGCACGGGGCCAATCCGCACGGGAACGGTTAGACCGGGAACTTTGACGACGCCGCCGTTGCTCGAGAATGCGGCCTCTTCGACTTGTAGCGGCCAGCCGCGCAGCGTCACCGCGCCGGTGAAAAACTGTTCCGCGGAAATTCCATCATCAATGCCAGGATGAAATGCCCTGTACCACGCGAGCAAATCCGTGGCTTGAATCCCGGCGGAATCCAAATGCAGCTCAAAGCTTGCGGCAGGACCCGTCACGTAGCGGGCCGTGCCTCGCAAATTCGAGCGCGGGCCTTCGAGCGTAATCTGCTCCGCGTGCACGGTGCCTGCGGCTACGTCCCAGTGGCCGCTGACGCCAAGCCTTACGCGCGGATTGTCGCCGCGCTCGCCCAAATCCCAGCGGTGGATTTGCTGCGCGCGAGCTTCGACAGAAAAGGCCCACTGCCCTGCCGAAGTTTCCGCACTCTGAGCCGAGTCGGTCATTCCGCTCTTCAGCGAGCCGTCCAGCGTGAGCTTGCCGCGCACTCCGTAATCACGCCCGCGCAAAAGCCGGAAGAGGTCGGCAAGCGAGACGTCCTCCCAGTGCACTGTAAAGAGCGCGGGTTGCAAACGTGCGGACGTGCCTGCGATGTCGCCCCGCACTCGCACAATTCCTACGGATTGCAGAACCACGCCGCTGCGCCACGGTTGCGCTTCCAAGCGCAGTTGCCATCGCCCTGGCGCAACCTGGTCCACGCTTCCGGACACATTTGTCAGAGCAAACGGAAGCTTGTCGTCGGTATTTTTAAAATTGACGCGGCCATCATCGAAATCGATTTTCAGCAGGCGGTTTACCGGAGCAACAGCTGGAGGCGGTCCGTAAACGTGCGCAGCGGCTTCCGCGGCGCCTTTCGAAGGTGGCAGCCAACGCTCGAGGTTCCATCGTCCCTGGCTGTTGCGCACGAGAATCAAACTCGGGCGGCCGAGCGAAAGCGTTCCAAACTCAAAATGCCCGCGCAGCAGGCCGGTCCAGCGCAATCCGGCGGATAAACTGTCCGCGCGCAGGAAATACTCGTTGCCGAAGGCGGGGTCTTCACCGACGGTCACTTGCTGCGCATCCAGACGAGGAGTGGGCAGGAGCTGCACCGCGAACCGCCCTACTTCGACGGGCCGTCCAAACGCACGCTCCAGTTGCCCGATCAGGTAGACATGCATGCGGCGCGTGCGCACGAGCAGCGACACGCCAATCTGCACGGCCACAAGCAGCGCCACGATTGTGAGCGCCAGCTTCCACCATTTGCGCACCATTCTCATGCTGCGAGGAAGTTTCGCAGACCGACCTGCAAATGAACAGCTACTCCAGGCAAAAGTCTGTCTAACCACGCGGCGGTCACAGTCCGGAGATCGCCAACTTTAACAGCCCGCATAAACAAATTTTGCCGCGCTCAGTGAACCGTGTGCAGCATCCTGCTCCAGCGTGTGCGAGCCGGAAGATGCGCGAGCGTGTCGAAAACGCCTTCGAGCCGCTGAATAAAAGTCGTCTGCGAGTAGTCGCTGCTGGTGGCATCCACCGACCAATAAATCAGGAAGGGACGCCCCATAATCGCAGTGCGATCCACGAATCCCCAATAGCGGCTGTCCGAGCTGTGGTCCCGGTTGTCGCCCATGGCAAAGAGTTTTCCCGGCGGCACGACCAGTTCATCGCCCTCCACGTAATTGCGTAGCGTCTCCCTCCAGCCGGATTCCTCGACGACCTGGCGGGAAATCATCTGGTCGCGACGTGGCGGAAAGGAATTGATGAACGGATCGTAGCTGTTCGTATTGGCCAGGGGATCGTGCACGACGTACGGTTCGCTCAGCAGTTTGCCGTTGACGTACATCTGCTGATCCACGAGCTTTAACCGGTCACCCGGCAAGCCAATCACGCGCTTCACAAAGTGCTGATGGTCCGAATAAGGATACTTGAACACGATAATGTCGCCGCGCTCGAGAGGCCGGTAAGGAAGCAGCTTTTCATACCACGCCCCGCTGCCTCCGAAGATGAATTTGTTGACGAGCAGATGATCGCCGATGAGCAAAGTCCCTTCCATGGAGGCGGAAGGAATCTTGAAAGCCTGCACGATAAAACTCGTTCCGAAAAGCGCCAGCAGCACGGTCACCAGCAGCGATTCCATATACTCGGAAATCGTGGTGGTATCCTCGTGGTGCTCTTCCACTTTTTGTTCGGCAGGCTCGGCCGGCTTTACCGGCTCCTCCGCCTGCAGCGTGGTTTCCTCAGCCATTCTCTTTCAGCCTTTCCGACCACTCGCGCCTTACACTCGCTCCAGCAGTTCCATCGCGCTCTGCGCCGCTCGCTGTTCCGCCTCTTTTTTTGTGCTGCCAGCACCGCTGGCCATACGTTCGCCGCTGATCCAAACTTCTACCGCAAACATTTTCTGATGATCCGGCCCGCTCTCGCCCGTAAGGCGGTACTCAGCCGGCGGCATCCCGCGCCCTTGTAGAAATTCCTGAAGCGCGGACTTGCGGTCGGAATCCGCGATGCGTTCACCGCGTTCTTCGAGCGCCTGTTCGAAGAGTAACCGCTTCAGCAACTCCCGCGCGGCTTCGAGTCCGGCGTCAAGGTAAACCGCGGCGACCACTGCCTCGAATGCATCGGCCAGCAGCGTTGGCTTCTCCCGGCCGCCGGTCTTCTCTTCGCCCCGCCCCAATCGTAAATGCTCGCCGAGATTCACGCGCCGCGCCGCGTCCTGCAAGGAGTGTGCATTCACCAGCCGCGCACGGCCTTTCGACAGCTGCCCCTCATTCCATTCCGGAAACGAGTCCAGGAGATATTCCCTCGCGAGCAGTTCGAGAACCGCGTCTCCCAGGAACTCCAGCCTCTCATTATCCTGTACGCTGGCGGCACCGGCGAGTTCTTCCTTGCGCTCCGCGCGCAACTCGGGAACCGCGGAACTGTGAGTCAGAGCGCGCTCAAGAAGTTCCGGCGACCGAAACCGGTAGCCCAGGCGTTCTTCGAGTTGCACTTCGACACTTCGGGTCATCTCTTTATGCGGATCGCGCTGGCTGGCGCGGTACTTATTTCGGCGCGCTCAACTGCGTGGCGCCCAGCTTCTTTGACTCATCAGCGCTGTTCTTGCAAGTGGCCTGCAAGCTGCCGGGAACCGTCGCGCACTTTGTATACGCGGCTACAGCCCCATCAAAATGGGATGTCTTTTCGTCCGCCAGTCCCAAAAGGTAGTAGTTCACGGGATCAATCTCAGGATTGGGATCGATCTTCGTGGCCTCCTCAAATTCAGGAATCGCCTGATCCAACTTGCCGCGCCGGAAGTAAACGAGTCCCAGGCCTGCATGAGCCATGGACAGCGTCTGGCTCTTAGCCAAAGCAAATTTATCGTCGGTCATCCCGTCGGGCTTTGGGATGGTGGGGGTAAGCTCGATCGCGGATTTCGAGTACTTCTCCGCTTTGTCCAATTCCGCCTGGGCGTTCGGCATGCTGGCTTTCCATGCGCGCGGGATCGTCTGTCCAAGGATCGCCAGCGTTTGGACGTCGTTCGGTGCCAGGGCAACGTCCTTCTCTCCCGCATCCTCCATCTTTGGCACGTCATTTGCCGTCAAATAAAGTTTGACGAGATTGGAATAGATCGGCGCAAGGTAGCGACTCTGTGGATATTTTTGTATAAACGCCTCGCCGGCGGCAATTTTCCTGGCGCCGTCCGTAAACTGAATGGTATCGAACGCCTTGAAGGCCGCGTCTTCTTCGGGGTTTACCGGCGGCGCCGGCGTGTCCAGCGTCAGTGTGTCGGTTGCCGCTGGTTTGGTTTTGTCGCCCTGCTGGGCAGGCGGCGAGCTCTGCCCGCTCTGCGAACTCTGCGCCATTGCGGCGACGCTTCCCAAGAGAAGCAATCCTGCAAGCAGCCCAGCTTCCGTGCCACTTCGCCATCTCCCGTTCATGTCCTGCCTCCTCTTTGCATCTTGGCTCGAGTTTGCTGGCTCGAGTTTTTCTCGATCACTGTCTAAACTCTGTCGCCCGCCGACCAGCAGTTACGGCCGCTCGACCGGTTTTTCCAGGTTCACGGCCTCCAGGCCCTTCTGCGCCGCCTGCTTGGCCTGCTCCGGTCCACCGGGCACGCCGATAGCGGCCTGAAACTCGCTTTTGGCGAGCGCTTGCTGCCCTTCGTCATCATAAATCCGCGCCAGGTAAACGTGGGACCACGCCAGCACCATTGGATCGTCCGTCGCCGCGTGCTCTCCCTCGGTAAGCTTGCCAAAAACCACCTTCGCGCGCGGACCGTCATGATCCATCAGGGCCACCAGCCCGATTCCGTACCAGGCTCGAATCTGGTCCGGATATTTCGCCAGCACCTTCTGAAAAGCCGCCTCTGCCGCGCGCGGATTCTTCTCCGCAATCCTGCGCTCGCCTTCCGTCAACGCCGCGATGGCATCCGCATCGTTCGGCACGGTCGTCGGCGCCTTATGCCTCGCAACGTTTTCGCTCGCAGCCTCGTCAGCGCCCTTGTCGCGATCGGCCAGCTCGAACCGGATTCCGTCGATCCGCTTGGCCTCCGCAGGCTCATTAATGCCTCTCACCAGGTCCGGAAAAAAAAGCGCAAACGACGGTTCGGAGCTTTCATACTTGGCCAGCCCTTGATACACCGGCCGCACGAGCACTAAGCCCTCCGCGTCATCGCGGTCCATCGCCGCTTCCTTCTCGCCGGGAGAAAGCTTCTTGAGCCTCAACTCCACCGCGCGCACCAGGCACTCCGCAAAGTACGACGCAAAATCCTCCTTTAAGTCCGGGGACAAGCGGGGCGCCAATACGGCCTTATCATAGAGGGCGCGCTTCACGGCCAGGACATGTGGATACTGTTGCGGAAGCGGATCCAGCAGAAAATGCAGATAAGCGTGACGCACGATATCTTCCGGCACGTCATCCGAGCCGCTCAGGACCATCGCATAATGCTCGCCGGAGTTCCGCACGTTGGAGATACGGCCAACCAGAGGCTCCAGAATAATCGTGAAGGTTCGGTTGTTGTCCGAATCCTGAAGCTGCCGCAGGTAGCCCGTGGCCACAAACACAATTTGCGACACAGGGTCGTGCACCTGCTGAATTTCGCGGTTATAAATGGGCTGCAAGTCATGCCACAGCTTGCCGATATGCTGCTCCTGGTAGTAATTCGAGAGGATTTCGCTGAAGCCCTCCAGCGCCAGGAGTTCGGTCGGCATGTCGTCTCGCCGGAGAAGAATTTGGAACTTCGGCGCAGGACCGGACGCGATTCCAAACCAGATGTAGCGGGAGAGCATAGCTCCTGGATCACGCACCACATGCTGTTTGTAAAATTCGCGGACGGCATCCACCGCCGGGCCTTGCTGATGCTGCATCTGTTCGCGCAGCCGCGCACGCAGCGGATGCCAGCTTTGCGCGCTGACGTTGGCTTCAAATCCGGACGCCAGCAACGCGCACATGGTGGCGAACATGGCTTCGCTGCCGTCCACCGTGACGTTGGTGACGGGCGCGGTACGCTTCGGCCCTGGCGGCAAAGGCACCTGCCCCCGCGCCGCCAGCGGAAACGCCGCAGCCGCGCACAATGCCATCACCGCGATTCGCCGAACTTGTCTTGTCATGAACCCTGCCGCAGTTTTCACTCGAACCAGCTACTCCCCGACCGTTTCCTGAGGTGTCACAGGCACTCTTGTTTACCCTGAGGAACGAAGGGCCTGTGCTCTTTCTTCTCCGCGAAAATCCCCCTGGGCGCTCACGACTCTGTGGCCACCCTGCAGCATCTTGTCAATTTACAAGCGCCCTTCTCTCCCGTCAAGGATTCAACCACTCTCTTCAACCGCTCTCCATCCAACTCTTGCAACGCTTGCAAGCATCTGGTAACAGTGAGGATGCGCCAATACCCTCCACAGGATGGCTCGAACGAATGTGTCTTCCCCTGAACAAAAATACTGCTGCATGTGTCTCCATTTGTGCCGCTCTGCTGAATCTGCAAGCCGCCCCCAACGCCCGCCAGGATTTCGCACCGAAAACGCAGCACGCCTTTTATCCATCCTCGGCGCAGAATTCCGCCATCGCATCTGCTCCTTCCAACAACCCACGCGTCTCGCAAGAAGTCCAGCTCACCGGGGATCAGTTCTGGGTCGACACCGGCATTGACGTCCAACCCGGTGAACACATCGTGGTTACGGCTGCCGGAACGTTGCGTTACGGCGACCAGCAAACAGACACCACTCCAGCAGGCATCGCGCGCGGCTTCAAAGACCTCCTCCGCAAGCTGCCCTTCAACGACGCCGGCCGCGGCGCGCTCATCGGCCGCATCGGCGAACCGGACACTGCCCAGCCGTTTCTCCTCGCGGCCAAGCGCGATCTCGTCGCACCTACCTCGGGCCGCCTCTCGGTCGGCATCAATCAGCTCAGTAGCGACACCGGCGACGGCACGTACGCCGTCCGCATCCAGGTTTTTCCTCCAGACGCAAACACCATCATCTATACAGCCAGGCAAGTACCTTCCATTCGCGGTGTGGACAACGATCTCTTCACCAAAATTCCGCGCCGCATCTTCGACAAAGCCGGCGACCCCGGCGACATGGTCAACTTCCTCATCATCGGCTCGCAAGAGGCCATGGAAAAAGTCTTCACCACCTCAGGCTGGGTCAAAGTAGACGCCAACGTCAAAGAAACCGTCCTCCACGGCTTCCTCGAAAGCATGTCCAAAGAGTCCTATCTCACCCTGCCTATGAGCCCGCTCTACCTCTTCGGTCGCCAGCAGGATTACGGCTGGGCCCACGCGGAGCCCATTTCCGTCGTAGCCTCGCGAAATCATCTGCGCATCTGGAAATCACCCTTCGACCTCCGCGGGCAAACTCTCTGGGTCGGCGCCGCCACGCACGACGTCGGCTTCGAAAAAGATCAGCGTAGCAACGGCCTCACGCACAAGATTGATCCCAACATCGACCTCGAACGCGACTATGTCGAAAAAACCCTCAGCTCCACGGGCCTCGTCGCCGAAGTCACGCACATCCTCCCCGAAAATCCGATGCAGGAAGCCAAGACCGCCACCGGCGGCAGCTTCCACTCCAACGGTCAGATCCTTGTTCTGAAACTAGGCGACGCCACTCAAAAGCATTGATGGCGATGCGCAGCACCCGAAAGCGCGCGATGCCCCCAGTTGGGGTATGATGTCGCCCGCAACAGCCACTCGTACAACCCGTCACCATTTTCCGGGAGACATTGATGGCCATAGCCAAGCCAGCCAACGAAGCAGCACGCCTCGCCGCTCTCGAGCGTTACGCCATCCTCGACACCGATCCCGAGCAATCCTTCGAAGATCTAACGCTGCTGGCTTCCTTCATCTGCAAGACGCCCATCGCTCTAATCTCCCTCGTCGACGGCGACCGCCAGTGGTTCAAATCGCGCATCGGCATCTCGGCCACGGAAACCTCCCGTGACGTCGCCTTCTGCTCCAGCGCTATCCTGCAAACCGACGTCTTCGTGGTTCCCGACGCGCTCAAGGACGACCGCTTTCGCAATAATCCCCTCGTCGTCGACGACCCGCACATTCGCTTCTACGCCGGCGTCCCGCTCATTAACGAAGAAGGCCTCGCGCTAGGCACGATTTGTGTCGTGGATCAGACTCCCCGCGAATTATCTGACGACGAAAGAGACGCGCTCAAGGCTTTGAGCCGCCTGGTGATGGCGCAAATGGAGTTCCGCCGCAACCTCATCCTGCTCAAGGACGCCCTCAGCGATCGCACCAAAGAAGAACACGAACGCGAAAAAGAGCTGATCCACCTTCAGCAAAGCCTGGTCCGTGTCCTCGGCTTGAGCGGCTCCATCTCTCTGAAAAATTCCCGCTGAGCGCCGAGCTGAAACTCGCCCAAGTCCCTCTGCGATACTCGGCGACCTCTGCGTTATCTTTCTCTGTTCGGATTTTGAGCTCGCCAACTATGCAGCCCCGACCGCCCGCCGCAGCACTTCCCGCGAAATATTTGCCCCGCTCACGATCAGCGCAACGTTGTCGCCATACTCCGCGCCCCCGTGCAGCAGCGCCGCGGTGCTGGCCGCGCCAGCCGGCTCCGCCAGAACATGCTCCTCGACAAGAAGTGTCTCAATCGCACGCAACATCTGCTCTTCGCTCACCAGCACCACGTCATCCACTAGCCTCCCCACATCGCGCACATTCCCGGCATCCGGCGTCCGCGTCGCCAACCCATCCGCAATCGTATCGCACGTCTCCGTCCCCACAACCTTGCCTTCCTTCCACGACCGAAAATAAGACGGCGCCAGCTCCGCCTGCACGCCAACGATCCTCACGCGCGGCGCAATCTGTTTCACCGCCGCCGCAATCCCCCGAATCAAAGCCGTATCTCCCATCGGCACCACGATCGAGCTAACCTCTGCAAGCTGCTCCAAAATTTCGCAACCAATCGTCGCAGGCCCCGCCGGCAAATCCGCATCGGCGGCGTCATCCAA
>Ga0209447_10000170_pt1 | contig 17050 bp, 10 predicted proteins | sample BogFormECP04_OM3_FD_188243 | JGI IMG/M metagenome (GOLD analysis project Ga0209447, IMG submission 188243) | Bog forest soil microbial communities from Calvert Island, British Columbia, Canada - ECP04_OM3 (SPAdes) (version 2) | ecosystem: Environmental > Aquatic > Freshwater > Wetlands > Bog ... | reverse complement strand
TGCTAGGCTTGTTGAGCGATGGCGGCGTGCACTCGCACATTCAGCATTTGTTTGCGTTGCTGGAAATGGCCAGGCAGCAGAAGGTCGAGCGGGTTTTTGTCCACTGCTTCATGGATGGCCGAGACACTGCGCCAAACAGCGGTCGCGATTATGTCCGGCGACTACAGCAGAAGATGCGCGAACTCGGGGTCGGGGAAATCGCCACACTTGTCGGACGCTACTATGCGATGGACCGCGACAACCGCTGGGAGCGCGTCGAACTCGCGTATCGCGCGGCTGTTCACGGAGAAGCGGAGACGCACTCCGAAGATGCATTGGCTGCGCTTCAAAAAAGCTACCAACAGGGTGTTACAGACGAGTTCGTAAAGCCCGTGGTCGTTACCAAGGGAAGCGGCGCAGCAGCCGTGCCCGTGGGAACGATCCATGATGACGACGCGGTCATTTTCTTCAATTTTCGAGCGGACCGCGCGCGGCAAATGACGCGCGCCCTCGTCGAACCCGGTTTCGACAAAATCGCCGACGCAAAGCGTCCCAAGAATCTCTTCTATGTGGCGATGACGCAGTACGACAAAAACTGGCCCTGGCTAAAGTATGTGATTTCTCCGGAAAAGCTAGAGCACATCCTGGCTCAGGTTTTCGAAGAATTGCAATACAAAAACCTGCGCTGCGCGGAAACTGAAAAATACGCCCACGTGACCTATTTCTTTAACGGCGGCGTCGAAAAGCCTTTCGGTGGCGAGGAGCGCATTCTCGTGCCCTCGCCCAAAGTCGCGACCTACGACTTAAAGCCGGAAATGTCTGCCGCAGGAATCACGGACACAGTCGTGAACGCCATCGAAAAAGGCGAATTCGACGCCATCATCATGAATTACGCGAACGCCGACATGGTCGGGCATTCAGGCAATCTCGAAGCGACGATTAAAGCGGTCGAAGCCGTGGATGCAGGTCTCGCCAGAATTTACCAAACGCTGAAGCCGCGTGGCGGCCTCTGGCTCATCACCGCCGATCACGGCAACGCCGAGACGATGGTTGATCCCGCCACTGGCGGGCCACACACCTATCACACGACCAACCCCGTGCCGCTCGTTCTCGTCAGCGATGACGATTCGCTGCAACTGAAACCCGGCGGTTCGCTGCGCGATCTCGCGCCCACCATGCTCGCCGCGCTCAGTCAGCCTGAGCCTGCGGACATGACCGGCGATGATTTGCGCATTCTCACAAGGCGGTAATATGAGCTTGACCTACGAGCCCGCTTCGCAAAAACCTCCAGAGCGAGGACAGAATCGCTCGCGGTCCTCTTTCGGGACTATCACGATTTCCGGCACACCGGTCGGCGCGATCGTTTCCGTCGGTCTCGTTGTCATTTGCTGGTTCGCGCTTCCGCTCTCGCGCCCGTTTATCCTCGGCACAGGCGGGCTCGGTCTTATCGTTGGTTTGCTCCTCTATTGGAAGCACCGCGGTAGCGGCGAATGAACCGCACCAAACCGGAAGAAACAAAACTGGTCATCTGCGTCTGGCATCCGTTCACGTACTGGCGCCCGCAGCCGGTCATGTCCGACACGATTCGCGCCCGTTGGCCGGAAATGTGCGTCATTCATTTGTCCGACTACGACCGCCTTCCCGCCGAATTACCGGACACGGATATTTTCGTGGGCTACTCGCTGCGCGCCGAACAGCTCACGCACGCGAAAAAGCTCAAGTGGATTCACTCCACCGCCGCTGGCGTCGCCCAATTGATGTATCCCGAACTGCGCGATTCCGGGATTGTGGTTACAAACCCCAGTGGGATCTTCTCCCCGCCAATGGCTGAGCACACCATGGGCCTTCTGATCGCTCTAGCGCGCAATTTTCCCGATTCTGTCCGCCACCAGGACCGCGCGCACTGGGGCCAGCAGGACATGTGGGACTTGCCTCAGCGCTTCACTGAGCTGAGCGGCAAAGTATTGCTAATCGTGGGATTTGGTTCGATCGGCCGCGAACTCGCGAAACGGGCCCGCGCTTTTGACATACGTGTCTGGGGCGTCACGCGCTCCGGCAAGAGCGAAAGTCCGCATGCAGAGAAGATCGCCCCAGCTTCGCAACTCGACGAAGTTCTGCCGCAAGCGGATTACGTGGTCATCGCAGCGCCGGAGACATCCGAAACGCGCCAACTGATGGGCGCCGCGCAAATCGCGCGCCTGAAGCAAGGCGCCCGCCTCATCAACGTCGGCCGCGGTTCTCTTCTCGATGAAGTCGCGCTAATCAGCGCCCTGGAAAGCGGCGCTCTTGGTGGCGCAGCGCTGGACGTGACCTCCGTCGAGCCGCTCCCTGCGGAAAGCCCGCTCTGGAAGGCGCCGAATCTCTTCATAACTCCGCACACCAGCGCCATCAGCGACCGCTTGTGGGATCGCGAAACAGCTCTCTTGATGGATCTGCTGGAACGCTGGTTCGACGGCCGCGAAATGTTCAACCAGGTCGATTTCACCCGCGGCTATTAACAGCACAAAGCGCACGTTCGCGCGGCTCCTGCGAACGAAATTAATCCCCGCCGGCACCGACTGCTTTTTGCGCTTCATATCCTTCCCGCGCATAAACCACCCACTTCTGTTTTTTGCCTTTTTGATCGAGCACTTCCAGCGGGCTGCCGTCGGGTTTCACCAATTCGATTTTCACCTTATGGAATTTGTTGTCTCTTCCGCCGCTCGTCGGCGTGTACGAAAGGCTGTACTGGTGCCGCAAGAAAGAAGTCACAGTTTGAAAGATGCCTGGCATTTCGCCTTCGAATTGAGGGAACCAGGCCTCGCCGCCGGTTTCATGGGCAAAGGTCTTCAGCTGATTCTCCGCTTGCAGATAATTCAACCGCTGGATGCTGCCTATCCCGCCAGGTCGGTTGACGTCCAGGAAATTTTGATAAAGCTGCCCCAAGCCCACACAAAAGAGGGTCACATCACTCTGGCGCAGCAGCTTCATGGTTTGATCGAGGTTGTGCTTCGAGAAGGTATCGACTCCACTGGCCAGCAGGACAATAGACTTCTTGCCCTTCACGTCCTTCAAGGAATCGTTGGTTTGCAGAACCGCGTCGAAAACAGCCGATTCGCTGAAGCCGGGAAAATGGAGACGGCTAAGCCCTTGCAAGACTTCGTCTTTGTTCTGCGTGAAATCCACCTCGAGATGAGTATTCAGGTCGAATGTTTCGAGCGCCACCCAATCCTGTTGTTTGAGGTTGGGGAAAACATAAGTGGACCAATATTTTGCGTAGTGGGCAAAGAACCCTCCCCATCTGTCGTTGCTGAATTCCAGCAGCATCACCATGGTTATCGGAGCCTCGGTCGGACCAAAGTTTGTAATGGTCTGCGCCACGCCGTCGTCCGTGATCTTGAAATTCTCCTTCTTCAAGCCTGTGAGCAAATCCCCGCGTTGCGTCGCGGCGATCACGTCCAAAGTGACGACCGGAACTTCCACTGTAATGCTGACACCAGCTTGGGGGGCCTGCTGCTGCGGCGTAGTGGGAGACTTCGGCGCTGCCTGCTGGGGTGGTGCTCCGCCTTGCTGACCGGCGGGCGCTTGGGCGCTCGCCTGCCGCTCTTGCAGCGGCAGGATGATCACCGCCGCTAGAAATGTCAGTAAACTCAGGGAAACGATAGTTTTCATGCCTTACCCCTCGATTCGTTTTCTAGATTCCATGCCGCCGGCGTGCCCGGTTTCTTGTGAATTGAGCTAGTCGCGCGCCGTTTGAGTTTACGCAACGCGCGTCCACCACTGCGGCCAGGCCCCCACACCTGCATGTTAGTATGAAGCACGTTAACTGCAAAACGTTAGCTGAGCCGGCCACTTTAAGCTTGGCTGCACCTGAGACGGAGGATGTTTTGTGAACCGGATCCGTAAAATGAATACTCTTGCGTCCGCAGCGGCTCAGTCCTCGGGTCTCGGAGCATCGTACATGCTCCTGTGGTTGCTCGTCGCAAGCCTCCCAATCGCAGCCCAGGTGCCGAACAAGTCCATGCCCACGGTTTCCGCTCCGCAAGCTCCCCCTTCTGTCGAAAACGCTGGGCTTACCAAAGAGGCCGAAGGCTGGCTCGCCGATCTCATCAAGATTGACACTACGAATCCTCCTGGCAATGAAGAAACAGCGGCAAAATACATTGCCGGAATTTTGACTAAAGAAGGACTTACGCCGGAATTATTGGAACTCGCTCCCGGCCGCAGCGCGCTGGTCGCACGTCTGCGAAGCGCGGCGATGCCGGACCCGGCTCATGCGCTCCTGCTGGTCGCGCACATGGATGTAGTTGGCGTGGACAAGTCCAAGTGGACAGTCGATCCATTCGGCGCGGTAATCAAAGATGGCTATCTGTACGGCCGCGGTTCCATCGACGACAAAGGAATGCTGGCGGCAAACCTCGCCGCTTTTATTGCCTTGAAGCGTTCCAACGCCCATCTTAATCGCGACGTCATCTTTTTGGCCACCGCCGATGAAGAGCAGGGCGGCGACGCCAGCATCAGGATGCTCATCTCAAAAAACTGGGACAAATTCGCCGCAGGCTACGCCATCAACGAAGGCGGCCGCGTCATCCTGAAAAACGGCAAAGTGCAATATGTCGCCGTGCAAGCCAGCGAAAAGGTTCCCGTGAACGTAGCGGTGATTGCAAGTGGGCCTTCGGGTCATGCTTCTGTGCCGACCAAGGAGAACGCCGTCGTTCATCTCGCAACGGCAGTCGCGAAGATCGGCGCTTACACCGCGCCCGTTCACTTTACAACCATTGTTCGGCGCTACTTCGAGCAGTTGGCCGCGATCGAAGACGACGAGCTCGCCAAGTGGATTCGGTCGATCGACACGCCTGACCGCGGCGAGCACGCTCAGCGCTTCATTTCGGACGCGAACCCGCTCTGGAACTCCATGATGCGGGACACAATCGCTCCGACTATGCTCACAGCGGGCGTTCGCGCCAATGTGATTCCTTCGGAAGCCCGCGCCATGTTGAATATCCGGCTTCTGCCAGGCGACACTATCGACGTGCTGCTAGCCGACCTGACCAAACTGGTCAACGATCCCCAAATTCGCTTTGAAGTGCAGCCCGATGCCGGCCTGGCTGCTCCGCCCTCTTCGCTCGAATCCGATTTCTATGCCACAATCACAAAGACCGCTGCGCAGGAGTTTTCCGGCGCCCCGGTTCTCCCGTTCCTGTCCGCGGGCGCGACAGATTCGGCGCAGTTGCGGCTCCACAACGTGCAAGCCTACGGGGTCTCGCCGTTCCCTTTGGCCGACGAGGATTCCCGCCGCATGCACGCCGACGACGAGCGAATTCCGCTTGCGTCGTTCGACAAAGGCGTCGAATTTCTGACGCGGCTTGTCGCGGATTTCGCCGCCACAAAGTAAGCAGGCTTTAAACCGGCAAGCTTCCCGCTCCACCCGGCGGGATGGGCCGTCGATCCCCTTCACGAGAAAACATGGCATTTCGCCACTCAAAAATTGTCTGCACCATCGGGCCAGCCAGCAGCTCGCCGCGCATGATAGACCGCCTGCTGCAAGCTGGCATGGATGTGGCGCGCCTCAATTTTTCGCATGGCACGCACGCCGAACACGCACAGAGTATCGCCGTTCTGCGCGCCGCGGCCGTTGAGCACGAAAAGCCCATAGCCATTCTCGCCGATCTCCAGGGGCCAAAGATTCGCACCGGGCCACTCGCCGGCAGCAGAGCAGTGCAGTTGCGCGCCGGCCAACGCTTTATTATTACCACCGCGAAAGTGCTGGGCGATACCACGCGCGTCAGCACCACCTTCCGGCCACTGCCCCGGGAAGTCCACCGCGGAGATCGGATTCTCCTCTCCGACGGACTGATCGAATTGCACGTTTTGCAGGTGCGCGGCCACGAAGTGATTTGTGAGGTCGCTAACGGCGGCGCCCTCGGCGAGCATAAAGGCATCAATCTACCGGGGATCAAACTGCGCGTCCCCGCTCTTACGCCAAAGGACCGCGCCGACCTCGTATTCGCCTTAAGGCACGGCGCGAACTATATCGCGGTCAGCTTCGTCCGGCGGCCCGAAGATGTGCTTCTGGCGAAGTCCTTAATCCGCCGCGCGGGAAAAAACACACCCGTAATTGCCAAGCTGGAAAAACCGGAAGCCATCGAAAATCTGGACGCCATACTCCGCGCTTCTGACGGCGTGATGGTTGCACGCGGCGATCTGGGCGTGGAAATGAGCCCCGAACGCGTCCCCGTCGTGCAAAAAACAATTATCGCCCGCGCTCGTCACTTCCGGCGGCCCGTGATCACCGCCACGCAAATGCTCGAATCCATGACCGAAAACCCGCGCCCCACGCGCGCCGAAGCGTCCGACGTCGCGAACGCGATTTTTGACGGTTCCGATGCCGTCATGCTCTCCGCGGAAACCGCTTCCGGAAAGTATCCCGTCGAAGCCGTCAGCATGATGGCGCGCATCATTGAAGAAGCCGAAGCCAGCGATTGGATATCGCCACGGCGCATGCCTCAGGAAAAGCTGAAAGTGGCCGAAACAGTTGCGGAGTTGGTTTGCCACGCGTCCCGTGAATTACACATGAAGCTGATAGCCGTTTTCACACACAGCGGCTTCACTGCCCGTCTGGTTTCCTGCTACCGGCCTGCGGTGCCGATCATTGCGTTTTCCCCGGAAGCGGAAACGCGCCGCCGCATGGCGTTGATCTGGGGCGTAATGCCGCGGCATATTCCCGACGTCCGCAAAATTGACGGCCTCGCCGGCATCGCAGAAAAGCGGTTGCTGCAGGAACGCCTCGTTCGCAAAGGCGACGTCATCGGAATCGTCGCAGGCACACCCATGGGCATCCGCGGTACAACCAACTTCATGAAGTTTCACGTCATCGGTGGCCCCGCGTAAGAGGAACACCAGCCCTCGGATGGTCCAAGCAAGAAGTAGGAAATGATCCGAACGCTAGTTAATCCAGCGATCCGGACGCGAAGGCGGCTCGTTTTTATGTTTGTTGATGTATACGTCGAATCGTTTCCGGTTGCGCTTGTACTGCCAGTCTGAAACGCTGTTTCGAACGCTGTAAAGAAACGATCCACGCCGCAAATAAAGATATCCGACCAGCATTCCGCCCAGATGGCAAATATGGCTGACTTTGTCGTCGCCAAGTCCGAACGTGCCGAGAAACGTGAACGCGGCCATAATCGCTACGACCATCCGCATGCTCATCGCCACGGGAATTGGAAACAGATAAACGCGCCGGTCCGGAAACAAAATGGCGCAAGCAATCAATATCCCGAAAATCGCCCCGGAAGCTCCAATCGTAGGCACATAGGAAAAACCATGGCCCAAAAGGGCGGGCACGGTCTTGACCGCCACATTGAGAAGCCCCGCGCCCACGCCGGTAAGAAAGTAGTAGCGCAGGAATCGATTTCTTCCCCACACCATTTCCAGTTCCCGACCGAACATCCACAGCATCAACATATTCATTACGATGTGGAAGATATTGTTTACGTCATGGAGAAAAAGATACGTAAACGGCTGCCAGAGGTGAAAAAGAGGCACAACAGCGGCGGGGACGAGGCCGAACCACTTTAGAAGCCAACTGTACCCCGCGATCCCGGAAAAATGGTCGACGAACGCCTCGAGGATGAAAATTGCGAAATTCGCGATCAGCAGTATTTTCACGCCGGGCGTGATGTAAAAATCGAAGCTGACTCGATAGCTTTTGACGCCCGACCGGGAGGCCATGATTATCTCAGTTTACGGCCTCGGAGTCCGCGCGTCAAAGTGCCGTTTTGCACGGCTTTCCTGAGTTTGCGCCGCGTTTTGCGCGCATTTCCTGACGTCGGATTGCTCCCGCGAAAGTAGCCGAGTGCTCTGCGATGCCCGTCTCAGTTCAGCTTCTTGCGTGCGAAATAGAAGAGCGACCCTCCAAGCAGCGCAAACATGAAAATGCCGAACAGGTTGCTGGTCGCAAGCGGCCCCATAATTTTGGGGCCGAAAGAAAAGAGATCAGCCGGCCAGGGAAGATGCATCACGGCCGCCAGCCAGTGCAGCCAAGGCGGAAAACGATCGGAGATTTCAGGATCCTGCAAAAGCGCAATCCCAATGCCCAACAACCCGAACACACCTCCGGCCGCTATGAGCCCCGAAGAAAAGAGTGCCCCGGGGCTGGCTTCGCTTTCATCTTTCTTCTTCGTAGTGGCTTCGACGAGCAATCGGATGAGCCCGCCTATAAACATGGCCGCGGTGGTGCCCAGCGGAAGATAGGAACCGGTCGCAAATGCCAACGAGCGTACGCCAAGTATTTCCACCGCGATGACCAGCGCAACCCCCATCAGCACCAGCCGCCACGGCAATCGCTGATTCAATATTCCGCTAATGACTGTAGCCATAAGCCGCGCCTGAGGAGCCGGCGCTTTGTCGCTGCCAATTCCTTGCGCCCATTGGTATTCGATCTGTTGCGAACCCGGGTCGAACAGATATTCACCGTCCGGCACTTCATGCGACCCCAAAGAATTGATCAGCACATACGATTTCCCCTTGTAAGCAAACGTGTCCTGCTCGATCTTTACGCCCGCTGGCAAGGACTGAATGTTCACCGCAATTTGCGTCGGGATGTATTTCTGCAAACCCTGATTCATCAGATTCAGAGTGGTGCCGATCGCCAGCGTCGAAACAGTGACGCCGATCAAAAGACCCATCTGTTGCCAATAGGGAGTTGCTCCCACGAGGTATCCGGTCTTCAGATCCTGCGAAGTCGCGCCAGCAATCGCCGCAGCGATGCAAACGATCCCTCCAATCATTAACGCGAGAACCTGATAATTCGGCGCGGTCCACCCAGCCACGAAAAAAATCGCGCAAGTAGCCATCAAGGTTGCAATGCTCATGCCACTGATGGGATTCGAAGAGTTGCCAAGCAATCCGCTGATGCGTCCCGCGACAGTGACAAATAAAAACCCAAAAACGGTGACGAACACTCCCGCAAACAGGTTCTGATACCAGTGCGTTTCCGCTCCTGGGATGGGGTGAAAAGTAAGCAACACCCAGATCATCGCCACGATCACAAGCGAACCGATCACCACCGTGCGCATCGAGACTTCACGGTCAATGCGGCTGACAGATGTGGCTCCCCCGGCCTTTTCGGCGCGCACATCCTTCAATCCGGCACGCAGCGCGGCAATGATGGTAGGCAAAGTGCGCAGCAGCGTTATAAGCCCCGCCGCCGCGACCGCGCCGGCTCCCATCGGACGAATGTAACTCTTCCAGATATCATCCGGACTCATCAACGAAATGGGAATCGTCGATGGATAGATCGGCGTGTTCCCGCCGAGCTGCCCATAAAACTTGATCGCCGGCATGATCACGAGCCACGAAATAATGCCGCCCGCAAACAAAATCCCCGATACGCGCGAGCCGATGATGTACCCCACGCCCAGATATTCCGATGTAATCGCCGCGCGAAACGATGCTCCTGGAAACCAGCTGGGCCGCGCTTCAGGCTGCGAAGTCCATGCCTGCACGGTGTTCATCAGAAACGTGTATGCCCCACCGAGTCCCAGCCCCCAGAAAACGCGTCCCGCAAACGACCCGCCGCGCTCTCCAGCAACCAAAACGTCAGCACAAGCGGTGCCTTCCGGAAAAGAAAGATTCCCGTGTTCCTTAACGATGAGCTGCCGCCGCAGCGGCACCATGAACAGCACACCCAGCCAACCGCCAAGCAGCGCCAGCGGAAAAATCCGCCAAAACGTAAATTCCTTGCCGAATCCAAGAAAAATGAGCGCAGGAATCGTGAACATCACGCCGGCAGCCAGCGATTCCCCAGCCGACCCCGTCGTCTGCACGATATTGTTTTCGAGAATCGTCGAGCGCCCAAACGCCCGCAGAATACTGATCGACAGCACGGAGATAGGAATCGAAGCGGAAACCGTGAGCCCCGCCCGCAACCCCACATAAACGGTCACGGCTCCAAAAAGCAATCCAAACAAAGCCCCCAGAATCACCGCGCGAATCGTAAATTCCTTGGGGCTCTCCTCTGCGGAAATATAAGTCCTGAATTCTCCCGGAGGCGCCGTGGAACTCCATGGACGATCGCTCACTGAATCCTCCCCGTTTGCCGAATCGTACGCGAGCCCTACCCCTGTGCGGGCAGATTATGCCGCAAACTCACGTTAGATTGTTAGGGCTTAGATGTCGGATAGAGCTCACGGAATCTCCGTGCACTCCGCTTTCTCTGCGTACTCTGTGTAACTTCTTTTTCTTCCTCTGCTATATTCAATACACGAGGATACCGATGAGTCTCTCCGAAAAAATCCAAAAAGACCTGACCGACGCCATGCGCTCCAAAGACGAGCTTCGCCTCAGCGTCATCCGCGGCATCAAGTCCGCCATCAAGTACAAAGAAACCGAAAAAGTCCGCCAGCTCGACGAAGCCGAGTGCATTCAAATCCTGCAAACGCTGGTCAAGCAACGCAAGGAATCGATCGATCAATTCGGCAAAGGCAATCGCCAGGATCTGGTAGACAAGGAAACCAAAGAACTAGCCATCATCGAAGCTTATCTCCCGGCAGGCGCCAGCGAAGCCGAAATGGACGCCGCCATCTCCAAAGCCATCGCCGAAACCAACGCCAACTCCATCAAGCAAATGGGCGCAGTAGTCAAAGCCGCCAAATCCGCCCTCGAAGGCAAAGTGGTCGACGGCAAAGCCCTGAGCGACCGCGTCCGCGCCCGCCTTTCCTGATATTTCTTTGGCTGCTTTGTCCGAGAATCTCGTAGGGGTGGGGCTTGCCCCACCCTCCGTCCTGTCAACGCGGCGCCCTGTCAATAGCCCCGCGCACCTCCATGCGCGGTGCCTCCAATACACTCCACACACGTTGATTTGACACCTCGCGGCTCACTCGCTACCGTTGTTCTCTTACACTTGGCGGCTTTTCCCCGCCGGGTAAGCACAGCAACGCAAACCAAACCAGATGAGGCCCGATGAAAGTCATTGTTGCCGATAAAATTAGCGAACGCGGCGTGGAACTGCTTCGCCAGGCAGGCTGGAACATTGTCCTGACCACCAAAGACACACTCCACGCGGAGATCGCCGACGCCGACGCCCTGATCGTCCGCAGTGCCACCAAAGTTACCGCGGAGCTTCTGGACAAAGCCCCGCGCCTTCGCGCCGTTGGCCGCGCCGGCGTTGGCGTCGACAACATTGACCAGGATGCTGCCACTGCTCGTGGCGTCCTCGTGATGAGCACGCCCGGCGGAAACGCCATCAGCGTCGCGGAACATGCCTTCGCGCTCCTCCTGGCTCTGGCCCGCCAGGTCCCCCGCCTCGATAAGGCCATGCACGAAGGCCGCTGGGAAAAGTCCTCCGCGGCAGGAACCGAAGTCCGCGGCAAAACGCTGGGCCTGGTCGGCCTCGGCCGTATCGGCAGCGAGGTGGCCATCCGCGCCGACGCTTTCGACATGCGCGTGCTCGGCTTCGACCCCTACATCAGCGAAGCCGCCGCGCGCGAAGTGCAAGTCGAGCTGGTGCCGCTCGATAGGCTGTTCGCCGAGAGCGACTTCATTTCTCTGCACACCGCCCTTAGCCCGGCGACCCAAAACCTGATCAACGCGGCATCCATCGCGCAGATGAAAAAAGGCGCGCGGGTGATCAACACGGCCCGCGGCGAGCTGATCGACGAAGCCGCCCTCGCCGAAGCCCTGAAGAGCGGACACCTGGGTGGTGCCGCTCTCGACGTCTTCGTCCAGGAGCCGCCGCCGAAGGAGTCGCCGCTGCTGGCCATGCCTAATGTAATTGCCACTCCGCACGTCGCAGGCTCGACGGTCGAGGCGCAGGAAGAAGTCGGCACGCAGGTCGCCGTCCAGATCAAGGATTACCTTGCCGACGGCCTGATTCGCAACGCAGTGAATCTGCCGGCTCTCTCCGCCGACCAATACCGTCGCGTCAGGCCGTATCTGGCGCTTGCAGAACGGCTTGGCTCTCTCGTCTCTCAAGCGGTTTCCGCCCGCCCCGCCCGCATCCGCATCCGTTACGCCGGTGAAGTAGCCGAGGTAGGCACCCACCTCCTGCGTAGCGCGGTCCTCGCGGGCATGTTGAACGCCGTGCTCGACGAAAAAGTGAACGTGGTCAGCGCCCCCGCCGTAGCCGCAGCACGCGGTCTCTCCGTAGAGGAAGAAACCCGCCGCCGCGAGCGCGGCTTCCCGAACACCCTGGAAGTAGCCGCTCTACCCGAAAAATCCGGCGCAGTCCGCGGTTTTTCCGCCGAAGGCACCGTTTTGTACGACGGCTCTCCTCGAGTCCTCCAAATCGACGAAATCCCTCTGGAAGCCGAACTCGCCGGCACCATGTTGTATCTCCGCAATCGCGATGAGCCCGGCGTTATCGGCCAGGTCGGGTCTACCCTCGGCAATCTCGGAGTAAACATCGCGACCTTTGCGCTCGGACGCCGCGACAACTCCGCCGGCGCCGAAGCCGTCTCCCTCGTCCGCCTCGACGGCGAAGTTTCCGACGCCATCCTCAGCGCCATCCGTGGCATTCCCGCCATAACAGTGGCCAGGCTCCTCCGCCTCGCCTGATGCGCGGCCTAGGAGAAACAGCGTCTTTGCTGCTGCGTTCCAGCTGATTTCGGGCAAGGTTCCATTAGCCCGGAGGCTGCACTGGAGTTCCCGGCGGGCATTTTGCAACTATCTAAAATTTAGATAGATCGGAGTCGCTCTTCCAGTGGCTAACTTTTCTTGACACGAGCCGTCCATTTATCCTAAAAGCTAAGTCACAGTTAAACAGCAAGAGTGGTGGGAAAAGGTTGCCGAGCGCAATTCAAGCCGTTTTCCGCTGCGTGTTGGCAGCTAGGAAGACCTCCTCTCACCCACTCTCGCTAAAGAATTGCTTGGGTCGAAAGTCGATTGAGATTTGTCGAGGCGGAGTTCTGGGATGGCTGATTTTGTCGTTCTGGAGGCGTTGAAGAAGCGCGTCCAGACTGGCAGAACAAGCAGTCCGGGGCGACCATACTGAATTTATCTTTTGGGGGAAACGCCATGCGACATGTATCAACGATGTTTCGGTATTTTCTTTTCGCGCTCGTCCTGCTTTTTCTTGCTTCTCGCCCATCCTACGCGCAGGACGCCACCGGGCGCATCGTCGGCAATGTAACCGATCCGAGCGGCGCCTACATCTCCGGCGCCACCGTCACGGTGACCAACGAAGGCACCAAGATCTCGCAGGTCACCCACACTGACAAAGACGGCTTCTATCAGGTTCTTTCGCTTCCCATCGGAACTTACAGCACGGCTGTCGAAATCACCGGATTTCGCAAAAAGGTTTTCGAGCACCAGTCCCTGCAGATTAATCAATCCTTGCGCCTGGATGCCAAGATGGAAGTTGGCCAGCAGAGCGAAAGCATTGAGGTCACGGATCAGGCGCCCAACGTTGAGACCGTCAGCGCAACTCTCGGCCAGTCCGTCACCAGCCGCCCGCTGGTGAACCTGCCCTTGAATGGCCGTAACGTCCTCGATCTGGCGCTATTGCAACCTGGCGTGACGGAAAAGAACCCCGATGCCGGCGGCCAGGGAACATTCAGCATCGCTGGCGGACGCCCGGACTCCATCACCTATCTTCTCGATGGCGGGGTCAACAACGAAATCCAGGGCAATGGCGTCGTCTTGAATCCCAATCCCGATTCGGTCGCTGAATTCCGCATTCTAACAAGCAACTACACCGCTGAATATGGCCGCAATGGCGCCGGAGTTATCAGCGTAGTGACGAAGTCAGGAACGAACTCCATCCATGGAAGCGCGTTTGAGTTCCTCCGCAACGGCGACTTCAACGCCAACGCTTTCTTTAACAAAAATGATCCAAATAACCTGCTTCCTCGCGATGACCTGAAGCGCAATCAGTTCGGCGGCACGGTGGGCGGTCCTATCACCATCCCTCACGTCATAAGCGGCCGTGACCGCTTTTTCTTCTTCATCGCATACCAGGGCCAGCGTCTCACCCAATCGGTCGTGGAGAGTTCCGTCACCACCTTCACGCCCGCTGAACTGCAAGGAAATTTTTCCCAGGCCGTGGCGAATGGCGCGACAGTCACCGGCCCCCTAAATACTTCCGTCACGTGTACAACCGTTGGCGGGTGCCCGGATCCAAACGTAGTTGCTTTTCTTCAAGCCAATCCTTATTTTCAATCGAACACGAGTCAAGCGGCACTTGGCATAATTGACCCCACGAAGATTAATCCCGTTGCCACCAACTACATCAAAACGGGCCTCATTCCGACGGCGTCTTCGGGAATTCTTTCGACAGCGGAACCCAGCACGGACAACAACAACGAGATAACTGGGAAGCTCGATATCGTCGTCAGCCAAAAGGACAGACTCTCCTTCACTCTGGGAGGCTATCGAAATCCGCAGCTCGAGCCTTACGGCTTCAACGGCGCCGATGTTCCCGGCTTCCCCTCTCTCGACCAGACCAACAACTATTTTGGAAACGCCCTCTATTCGAGAACCTTTACACCCTCCGTATTAAATGAATTCCGCTTCACGGCGCAACGCAAGAATTTTCTCGGCGACAAACCGGCTTCGACGCTTCCCGCACCAAGCGCCCTAGGATTTGGTATCACCCCGGATCTGCCTAATGGGCCTCCCATCCTTAGTTTCGACAGCGGCCTGGACGTTGGTTACAGCCCCCAAGGACCGCGCTTTGAGATCAGCAACGCCTACAACTACACCGACACGGTTACCTGGGTGAAGGGCCGCAACACCTGGAAGTTTGGCGCCGGCCTCGGCTTCTATCAGAACAACACCAACTACGATTTTTATGGAGACGGCATTTTCTCGTTTCTGGGTCCATACGCCGAAGGCGGTATTGGCACCGGTAACAGCTTCGCGGACTTCCTGGTTGGGATTCCCAACAATTTGTTTGAGGCCGCAAACGCCGCCAATAACCTGCGAAGCAAAGCTTTCTACGGTTTCCTCCAGGATGAGTGGAGGTTGCGACACAACCTCACGCTCAGTCTCGGAGTTCGCTACGAGTACGACACCCCCAAGATGGACACCGATGGAAGGTCTTTCTCGGTGATTCCGGGCGACCAATCCACCCGATTCCCCAATGCTCCTCTGGGACTTGTATTCCCCGGAGACAAAGGCGCGCCGAGCGGCGCGAATTTCCCCGACAAAACCAACTTTGCTCCCCGCATCGGATTTGCCTGGGATCCCTGGGGCAATGGCAAGACCAGCGTCCGCGGAGGCTTCGGCATTTTCTACGACATCCTGAAGGGCGAGGACAATCTTCAATTCAACGGTGCGCCGCCGTTCTACAGTGAGACCGGTCCTTTCTATTCGTGCTTGCCCCCTAGCTACACCTTACAAACCGTAAATAACATGCAAGTCGCCGTGCCTTGTTCAAATCCTAACCAAACCACTACCGTGCCTATTTTCAGCCAGCCCTGGACCTCCGGCGGCTTCGCACAATCGCCATTTCCCTCCGCGCCACCGACTGCCAGCACGGATTTTGTGAATGCCGGGTTCCTTCCGCTGGATCTCTCCGGCGGCGTCTTTTTTGTGGATCCCCATCTGCATACGCCTTACAGCTACCAATACAATTTGAGCCTCGAGCGAGAGGTGGCCAAGGACACGATGTTAGAGCTCAATTACGTTGGCAGCAGCTCCAAGGGCCTGACCGCGCTCGTTGACATCAATCCAATGATTCTCGGAGCAGCGACGCCGACGCGAGTCCTGAACGTCAATCAGCCGAACGCAGAAATCAGCAGCTTCTGCGCTGCGCAATTCAGCGCTGCCGATTGCCCGTTCGCCAGCGAGCCGGAATTTACAAACGTCAGTTTTGCTAACTACAATAGTCTGGAAGCCTCTTTGACGAAAAAGGTCGGCTCGAGCAAGTTCTTCGGGACCACTTACTTCACGCTTGCTTACACCTACGGCCACAGCATCGACAACGCGTCCGGATTTCGCAACCGCAGTTCGCAGGTTCCGTCTTACGACCCCGGCGCATTCCGCGCCTCTTCAGATTTCGACATCCGGCACCGCGTCACCTTCAGCGGTGGATGGGATCTGCCTTTTGAAAACGCCTGGGAATCCGGACCGAAGCGCCTCCTCAGCGGATGGAGCCTCTACCCAATTCTCAGCTGGCGCACTGGCTTCCCGCTCACCGTCAACGCCGGTTATTCATCGGATCCATCTCTCCCGGGACCTGCCGGCGACGGCGACGGGTTCCTCGCGAATGCCGTGTTCAATCCTGGCGTCACCAGCCTGCCCATTCTGGACCCGAAGAAGGCTACGACCCTCGGCGGAAACACCGGCAATTTCTATTTCGACCCGACCGTATTCAGCCAGAATCCGCCGACCTCAGGCTACGGCCTTTCGCGAAATTTCTTCCGCGGCCCGGGGAGAACCAATCTTGATCTGGCTCTGGCCAAAACAACCACCATTAAAGAGAACCTGAAGCTGGAATTCCGCGTAGAAGCTTTCAACTTGCTTAACCACGCAGAATTCGCGAATCCGGACACCAATCTCTTCAGCTCTACGTTCGGGCAAATCACTTCCACAACTCTCGGCACCAACATAGCCGCCGTGGAAACGCAGCGCATCCTTCAGCTCGCTCTCCGCCTTACGTTCTAAACGACACCCGTTTTCCAATCCAGGCGCCGGGGATTTGTTCTCCCCGGCGTTTTTTCGGAACGCGGCGTTGCGGAAGCAAGCCCGGAACGGTCCGCTCGAAGGAAAATGGACGAGCGGCCCGTCTAGCCGAGCAGCTGCGGCTGTGCTAATCTGAAGGTCAAGCTTGGGATGGAAAAATTCCGCCCAGGTTTTTCGGTCGGGGCGTAGCGCAGCCTGGCTAGCGCGCCTGGTTCGGGACCAGGAGGTCGAAGGTTCAAATCCTTTCGCCCCGACCACTTTTCCCTTCCTTCTCATGCACTTACGCAATTGCTACGCAAACGTGTCCTACAGAATCTGCAGCGCACGTAGCGCAATTAACGTCTGCGAGCGGCTCTGACGTTTGCGACTTCGACGCCTGCGGAAGCTCGAAGCCGAGTCCTACCTTTTCTGCCCACTCCTTCCGGTACTTCACGTCCTCAAGAAGCTGGCGTCCGTATCGTGCGCTCAT
>Ga0209447_10000168_pt1 | contig 17131 bp, 10 predicted proteins | sample BogFormECP04_OM3_FD_188243 | JGI IMG/M metagenome (GOLD analysis project Ga0209447, IMG submission 188243) | Bog forest soil microbial communities from Calvert Island, British Columbia, Canada - ECP04_OM3 (SPAdes) (version 2) | ecosystem: Environmental > Aquatic > Freshwater > Wetlands > Bog ... | reverse complement strand
ATGGGGCCATCGGCCATGCGCAGACGAGGCAAGCCAAGCTCGGGATACGCGCGGATGTAAAAATCGTCCTCGCCGCCGATCATGTCAATCTTCTGCTCCAGCGTCATTTTGCTGAGGATCGCTTCGACGCGCTGCTCCACGTCTCCCGGAGCCGAAATCGCGGACGGTACCAGTGCCGCGGTGATTGCGACCAGAAACAAAGCCAGGATCACACCGGTTTTGCGCAGCGCCAGCGTCATGTTCATGCGTACGTGCTTCATCGACTGTCTCCTTCAGTTCTTACGTGGCAATTAATTATTTCGGCGAATCGTCCGAATGGCCCGTGTTGCCTTGCAATCTGCGAAATTCTTCCATTTCGCGGTCAGCGTCTGCCGTCTTTCCCTGCTTGCGGTAGATGCCAGCCAGGCCGAAATGCGCTTGCGCGGCAAGCGGAGTATTTTTTTCCACGCGCAGCAGGTGTTCCCAGGACTTCTGCGCCAAGCCGTCGTCTCCGTCCATCGCCGCAGCTTTACCGAGCATATAGAGCGTTTCCGGCATGTCTTCCTTCAATTTGTCGGAATGCGCCAGTGCTTCGCGCGCTTCGTGGAATTTCCCCAGCTGCACCAGCGCCTCGCCCAAACGATAAAAAGCTTCGGGGCTGCCCGGCTGGGTTTCGGTTTCCAGCTGGAATTGTTCCGCGGCCTTATCCCATTGCTGCGCGCGCGCGTAAAGCTCACCGAACTCTAAGTGGAGGCCGGCCGTCTGGGGTCGCAAGCGCAGCGCCTCGACGAATTCCTGTTCGGCCGCGGGAACGTCCCGCAGCGCGGCGTAGTCCTGCGCCATCATCTGATGGGCGCGCGCGGAATCCGGGAAGCGGTCTTCGAGCTCATCGAAAACCTGCTTGGAAAGCAGGCCCGAAGCGCGGCCGTAGTAGTACAACAGGTCGGGGTCATTCGGATTTTGCGCCAGGGCCTTTTGCAGAACGGTCACAGCATCCGGCAATCTACCCGCTTCGAGCAGCGCGATGCCGAGCGCGTCCACCTCGTGCGCCTTCTCCAGATGCGGAATCGCTTCGCTGGCATAGCCTTGCGCCAGCAGCGCGTATCCCAGCAACCGGTGAGCGCCTTCCAGGCTGGGGCTAAGCTCCACGGCTCGCTTCAGCGGCGGGATGGCGTCCGCATAATCGCGCTTCTCGATGTAGATATCGCCCAGATCCACGAACGCGACCGCCAGCTTAGGATCGAGCTCGGTGGCCTTCTGAAATTCGGCCACTGCCGTATCCAGCTGCCCGCTCTTTTCGGCCTCCACTCCGGCGTGCAGATGCTGCAGAGCCGGCGACGGCGACGCCTGCAGCGCGAGCAAAAGTGCAAGGAATACGCCGTTCATGATTTCTCCGGCTCGCGGACTTCAAGAAATTGATCGGCTTTGACGCCTTCGAGGACCTGATGCGCGCCGGAGGGCCAGTGAATTTCCACCTTTGCAATTTCCACGGCGCCCAGACCGAAGTGCAAACGCTTGTCGCTGGACGAAATGTAGCTGCCGGCCGTGGTGGCGAATCGCGTTTGCCCATTGACCCGCACGCGCGCGCCCAGCCCGTCGCGGTTGCTGCGCGTTCCGCGAAGCGTGATGGAGAGCCAGTGGCCGGCGCCTGCGTGATTCATGAGCACCAGCGGTTCTCCGCCGAGCGAAGTTACGACGACATCCATCCAGCCATCGTTATTCAAATCGCCGAACGCAGCACCGCGGCCCGCAATCGCTGACGTGATCCCAGAATCGCCGCGCTCGAAGCGCCCATTGTGATTCAGCGCCAGCAGCGGCGGCTCTTTGTAGTGCAGCATATGGTCTATCTGCTCGACGTTGTCCAGCACGTGGCTCTGGGCGACGAATAGATCCTTCCAGCCATCATTGTCGAAATCTTCCAAGCCAGCGCCCCACCCGGAGCTGGCCGCAGAGAGCAGGCCCAAGCCGGCTTGGAGACTGCGGTAGCTGAATGAGCCGTTACCGTCGTTGTGAAACAGCGCGTAAACCTCGCGTGGCAGCACGGTCACCAAAATATCGGGCCGTCCATCGTTGTCGTAGTCCTGAAAGACGGTGCCCATGCCCGAAAGCGGTTTGCCATCGGCGGTAAGCGCCGCGCCCGCTTCCAGCGCGCGCTCGGTAAACGTGCCATCGCCGTTATTGTGGAAGAGAAACTGGCGCATGCCGTCGTTCGAGACGAAAATATCGGTGAATCCGTCGTCATCGTAGTCCGCGAAGGAGACTCCAAGCGAGCGTCCCTTGATCGCAGCAATGCCGGAATGCTCGCTGACGTCTTCGAATGTGCCGTCGCCGCGATTGCGATAGAGGATATTCGTGGTCGCGGGAAATTCGGCGGGCGGACAGTACGTCTGCCACTCGCCGCCGCAAATCTTGCTGTGCTGCGTGTCCCAAATCATGTAGCGCGTGACGAACAGGTCCAGGTGGCCGTCGTTGTCATAATCCAGGAAGCCCGCCGAACAGCTCCAGCCGCCCGCCTCCACGCCCGCTTTAGCGGTTACGTCGGTGAAAGTGCCGTCGCCATTGTTGTGGTACAGCGTATTTTTGCCGTAGTTCGTTATGTACAGGTCGGGGAAGCCGTCATTGTCGTAATCGCCCACCGCCACGCCCATGCCGTAGTTACCGTCGCCCGCGTTGGCCAGGCCGGCCTCCTTGGTGACGTCTGTAAAGCTCCCATCAGGATTTTGCCGGTAAAGACGATTCCAGTTTCGCGGGTCGTGCCGGTCGAAAGTCTCCGGCGGATGCATCGGATTCGAGAGCTGGCCACTATTGACCAGAAAAATGTCCAGCAATCCGTCGTTGTTGTAATCGAAGAGCGCGACGCCGCCACCCATGGTTTCGATCAGGTACTTCTGAGGCGTGGGCGAATTCACGTGCTTGAAATCCAGCCCGCGCGGGTGCTTCGTATCAAATAGTGCGGAGGGCACGGGCAACGCCAGGCCCATGGCGGCAAACGCTTCCAGGAAATCGCGTCGTGAGATCCGGCGGTTCATTCGGTCTTTCGTGGGCTCCGGTGGGGCAATCGCAAGGTTAGCAGAAGTCACGCGCGGGCGCATCGCTGGCACGAAGCTCGTGGCTGCAGCTTCGACGGTCGTGGTCATCGCGGCCAGCTTTGCCCTGAAAGCGAACGAGAGGGAGCCAATTATCAGGGTGAAGTGCACGAACGCTTCGCTGAGGATGACTTCCGGAAGTTAGAAGAACGAAAGGTGGATGCCGGGGGGAGGCATCCACCTTCGCTCCACTCACGCGCTAGAACAGGAACTTCAGAGCGAGCTGAATCAAACGCGGGCTGTTCAGCTGGGCGTTCACAATACCGAAAGTAGGGCTGCCTAGAGTACCGCCTGGCTGGGCAAACTGCACGCGATTGAACGTATTAAAGAACTCCGCCCGGAACTGCAAACCGAGTTTATTCTCCGGACCGAAATTCGTCGTCTTAAATAACGCAAAGTCCCAGTTATTGATCCCCGCGCCTCGAATTGTGGCATCAACGCGCGATTCGTCGCCGAAACCCCACTCTGCAGGAGCCACGAAGCAGCTCGTGTTAAACCAAACGACATTGTTACCGTTCACAGTCGTATGTGGCGCGCTCTTGTTGCATCCTGGTACAACATTCGGACGCAGAGTAAAGTTTTGTGAGAAGCCCGCATTCGAAATCCCGTTGGATCCACCGAAAGAGATTGGCAGCGGGAAACCCTTTTGAAACGTGGTGACGCCATCAATGCCCCAGCCGGAAACGACCTTGCCAACTACGCCGGAAGCATCGGACATGTACCTCTGGCCGTGGCCAAAGGGCAGGTCATAGACATAGCTGATCACCAGACGCTGGGAGACATCCTGCGAGGAGAGTGACTTCTCTCCTTTAAGGTTGTTCCAGTCCTGCGGTGAGCCGACGCCACCTTCCAGCCAGGTTGTCAGTGTGTCTGTGTTGCTCAGCAACTTAGCGTTGGTGTAGGCAGCCAGGAAAGTCCCGCCATCCTTGAACCGTTTCGTGGCTGTGAGCTGGAACGAGTTATAGTTGCTGCTGCAGCAGCCATCCCCGACAAGGGACAAGCCGCTATACTCTGGGTAGGGACGGTCCAATTGACCCGCGGAAATCGGAAGACCCGACGACGGATTTAACCCGCTCACAGTGGTAATCCCCTGGAATGGGTTCGGAATCGGCTGAATGATCGCGACCTTAACCGTCGGGTCCGTTTGCTGTGCGTTAAATTGTTGTTGTGCTTGTTGGTAAAACGAGTCGGGAAGGTTGTTGATGGACACGTTATTGGGGTTCGCCAAATGCACGCCGCGGGAGCCGGCGTACGCGGCGTCAACGAAGATCCCCCCAGGGAGTTCCCTCTGGATGTCCACGTTGAACTGCTGCACATACCCTGGTGAATAGGATCTGTAGGGAGCTTCGAGGGGGTTTCCGCCGGCATCGAACTGCGAAATATTGCCGGACCTGGCAAGCGGAAGATTGAGATTCGGACCAAACGGCCCGTTGTCTAGGCAGTTCAGCGATCCTGAAGGTGACTGGGGGCTGGCGACTCCCGGGGTCAACGTGCAGTTCGTCGCTGACAGCGAGCTGTTCGGAGTGCGCCCGCCATTGGTGGTTGCGACCCACAGAGTCGAGGACAAGTTGAGCGGGTCATTGCTGGGGTTGAGGTTGAACAATACCCAGTTCGGGATAAAGAAGATGCCGTAACCCGCGCGAATGACCGTTTTCTGATCCCAGCTATAGGCAACCCCCAAGCGCGGCATAAATTCCTTCTTGTACAGAGGAACAGCGCTCCGCCCGGGGTTAATGCCGGTGCCGACGAAGAAGATATCGCCCGGGCACGGGCTGCCTGGAATGCCCTGCCCGGCCGTAAGCCCAGACGTAAATACGCCACAACCGGTAACCGTGCGGTTGGTCGCGGCTGGATCCCAATAGCTAGAAAGGTCATGACGCTCCGAGTAATTTCCCGGCAAATCGTAACGCACGCCGTAGTTGAACGTCAGCTTCGAGGTGGCTCTCCAGGTATCTCCAAAGTAAAACCCCCGATACGTTTCCTTTTGCGCCACCAGCGCCGGGATCTGCGCTTCACCGAAATTGTGGTTGAACGTATTGGACACATTCTGGCCGTATCCCAGCAGGAAATCGGCGAAGTCGCTACCAGTTCCCGCCGTTGCATTGCTGACGTTGTCAGCCGTCCAGCTGCCATTGAATAGGAAAGCGCCGCTGGCGATGTTCGTCTGGGCGTAGTTGTCGTAGGTCTCTGTGAGCTGGCCGCCAAACACCCAGGTGTGACGGCCCTTGATCCACGTGAGGCTGGGCGAGACGTTGACCTGCGTGTCGTGGTCGGTGATGAAGCTTTGGCCCTGCGAGCAAGTAATGAGCGGGTCCGAGTTTTGGAAACATGGCGAGAATGGCGACCGGGAAGCGGAGGGAATTTCGGCATTGTAAGCCGCAGGCCAGCCGAATTGGGTCACATCGAAATTCGAGTTTGACGGTGAGCGCAGATAATGGAACCGGCTGCCGCTGGCGTTGATGTTCAGAATCAAGTCCGGCCGGATCGAGTAGCTGTAGTCTATCGCAAGCGCGTTGGTCTGATACGTTTCCGCGCACTTGTCAGCACACAACCCCGTCTTGAAGGGATCGAGCGGCAGATCCAGCAGGTTAAAAAAGTTGTAGCGGGCAAAAATGTGCTGCGTTGAGGTCAGGTTCTGATCCACGCGAGCTATATATTGATTGGCATTCCCGCCCGTGGCACCGGCAGCGGTGAAGTTACTGCTCTCATTGCTGTTGGTCGGCAGCGCAATGAACTTCAGTTCTTCCAATGCCGCCGGATTGATTACGGGAATCGTGTTGTTGGCGAACTGCGTCCGGCCGCAACCATTTCCCGTCGCGATACATCCGGCACTCACGCTGAGCGGATCGTAAATGGGAACGTCCGCCGGGAATACACCGCCCCTCTCAGCTACGGTGGGCACCGTCGTAGTAAAAGTCGTGGATGCCCGCTGACGATATCCGTCGTAGGCGAAGAAGAAGAAGGTCTTGTCTTTGATTACCGGACCGCCAAACGTGCCGCCGAACTGATTCTGCACGTACGGAGGATTCGTAGCGTCGAAAAACGGCCGTGCATTGAGAACCTTGTTGCGAAAGAATTCGTACGCTTCACCGTGATACTGGTTTGTCCCGCCCTTGGTGCTCAGGTTGACGATACCGCCGGCGAACTTGCCCCATTCCGGCCCGAGGTTGTTGTATTGCACCTTGAATTCCGATATCGAGTCTTGGTCTGGAAGTATAACGGGCAAGTTGATGTAGCCGATGTTCACGGGCTGGCCGTCTAGGTACTCGGCGCTCTCGTTTCCGAACGATCCCCCTACCTGATAATTGCCCCAGCTAAACGGATTCGGGCCAACCTGCGACCCACCGGTTGCCCCGCCCGAGCCGCTGCCGCCCGCGATAGCAGCGGGAGAAAGCGTGATAAGGCTAAACACGTTACGGCCGTTCAGAGGAATCTCGTTGGTTTCGCGTTGGTCGATCACTTGTCCCAGCGATGTATCGGTGGGCGTAAGTAGCGGCGTTTCCGCGGTGACTTCCACGGTTTGGCTGACCGCGCCGATTTCCATGATGACGTCAATGCGCACAGCCTGCTGCACTTGCACGACTACGGACTCGCGCTTGACGTGCTTGAAACCGGCCTTCTCCACGTCAAGGCGATAATTCCCGGGATTCAAATTGACGAAGGAATACAGGCCGTCAGCGCCTGTAGCATAGGTCTGCTTGGCGGACGTGGCCGTGCTGGTCAGCGTCACTTGCGCGTCGGCCACCGCAGCGCCTGAGGCGTCCGTGACAGTTCCCGATACGGAACCGAAGGTGGACTGCGCCGCTAGTGGCGTGCCCATTAGCATGGCGGCAAGACAAAAGCAAATACCCACAGCAAACACCAACAGAAAGCGATTCGGCGACTTATTCATAAGTCTTTCTCCTCCCCCAAGAGAAGCACGTTAGGCCCACCCGGCCCACGCTACAAAGTTACTGACACAACTACGTACCAGAATGGGAAATCAGTTTAGAGACCGCCCCACGTTGGTCCACCCAGTTGCACACACCAAAACACACCCCTGCGACCGCTAGAGCCACCCTGGACAGAAAGCTCTGTATATACAACCTATCGATTTTTTCGATACCACCCAGCTGCGGAGCATTTAGCTTCAAGTGCCCTATTCTTGTCAAGCTAAAAATAACGATTTTCTAAAGACATTCCGTCAATTCGCACAAATGGGCCATTGCGCGCGCGCTAATTCGCAGTATTATGCGGCAGGGCAGACGTGCCCTTCATCCCCTGCGCGAATGTCCTGGCTATTGATCGCGCGCACAGCTCAGATTATTTTTTCTGTCAAAATTTTTAAAGAGACAGCCCCATGGACAGCCGTGTCAAGATTCAAGGCGGCCGGAAGCTCCGCGTTGTCACGCTGAAGTCAGTGGCCGAGCGTGTAGGACTAACGCCCGGTACTGTTTCAGCAGTATTGAATAACTCCGCGGCGGCTCGCTCCGTGCCGGAACGCACCAAGAAACGCATTCTCGCCGCTGCGCGCGAACTGAATTACCGTCCCAACTATTTGGCGCGTTCCTTGCGCGTGCAACGCACCTATACCATCGGAGTGATCACGCGCGATCTGGGCGACGCTTACGCCGCGATGATCATCAGCGGCATCGAACGGTATCTGCGGCAGCATAGCTTTTTCTTTCTCACGGTCGCGCATCACAACGACAAGAAATTGCTCGACAGCTATTCGCACATTCTGCTGCAACGAGGAGTCGAGGGACTGATCTCCGTGGACACCTTGCTCGGTGAATCAATGTCGTTGCCCACCATCGCCATCGCGGGTCACCGCCCCGTGGAAGGGGTAACGAATATTCTTCTGGATCATCGCCGTGCGGCTCAGCTGGCGCTGCAACATCTTTTCGAACTGGGCCATCGCGAAATTGCTTTCATGAAGGGACCGCACTACAGTTCGGATTCCAACGATCGCTGGAAAGCGATTCTGCACGTCGCCCAGGAACTCGGTATCGCGGTGCGGCCGGAGCTCACCATTCACCTGGAAGGCGACTTGTCCACGCCAGAGGTGGCCTATCCCGCCACCAAAGCATTCCTGTGCAACCGCAACATGCCATTCAGCGCGCTTTTCGCGTTTAATGACAATTCGGCCTTGGGCGCCATCAGCGCGTTCCAGGAAGCCGGCATGCACGTCCCGAACGATATTTCGGTCGTGGGCTTCGACGACATCAAAATGGCTCCTTACAGCAATCCGCCGCTGACCACTGTGCGGCAGCCACTGCTGAAGATGGGCGAGATCGCGGCGCGGTCTGTGCTGAACCAGATCAAGAACAGCGAAGACTACGTCGCGGAGATATTGATTGAGCCTGAATTTGTGGTGCGCAAATCTACCGGGACGGCGCTCTTGCAATTGTCGCCGTGTAGGGAAGGATTGCAGAACGCCAGCTAGCGAATGTAGCCAATTCAAACGAAATAACGGGAGAGCCCCGATTCAATGCCCATAGCCAATTCGAACGTTTCCCCTGCAACCGCAGCCGTGCCAGCCGTCACAGACAAGCCGGCCATGGCGATGGTGACGACCCTGTTTTTCATGTGGGGTTTCCTCACCTGTCTGAACGACATTTTGATCCCGCACTTGAAGTCCATCTTCGATCTGACTTACGCCAAAGCAATGCTCATTCAGTTCAGTTTTTTCGGCGCGTACTTTATTTTTGCGTTGCCGTCCGGAAAATTGATCGAGTGGATTGGCTACAAGAAGGCGATGGTTAGCGGCCTTTTCACGATGGGAGTGGGCGCGCTGCTTTTCGTGCCGGCTGCGAGTGCGCCTTCCTTTCAGTTGTTTCTCGCGGCTTTAATTATTCTTGCAGCGGGCATCACTCTGTTGCAGGTATCCGCGAATCCGTACGTGGCCGTCCTGGGTCCTGAGCGAACGGCCTCCAGCCGTTTGAATTTGACGCAAGCTTTCAATTCGTTGGGCACCACGGTGGCGCCGTGGTTTGGCAGCATGCTGATTTTGAGCGCAGCGCCCGTCGCTGTGGATGTGGTTCGCGGCATGTCCACCGATCAGCTGCAAGCGTACCGTTTGCAGCAGGCTTCTTCCGTGAAGCTGCCTTATATCGGTCTGGCTATCGCGCTTTTTCTGCTTGGCCTGGTCATCGCGAAATTCAAGCTGCCGGTCATCGCGTCCGTGGAACCACATGGAAAAGTTCTCGACTCCATCTGGAAATATCCGCGCTTGGTAATGGGCGCGATCGGAATCTTTGTCTATGTGGGCGCGGAAGTGGCCATCGGCAGTTTGCTGGTTAATTACATGAGCCAGCCAAATATCGGAAACATCTCGATCCAACTGGCCGCGAAATTCGTTTCGCTCTATTGGGGCGGAGCGATGCTTGGCCGCTTCATCGGTTCCGCTGTGCTGCAGAAGGTGCGCACCGGCACCGTGCTGGGTATTTCCGCGCTCACCGCGTTTGTGTTGGTCACGATTTCGATGCTGACTCTCGGGCACTTGGCGATGTGGAGCATCCTGTTAGTTGGCTTCTTCAATTCAACGATGTTCCCCAGCATCTTCACTCTTTCCATCGAGGGCCTCGGCCCCCTGACCGGTAAAGGCTCCGCCGTTTTGGTCTGCGCCATCGTGGGCGGCGCGATCATTCCAGAGTTGCAGGGCGTGCTCGCGGATCGCATTGGCATCCACCACGCGTTCATTCTGCCGGCGCTTTGCTACCTATATATCGCGTCCTTCGCGTTCAAAAGTAATAAGCCGCATGGTGAAACGCCTACGCCTTCCTGATCACAAACTGAAAGTGCGGGGGCAGTCCATTTTTCGCCTCCGCCGCGTGTGCGCCGGAATTCCTGTTTTCTCGCTTCCCAATTCGTGTACATTGCTTGCCGTCGCACGGCAAACGAATTGCGCCGGCGCGCGTCACACGGAGCGTGGCGCCTGGATCTAGCGGTTCGCGCATACCGGAGCAAGCTACTCGGACATGACCTCAGATTCGTTCTCGATCGGAATTGATTTCGGAGGCACGAACCTGCGCCTGGCGGCATACACTCCCGCGGCTGGATTTCTGGAGACAATTCAGATGCCCACGCGCCTGAAGGCCGGCCGAGACGCCGTGGTCGCGGATATGTGCGCGGCAATTCGCAAACTCCTCGATCGTTACTCGCCGCAGCTCGCGCTAAAAGGCATCGCCATCGGTTCGCCGGGACCGATCGAATTGCCCGAAGGCCGGCTGCGCAATTTGCCCAACCTTCCCGGCTTCGACGGCTTGGAATTGCGCGCGGCTGTGGAGCAAAGCGTGGGCGTGCCCGTCGTCGTGGAAAACGATGCCAACGTCGCGGCCCTGGCGGAGTGTGTCGCCGGCAAAGGTAAAACGCTCGGCATTGATTCCTTGTGTTTTTTGACGCTGGGCACCGGAGTCGGCGGCGGAATCATTTTTCACGGCAAAATCTGGGACGGACTCAACGGAATGGCCGGCGAAGTGGGCCACATCAACATCTGGCCGGACGGCGCGGCGTGCGGCTGTGGCGCTCGCGGCTGCCTGGAGCCATTAGCATCGGCCACCGGAGTACGGCGCAGAGCCAAGGAATTGATCGCCACCGGTAAATCGCCGGCACTGGCCGCGCTGGAAAAGAACAATCCGGATTTCACGCCGCGCGATGTCGCCGGGCTCGCCACCGCAGGCGACCATGATGCCCAGATAATTTTCGACGAAGTGGGCCTTGCGCTCGGCAGGGGACTGGCAGCTCTCATCAACACGCTAAATCTGCCGCTTTATGTGGTGGGCGGCGGCTTATCGAGTTCCTGGAATTTGTTTTCTCCTGCGCTCTTCGAGGAATTGCGTTATCGCAGCTACGTTTTCCGCATGACGGACCCGGAAAAATCCGACGCCGCGCGCGGGACCAAGGCGAAAACGTACGTCACGCTCACGGAATTAGGCCCTGAGGCAGGACTGCTCGGCGCCTGCATACTGCCGTTCACGGTGTCTCCGAATGGCGCATAGCTTGGCCATTCCCATCGCTGCCGCGCGGCCGCGAAGTGCGCGGAAAAAGTTTCGCCAGGAAACTCCATGAGACTGAATTCTTACTTGCTCAAGGCCAGCATCGTCGGCGCGCTCGGCGGATTGCTTTTCGGATTCGACACCGCCGTCATCGCCGGTACTACTCACTCGCTGCAGCAGGTTTTCAATCTCTCGGATTGGTCTCTGGGAATTACGGTCTCGATTGCGCTATGGGGCACGGTGGTCGGCGCGCTGACGGCGGGCTTACTCGGTCAACGCCTCGGAGGTCGTAACGCGCTGCGCCTGATGGCGATTTTGTACATCGTCTCCTCGCTCGGCTGTGCCTTCGCCTGGAATTGGCCGGCGCTGGTAATTTTTCGCTTCATCGGAGGCCTGGGCATCGGCGGTTCCTCCGTCCTGGCTCCGGTTTATATCGCGGAGCTGGCTCCCGCGGACTTACGCGGCCGCCTGGTGGGAATGTTTCAGATCAACGTGGTCCTGGGAATTCTGCTCGCGTATTTTTCGAATTATTGCATCGCCAGGCTGGGCATGGGCGCGCTCGAATGGCGCTGGCAACTGGGCGTCGCTGCGGCGCCAGCCCTGCTCTTTCTCGTCATGCTTTTTGGGATACCGCAGAGTCCTCGCTGGCTTGCCACGCAGCATCGCGTCGCAGAAGCGCGCAGCGTCCTCACTCTTTTGCGCTCCTCGGATTACGAAACGGAACTCAAAGAAATTGTGGATTCGATCCACTTGGAGAAATCGCAAGGCGACGAGCCGCTGTTCCAGCGCAAATTTCGCTATCCTATTTTTGTGGCCATCGCTACCGGAGTGTTCAACCAGCTGGCGGGAATCAACGCAATCCTCTACTACTTGCCCTCCATTTTCATGGCCGCGGGATTCAGCAAATTGTCCGGAGACTTGCAGGCGGTCGCCATCGGCGCCATGAATTTGTTCGCCACGCTGCTGGCCATGACCTTGATTGACAAACTCGGCCGCAAAACTCTATTGCTGATCGGTTCGGCGGGAACGGCGCTCTGTCTCTCCGGCGTGGCGATGATTTTTTTCACGCAGCGCAATCAAGACTGGCTCGTCTGGATTTTGGTGGGCTACATCTTCTTCTTCGCGCCGCTCGGCGCGGTGATTTGGGTTTATATCGGCGAGATCTTTCCCAATACCGTGCGCTCCAAGGGCCAGGGCCTCGGCAGCTCTTCCCACTGGATCATGAACGCCATTATTTCCGCCCTCTTTCCCGTAGTTGCGAAAACCTCCGGCGCATATCCCTTTGTATTTTTTGCGGCCATGATGGTTTTGCAGTTCTTCATCGTCATGTTCTTCTACCCGGAGACCAAGGGATTTACGCTTGAGGAAATGCAGCATCGCCTGGGAACCGATTAGCGAACGAACGTGCGTTTTCCACGGCGCCGTTACAGCGGGATTCGTAAGGCGAGGCGTTACAGGTTGCGCTTGTCGGTTTGAAATCGCTTAATAAGCGCAGCCTTGCGCAGTTACCTGCCGAATCAGTCCTAAGTGGTGCTCTCTGCCAGCGGCAACCAAACCTGAAAGCGCGTTTCGCCGGGTTTCGAGCTGACTTGAATATCGCCCTGATGTTTCTTCACGATTCGCTGCACCGTGTCGAGGCCCAGCCCGGTGCCTTGCCCCACACCCTTGGTGGTGAAAAAAGGCTCGAACATGTGCGCCTGCACCTCGCGCGAAATTCCCGGGCCATTATCCGTGATCTCCACGACGACGGAATTGTCGTCGCGAAACGTGCGTATTTTAAGCTTGCCCTCGCCGCCCATGGCGTCAATCGCATTGTCAATCAGGTTCGTCCAAACCTGATTCAGCTCGCTGCCAAACGAATTTACCAGCAGCGGAATTTTCTGGTAGTCGCGCTCCACCGCCACTCCACGCTTGAGCTTGTGATTCAAAATGGTAAGCGTGGTTTCCAGGCTTTTCACGATGTCCACGTTCTGCAGCGGCGTCTGGTCCATGTATGTGTATTCTTTAATGGCACGGACCAGGTCGGAAATGCGCGATGTGCCGCTCTCGATCTCATTCAACAAAGTCGCTACCTCCACCGATGCCGCGATCCGTACCAGAGCCGCCCGCGCCGACTCCGCGTCCAGGATCGCAAACAACGATTCCAGCGCCTCCGGTTTCACGTTCCGGCGCGCCAGATCCGCGGACATTTGCCACAAGTCATTCTGTCCGTGACTGCGCAACAAGGAATCAATCTGCTCTTCCAGATCGCTCATGGCCAGCGGGTCCGGCGGAATGGCATCGCTCTGGACAAACGCGGTCTCCAACTTTTCGATTTCCGCTTTTTGGGCCGCCGTCAGGTCGCGGCTTCCCAGCTCGTGGCTCGCGTCGCGGATTTTCTTCAGCACGTCCCGCAATTGGCTCGCGGCGCGCTTCGCAGCGGATGCTGGATTATTGAGTTCATGCGCGAGCCCGGCAGAAAGTTTTCCCAAAGAAGCCAGCCGGTCGCGCTGCTGCTCCCGGCGCGTGGTTTCGCGAATCCGGTCGGACATCATGCCAACCAACCGCTGGGTCAGTTCAGGCATTTTGTGAACAAGTTCCGGAAACTGCGACGCCGGATAGCGCAACACGCGCGAATCGGTGATTGCTTTACCGCCCACCGTAAACTGTTTCATTCTCGAAAAAGGCAGCACTCCGGTCACATCACCAGGCTTCACCGGAATTACTACCGTTTCGCCGCCCAATTCGCCCCGCACCTGCAGCTGTCCCTCGAGGAAAACAAACATCGCGTCCGCGGGATCGTCCGCCCGAAAAGCCGTGTCGCCCGCTTTGAGATTCATTTCCTGCGCCTGGCTGATGAACCACGCGATCTGATCATCCGGTAAATCCGCAAACGCCGGCACCTTCAGCAATTCTGATTTTTCGACCATTTAGACCTTGCTCAAATATTGATGGATGAATTGCACCGCAACTGATCCTTCGCCGACTCCCGAAGCCACCCTCTTCACCGAACCGTGACGCACGTCACCCACGGCAAAAAGCCCCGGAACATTCGTCTCCAGCAGGAAAGGATCTCTGTCGAGACCCCAGCCCTTGGGACGATCTCCGTCGCGAATCAGGTCGGGACCGGTCAAAATAAATCCGTGTTCGTCACGCTCCACCAGATCGGCCAGCCAATCCGTGCGCGGCTGCGCTCCGATGAAAATGAACATCGCGCTCGCCGGAACCCGGTCAATCTGGTTGGTGTCCGAACAAAGAAATGAAATCTCTTCCAGGTGCGTTTCGCCGTGCACTTCGGAAACGCTGGCGTTCGCCCAGAGCTGCACGTTAGGTCGCTCCTTGATTTGGTCAATCAAGTACTGCGACATGGTGCTCGAAAGCGATTTGCCGCGCACCACGATCACCACGCGCTCCGCGTACTTGGCAAAGTTCATCGCCGCTTGCCCCGCTGAATTCGCTCCGCCGATCACGTAAACGATCTCGCCCTTGCAGGACAAAGCTTCCGTCGAGCCGCCTCCGTAGTAAACGCCCGCGCCCTGCAGCCTATCGATCCCCGGAGCTTCCAGCCTCCGCCATTGCACGCCTGTCGCGATCATCAGCGCGTGGCACGAAATCTCGTTGCCATCCGCCATTTTGATCATGCGATACGGGCCTTCCACTCGCACGCCCAGCGCTTCCTGCGGCGCCAAAATTTCCACGCCAAACCGCTGCGCTTGCACCACGGCGCGCCGCGCCAGATCGCCGCCGCTCAGCCCCATCGGAAATCCCAGATAATTTTCGATGCGCGAACTCATTCCGGCCTGTCCGCCCGGAGCTTCGCGCTCGATCATCACCGTGTGCAGTCCTTCGGACGCGCCGTAAACGGCCGCGGCCAGACCCGCGGGCCCTCCACCGACGATTGCCAAATCATAAAAATTCGTTTGCGCGCGGGTTTGTAATCCCACTTTCTGCGCCACTTGCGATGGCACGCTATCCAGCAGCTTCGAGCCGTCCGGAAAAAGTACCACCGGTAAACTGGAGGCTTCCGAGCCCAGCACTTCCAGCAATCGCTTCGTTTCCGGATCACTCGCCGAAAGCTCGACGTCAATCCACTGATACGGAACGCGATTCCGCGCCAGAAAATCCCGCAGCTCATACGACTTCGGAGACCAACGCGTCCCCAGCACCCGTATACCTTCAAATTTCGGCCGGTACGAAGCACGCCAATCATCGAGTAGATCATCCAATTGCGGATAAAGATGTTCGCTGGGCGGATCCCAAGGTTTCAAGAAAAAATAATTGATGCTGGCTTCGTTGATGGCGCCGATGGCCGCATTGGTGTCGGCGTACGCGGTCAGCAGCGCCCGTTTAGCGTCCGGGAAAATGTGCATCGCTTCCTGCAGAAACGCTACGCCGTCCATGTGCGGCATGCGCTGGTCTGCAAGGAGCAATGCCACACTGTCATTACGCAGTTTCAACTGCTTCAGCAGCGTCAGCCCCGCCTCGGGAGAGTCGCTCCCGATCACCCGGAATTCAGCGCCATATTTCGTACGCAGGTCGCGCTCGATGGCGCGCAGCACATCGGGGTCGTCGTCAACACTCAGCAAAATTGGTTTCGCCATGTTCGGTCCCAGTTGTGATGCCTACTTTAATGTTGGATTACTCGGCCATTCGGAATTGCAGGATGTCACAAATCGCTTTTCCACGGCACTGAGGGTCGGCGCGCGACATCACAGATCAGCGAACGGCGAGCCGGCCTACCTGATGTAGAGGCTGGGCGGTGACCGCATCCAATATACCCGACACCCGACCCCAATGCCGAAAGGCTTTTTGCACCGCAAACTCCGCTCGCCGGCCACGCATTTCTAATCCCACGCAGCGAGATCAAAAACGTCCGTAACTTCCAGAAAACAAACGATGGCGCCCCATTCTGATCCCGGTTATAACCGTGTTTTGCGCGCCGCGCGAACGCGAAACGGGAAGAGGCCAATGGCTGGGCTGGGTTCTCCGCATGTGGTCAATATAGAAGATCTCAGGCGCCTGGCGCGGCGGCGGCTGCCCAGAGCGGTCTTCGACTATATGGACGGCGGCGCGGCGGACGAACTCACTCTGCGGGAAAATTGCCGCGCGTTTCAAGAAGTATTGCTGCGCCCGCGGCACGCCGTGGCCAACGAGAAGTGCGATTTGCGCACCACCGTGGTGGGGCAGCAGATTTCTTTTCCGGCGATGCTGGCGCCCGTCGGCTACAGCCGCTTGATGCATCCGGGCGGAGAAGTGGCTGCGGCGCGTGCCGCCGGGGAAAGCGGGACGGGATTCATTCTCTCCACGATTTCCGGCCACAGGATGGAGAAGGTGAAGGAGGCTTCCAGCGGGCCGGTTTGGTACCAGCTCTATGTGGTGGGGGGACGCGCGGCGGCGGAAGCGGCTATTGAACGAGCGCGTGTGGCGGGATTTTCCGCGCTGGTGGTAACGATTGATACGCCGGTGGCGGGGCTGCGCGAGCGCGACGTGCGGAATGGCGTGAAAGAGCTGATGGGCGGCTCGCTGCTCGCAAAAATTCCGTTCCTGCCAAATCTTCTGGCGCACCCGGGATGGCTGGCGGCATTTCTGGCCGATGGCGGCGTGCCGAAACTAGAGAATATTGTTACGGCCAGCGGCGGAGCCATGCCGATGACGGACGTGGCTGCGGCGCTGGCGAGCGCGGTGGTGACTTGGGATGATTTGCGCTGGCTGCGCAAGGCGTGGCGCGCGCCGATCATAGTGAAGGGCGTGCTGACGGGCGACGATGCGCGGCGGGCGATTGATGAGGGCGCCGAGGGCGTGGTGGTATCGAATCACGGCGGGCGTCAACTCGACGGCGTGTCCGCTACGCTTCGCGCGCTGCCGGAAATCGTCGCGGCGGTGAACGGGCAAGCGGAAGTATTGATGGATGGAGGAATCCGCCGCGGCTCCGACATTGTGAAAGCCATTTGCATGGGAGCCCGAGCAGTGCTGGTGGGGCGCGCATACGCGTACGGCCTGGGCGCCGCCGGGCAAGCTGGAGTGAGGCGAGCGCTCGAGATATTGCGGACGGAAGTGGAGAGAACGATGAAGCTACTGGGTTGCGCGTCGGTGGCGGAGCTAGATTCGTTG
>Ga0209447_10000167_pt1 | contig 17232 bp, 16 predicted proteins | sample BogFormECP04_OM3_FD_188243 | JGI IMG/M metagenome (GOLD analysis project Ga0209447, IMG submission 188243) | Bog forest soil microbial communities from Calvert Island, British Columbia, Canada - ECP04_OM3 (SPAdes) (version 2) | ecosystem: Environmental > Aquatic > Freshwater > Wetlands > Bog ... | reverse complement strand
CTTTGCTGCCGCGGTGCTTCCGCTGCCCGCGCTCACTCTCGACGCCGACGATCCCCGCGCCTCCGATTCCGCCGCAGTACTCCCCGTCGCGGCACTCACTCTCGCCGACGATTCCCTCCGCGCCTCCTCGCCCGCCGCCACCGCGGGAATCTCCCCCGACGTCTGCGCCGCCACGCGCCCCGAACTCGTATCCCTCCTTAACCGCTGCAAATCCGCGCGCAATTCCGCCGCGCTCTGGCAGCGCATCTTCGGATCTTTCTCGAGCGCCTTGTTGATCGTGTCTTCGAGCTTCAGCGGCAAATCCGGATTCAGCCGCCCGATCGGAGCGGGCACGCGATTCAGAATCGCCTCGTAAATCACCGCGGAGGTATCGCCGCGAAACGGCAATTGCCCCGTAGCCATCTCGTACAGCACCACGCCGAACGAGAACAGATCGCTGCGCGCATCCAGCTCTTTCCCGCGCGCCTGCTCCGGCGACATGTACGCCACCGTGCCCATGGTCGTCCCCGGCGAAGTCAAATTCTCGGCGGAGATGCCCGCCGCCGCTTCGGCCATGGTCACCGCCGAATCCATGGACACGCGCTTTTCCGCCGTCGCCAGCTTGGCCAGCCCGAAATCGAGAATCTTGGCGTGCCCGCGCTTGGTCACGAAAATATTCGCGGGCTTGATGTCGCGGTGAATGATGCCTTCCGCATGCGCCGCATCCAGCGCGTCGGCAATCTCCACTCCCAGATCAAGCAGCGTATCGAGATCGAGCGGCCTCCCGCCAAGCTTGTGCTTCAGCGTTTGGCCGTCGAGACATTCCATCACGATGTAGGTGCGGCCGTTTTCTTCGCTGATGTCGTGGATGGTGCAGATATTCGGATGATTGAGCGCGGAGGCCGCTTGCGCTTCGCGGCGGAAGCGTTCGAGGGCTTGGGGATCGTTGGCGGCGGTGTCGGGAAGAAATTTCAGAGCGACAACGCGGTGGAGCTTGGTGTCCTCAGCCTTGTAAACCACACCCATCCCGCCGCCGCCGAGCTTTTCAAGCACGCGGTAACGGCCAATAGCTTCGCCAACTTTTGGCTGAGAATCCGTCACAGGTGAGGCATCTTAGTTCGCGCCCGAAGCGGAGTCAACGAAGTGGGGATTGCGATTTAGTTTCGACATTCGGCGCGATGGCGTCCGGAGCGCGCCGAACTTGATTTTCAGATGTGGCGTGCGCGTGCGTCGTAAGATGCCGGCGGGGACGCCGGCGCTGCTTTTAGGCCGGCAGCCGCACTTCCACACTGGCGGCGTCAAGAACGCCGCGGACCAGACGGATGATTTCGCTGGCCCAGAGTTTGTTGCTGAGTACCACCAGCGACCCATTTTCAAAATCGCAGATCGCGCAGAAACGGTAATTCGTGTAGGCGTGATGGTACGCGTCGGCGCCTTGGCGCGAAAGTTCCTGTTCGAGCGCCGCGTCGCCGTCCGCCGCAAGAGAGCCGGCGCGCGCGCCGAATGTTTCGGCTTCGAAGCGAGTGAGCAGCTCTTCGAGCTGAGCTGGCTCCGGAGCGGGGATTACCAGGCAGCGCGTGCCGGCTTCGCGGAATTTGATGCCGTGCGTGGTGCAGAAATCACGGACGCGATCCAGATGGCTATAGAAATCAAACGCCCAGGGTTCTTTTCCGGCCAGCGCGGGGAGCACGCGGCTCCAGGTTTTCACCGCTTCCTCGCCGCGAATCGGCTCGCGATCCACGCCCGGATCGACGAGTTCGAGACTGATGGCCTTCACGTCCGGCCCAACGTTAAGCGGTTCCACATCCAATAAATTCATCGCAAGCTCATCATTTGTAGGATGGTTTCGTGGCGGCGGGCTTTAGCCTGGCATCTTCGCGACGTAACGTCCGAGAACATTGCGCCATCACGCATGTATTGTTTCCGGTGGATGCCACGCTAAAGCGCGCCGCTACGAAGGCAACGGCAAATGCAGATCCCTCACCCCTGAAGGGGATTCGGGATGACAGCATTCAAGCGCCAGCGGCTTGGCCTGTGGCGCCGCCGAAGCGCTTCTCGTAATCGGGCGATTGCTTGCGAACTTCCAGCCAATCGAAAAATGCATCCGGTGTTTCCAGCCAGACGGCAAACCACTGGGCGATTTCCTCTTTTTCGGCGCGCTTGGCGCCATCCACTTTGTGATTGCGCGAAATCATTTCCGCGCGCCGGCGTCCCAGACGCCCCACTTCGCGCGCACGCTCGGCAGCCGCATGCTCACCTTCAGTTTGAAACTTCCGAAGCAGCTCATCGAGGCGAATGATGCACATCTCGGCTTCTTCGAGCGTCGAGAAATGCAGCAGATCGTGGAATTCCTCTTCGTAGCGTCCTTCTTCATCCTCGTGAGTGGACCACAGCACGCGCAAGCCGGCATCTTCCAGCACCGAAACGATGTACTCAGGCGAAGTACTCGCCTCCGGGCCTGCGTGAACGATCAATTGCCGCCGAATCTGCTCGATTTCCGCGGGCGTGTAACGTTCTTTCGCCAGCGCATGCGCCGCCTCAAGAATCAATTCCTTCTTCGTCGATTCTTTCAGCGGATGCGATTCTTTTGGATCTTTGCGGGTCACGATGGACTCCGAGGCCGGTTCGGGCCGCTTGGGTTTCCGGGCGAAGCGTCGGCGCCCGAATTCTCGTTCTCGAGGCGCTTGCGATATCGCGTCACGTTGCGATTATGCTCCGCCAGCGTCTTGCTGAAGAAATGGCCGCCTTGGTCGTTCGCCACGAAATACATGTAGTCCGTCTTTGCCGGTGAAATCGCCGCGCGCAACGACGCCTCCCCGGGGTTCGCGATCGGTCCCGGCGGAAGTCCCGCGTGGCGGTAAGTATTGTACGGCGAATTTATCTCCAGGTCTTCGTGATGCACGATCGGCGTCGGTCGCCCAGCGAGCGCCAGCGCGTATTGCACCGTCGGGTCGCATTGCAGCGGATAATTTTTGCTCAGGCGATTGTAGAAAACCCCTGCCACCAGCGGCCTTTCCGGCGCAAGCGGCGTTTCCCGCTCCACCAGCGACGCCATCGTAACGATCTGCTGCGTGGAAGCCGACGGATTCGCAGGATCAGGATTCAGCGTCGCCCAGACGGCGCGGAAATGCCGCACCATCTTGTCCGCGATTTCCTGCGACGTGGCGTGGCGCGTGAATTCATAAGTGGACGGAAACAAAAATCCCTCGAGACTTTTCGCCCCCGGCGCCAAATCCTGAATCTGCGATGGATCGCGCGCCGCCTTTAGAAAATCCTCGCGCGTGCCCAGACCTTCGCGCTCGAGCTGCTCGGCGATTTCAAACATCGTCCATCCCTCGGGGATCTGCACGGTATGGACATAGATATGGCCGCCGGCAATCTTCCAGAAAACCTGCCGCTCGTTCATCGGCCCTTCGAAAAGATATTCGCCGGCCTGCAGCGGGTGCCGGTGATACCAGTGGCCCAGAAGTTCGAAGGCCAGCATATTTCCGATCACCCCATTCTTTCGCAGAATCTCGGCAACGCCCCAGCTCGAAGTTCCGTGCGGAATGTCCACGAAAATGGATGGGCTGTGATAGTGCTTATACAAGCGGCTCACTTGATGATCGAGCCATGCAGAGAAGCCGCCAATCGCGGCGATGAAAAGCAGCAGGAGCAGACCCAGTCGGCGCATTCGGGATTATTTCTCCCCGCCGCGCGAGGACGCCTGTTTTTTCGGATGCTCGCGCCCGAGATAATCGCGTAGCAGAATCGCGGCGGCCAGATCGTCGGTTTCGGGAGCGGTGCGGCGCTCGTCGCGTTTCGTCGCGCGCGCGGTTTCGGCCATTTCCTGATGCGCGGCCCAGCTGGTCAGCCGCTCATCCACTAGTTCCACTTCGATGCCGAGTTCCTTCCGTAGCCGCGCCGCGAAACGCGCCGCTTCTTCGGCCATTTCACCCGCAGTCCCATCCAGATTCAGCGGGTAACCGACGACGATTTGCCGCGCTCCATATTCCCGTGCGATTTCGCGCAGGCTGCGGAACACGCCGCGGCGATTCGTGCGCTCGAGAATGCCGGCGGGCCGCGCCGTAATGCGCAGCTCATCCGATATCGCCAACCCGATGCGCCGCCGCCCGTAATCAAGCCCCAGCACCCGCCCCGGCAGCGCCGCAAAGCGCGGCCCTCCGCCTCGAACAGCACTAGCCCCTTTCGCGGCTTTAGTTCGCAACGCAGTAGTCATCGCCTCAATTATACGCGAGTAAGCAAAAGGGCAAACTTCCCAGCGTGATTTTATTGCGCGTAAGACAATCCGGCTAATTGTGCGCGTTTGCGCTGCGGCTGTTTGGCTCTCGCACCACCCGGTCTCTAGCCCGAGCACGCCCTCCAGCAATTTGTCGGGCCTCTTCATGCACGATCGCGCCACCCGGCGCTCATTTCACAAACTCGCCCGACGCGCCATTCGCCCAGGGATTGTAATGCAGCGCAAACTGGATGCGATCGCCGATCCACGGATGATCCCAATACCAGAGGATTTCTAATCTCGTCGGCGCGGGATCCTCGAGATCAAGCTCGCCAAGAATCTGAAATGAATCCGCCGCCACTTGTCCGGAATCCGGAGTGAGCCCGTGAGTCACTTCGAGGCCGTATTGATCGGCCTGATGCTCCACGTAACGCGAATAAACATTCGACACCGGCGTGGCGATGAAACTCAGAAACAAAAACGGGATGGCATAAATCGGAAGCGTCGCCAAATCTCCCAACCCGCGAATATTCCCCACCGCGGAGTGACGCTCGATCCACCGCCGCGAAATCCAGGCGATGATGATCAGACCCACCAGAAGTCCCAGCGCGGTAGCGATCATCCCTTTGTAGACGTGATTCAAAACGTAGTGCCCCATCTCGTGGCCAAACACAAACAGAATTTCCGGCCGTGTCATTTTCGCAATGGTAGTGTCCCAAACCACCACGCGCTTCGACGCGCCGAGCCCGGTCACGTAAGCGTTTACCAGGTGCACTTTGGCGCTGGCCTTCATCAGGAACATCCGCTGTGGGGGAATTTCCAGCCCGCCGCGGCTCACCACGCGCTCGAGATCGCTCACCAATTGCGGGTCGTTCGCGGAAAGCGGCTCGAATTTGTTAAAAAGCGGATCGATCACCAACGGCGCGAGAAAAATGATCAGCACGAGAAACGGGAGCATGCCGAGCCAGAATTGAATCCACCATCGGCGGGGGCTGCGCCGGAACGTCGAAAAAAGCGCGGTGACCAAGATTGTTCCCACGAATATTGTGATCATGAACTGCTTGGCGCTATCGCCGAACCAGGAACCCCATCCCTGCACGACCAGATCGTTCTTCACGTACGACCAGTGAAACCACGCGCGAATCGGCAGTCTTGAGAGCGTATAAACCGCGAAGAACGCCGTGCAGTAAATGGCCGCCTGATAAAACGGATTCGACGCACGCGCCTCCGCCCAATCGCGGAATTTCGCTGACCAGCCCCAACGCAGCATCAAATACAAAACCAAAATCGTATAAAGCGGGATCAGAATTCCCGCAACGTACCCGATGCGCGCCAGACCGCGCGCTTGCGCGTATTTGTCGGGCGGAAGCGTGTAAGCCGTCACGTGCGCCGGCGACTGCGATGTTGTCCCCGGCGCTTGAAAGAACGAAGTGAGTGTGCCCGCGTGAGCGGATTTTCCCGCAACGCCGAATGCCACCGTGACGAACAGACAGACGACTGCGAATCGCGCCAGTTTACGCAAGATAAGCTCCCGCGAAAGATGGATTGTGGAAGATCTCCCGATTACGTGGCGCGAAGTATGCCTTTCAGCAGAAAAGATTTCAAGCCGACGCGTCATCCTCTCTTGGTTCGTGCGGGAACTCGTCCCCCTACATCCCTGCTAGAATCGCGATGAGATCGAATTGATGGGAGGTTCTATGAGTCTCGCTGATGCGCCGGTTGCGAAAGAAGGATTCTATGTCACGCACTTTTTGACCGTGAAGGATCAGGCTCGCTCGCGCGACTACTACGTCCGGGTTCTCGGAGCGAAAGTGGTTATGCCGCAAGATCCCGTTTGTCTGAAGTTGGCAAATTCATGGCTGATCCTGAATGTAGGCGGCGGCCCAACGCCGGACAAGCCTGAAGTGATTCTCGAAACGCCGCCCAATCCAAACCGCCTGAGTTCCTTCTTGAATTTGCGCGTGGCGGATATCTGGGCCTGTTACAAAGATTGGAAGTCCAAAGGCGCGGAATTTTTGACCGAGCCGCTCGACAATCACGGTCACGAGTGGCGATGCTACATCCGCGATCCTGATGGATACATCATCGAAGTCGGCCAGTTCACGCCCGCGGCGATCAAGGCATTCGCGGAATTCAAGGGCTGAACCGCACGGAGCCGTACGGGGTGCTTCTTTGGGCGCGGCGGCGGACGCGGGTTGTCGGCGCGGCTCGCTGAGGCATACCATTGGTTGAGCGGGAGGGCCATGTTTATGTGGAAGAGCGTGGGTCGTTGCGGAATTATTCTGGTGGGCGTTTTGGCGCTGGTGGGAATTGCTGCGGCGCGGCCGCAGGCTGCCGATAAGCAGCAGGGTGAGACGCCGGCGGAAGCTGCGCGCAAGGCGCGCGAGCAGAAGAAAGCGGATACGAAAGCCGCGCACGTTTGGGATAACGACAATATTGCCATGCCCGCGGGCGGCATCGAAGTGGTGGGCCCGGATCCGAATGCGCCTGCTCCCGATGCAAACGCAGCCGTCGCAGCCGCCGATCAAACCGCTGCCGCCACCGCATCTGGGCTTTCCCCGGAAGAAGCAGCGCACGTGATGCAAGCCATCAAAGAAGCGCAGGAAAAAATCGACGAGCTGAAGAAAGACATCAATCTAAACCAGCGCGGATACGATCTTGACGCGCAGATGTTCTACGGCAAACCCGATTTCAAAGCGGACAAGGACGGCCAGAAAGCGATCGACCGCGAAAAAGCTGGGCTGGACGATAAAAAGCAGCAGCTCCGCCAGGCGCAGCAGATGCTCGCCGAGTTGCAGGCGAGAATCGGCGTCTCGCCAGCGAAGGCGCCGGAGACGAAGCCGGTGCCGCCGCCGAAGCCCGTTCCGCCTGGCGCGATTCCGATTCCCGGACCGCCATCCTAGTATCTCAGAGCGCTGCTGCGCTCCTCCGAACGTAGGGCCCTTTATGCCGGGCCTTTTCGTCCACAACGTCAATCCACGGTTAGGTCGCGGCACGGCGCAGACGGTTGTTATTGAGATTTGGGCGTGCGGCGATTGCGGCCGTGCGTTACATGTTCCCCAAGAGGCCCGGCTGTAAAGAAAGACCGGGCCCGACGTTCGGATGGCCGCGGTCGCGGCGGCTTCTCCCAGCCCAAAATGAACTTTTCCCATTTCGGAACTGTACCACTACTAATAGTAGTAATTTCCCTTGACACACAAGACCCTCGCGCTCACAATCCCGGCATCCTTTCCGGAATTCGCGCGTTGCGACGGGGGCATTTGGGGTTCGCGGCGGCGCTTGGGCCGGAAACAAATCTGGGAGGCCGATGCAATATCTGCCAGGTTCGACGGTGCAGTGTTTGAGTCCCGGATGTCCCGCGCGCGGGCACTGGCTGCGCGTCGAGGGCACACAGCAGGAAATCTGCAGCAATTGCGGGGCGCCGCTGCATGGCGTGCCGCCGCCGTTGCCGCCAAGATTCCGGATGAGGCCGCGTCCGTTAAGCGCGTACAGGCCCAGCTTCCGGCCGAGATAACGGCGCCGCGGGGTTTGTCAGGGCATGACTTTTTACCCTGAGGGAAGTCGAAGGACAGTCATGCCGCAAGCGCCTTGAGGTTGGTGCGGTTTTAGCCGCTGAGGTTGGTCTTAGAAGCGCGCACAATCGTCGTCCCCGCGACGATCTTTCCGTAATCGTTCAGCTCTTTCCGCTCGTCAACCCCGCCCCAACTAAAAAAACCAAAATCGCTTCCTCTTTTTCCGCGCCCCCGGGGCATGCCCGCGATCTTCTGGCAATTCCAGCACAAACGGTAGCGATTCCCCATCAAACACGGCGCGCGGATTCTCGACGAAAAGTCCCTCGGCCACTTCCTTCCCATTTTTCGACGCCACTTTCGCGTAAGCTTCCTTTAGTTGCAACGGGCGCGACGTAACGTTGTGGGCGTCGCTGGCGAAAAAATGCACCGCGCCATCTTTCAGCCAGCTTTCCGCCATGGTCATCGCCTGTGCGCCGAATTTCCCGAGGATCGACTGCGCGGTGATCTGCACGTAGCAGCCGGTGCGAATCCAGCGATAAAGCCGCTCGGTGTTATTGCGAATCAGCGGATTTCGTTCGGGGTGCGTGATGATCGGCGTGGCGCCGTAAAGCTGTAGATGATGCAGCGTCTGGTCCATCGCCGGTGGAATCGAGTAATCGTTGAACTCGACCAGCAAGTAGCGCTTCTGATTCAGCGTGTATTTCGCGGGATACTGCCGCAAATCTTCGATATTTTCGAAACTCAAATGAAAATCGCAGCCGGTGGCCAGATCGAGCTGGCCTTCAAATCGCGCCTGCAATTCATCGCGCCGGCGTCGAATTAAATCCGGTTGGAATGCATACGAGGAATCCGCGTGTGGCGTGGCGATGATGTGCGTGATGCCATCGGCAATGGCCATCTCGCACATCGCGATGGACATATCGAGCGATTCGGGTCCGTCATCGAGCCCAGGAAGAAGGTGACAATGAATATCAACCATGGAAGGACGAGAATATCTCACGCGAATGGCGATGACAACGCGCGCCTCGCGTACCGCCGGCGTATCTGCCGGCATCTTACGAGCGCAAAAACCGGCGGTGGCTTCGATCATCGGCGGCGCATCATGTCAAAAATGGTCGTGCTGTTTGGCAGGTGTAGTCCGCGCGTGATAGCGGATGTGGCGGGGTTTTTGCTCGTGAGAGCCGGCAGAGACGCCTGCGGTACGTTTAGTGCCAGGAGTGTGCGGCCCAGCGCACTAGCGGCGTAAAAAATTCGGATGCGCCGAGAACGAACAGAATCACTGCAAAAACGCGCCGCATCCTCGCCGCCGGGAGTTGCACCGCGATTTTGCTGCCGATATATCCGCCGATGACAATGCCGGGAATGATCAGCAAGCCGGTGCGAATATCCACGGCACTCGCGCGATAGTAAGCGAGGAACGCGAGCAGTCCGGTGGGAGGCACCATTGCGATCAAGCTCGTTCCCTGGGCGCGGTGCTGCCCATAATGATGCAGCAGCACCAGTAGCGGCACCATCAATACACCGCCGCCGATCCCGAAAAGCCCGCTGGCCACGCCGACTACGCACGCCGTCAAAAAAATTCCAAACAGTCGCGCGCGCGATTCAGGCATTCCCCGAACCTCCGCCGGCCGGCGCGGTCGCTGGCGGCTTGCTTTTCCGCCAGAGCAGAACTGCGGAGAGCATCAGGAATAGCCCAAAGAGGGCACGCAGAATGTTGGATGGCAAATCAATCGCGATCAATCCGCCGAAATAGCCTCCCAGCAGAATTCCCAGCGCGCACATCACTCCTGCGGGAAGATTCACTTCTCCTTTTTTCCAGTAAACCATCACCGCGCCCAGCCCAATCGGCGGCAGCAGAATAAAAAGCGACGTCCCTTGCGCGAGATGCTGATCCATCCCAAAAATATGCACGAGCGCCGGCACCGCAATAATTCCTCCGCCGATGCCCAGGAGTCCTACGAGCATCCCAACCACAAATCCCAAAACTACAATCAGAAAAATATGCACGAGCCTGCCTTCCGCTGCGAACTCCGCTACGTTTCGAGCCGTTGATAGCAATCTTCGGCGATAAATAAATCTTCAACGCCTAACCCGGTAAAATCCGCGACTACGATTCCATTAGTATCGTACTGCGTATGAAACTCGCAGAATTTTCCGATCTCAATGGCCCGGCCGCGCGCCGAGGGCGCATGCTGCAATTCGCCGAGCTTCTCGCATTGCGCAAGCGAATCCACAAGCAAGAGCGCGGCCCGGTTCAAGATCTGAGGATGCAATTCCTGCTTGCCCGGCGAGTCCGAGCCGACCGCGGAAATCAGAGTGCCGGGAGCGATGTCCTCGAAAGCCAGCACCGGCTCGCGGGCTCCCGTAACTGTGATGATCAGCTTGGCGTGGCGCGCTACATCCGCCGGCGAAATGGCTACGCGCACTTCGACGTCGGGCAAAAATGCGGAGATCTCGCCGCAGCAACTCGCAACGTGCCCCGGCGTCCGGCCCCAAATCCAGATTTCGCGCAGAGGCAAAACTTCGGCATGAGCGCGGGCTTGCCAACGCGCTTGCTGGCCGCTGCCGAGAATTCCGATGATTGCATCGTTGCGCAGCAATTCCCGCGCCACCATTGCGGAAACTGCCGCGGTGCGGGCGTGGGTCAGGTCCGCGCCATCGCAGAGGATCGCCACCGGATCTCCGGTTCGCGCGGAACACAGCAGAATCAGGCCATTAAATGTGGGTAGGCCGGTGCCGGCATTTCGCGGATAGCCGCCGGCAATTTTGACGGCAAAAAACTCGCCGCCCGAGCGGTAGCTGACTTTGAGGTGCACTTCGGCATCGCGATCGCGGGGATAAAGATGCATGGGCATGGGCGTTTCGCATTCGCCGCGGGATTGCGCCACGAGCGCGTCGCGCATTAGCGGGATCGCATCTTGAAGCGAAAGCACCTTCAGGATTTCTTCTCGTTGCGCGATTTTCATATGCATAGGATTTTACGCACCGTCGAGCTGCTCACGTTGCGGCCGGAAATTATCACCACGGCCGGCGCGTTCAGCGGCGCAATTCTTCCCGCGAGGCAGGCCGCAAGAGTCGCAGCGGCCGTCGGCTCGATCAGATATTGATGTTCCTCGATCATCCAGCGCACCGCATCGCAAATTTCCGGATCGTTTACGATCGGCGTGTCGTCCACGCGGGTGCGCAAGACTTCGAATGTCTGCGTGCCGATGCCGCCTTCAATTCCGGCGGCGAGCGTCTCGCCCGAAGGCATACGCGTCACGGCGCTGCCGCGCTCGAGCGAAAGCCGCAGTGCCGGTGTGACCTCGTGCTGACAGCCGATCACCCGCGCGCCCGAAACTTTTTCTTTCACGTAGAGCGCCAAGCCCGCGCTCAACCCTCCGCCGCCCACCGGCACGATGAAATTTTGGACATCCGGTAAATCGTCAACGATTTCAGCGGCAAGGGTGCCGCCGTTCCCAGCCATCACCGCGGCATCGTCAAACGCCGAGACAAACGCGCGGCCATTCTTCCGCGAATCCTCGAGCGCCAATTCTTCCGTCTCGTCGTACCCCGGAAATGGCGACACGATTACATCCGCGCCGAATGAAATCATGCCGCGATACTTCGCTTGATCCACGCCCTTCGGCACGAAAATCGTCGCTCGAAGTCCCAGTTCGCGCGCGGCATACGCGATGGCTTTGCCGTGATTGCCGGCCGAGCAAGTGACGATACCGCCGCGCCGCTCGGCTTCGGTCGCCATCGAGAGCCGGAAAAATGCCCCACGAATCTTGAACGAGCCGGTAATCTGCAGCGACTCGAGTTTCAACCATGTCGGCACGCCTAGCTTTGCCGAAAGTCCCGGCGACGCCTCCACCGGCGTCCGCCGAATGCGCGGACGTAGAAACTCGCGGGCTTCATTGATCAGGTCGAGACTAAGTTGTGGCATCGCGGAAGGCACCCGGCGAAGCAGCCGCCGATCGGCCGGGCACATATTCGCCCAGAACCGCACTTCGGACAACTTACAAATGTCGCCCGCGAAACATTATCGGCATTTCGGACACATTTGCGCGCTGACATTTCACGTGAAACGTTTTCTCCCCGCGACAGTGGATATCCCTACGTACTACCCAAAATTGACACCTGCCATTCCAAGCCCGTAGTCTCAACGGGCTTTCCTCTCGGCCGATGGAAACCTGTCAATATATAGGTTGGATTGCGCTCGCGCTCACGCCAGGTCTGGGCCCGCGCCTGGCCGGCAAACTTCTCCGCGAGTTCGGAACTCCTGAAGCCATCTTCGAGGCTTCACTGACCAGTCTCGAAGCCCAACACATCCCCGCCGCAGTGGCTCAGGCCATACACTCCCGCCAGCCGTTAAGCGCCGCGGCGAAGGAAATTGCTCAAGCCGAACAATATGGCTGCAAGATGCTTACTTGGGATGAACCTGAGTATCCGGCGCGGCTTCGAGAGATCTTCGATCCGCCGCCCCTCTTGTATGTACGCGGAAACATTGAACTTCTGAATCGCCATTCGATTTCTATCGTCGGGGCGCGTCGTCCGACCCCTTATGGGAATCAAATGGCTGAGCGGCTGGGCCGGGATCTTGCCGCCCGAGGGCTGGTAATCGTTAGCGGTTTGGCCCGGGGAATCGATGCCTGCGCGCATCATGGCGCGCTTTCAACGCCTGCGGGAACCACGATCGCGGTGCTTGGCTGTGGAATAGACGTCGTCTATCCCAAAGAAAACAAGAAGCTTTTCGATGAAATCGAGAAGCGTGGGGCGCTGATTAGCGAATTTTCCATGGGCACGTTTCCGGGCTCGCAGAATTTCCCGATTCGGAATAGGGTTATTGCGGGGATGTCGCTCGGGGTTGTGTGCGTCGAGGGAGCGCAGTATTCTGGGTCCTTAATAACGTCGCGCCTGGGCATGGAATTCGGGCGCGAGGTGTTCGGAGTGCCAGGCAACGTTACCCAGCCAATGAGCTTCGGACCTAATCAGCTCATCAAGCAGGGGGCTAAGTTGGTTACCGGCTGGGAGGACGTTGTCGAAGAGCTGCCGACGCCGATTCGAGCGGAGCTGCTGCCGGTGGATTCGCCAAGTTCCCAGGAGCGCGAACTGCTCGTTCATGAATCGCTGGGGCCGAGCGAGCGCGTGCTCTACGATCTGCTTACCGTTGACGAAGCGCGGCCGATAGATGATCTGGTGGAGGTTTCGGGGCTGAGTTCCTCGGAAGTACTGGCCACGCTCTTCGACCTGGAACTAAAGGGAATAGTACGGCAGTTGCCGGGTAAGCAATTCCTGAAAGTCCTGTTGTAATCAAACTCATACTTTCAGGGTTAGGATGATGGGCGGACCCTTCTGCCCTGTTGCAGCATCTATGGGAGTTCTAGCGGGAGTTTGAGAGTCAGGAGAATATGGGACGTTCATTAGTCATTGTCGAATCGCCGGCTAAGGCGAAGACGATTAACAAGTATCTGGGACGCGATTACGTGGTTAAGGCGTCCATCGGGCATGTGATGGACCTGCCCAAGAAGACGATCGGTATCCGTCTGCCTGGAGATGATGTGAACGGGCAGAAGAAGAAGCGCAAGACTGCCAAGGGCAAGAAAAAGGCTGCTGCTGATACGACGCCGCGGACGCTGATTAGTCTGGATGACGCTAAGATTTTCGAGCCTACGCTGCAAATCATTTCCGGTAAGGGCAAGGTCATCAATGATCTCCGGAAAGCGGCTAGTACTGCCGATGCGGTTTATCTGGCGGGCGACCCGGACCGTGAAGGCGAGGCTATTTCGGCTCATCTGGCGATGGTGCTCTCGAAGCCCTCGCGTTACACCGAAGCTGAATCGTCGGATAAGCCCACGGCTAAGGAAGTGGCGGCTGAGAAATTGGCGGCTGAGGCGGAAGAGGCTGCTTCCAAAAATGGCAAAAAGTCTAAGTCCAAGCTGAAGGCGAAGGAACCAGAGGAAGAGATCACTATCCCGCCTACGGATCCTAAGAAGATCTTTCGCGTCACTTTCAATGAAATTACGCCGAAGGCGATTCGGGCGGCTTTTGAGAAGCCGCGGCAGGTGGATACGAATCTGGTGGACGCGCAGCAGGCGCGGCGCGTGCTTGATCGCATCGTGGGTTACAAAATTTCGCCGCTGCTTTGGAATAAAGTGCGCCGCGGGCTCTCGGCTGGGCGCGTGCAGACGGTCGCGCTGCGTCTGATTGTGGAGCGCGAGCAGGAAATTCGCGCGTTTGTGCCGGTCGAGTATTGGTCGATTCACGCCATGCTGGATTCCGGCGCGCCGCCGCTTTTTGAAGCGAAGCTCAGCCGTTATAAGGGCGAAGAAATTGCGGTTGGTAATAAGGACGACGCGGACAAAATCGTTGCGGCGGTGACGAAAGCTAAATGGGAAGTGGCCAACGTCACGCAGAAAGAAAAGCGCCGCAATGCGCCTCCGCCTTTCACTACTTCAAAATTGCAGCAGGCTGCCTACAATCGCTTGCGTTATACGGCGAAGCGCACCATGGCGCTGGCGCAGCGGCTTTATGAAGGTGTCGAGCTCGGTAGCGAAGGTTCCGTCGCGCTGATCACTTACATGCGTACGGATTCTGTGCACGTCTCGAATGATGCGCTCGCGCAAGTCCGCGAATTGATTCCCTCGCGCTTCGGGTCTGACTATTTGCCGGAGAAGCCGAACTTTTATAAATCGAAGAAGGACGCGCAGGAAGCTCACGAGGCCGTGCGGCCGACCGATGTGTCGCGCGCGCCGGAAGACGTTCGGAAATATCTCGAAGACGACGTTTTCAAGCTCTATCAACTTATCTGGCAGCGCTTTGTCGCTTCGCAAATGCTCCCGGCGGTTTTCGATCAGACCACCATTGATATTACTGCCGGCGATTACACATTCCGGGCTACAGGTTCGGTGCAGAAATTCGACGGCTATTTGCGCGTTTATCAGATTCCTGCTGCGAATGCTGATCGCGATGACGACGAAAAGGAAGATGAGGGCGAGGGCAAGGCTCTTCCGCGTGTCACCGAGGGCCAAGTTTTGCGCCTCGATCAGATTCGCCCCGATCAGCATTTCACTGAACCGCCGCCGCGCTATACGGAAGCGACGCTGGTGAAAGAGCTCGAAGAAAAGGGCATCGGGCGCCCGTCCACTTACGCTTCGATTATTTCGACGATTGTCGAGCGCGAATACGTGAACAAGACGCAGGGGCGCTTCACACCTACGATGTTGGGCGAGCGCGTCAGCGTTTTGTTGGTGAAAAGTTTCGAGGACGTCTTCGACGTTTCTTTTACCGCGCGCCTTGAAGAAGAGCTCGACGAAATCGAAGAAGGCAAGCTGCCGTGGCGCGATGCTGTGAAAGAATTCTGGGTGAAATTCATCGTAGATCTCGATCGCGCCGACGACGAGATGCTTTCCTACAAGGCCGGCATTCCGACCGGAAAGAAATGCGAAAAGTGCGGCGAGGGCGAATTGCTCGAGCGCATCAGCCGCCACGGATTTTTCCTGGGTTGCTCGCGCTATCCCGATTGCGATTTCATTCAGGATCTTTCGCCTGAAGTCACCAATGGCGATGCGCCCGGCGAGACCAAAACTGAATACTGCGACAATTGCGGCAAGGAAATGGCGCTGAAGCGCGGCCGTTTCGGAATGTTCTTGGCTTGTACTGGCTATCCGGATTGCAAGACGACGCGGCGCATTATCGAAGGCACGCGCACCGCGCATGCCCCGGACGAGCAACTCGAAGAAAAGTGCGCGCTCTGCAGCAAGAACCTGGTGAAAAAGCATGGGCGCTTCGGGCAATTTATCGGCTGCTCAGGCTATCCGAAGTGCAAGTACACGCGGCCGATCACTCTCGGAATTAAATGCCCGAAGTGCAACGAAGGCGAATTCGTGCGCCGCGGGACCGCGCGCGGCAGAGGGCGCGGGCGGATTTTTTACGGCTGCAGCCGCTATCCCGATTGCGATTTCACTTCGCCGCACGAGCCGATTAATGAGCCGTGCCCGAAATGCGGCGCATCATTCATCGTCGAAAAACGCACCAAGCAGGGAAATTACCGCGCCTGCATCAAGGAAGGCTGCGATTGGGAAGCTGAAATTCAGGAAACGCCCGCGATAGTAGCGACGCCCGAGCCCGTGGGGGCCGGCGCGCCGTCGCTCGCAAAATGATCGAGGCCATCAAGAAATATCTTTACCACATGCGCTACGTGCGCAATTCCTCGCCAGAAACTTTGCGAAAATATGCCGGCGACTTGCAGCAATTTGTGAGATTCCTCACGCCGCCGGGTGAACGCGTGCTTCCCATCGAAGAAATCGATCACCGTGTGATTCGCGAATTTGTGGCGGATATGCACGACCGGCGGCTCGAACGCTCGACCATCGCGCGCAAACTTGCGGCGCTGCGGTCGTTTTTCAAATTTTGCGTGGGGCAGAAACTGATCAAGCGCAACATGGCGCGGCTCGTGTCTTCGCCCAAGCTGCCGCAACGCATTCCCGATATTCCTACCGCCGAGGAAATGGCGCGCTTGCTCGATAATGTGGAGCCGGCTGGCGCGCGGCGGATCGCTAAGCTGCGCCGCGATCCGAGTTCGGTGCGCAGTCAAGGCGAGCTGCTCATCCTGAAGCGCGATCGCGCCATTCTGGAGCTGCTCTACGCCGCGGGAATTCGTGTAAGCGAATTGACCGGACTCAGCCTCGGCGATATCGACGAGCGTACGCAGATCATCCGCGTGCTCGGCAAAGGCCGCAAGGAGCGAATCGTCCCCTTTGGCGATAAGGCGCTGCAGGCGCTGCAATCTTACTGGCCGGTGCGCGATCAAATTCGCGCCGAGTGGCCCGAAGGCGGCGATCCCGAGGCTGTTTTCCTCGGCATGCGCGGCACGCGGCTCGAATCGCGCACCATCAACACCATTGTGAAAAAGTATTCGCGCATGGTGCAGATGAAATGGAATTTGCATCCACATTCGTTCCGCCATGCGTTCGCTACGCATCTGCTGGCTGACGGCGCGGATCTGCGCGCGATCCAGGAACTCCTCGGCCACGCCTCGCTCTCCACAACGCAGCGCTACACGCAAGCCACGATCGATCAACTAATGACCATCTACGATAAAGCGCACCCGCATTCGTAGGTTCGTACCGCTGGCGTACTTGCCAGCTCCGACAGGCTCACTCTCACCATAGGGCGCCGTCACGTGCGGACCTCACAACTGAAATGCCTTCGATTTAACTCGACGCGCCGCGCATCATCGTTGCCCTCACTGCCATTTGCGCTCGTAAGATGCCGGCAGGGACGCCGGCGGTGCGCGAGATCGCGCATGACAAGTCGGCTTGACATACGTTGGCATGCCGCGTATATTGGTATTGGAAAGTCTGCTTTACATGGCGCCTTCGATTCTAAATCGGGTTAAGGAGCTGCGCGTCGCGCGGGGGTGGACGCAGGAGGAGCTTGCGCACGCGGTGGGGGTTTCGCGGCAGAGTATTAATTCGATTGAGCGGGATCGTTATGTGCCTAGCCTTTTGTTGGCGCTGTTGTTTGCGCGGATTTTTG
>Ga0209447_10000166_pt1 | contig 17247 bp, 11 predicted proteins | sample BogFormECP04_OM3_FD_188243 | JGI IMG/M metagenome (GOLD analysis project Ga0209447, IMG submission 188243) | Bog forest soil microbial communities from Calvert Island, British Columbia, Canada - ECP04_OM3 (SPAdes) (version 2) | ecosystem: Environmental > Aquatic > Freshwater > Wetlands > Bog ... | reverse complement strand
CGGAATGGTGAGTTCGGCGCCGAGCCGGCGCGCCACCTCGGGATAGTAGGCCGCGGCGGGCGCGCCAATGGCGACCAACGGCCGCGACAGCTTCATGCTCGCCTCCAGCAGCGAGGAGAAGCGCCTGCCGGCGACAATGTCTTCGATCAGCCGACCGCCGAGCCCACCCCAGCCTTTGGCGTGCGCCTCGATGCCAGGGTCGTTCGCCACTATCGCGGCCAACAGAATTCGGCCGGTTTCGCGCACCACGTGTTCAACGGTACGCTCGCTGATTCGCCGCGCGGTGTCTGCCGCGTTCGTTGCGCGTGCGTTATGTTCCTCGGTCGCGAGAATGCGTGCGCCGCACTCGGCTGCCTCGCGGCACCAATCATGCTGTCCATCCAGCACGTGCATGGCGTCGCTCGGCGTGAATGCGGCAACGGTGGCGAGCCCGGCGTCAGCGAGCCGGTGCAGCGCTTCCATACCTGCGCCGCTGCGCGCAATGGTCGATACGCGGCGCGGCTCGGCATCCAATGCCTCCCACACGCGACGCTCCTGCAACGATATATGCTCGGACGGCCGGCGATCGGGATTGCGGAAGGCGAATTGCGTGGCGTAATCGGGCAGGCGCGCAAGTTCCGCGATCAAACGCAATTGCGCGAGCGAAGCCGGGAATGCATGTGCCATAAGGCTCAACGGCATCACCTTGCGCGGGCCGACCCGAAGCCGCAACTGCCTATCGAAGCGGGTCTCGCTGTCGCCGCCGAGACCGCTGGTGCGCACGTCGACCGCCTCGACCATCGTGCGCCACGAGCCGACCAACGCGCCTTGATCGCTGATGACCGGGCGACCGCCGGTCACCACCGCGATGTCGGTGGTGGTCCCGCCCATGTCCGCAACCACGAAGTCGGCGAGCCCGGTGAGATGTCCCGCGCCCACCACGCTGGCCGCCGGACCCGACAGAATGGTGTCGACCGGATACTCGATCGCAATCTCGGCCTTCATCAGCGAGCCATCTCCTTTTACGATCATCAGCGGCGCATGAACGGCTTGATCAGCGAGCACCTGCGCCAGCGCCTCGATCAGGCGTCGTATCTGCGGCGTCAGGCGCGCATTCAACGCGGCGGTCAGCGCCCGCCGCGGCGCATCCAGCTTGGAACTCAATTCGTGCGCGCAGGTCACTGGTTTGGGCGAAAGCGCGCGAATGAGCTTGCGCGCCCGCAATTCATGCGCCGGATTGCGCACGGAAAAATTGGCGGCGACTGCGAATGCCTCGACACGCTCGGCATGCTCGATGACTGCGCGATTTATGGCCGCTTCGTCCAGCGGCGCCGATTCATCGCCCGTGGCGCTGTGCCCGCCCGGCACGCGAATCACGATATCCCTGCCGCCGTGCCGCAGCAGCAGGGACCGCTCGACCATTGCATCATCAAAGCCGATCACCAGCGTGCACACCGGGCTGAAGCGGTTCTCGACGACGGCGTTCGTGGCGAGCGTCGTCGACATGGACACCAGTGTGATATTCGCGCGGCTGGTGCCTTGGGGAAGCAGATCAAGCACCGCGCGGAGCGCCCTGCCGATTCCGATCGCAAGATTCCACGGTGTCGTGAGCGATTTGGCGCTGGCGACGACCTCGCGGCCGTCGGCAAGAAGCACCGCGTCCGTATACGTGCCCCCGGTGTCGAGCCCGAGCCAGAGATCCCGTGCCGCGGTGACCGGAGTGGCTTGCGCCCCCGAAATGATCGAAGTCATCGATATCCTAAGGTTCAAAGCGATGCATAGCCGCAGCGGAACAATAGCGGATTCTTTGCCTCCCGGCGGCGTCCGAGTAGCATGGATGGGGGCAATATCGAACCGGAGAGGAATATGCAGCGAGCTGTGCGCAAGTATCTTCTGGCCCTTGAAGCGGGCGATGCCGACAAAGCGGCAGCGCTATTCATCGCCGATGGCTGGGTTCAATCGCCGTTTCTCGGCCGGATTCCGGTGCGCGAGTACGTCCACAAAGTCACTGCTGCGTCACGCACCACAGAACTCACCGTGCACGATGTGCTGGTGAGCGCCGAAGGGCACATGCGGGCGGTCGCCTATTATTTGTACGACTGGCAATTGCGGGACGGCTCCAAGGTGTCATTCGAGTGCGCCGATGTGTTCAACTTCGATCCGGATACGGGCCACATCGCCTCTATCGTGCTGGTTTACGACACGCATCTCATCCGTGACGTCGTCGAAAACAAGTACCCATGATCGACGCGGTTATGAATTCTGCGGCCGCGTACCCCGTCGGCTGATCGTGCGTTTGCCGGTCGCGCCCCGGGCAGCGCCGGCCTCGCGGCTCATTTCGCCCCGCAATTGCGCGGTTGCGCCGGTTGAAATGGCGCCGAGCTTCAATTCAATGGCGGCGAGATCCGGTTTCGCTTCCCGCACATGGGATTCGAGCGCTTCGCGCATGGTGCGCAAGTGCTGCGGCGTGGTTCCGCAGCAGCCGCCGATTATCCGCGCCCCCGAATCCAGCGCGAGGCACGCATATCGCGCCATCAACTCGGGGGTGCCATCGAATTGGATCGCGCCGCTGACAAACTGCGGAATGCCGCAGTTCGCTTTGGCAACCAAGATGGCGGAAGGGTCGGATGCCGTGGCGAGATTCACGATGCAAGCGACCAACTCAGCGGGGCCGGTGCCGCAATTGCTGCCGCATGCGGCCAGATGGTGCTTGCGGTGCAGGGCGGCGAGTTCCGACGGTGCAACGCCCATCATCGTCCGGCCGTTGGTGTCGAAACTCAAAGTGGCGACCACCGGCAGTCCCGAGATGCGTGCTGCCTCGATGGCCGCTTCGGTCTCTTCGATGGACGACATGGTTTCGATCCATAGCAGGTCCGCGCCGCCGCGCGCCAGTGCTGCGGCTTGATCCGCAAAGGCGTCGCGCGCCGCCTCAATACTCAAGGGTCCCAAGGGTTCGAGTATCTCGCCGGTCGGTCCCATGCTTCCAGCAACCAGGACGACGCGCCCCGCTCGATCGGCTTCGCCGCGCGCCAGATGCGCAGCCTGCTCGTTCAGCGGCGCCACTCTTGCCTCCGCGTTGTGAAGCTTCAATCGATAGCGGGTGCCGCCGAAACTGTTCGTCAGAAGGATGTCGGCCCCCGCCTCCACGAAGGCGCGGTGCAAATGCGCAACCCGCTCGGGATGATCGGAATTCCACAACTCGGGCGCATCGCCCGACTGCAGGCCGCGTTCGAAAAGGTTGCTGCCGATGGCGCCATCCGCCAGCAGCCACGGCCTCTCGGCCAGCAAGGATGTTAGTCGATTCGTCAACGCATTTTCCCTAGAAGAGCCCCACCACGCGTCCCTGAGCATCGATATCGATTTTGTCAGCGGACGGTGATTTGGGCAGACCCGGCATGGTCATGACATCGCCGCACACGAACACGATGAACTCCGCACCCGCGGCCAATCGCACCTCGCGGATATTTACGATGTGTCCGCTCGGCGCGCCCCGGGCGCCGGCGTCGGTCGAGAAGGAGTATTGCGTCTTGGCGATGCATACCGGGTAGTGCCCGTAGTCGGCCTGCAGTTGATCGATGCGCGCACGAATTTTGGGTTCCGCGGAAATGTCGGCGGCGCCGTAGATCTTCACGGCGATTGTCTTGACCTTGTCCCATAGCGGCTGTTTTTCGTCGTACACGAAGCGCAATCCCGAGCCGCCGGTTTCAGCGAGTTCGACGACTTTGCGCGCCAGGTCTGTTGCCCCCGCGCCGCCGGCCGCCCAATGGCGCGCAACGACCAGCGGCACATTGAGCGCCGCCAACCTGGATGCGAGCAGTGCATGCTCCGCGTCGGTATCGGCGGTGAAGTGATTGACCGCGACCACGCACGGCAGGCCGTAATGATCGCGGACGTTGTTCACATGCCTCTGCAGGTTGGCAATGCCCTTGTCGAGGGCCGCGAGGTCCTCTTTGCCAAGGTCCGCAACTTCGCGCCCGCCGTGATATTTTAGCGCGCGGATCGTCGCGACGATGACCACCGCCGAGGGGCGCAGGCCGGACTTACGGCATTTGATATCCAGGAATTTCTCCGCCCCCAAGTCGGCGCCAAAGCCCGCTTCAGTCACCACATAGTCGGCGAGCTTCAGCGCGGTCGAAGTCGCAAGCACGGAATTGCAGCCGTGGGCGATATTGGCGAATGGACCGCCATGAATGAAGGCTGGGTTGTTTTCCAGCGTCTGCACCAGGTTTGGTTTGAGTGCGTCCTTCAACAGCACGGTCATCGCCCCCTGCGCCTTGAGCTCAGAGGCGCGGATGGGCTTCAAGTCGCGGCGATAGCCGACGACGATTTTGCCGAGACGGTCTTTAAGGTCGACCAGGCTCCTGGCGAGGCAGAAAATGGCCATGACTTCGGAAGCCACGACGATGTCGAATCCATCCTCGCGCGGAAAGCCGTTGCTCGGCCCGCCGAGGCCCACGGTGATGCCGCGCAGCGCCCGATCATTCATGTCCATGACACGCTTCCACGATATCCGCCGCACGTCGAAGCCCAGTTCATTGCCGTGAAAGATATGGTTGTCGATGAGCGCTGCGAGCAGGTTGTGCGCGAGACCAATGGCGCCGAAGTCGCCGGTAAAGTGCAGATTGATGTCTTCCATGGGCACGACCTGAGCATGGCCGCCGCCGGCGGCTCCGCCCTTCATGCCAAACACGGGTCCCAAGCTCGGCTCGCGAAGACAGATCACCGCCTTCTTGCCAATCTTGTTGAGGGCGTCGCCGAGGCCTACCGTCGTCGTGGTTTTGCCCTCGCCGGCGGGCGTGGGGCTCAAGGCTGTAACCAGGATCAATTTGCCATCGGCCCGCCCCTGCAGCGTGTCGATGTAGTCGAGACCGATCTTGGCTTTGTAGTGACCATAGTTCTCGATACTGGCGGCGGGGATCCCTAGGCGGGCGGCGATTTCGGTAATGGGCTTGAGGGTTGCACGTTGCGCAATCGAAATATCAGAAGTCACGCTATCTCCAATTTTTTCGAGAATCATTCTACCGGGTCACGGCCTTGATGCCGCGCTGCGACGCTAGCGTACCAAGGCACCGGCTAATAGTAGCAGTGCTTATTTGGCGCCGAAGTGCAGCGCGCGCTCAGTGCTGCGCGGCCCGGCGCGGAAAATTCCCGGCTCTGCTCAGCATGCCGGGCAGTTCGCGTCCCATCCCTTCAGCCAGCCACTCTGAGGCCGCGATCAGGCGATCAACATCGAGTCCGGTGCGATATCCCGAACGCTCCAGCATATAAACCACATCTTCCGTGGGCACATTGCCGGTGGCGCGCGGCGCAAACGGGCAGCCGCCGAGGCCGCCCAATGAAGCATCCACCGTGGCAGCGCCGGCGTTCACGGCCGCCCACACATTCGCAAGACCGGTGTTTCGAGTGTTGTGAAAGTGCACCCGCACCGGCAAGGGGTGGATCGCTTGCTTCACTTTCGTCACAAGATCCACCACATCGCCCGGGACCGCGACGCCAATGGTATCCGCAATGGCAATTTCCACCGCACCTGCCGCGGCGCCAATCCGCGCCATTTCAATCACGCGCTTAGGATCCACTTCGCCGTCGAATGGACATCCGAAGGCGGTGGAAATCGTGATCTGGCCGCGGCGACCGGCTTCTCGCGCCAGGCGCATCACCTCGCAGCACATGGCCAATGATTCGTCCGATGTCTGGCCTTGATTGCGGGTGGCAAATCCATCGGAAGCAGCGCATACCGCTCCCAGTTCACGGAGTCCCGCCTCGAGCGCGCGCAGCGCACCGCGCTTGTTGAGCACCAAGCCGATGTAGGTTACATCGTCGCGCCGTGGCAGGCCTGCCGACACTGCTTCGGCGTCGGCCATTTGCGGGACCAACTTCGGATTCACGAAACTGGCGACCTCGATCCGGCGCACTCCGGCTTCAATGGCGCGCTTGATCAACTCCAGCTTCTGCTGCGTGCTGAACAGAGTCGCTTCGTTCTGCAACCCGTCCCGCGGACCGACTTCGACTATCTCAATCTCACGCATCGCGCGCCCTCGCACACATGAAGCTCAAGCTCGAAATCACTTTAGCATTGCGCGCCTTCACTCGTTGTAGACTTCAAGATCTCTGTGCATTATCAATGTTTTACGATATTATTTTCATGTTATCTATTGATCATCCGGCGTGCCATATCCGCCTCCTCCCGGAGTACAGATCACCATGACGTCGCCAACCTGCATTTCAACCTGACCGATGTGCCCCAATCTCTCCACCCGCCCGTCGATTCGCTCAATGAAATTCTCGCCGACCGCACCGGCTTCGCCTCCGGCCATGCCGAACGCGCCATATCTGCGGCCGTTGCTCAAGATCGAAGCCGTCATCGGCTCCAAGAAACGAACGCGCCGCACCCCGCCGTCCCCGCCGTGCCAGCGCCCGGCGCCGCCCGATCCTGAGCGTATCGCATAGGACTCGAGCCGCACCGGAAACCTGAATTCCAGGATCTCCGGATCGGTGAGCCGCGAGTTGGTCATATGGATTTGGACCACGCTGGTGCCGTTAAATTCCGGTCCCGCTCCCGAACCGCCGGAGATCGTCTCGTAGTACTGGTATTGCGCGTTGCCGAAGGTGAAATTATTCATCGTGCACTGGCCGGCAGCCATCACGGCCAGCGCTCCGTACAAGGCGTTGGTCACGCAGGTCGAGGTCTCGACGTTGCCGGCCACCACCGCGGCCGGATGCTGCGGATTCAACATGCATCCCTCGGGCAGAATCAATTGCAATGGCCTCATGCATCCGGCATTCAAGGGAATATCATCGGCTACCAGCGTGCGGAACACGTAGAGCACGGCCGCGGTGGCGACCGCGCGCGGCGCGTTGAAATTATTGGGCAATTGCGCGCTCGTGCCGCTGAAATCGATGCAAGCCGAGCGAGCGCTTTCATCAATGCGCACCGCCACTTGGATGCGCGCGCCATTGTCCAGCGGCAGCACGAACTGGCCGTTCTTGAGCACGCTGATGACGCGGCGTACCGACTCCTCGGCATTGTCCTGCACGTGCCGCATGTATGCGCTGACCGTGGCCGCGCCGTAATGCGCGACCAGGGACTTTAATTCCAAGCTTCCTTTGGCATTGGCCGCGATTTGCGCCCGCAAATCGGCAAGATTCTGCGCGGGATTTCGCGATGGCTGAGTGCCGCTGCCCAGCAATTCACGCATCGCAGCCTCGCGCAGCGCGCCGCCTTCCACAAACTTGAAGTTGTCGATCAATACGCCCTCATCATCGATGTGCTTGGAGAAAGGCGGCATCGAGCCCGGCGTAATGCCGCCGATATCGGCATGGTGTCCGCGCGAGGCCACAAAGAATCTGGGCGCCGCATCGGAATCCTGCAGATACACCGGCGTCACGACTGTGATATCCGGCAGGTGTGTACCCCCGTGATAGGGATCGTTCAGTACATAGACATCGCCGTGGCGCATCTGCGGATTACGGTCGATGACGGTGCGAATCGACTCGCTCATCGAGCCCAGGTGCACCGGCATGTGCGGCGCGTTTGCAATCAGCTGTCCGTGGGCGTCGAACAGCGCGCAGCTGAAGTCCAGCCGCTCCTTGATATTGACCGAATAAGCCGTGTTCTGCAGGCGCAATCCCATTTGTTCGGCGATGTTCATGAAAATATTGTTGAACAGTTCGAGCATCACCGGATCGGCATCGGTGCCGACCGCTGAACTGCCGGGGCGGCGTCTAACGCGCCGCAAATCGATACAGCCGGCAACCGTCACGCGTGCCTCCCATCCCGGCTCAACCACGGTGGTTGCGTGACGGGCGGCGAGAATCGCTGGACCGGCGACACGTGCGCCGTCGCGCAGACCCTCGGTACGATAGAGTCGTGCCTCGCGCCAACCAGCGGCTTGTTCATCGGCCAAGCAGTACATTGAAATATTCGCGTCCGCCTCCGGTTCATACGGTAGCGAAGGTTCCTGCGAATGCGGCGGCGGCGCAGCCGCCCCGGGTGCAACGCATTCCACGGCAACGGCCTCGATCACCAACGCGTGGTTCGGCATCACGAATTCAAAGCGACGCCGATAACTGCGCTCGAACTCCTCGCGAATCATGCGCAGCGCCTCGAGCGGCGGCAATTGCCCAGGCATTTCGCAGGCCAGCGCCGTGTCAGTACCCTGATAGCGGATATGTATCCGCGATACGGTATGCAGCGCAGCGCCGGCCAGCCCCTGCATCTTGAGCTCCGCGGCTGCCTCCTGTTGCAGACCTGAGGCGATCGTATGCGCGGCCGCCAAGCCGCGAGCATCGAGCGCGTGCTCGACAGCCGCCTCGCGCATCGCGACCTGATCGGCAAGTCCCATACCGAAGGCTGAGAGCACCCCGGCCAACGGGTGGATGAATACGCGCGTCATCCCCAAGGCATCCGCCACCAATCCCGCGTGCTGTCCAGCCGCCCCGCCAAAAGCCTGCAGCGTGTAGTCGCTCACATCGTGACCGCGCATCACGGAAATGCGCTTGACGGCGTTCGCCATGCTGCCCACCGCGATCTTAAGGGCCCCGCCGGCGACATCCTCCGGACCGATCAGCCGCGCCGCGCTCGTCATGCGCTGCGCCAACTCGGTGAAGCGCCGGACGACGACGTCGCGATCCAAGGATTCATCCGCTTTGGGGCCGAAGACTTTTGGAAAAAACGCCGGCTGAATGCGCCCCAGCAGGACATTGGCATCGGTCACGGTGAGCGGCCCACCACGCCGGTAACACGCAGGTCCCGGCGTGGCGCCTGCGGATTGCGGTCCGACGCGCAATCGCGCGCCGTCGAAGTGGATGATGGAGCCGCCGCCGGCCGCAATGCTGTGAATGCTCATCATGGGCGCGCGAACGCGAACCCCGCCGACTTCGGTGTCGAATGCACGCTCGTACTCGCCGGCAAAATGACTCACGTCGGTCGAAGTGCCGCCCATGTCAAAACCGATCAGCCGCGTGTGCCCCGCTGCTTGGGCAGTGCGCACCATGCCGACAATGCCGCCGGCCGGACCGGAAAGGATCGCATCCTTGCCGAAGAAACGATGCGCCTGGGTCAAGCCGCCCGAGCTCTGCATGAAAAACAGCGGCACTCCGGGCATCAACGCAGCGAGCTTGTCGCAGTAGCGCCTCAGGATCGGCGACAGGTACGCGTCCACGACCGTAGTGTCGCCGCGCGGCACGAGCTTCATCAGCGGGCTCACGCGGTGCGATACCGAAATCTGCGTAAAGCCGATTTCGCCGGCGATGCTCGCCGCCGCGAGCTCGTGATGGACGTAGCGATAGCCGTGAAGAAACACGATGGCGCAGCAGCGAAGCCCAGCCGCATAGGCATCCTGCAATTGCGCCGTGAGATCGCGCGTGTCCAGCGATTGGATCGTTTCTCCATGCGCGCCCACCCGCTCATGAGCTTCGATCACCCGCTCGTACAGCATTTCGGGAAGCACGATGTGGCGGTCGAACAATCTAGGCCGCGCCTGCGTGGCAATCCTCAGCGCATCGCCAAAACCCCGGGTAATGACCAGCAGCGTGCGCTCGCCCTTGCGCTCCAGGAGCGCATTGGTCGCCACGGTGGTTCCCATTTTCACGCAGGCCACCTGCGCGGCGCTGATCATCCCGGCGGGGGCAAGCTTGAGCAATCGGCGGATGCCTTCCACCGCCGCGTCATCGTACTGAGAGGAATTCTCCGACAGCAGTTTGAGCGTTTGCAGCGACCCATCGGGGGCGCATCCGATGACATCCGTGAAGGTACCGCCGCGGTCGATCCAGAACTCCCAGCGCTTCATCGGTCAGCCTTGGATAATTCGCATTCTTAGGTTCGGGTGCGCAAGCGTAGGCCATTCCAGCTGCCGTCGGCCATCCAACCGCCGTCCACGGGCAAACTGACGCCGTTGATGAAGCCGTTGCGTTCCGAGTCCGCCAGAAAGGCAATCGCCTCGGCCACATCCTGCGCGCGCGCAAATCGCGCCAACGGCACGCGATCGACGATATCGGAGTCGCTGTAGGCACCGCCGCCCTGATCCACTGCGTCCATGTCGGTTTTGATCCAACCGGGGCAGACAGCATTGACGCGCACACCTCGCCCACCCCACTCGGCCGCGAGCGTCCTGGTGAGACCGATGAGACCATGCTTCGATGCGTTATAAGCACTGCGATGAATAATTCCGGCGAGCCCCGCCACCGAGGCCACATTCACAATGCTGCCTTGCCGGCGTTTGAGCATCTGGGCTCCCAGATATCGGCACAACAGAAACGGACCGAATAGGTTGATGGCCATTACGCGCTGCCACTGCGCTGCGGTGGTTTGTTCGGCGGGAACGATCAAACTGACGCCGGCGTTGTTCACCAAGCCATCGAGCGCGCCGTGGTCCACCGCGATTCGATCCGCCAACTGCTGCACGAATGCTTCGGATGAAACATCTCCCGTCACACCCTCGACGAGCGCGCCTTGATCTCGCAGTCGCGCTACTTGCGCATCGACGGACTGGATGTCGAGGAGAATCACGCGGTACTCGCGCTGCGCCAACAGGGACGCCGCCGCAAGTCCGACGCCTTGTGCAGCCCCCGTGACCAGTATCGTTTTTTTGGGCGTCGTCATACGGGCGCTGGTTTCGGCTGCATATCGAGGCAGATCTGCACCGCCTGACCCAGAGATGATGCGGATTTATCCGCTTCGCGCATCTCCCCGCCGCCGGCAGCCTCCTGCTGCAGCAGCATGCCGGGAAGAAATACCGCAACGATACAGGCCTGAGGAAAGCGCTGCCGCACTTCCTGCGCGGTCGAATCGCCGCGGCCGCGTTCCTCGCTCGGAAACGCGCTGACCACACAGACCATCGATACGGCATCGGCGGCGTTTGCCGGCGGCGCCGCGCTCAAGTCTTCGAGCGACATGTGGCGAGCGTCGATTTTTTGGTCGCGCAGTATGCGGACCAGCAATTCGGTTGCCAGATCATCAGCCATCGTCCCCAGTCCCACGCATACAATGACGGACCCGGCGGGGACCTCCAGCGGTCCCTGCCATCGGCCGCTGACCGATTCGCGCTGCTGGCGCAGTAGGCGTCCGGCGCTGGACTTATCCAGCACCGAGGTGCGAAGGCGGCGGCGCGACAGCCCGCGATTCTCCCCGCCGATGGCGGCGATCACCGAGACGATGGCGCTGCGGACTTTCATTTGTTGGTCGGTGCTGATGGCGCCGGACTCAAGATCGATTCGCGCAAGGTGCAGGGCCGGCATCAACACCAAATCGCAATAGTTGGCGAAGGAATTGCGCTTCAGAAACTCGCGCGCCCGCGCGATGATTTCATCCGAATCGGCGGACAGCGCGCGCTGATAGAAGCGCTGCGGCATGGTCAGCGCCTGCGTATCGCCCAATAGAATATCGAGCAGGCTCAATGCCTTAATGTGGCGCCCAGCGACCAATAAACACAGCGTCAAGGGTGTCGAGACGATCAATCCGATTGGCCCCCACAACCAGCTCCAAAAAATCGCGGCGATGATCACCGACAGCGGCGATAAGCCCGTGGTGTGTCCGTAAAGCTGCGGCTCGACCAATTGCGCGGCGATGAGCTCTACGATGACGAAAAGTCCCAGGGTCGCAAATGCCGTGCTCCATCCAGAATCGACGGCGGCGGCGAGCAAGGCGGCAGCAAGCGCCGCAATCCACACCCCGACGTAGGGCACGAAGCGCAGAATCGTGGTCAATGCCGCCCATACCAGCGGATGCGGCAAACCGATGATGCTGAGCCCGACCCACACCAAAGCGCCGACGCCGAAATTAACGGCGAATTGCGACACGAAAAACCGCGACAAACGATCTCCGGCCTCGTTGATCACCAAGGTGGTGAGGCGAATGTCGGTGCCGCCGGCAATGCGAATGAAGCGATCGCGCAATGCTTCCTGTTCGAGTAACACGAACACCAGCACCACCAGGACGACTCCGGCGGTCTCGATGGGCACCCAGATCGAACCCAGCACCTTTTCCATGACCTGCAAGGGATTGGCCGGAACTTCGTGCAATTCCACGGGGATGGGGACCTTCGGCAGCGCTGCGCCCGGGGCGGTGAGCGTCTGGGGCTGCGGCTGCTCCACCTCTTCATGCCGGTTGAAGGCTCTTCCGGCCTGCGCGGCAAAAGCGTTGATGCGCCCCACGGTGACGCTGTTCAACGTTTCCAGTTTGCGTTCCAGGGTTCGCTCGTACTTCGGCAGGTTGGCCGCCATGCCCACCAATTGCGAACCAATGACGGTGGCGACTGCACCAAAAGACACTGCCAACATCAGCACCGCGGCCAGCACCGACCAGGTCTGGCCCATCCCGATGCGCCGCAGCGCGCGCACCAATGGCGCAATCAGGAGACTAAGAATGAATGCCAAAGTAACCGGCACCAGAATGTCGCGCGCGAAGTACAGCAGCCCCAACACCGTTGCAGTCGCGATGATGCCCAGGGCTCGATCGCCGGCGGAGGCGGCAGTTGAATCGGGATCGAGCGTATCTCCTGATGCCATGCGCTACTTCTGCCCGGTGGCCGGGTCGTCCGCTGTGTTGACGGCCACGAAGATGCAGCAATTGGCCCTTTCCGCCAGCGACACTCGCTGCGTGCCGGACCACCAAAAGCCCCCCTTCGGCTGTGGATAATGGCCCAATACGATGAGATCGACGCTCAGTCTCTTGGAATATTCGATGATCTGATCGGTGTATTCGCCGCTGGCCAGATAGCCTTCTGCGATAACGTCGCGCGCTTTCAGCCATTCAACGGATTCAGTCAGAAGCTTGCGAGTTTCAGCCGCCGGATCGACGATGCAGGCGTGGCCCGCGGCACCCGCGGCGACTGCCGCCTGCGCAACTTGGGTGGGAACGATGGACAGCACGAACACTTGCGCGCCAAGCAGCATGGCCAACTCCGCGCCGCGGCGCAGAGCCCGGCGACCCGCTTCAGTGCCGTCGTAGCAGAGCAGCACGCGCTTGAACATATTTTCACTCCAGTTCGAACTGAAGGCTTCTCACGCCGATCTCGGCGCCCGTCGAATCCCAGGTCCATTCATCAAAACACGCGCGCCGCGATTGATCAATGCGCACCAGCGTGGAGCAGCGGGTGCCATAATCTCCCGCGCGCACGAAGGCGCTCGAAACCATGCGCTCCCACGGCAGACTGAGGCCGGTGCGCGGCAACCGCTCATCCGGCGCCGGCTCGTCATCCCGTAGCAGTGCAAGCGCTGCGCTGCTGTCCGTTAAGTCCGTGAGCGCCGCCGACAGCCGTGATTTGGCGTTCTGCACCTTCGGCCATGGCGTATCCAGCAAATGATTCGAGAGTCCGTAGATACCGGGCGTAAGTTCGCGGCCGCGACCGATCGTGCTCTCAAACACTGCCAGCCGTTGACCGTCGGAGAAAATCAAGTTAAAGCCGTTGTAGCCCGCGGCGATGCCGCCTAAGTAATCCAGGGTCTCCGCCGTGCCGGCGCCGGATTTGAGGATGGTAGTGACCAGCGCGCCGCGGCTGGGCGCATCCGGCCGCCGCTGTTCGGGATCTCGGAAATTCGTCAGAGCGGCGAAGCGGCCGGCGCGCGTGATTCCGAGCCAAGTCCCGCCCGCCTCAAGATCGCGCCCAGCCAGGATCGGCGGCTGGGTATCCCACCACTGCGCAGGCGCGGTCGGCCGCGTATACAACTCATCGCGGTTCGCCGCAATTACGCATGGGTAATTCTCGCTACCTTGCCACGCCACCAGCACCAAGCACATCGCACAAACCTACGCGCCCGGCAGCAAGAACTCCAGAGCCCTTTATTGCTTGGAGAACCGGCCGCGATATACTCCGTGACACCGCGGGCGATCTCGGCAACCATCGATGAGGGGACTGAAGATGCAATTGTACCGATCGCAGAATGCTTTGTTGCCCGTCATCGCCACGCTGCTATGCGCCGTTACCCAGCTGATGACGCCTGGCGTGAGCCTTGCGGGCGACGCGGCGGCGAAGCCGTTGTGTCCCAACGATGACTCGGGGCTCGCGTTGCCCGCCGGCTTCTGCGCCACCATCTTTGCCGACGGCATCGGACATGCGCGGCACATGGCGGTTGCTGCCAATGGCGTGGTGTACGTGAACACCTGGTCCGGACGGTATTTCGGCAACGACACGCCGCACGCCGGCGGCTTCCTGGTCGCGTTGCAAGACACCACCGGCAGCGGCAAAGCCGACATCAATCAACGCTTCGGCGAGACCGTGCAAAGCGGCGCGGCCGGCGGCACCGGAATCGGCATTTACAACGGCTGGTTGTACGCCGAACTCAACGACAAAATCATCAAGTTCAAGTTGAACAAGGCTGCGGCGTTGCCTGACGAGAAATCGCAAATCGTGGTCGGCGGGCTGCCCTTGGGCGGGGATCATCCCATGCACCCCTTCGCGATCGACGCCGCCGGCGGCCTTTACGTCGATGTGGCCAGCGCGACCAACTCCTGTCAGGAAAAAAATCGCACGCTGCGATCTCCGGGGTTGGAGCCTTGCACCGAACTCGAAACGCGAGGCGGCATTTGGCTTTACCAGGCCAACCAAACAAATCAAAAATTCTCGGCGACGGAGCGCTACGCGACCGGCATACGCAATGCGGAGGGCTTCGGGGTCGACAGCGAAGGTCAGCGCATTTTCGTTACTCAGCATGGGCGCGATCAGCTGCACACCAACTGGCCCGATATCATCAAGGAAGCTGATGAGGAAGCCACGCTGCCGTCCGAAGAGGTGCTGCTCCTGAAAAAGGGCGGCGATTACGGTTGGCCGAAGTGTTACTACGATCCGTTCGTTAAGTCCTTGGTGCTGGCGCCCGAATACGGCGGCGACGGCAAGAGCGTTGGCTTATGCGCGCAAAAAAGCGCACCGGTTGCAATTTTCCCGGCGCACTGGGCACCCAACGACATGCTGCTGTACGCCGGGCAGCAATTTCCCGCCCGCTATCGCAAAGGCGTATTCATTGCCTTCCACGGCTCGTGGAATCGCGCGCCGTACAGCCAAGGCGGCTACAACGTCGTGTATCAAGCGCTTTCCGGCGACAAAGCGTCAGGCAGCTGCGAGATTTTCGCGGACGGCTTCGCCGGCGCGGACAAATCGCCCGCCAAAGCCGCGCATCGGCCTACCGGCCTCGCCATGGGGCCGGATGGCGCGCTGTACGTTGCCGATGATGTCGCCGGGCGCATCTATAAGATCGTTTATCGCGGCGCTGCCGGCGCGGCTGATGCAATCACTCCGGTTCCCTGTCCCAGCCCAACGGAGCCGGCCGGACCCATCGCCGCGGCGCGCGCGGTGCCGCCCGAGGGCACTCATCCCGATGCCGGATCCGATACCGGCGCCATGAAGCCGCCCGCGGGAGCGACACCGACCATGCTGGCGCTGGGTATCCGCGTCTATCGCGGACAAGTGGGCGGCGCGACCTGCACGGGCTGTCACGGCGCCAACGGCGGCGGTTCCCCGCTGGGACCGGATTTGACCAGCGGTAAATGGTTGTGGAGCGATGGCAGCTATCAGGGCATCGCCAGCACCATCGCCGCAGGCGTTGCGCAGCCGAAGCAGTATCGTGCGCCCATGCCGGCGATGGGCGGCGCGCAGCTCAGCTCAGATCAGCTATTCGCGGTTGCGGCTTATGTGTGGGCCTTGAGTCACCATTAGACGAGAGCCTCATCCAGTAGTTCGATCCAATGCGCGACCCGGGTGGCGGTGCCTGACTGCAAGTGCTGAATACAGCCTATGTTGGCGGACACAATGCATTGCGGTTCGAGCTGCGCGAGATTGCCGAGCTTTCGGTCGCGCAGCTGTTTGGCCAGATCCGGCTGCAGTATCGAATAGGTACCGGCGGAGCCGCAGCACATGTGGCTTTCAGCGCATGCGGCCGTGACATCAAACCCCAGCGTCCGCAAATGCGCTTCCACCCCACCGCGTAACTTAAGACCGTGCTGCAAGGTGCAGGGCGGGTGAAAGGCAACGCGCGTGGCGCCGGGTCTAACGCGGTCCTTGAGAGCAGGCACAAGGTCCGGAAGCAACTCGCTCAAATCCCGCGCTGCTGCGCTGACTCGCGCCGCCGCATCCCGGTACTGAATATCGTCCGCCAGCGCATGCGCATATTCTTTGATGGCGAGTGCGCAGGCCGACGCCGAAGAGACGATTGCCTCGACCTCCCCGGATTCGAGCATGGGAATCCAGGCATCGATATTACGGCGCATGTCGGCCAGGCCGCCGCTACGATCGCTCAGATGCGTGCGCAAAGCTCCGCAGCAGCCGGATCCGGCGGCGTACAGGGTTTGAATTCCGGCACCATCGAGCACCCGCGCTGCCGCCGCATCGATGTTGGGCATCATCGAGGGCTGCACACATCCTTGCAGCATCAGCACTTTGTGCGGCTGCGACCGCGCACTCAACGCGTGCGCGCGTTCACCGGATCGGGCCGGCACTTTGTCCTTGAGAATCCTCGGCAGCAGCGCACGCAGGATTTTTCCCAAGCGCATCGCTGGAGCGAACAGCCGCGAGGTTAGGCCTTCTTTGATAACCCAGCGCAACGCCTTGTCGAGCGGCGGGCGCGCAACGCGCTCTTCGACGAGGTGTCTGCCGATATCGACCAGATGCCCGTACTCGACTCCGCTCGGACAAGTGGTTTGACAATTCAGGCACGTCAAGCAGCGATCCAGATGTTGTTGCGTGCTGCGCGTGACCGCCGCTCCTTCGAGCACCTGTTTGATCAAATAAATGCGGCCGCGCGGACCGTCCAGCTCGTCTCCCAGCAATTGATAGGTGGGGCAGGTCGCATTGCAGAATCCGCAATGCACGCACTTGCGCAAGATTGCCGCCGCGGCCTGGGCTTCGGGAGAACGCTCAAATTCCGGACTCAAATGCGTTTGCATTGATCAAAGGTCGGCGTACATGCGCCCGCGGTTGAAAATCCGCAGCGGATCGAAGGCCTGCTTCAAGCCGCGGTGTATGCGCATCGAAACATCGCTCAGTGGCGCGAACACGCCGCAGCTTCTGTCGGCACCGCGAATCAGCGTGGCGTGTCCCCCCAAAGCCGTGGCGGCACGGCGCACCTGGCCGGCAGCGGCTGATGTCTTGCACCAACGCTCGGCGCCGCCCCATTCGATGAACTGCAATCCTGGAAGCTCGGGCGGCGGAGCGGTCGCCGGCAGCGACAGCCGCCAAAGCGATTCGCCGCGCGCCACGTCAGCGGGATCCAGCACAAAGAATGCGTGGCTGTGGTCCCGGACGCTCATCCACCAAGATTCCGCCTGTTCGGGCGCGAGCT
>Ga0209447_10000165_pt1 | contig 17259 bp, 14 predicted proteins | sample BogFormECP04_OM3_FD_188243 | JGI IMG/M metagenome (GOLD analysis project Ga0209447, IMG submission 188243) | Bog forest soil microbial communities from Calvert Island, British Columbia, Canada - ECP04_OM3 (SPAdes) (version 2) | ecosystem: Environmental > Aquatic > Freshwater > Wetlands > Bog ... | reverse complement strand
GGGCCGGAGAGGATTGCGTGCGTGCAGCCGGCGATTACTTTTGTGGCGCCATTTTCGATCAGGGCTTCGGCTGTTTTTACCAGCGTGCCTGCTGTGTCTATGATGTCGTCTATGATTAGGGCTGGGCGGCCTGCTACGTCGCCGATCAGGTGCATTACTTCGCTTACGTTGATGTCGATTCGGCGCTTATCTACGATGGCTAGCGGGGCGTCCATTTTCTTTGCGAAATAGCGGGCGCGCTCTACTCCGCCGGCATCGGGGGAGACTACCGTTAGCGGGCCGTAGTCCTTTTTCTTGAAATATTCGACCAGGACTGGGGCGGCGAATAGGTGATCTACCGGGACGTTGAAGTAGCCTTGGATTTGCGGGGCGTGTAGATCCAGCGTTAGGGCTCGGCTGGCGCCTGCGGTTTCTAGTAGGTCGGCTACTAGCTTGGCGGAGATTGCTACTCTTGGCTTGTCTTTGCGGTCTTGCCGCGCATACGCGTAGTACGGGATTACTGCTGTGATGCGCCAGGCTGAGGCTCGCTTGAAGGCGTCTATCATTAATAATAGTTGCATCAGGTGGAAATCTACTGGTTGCGAGCACGGTTGCACTACGAATACGTCTGCGCCCCTTACATTTTCTAAAATCTGGAAACGCGTTTCGCCGTCGCTGAAGCGGCCGTGTTCGGTTTTGCCTAGGGTTACGCCTAGGTAGCGGCAGATCGCCTGGGCTAGAGGCGGGTTGGCGCTGCCGCAGAAGATTTTGAATTTCTCGTCGACCAAGACAATTTACCTTTGTGGCTTTTGGTTTTGCACCGCTGGCGTCCCGTCGGCTCTTACGGCTACGGGTCTCACCAAGGGCTACAGTCACGGCCGGACTACACAAGTCTATTAATTTACTGGACGCGCCGCCGACGATCACGGGCCCGGCCTACACTTGCGCTCGTCGGATGCTGGGCTGAAGCCGCACCGCTACGAAAAACGGCCTCACCCTTTTAACGGTTGCGCCGCGGGCGATTACGGCCCTGGCTTACATTTCGGGTCGTTAGAGCCGGTCCCGCTCCGCGGGACCAGCGGTACGTAAAGCCGCGCCGCTACGAAAAGCTTGGCTTCATGATTCGGGCGTAATCTTCCCGATTTATTGTTTCGATTACGAATGCTTGGTCTTCCGGGAAACCAAATGCGGATCGACGCGCCTGCGCTGGGCTCCGGAATAATCCGAACACCGCCGATCCGCTACCGGCCAGCGCGGCCTCTGTTGCTCCTTGTTGTAGCAGCGCGCGCTTGATTGCTGCCAAGCGCGGGTGGCGGCGGAAGACTGGTCCCTCGAAATCGTTTGCTAGGGGGACTTCCTGCCGGCTCCAACATAGAGCGCAGAAACTAGAGATTTTAGTGGGGGATTTGCGCTTTGTCAATTCGGAAGAAATCCACCGGAATGCGTCGCGGGTGCTGACGGCGATGCCGTTCGGCGACACGACCAGTACGGAATATTTTGGTCCATCGGGTAACGGGTAGAGCTCGTCGCCGCGATTTACGCCGAGGGCGCGTCCGCCGAAGAGGAAGAACGGAACATCGGCACCAAGTTGCGAGCCGATTTCCACGGCGCGGGCGAGAGGGAGCTTTTTCCCCGTGAGCCGCAACATTCCGATGATTGCCGCGGAGGCGTCGCTCGAGCCGCCGCCGAGACCGCGGGCTACCGGAATCTGTTTCGTCAGCTGCGCGTGAATTCCGCCGCGGTAATTTAGTTCGCGGCGCATTGCTTCGATAGCGCGATGCACCAGATTTTCGCGGCCGGTGGGTAGAGCGGGATCATCGATTTCGAGCGAAATCGAGCGGCTGCGCGTCTTCGACAGCTCAAGAACGTCATGCAGGGTGATGGATTGAAAGAGTGTGCGCAGTTCGTGATAGCCGTCGGGCCTTCGCCCGAGCACATGCAGGCGCAGATTCACTTTTGCGAACGCCGGAAGGCGCACTGAATTTTTCATGCGGATCGATTATTGCGGTTGCGACGTATTGTCCGGTGCGGGCTTTTGCGCTACGCGCTTCTTGAGGTCCTTCAAACGCTGGTCGAGCTCGCTGACTTTGTCGGCTTCATAATCGGCCGGCAAGGCTTTTTGCCATTCCGCGAGCGCTTTTTCCCAGAGCGCTTCGGCCCGCTGCATCCGGCCCATCTTCGCATAGACGTCGCCAAGATGTCCGAGAATTGTGGGGTCGTCGCCGGTGCGGTCCACGGCTTTCTGCAGGAATTCTTCGGCTTCGGCTAGCTTGTTCTGTTTGTAATAGGCCCAGCCGAGGCTATCGAGATAGGCGCCGTTGCCTGGCTCCTGCTCGAGGGCTTTGCGAATTAGCGCGGTGGCTTCTTCGAGACGGACGCCACGGTCGGCTAGCATGTAGCCGTAATAATTTAGGGCTGCGGCATTTTTTGGATCGAGATCGAGGGCTTTCTTGAATTGCGTTTCGGCCAGGTCGTATTTCTTCTGGCGCTCGTAGATGGCGCCGAGCATGAAGGCGGCGGTTTCTTTTTCGGCTGGATCGCCGGCCAACTCCTGAGCTTTCAGCGCGGATTGCTCGGCTTCGGCGTAGCGCTTGCCGCGTTCCTGAACTTGCGCGAGATCGAGATAAATGTCTTCATCGTCCTCGTTGCCGACGAGCAGGCCCCGGAGAACTTTAGCGGCTTCGTCTAGCTGTCCCTTTTCGCCGAGCAAAATCGCGTAGGTTACGACCAGGGCGCGATCTTTCGGCGAATCCTTGATGGCTTTTTGAGCTTCCGCCAGGGCGCGATCGATTTCGTGGCTTTCGCGATAGGTATCGATCAGCAGCATCTGCGCGCGCTTGGCCGATTCCGGGCCAAGCTTGCCGAGTTCTTCGTAGGATTTTTCGGCCGAATTGAAATCCTTCTTCTCGCGATAAATGCGGCCCATTTCTTCGTACAAGATGGCCAGGGCGCTGGGATTGCCATTCGAATCGTTGGCGGCGCGGACGCCGGCGATCGCATCGGCCAGCACGTGAGCGGCATCGTCGTAGCGGCCTTGCGCGTCATAGACCAGGGCTTCGTTGTAAACGATTTCCAGATTACCCGGCCCGAGTTGCTTGGCTTTGATGATGCTGTCTTCGGCCTCTTCGAAGCGGTTCATGTGACGGTAAATCTGCGAGAGTCGCAAATAATTCTCGGCCGCTTCCGGCTCGGCGATGGCCAGCTTCTTGAATTCTTCGAGGGCTTCGGGAAATTTCTCCTGGGTCAGAAGCGTTTGGGCGAGTTCTTTGCGGTGCGAGACATCGTCCGGATCGCCCTCTACGGCTTTGCGGTAGGCTTCTTCGGCTTTGGCGTAATCGTGGGACTGTGAGTAGGCATCGCCGAGTAAATCGAAAAGCGTGGGCGAGGTGGTCAGCGCCGCGGCTTTGGTCAGCAGCTCGATGGCTTCCGGGGTGCGGCCTTCGTCCATGAGGAGCTGGCTCATTTGCTCGAGAGCGCCTTCATTTTGCGGATCGCGAGTCAGAATGGTGCGCAGAGTTTCTTCGGCTTTGTCGTGCTCGTTCTCGAAGCGGTAGAGACGGGCCAGCCAGAGGGCGGATTGGCCATCTCTCGGATCGAGGCGCAGGATTTCTTTGAACTGCTCGATGGCTTTATCAATGGTGTCGCGCTGCGCTGAGCCGGCATTTACTTCGCTTAGATTGCGAACATAAATGCGAGCTAGCAGGCGATGCGGGCCGGGATTATCGGGATCGGCTTTGATGGCTTGCTCAGCTTCGGCGATGGCTTCGGGGGTGCGTTGGGATTTCGCGTAGGTTTCTGCGAGGCGCTCTATGATTACTGACGAGCCTGGATCCAGGGCTAGCGCTTTTTTGTAATATTCGACGGCTTGATTTGCGGCGTCGTTGCGGCCGGTGATTTCGTATTCGTCTTCGGCGGCATGGCCCATGGCGAAATTGTAGTAGGCGTCGGCGGTGCGGTTTACGTCTTGGGGCGTTTGCTGGCTGGGGGCGGGATTATCGGGGGGTGCGGTGGGAGTCTGGGCGTAGGAATTGGTGGCTAGTAGGGCTAGCGCGGCTGCGGCGATGGTTATACGGAGTCTGGTCATCGGTGTACCGGAAACCTTCATTATCGTTTACCCTCGGGCAGGCGTCAAAGTATTCCACGGGAATCGTTCCGTATAACAACTCCGTCGCTATCGAAGTCCTCTAGCCCTCGTTTCAAAAGATGCGGGCGGCGTACGTTTAGGTGCCCGATTGGCGGCGTTTTAATTTGGCGCGGTCCGGAAAATTTGGACATTGTGTTGGACGTATGGCGTGGCGAAATCGTATCAGAAATCTTGCGGGGGTGTTTCGGGGCGGAAGTTGCTGAGTTGCGAGGTCTTACGTACCGCTGGTGTCCCTGCCGGCATCCGGCGAGCGCGAAGTTCAACTACTTGCTATCTCGACGTCGGACTCCAGCCCAAAATTGGCAGACGTTGGAGCGCCGCAATCTAAACTACGCTGCATCACGCGCCGTCGTTTGTGGGTTGCCTTTTGGTTTCCTGTGAGATCGGCAGATGCTGGGCTGAAGCCGCACCGCTACGAAACCGGACTTGCAAACATAGTTGCATGCCGCGCCGTCGTCTGTTGGTTGCCTTTTCGTTTCTTGTGAGATCGTCGGATGCCGGCAGAGACGCCGGCCGTACGTTTAGTGGCGGAAATGGCGGATGTTGGTGAAGAGCATGGCTATGCCTAGTTTGTTTGCTGCGGCTATTACTTCGTTATCTCGAACTGAGCCACCTGGTTGGATTACTGCTGTGGCGCCTGCTTTGCCGGCTTCTTCTACGCCGTCGGGGAATGGGAAGAAGGCATCGCTGGCTACTACTGTGCCTTTTAGCGGGGACTGGGCTTTCATTACTGCGATTTTCACGGAATCTACGCGGCTCATTTGGCCTGCACCTATGCCGATGGTTTCGCCTTCGCGGGCGAAGACTATGGCGTTGGATTTTACGTGTTTGCAGACTTTCCAGGCGAAGAGTAATGCTCGCGTTTCTTCTGGTGTGGGCGGGCGCTCGGCTACGCTCTTTAGCTCGCTTTCGCTTAGCGCGTGGCGATCGGCGTCCTGCACTAACACGCCGCCTGAAATGCGTTTTAACTCCAGGTCGCGCGTGTCGTCTTCTTTTGTGATTTCCAGCAGGCGGGCATTTTTCTTGGCCGCTAATTTTTCTAGGGCTGCGGGCTCGTATGCGGGAGCTACGATACATTCGACGAATAGCTTGGCTACTTCTTCGGCGGTGGCGGCATCGAGTTTGCGATTGAAGGCTAGGACTCCGCCGAAGGCTGATACTGGATCGCAGGCTAGGGCTTTTAAGTAGGCGTCCACTTGGCGATCTTGCTCGGCTGCGCCGCACGGGTTGTTGTGTTTGATGATTGCTACGGCTGGGCGCGGGAATTCTTTTGCGAGCGCCCAGGCTGCGTCTAGATCTACTAGATTGTTGTAGGAGAGTTCCTTGCCTTGGAGTTGCTTGGCGCCGGCTAGACCGCTGGGTTCGCGTCCGGCTGGGACGTAGAGCGCGGCGGATTGATGGGGATTTTCGCCGTAACGCATGGATTGGCGGCGCTCGAGAGTGAAGCTTAGGCGCTGCGGTAGGGCCTGGGCATCCTGCATTGATACGCGGTCGTCTGCTGCCAGGCGCTCAAGTTCTGTGGCGATTTCGCCGTCATAACGCGCGGTGCGGGCGTAGGCTTTGCGGGCTAGGGCTAGGCGGGTTGACAGACTTACTTCGTTCGTGGATTCGATTTCTTTTGCGATTGCTTCGTAATCCGTGGGATCGGTGATTACTGCTACGCTTTCGAAGTTTTTTGCTGCGGAGCGGACCATTGCCGGGCCGCCTATATCTATGTTCTCGATTAGTTCTTCGGGGGTGACGCCTGGCTTGCGGGCGGTGGCTGAGAACGGATAGAGATTGACCACCACTAGATCGATGGGGACGACACCCTGTCCGGCGGCTTCGGCGCGATCGCTTTCTTTGCCTCGCTGGAAGAGAATGCCGCCGTGTACTTTGGGATGGAGGGTCTTTACTCGGCCGCCTAGCATTTCTGGCCAGCCGGTCAGTTCGGAGACGTCGCGGACGGTCAGGCCGTTTTCGCGGAGCAGGCGGGCGGTGCCGCCAGTGGAGACAATTTCGATTTTTGCCGCGGCGAGACGGCGTGCGAAATCTACAAGCCCGGTTTTGTCGAAGACGCTTACTAACGCGCGCTCTATTGGCACGAATATTCCTCCTGCGGAAGGACGATAGTCTAAGCGCGAGGTCAGCGTAGGGGCAAGCGCGGGGGCGGAGCGGTTTTCGTAGCGCAGGCAGCCTGCCGGCGTTTTTGTGCGGCGATGCAAGGGATGTTGAAGTGGGGCTAGCACGCGAAGTGAGCGGTGGGCGTTGATCCGCGTGCGTGGAGCGGCGAGGGCGTAGGACCGCGGACAGTCAAAAACGCCGGCTAGCAGCCGGCGCTACGGGGCTACTTCATTCGCGCTTTTAATTTTACTTTGCCGTTTTCGATGCCTACTGAATATTCGATTTCTTTGCCGCCCTTTTTCTGTAGCTCTTCGGTCTTCTTTTTTACGAAGCGCTCGAAGTCGGCGAGGCTTGGATTATTTGTGCCTTCGCCATTGCGGATACGCGTTTCAACCAGGACGTCGTAGAGCTCGCGGATTTTTCCTACATCCTTGACCGGATCGGTGAGATTCAGGGCGCGGCGCTGGGCGCGCAGCTCGGCGGCGCGGGCTTCGGCGGCGGCGGCGGGGGAGGCGGGAGTTGCGCCGTCAATCTCGATTTCCGGTTCTGGGGCCGGCTGGGACGCGCGGGGATTGCGTAGCGCTTCCCGCTCGCGGACATTGCGCTGCACTTCGTTTTGCACGCGAGAGCGCTCCGCGGCAATGGCGCGTGCTGCCGAGCCGTAATGGCGCTGTGTCGAGCCGGTTTCTTTTGAGATTAATTTCTTGCGCCACATTTCCTGATATTTGGCATAGGTCGAAGTCAGATTGGTCAGATGGAAGCGCTGGCCGGAATTCATTTCGGCGCTGCGGTCGTTGTAGCGCTTGATCATGGTGTCCACGCGCCACTGCGTGTCTGCCGGGGGGCGTTTGCGGCCACCGGCGAAGTACATTTCATACTCGATTTTTAGCTGACGAATGTCCTTTTCGATCTGGGCTAGTTCGTCGTCAACGGTATTGTGTGCGGGCAGTGCCATAGTGGTCCGTGTTACGAGCGTAAAGTCGCCGGAGCTGAGAATCAATGTCGGCGTGGCGGGGGAGTGCCGCAAACCGCAATCCTAGAGTGGCGGCGGCTGCCGGAGATTGTGCCGGAATCGGAAGAATAGACGAACTTCAGCGGCTGAAGCTGGGGCATTCTGCGGCGCTTGCGGCACGACCGCCCTTCGATCTCGCTCAGGGTGAAAAGTCGTGCCCTGACAGGGCTTACGGTGCTAATTGCACGGCTGCTCTTGGCTGTGTTCCAATGTCGGATCGATGCCGGCCAAATCTGCCAAGCCGAACCGCGCTGCTATGCGCCAAATCCCATCAGTGGATGCGCTGCTGGCTCGGCCTGGCATTGAATCTCTAGCCGCAAAATCCGGCCGGACGCTGGTAACTGCCGTCACCCGCAAAGTGCTGGCCGAAGTGCGTAGGGAGCTCACACAAAAATCGAACGAACGCTCTTCCACCGAGCCCATCGATCCTGCGGCGCTCGAAAACGAAATCCACGCTGCCGTGGAACGGGCGTTGACGCCTTTGCTTCGCGCGGTGATCAACGCTACGGGCGTGATCCTGCATACCAATCTGGGCCGGGCGCCGCTTGCGGAATTTGCGACGCGGCACATTCTTGCTACGGCCGGGCATTACACGAATCTGGAATACGACGTTGCGTCGGGCAAGCGCGGCAAACGGGACGTGCACACTGCGCGGTTGCTCGCAGAAATTGCCGGGGCGCAAGCGGCGATCGTGGTCAACAACAATGCTGCGGCGATCTTTCTGGTGTTGAATACATTTGCAAAAGGCGCGGAAGTGATCGTGTCGCGGGGCGAACTTATCGAAATTGGCGATGGCTTTCGCATTCCCGATATTTTGGCGGAAAGCGGGGCGGTGTTGCGCGAAGTGGGCACCACGAATCGCACGCGCATCAGTGACTATGCCCGGGCCATCAATAAAAATACCCGGCTGCTGCTGCGAGTCCATCCTTCGAATTTCCGGATCACAGGATTTACCGCGCGCCCTACCCTTGAGGAACTGATGGCGCTGGGCAAAAAGCACAGAATTGCGGTATGCGAGGATTTGGGTTCCGGCAACCTTACCGATTTATCCGCGAGCGGCGTGGACGAGCCGTTAGCGCGCGCGAGCTTCAAGGCTGGCGCGGGCATCATCACTTTTAGCGGAGACAAATTGCTGGGCGGACCTCAGGCGGGGATCGTTGCAGGCAAAAAAGATTTAATCGAGCGAGTGAGGCGCAATCCGCTCTTTCGCGCGCTGCGCGTGGACAAGCTGACGATTGCGGCTCTCGAAGCTACTCTGCTGGCGTATCAACGCGGCGCGCTGGACGAAATCCCGACGTTGCGCATGATTCGCACCCCTGCCGCCGAAATCGAGCGGCGCGCCCGAGCGTTCGTGGCGCAAATGGGTGCGTCGCTGCCATCGGATGCCGTCGCCGAAATCATCAAAGGCAATTCCGTCATCGGCGGCGGCTCGACGCCCGATCAATCGCTGCCGACATTTGTGATTGCTATCACTAGCCGCCGCCACTCGGCCGCCGAGATCGAGTCGCGGCTGCGTCAGCAAAAATCAGGGACGCCGGTGATTGCCAGGGTGGAACGAAATCGGCTGATTATCGACCTCCGCACAGTCCACGCCGACGAAGAATCCGATTTGTTGGCGGCGATCAGCGCCGCGATCTGCTCGTAACGCAGGCAGCCTGCCAGCGTTTTTGTGAAGCAGCAACTCAGACCTCACGACTCGGCGCGATTTCAAACCATAGTGCGTTTGCATTGATGTTTTGAACCGGTCGGCGCGACGTCGCAGACAACACAAAATCGAAAACGTGAAATGCGCGGTGATCGGGGCTGAGATGGTAGCGCGCAGGATTGCCGCGGACAGTCAAAAACGCCGGCAGGCTGCCTGCGCTACGGGATCGCTTTGCGATCGTCTGCGGATTTCACAATCTGTTGATCACCGAGGCCACGCAGCCGGCGCCGAAGCCGTTGTCGATGTTCACTACGCTCACATTTGAGGCGCAGCTATTTAGCATGCCTAGCAGCGCGGCGACCCCGCCGAAGCTGGCGCCGTAGCCTACGCTCGTGGGAACCGCTACCACCGGCACTCCGACCATACCTGCTACTACGCTGGGCAACGCGCCTTCCATTCCTGCTACGCAGATGATTACGCGGGCTTCGCTGAGTTTGCCACGATGCTCCATCAGGCGGTGTAGGCCGGCTACGCCTACGTCGTAAATTGCTTCGGCGCGATTGCCCATCATTTGCGCGGTGATCAACGCCTCCTCGGCCACGGGAATATCGCTGGTCCCTGCGGTTACCACTAGGACCAAGCCCTTGCCGTGAATTTCTTTTCCTCGCTGGATGGTGATTGCGCCTGATAGCTGGTGAAAATTCGCGCCGCGTGCGAGACGACGCACGGCGCGAAAGGTTTCCTTGCTGGCGCGGGTGATCAATATATTGTGCGAGGCTTTGGCGCGCAGCATCCCGCGGACGATCGCCACAGTTTGCGCTGTAGTTTTGCCGCGCGCGAAGATCACTTCCGGATAGCCCTGGCGCAGGCTGCGGTGATGATCGATCTTTGCGAATCCCAGATCTTCGTAGGGCAAGCGCCGCAGGTGTTCGAGGCCGGCTTCCGGCGAAATTTTGCCCGCGCGCACATCGCGTAGAAATTTTTTGGCGTCGCTTTCGTTCATGGTTTCATCACGGCGCGAATTGTAGCATTGTGGCCACGCCTTTCGGTTGCGCCGAGACTCCTGCACAATGAAATTTCGTCGAATCCGTGCTACGGTCAATTAGTTGGATACTTGCGACATGCCAGCTAAAAATATCAGCGGCAAAGTCATCACCGTCGGCGTTACCGGCGCGAGCGGGGCGATTTACGCGCAGACGCTGCTGCGTCTGCTGGACGCGGACAAGCGCGTGGGGCGCGTGGCGCTGGTGATTACCGAGACCGGCCTGCGCTTGATTGCCACCGAACTGGGCATCGTGGCGGCCGATCCGAAAAAGCTGGCGTCGCTGCTGACTGGCACTTCCGCGTCGAAGATCGAATACATGCCGAATAAAGATGTGGGCGCGACGATTGCCTCGGGCAGCGCTACTGTGGACGCGATGGTCGTGCTACCGTGCTCCGCGGGCGCGCTGGCATCGATCGCCGCGGGTCTGGCCGACGATCTACTCGCGCGCGCCGCAGATGTCTGCTTGAAAGAACGGCGGCAGCTTGTCCTCTGCTTGCGGGAGACGCCGCTGAATCGCATTCATATCGAAAATATGCTGCGGGCGAACGATGCCGGGGCGTTGATTATGCCTGCGATGCCGGCATTTTATTTTGGGCCGAAGACGCTTGACGACGTGGTGGAGCAATTCGTGTATCGAGTGCTGGCGCAAATGGGATTGCCGCAGGACGCGCAATATCATTGGACGGGCGGTGGGAAAAAGAAATGAGCGCTAGCCGCATTCGCACTGTGCTGGAAATGATCAAGATCGAGCACTCGGTATTTGCGCTGCCGTTTGCGTTAGTGGGCGCGTTGTTGGCGGCGCGCTCGGCGGGCGCGTGGCCCTCTTGGTCGCAATTGGCTTGGATCATCGTGGCGATGGTGGGGGCGCGCTCGGCGGCTATGACCATGAACCGCATCGCGGATATCGAATATGACCGGCGCAATCCGCGGACGAAAAATCGGGCGCTCGCTACGGGGGAGCTTTCGCTTGGTTTTGCTTGGGGATTTACGATCGCTGCGGCGGCGGTGTTGGTGCTGGCGGCTTGGCGGTTGAATCGCTTGGCGCTCGAACTCTCGCCTGTGGCACTGGCGGTGCTGTTCCTTTATTCTTACACGAAACGATTTACTTCGTGGTCGCACTTCGTTCTGGGATTCTGCCTGGGGATGTCGCCGGCCGCCGCGTGGATCGCGATTCGCGGCTCGCTCGATGCGCGCATGTTGATTCTCTGCGCTGCGGTGACGTTGTGGGTCGGCGGCTTCGATGTCCTTTACGCTTGCCAGGATGTGGAATTCGACAAAACCGCGGGCCTCTATTCCATTCCGAAAAAATTCGGAATCGCCGGTGCGCTGATGATCGCTCGCGTGATGCATCTGGGAGTCGTGGCGCTGCTTGCTTGGCTGGCCTGGAGCTTTCATCTTGCTTGGCCTGCATGGGCCGGAATCGTGGTCGTTGCGGCGCTTTTGGCCTATGAACATTCGCTGGTGAAGCCCGATGACCTCTCCAAGATGAATGCTGCGTTTTTCGCGGTAAACGGCTATATTAGTTTGTTGTTCCTTCTTTTCTGGGGCGCGGCGACGTTGGTGGCGCACCCTTAGATAAGGACTGCAGATTCAGATGACTTCCGAGCTACAAATCGTCGATCCGCGGCTGAAACCCATCGCCGAAAAAGTGTTGGCGGGGGCGCGCCTGGATGCTGACGACGGGCTGCGGCTTTATGAATCGCACGATCTGATGGCTGTGGGTTGGCTGGCTAACTGGGTGCGCGAAAAGAAGCACGGCGATATCTGCTATTACAACGTCAATCGGCACATCAATCCTACGAACGTTTGCGTCGCGCACTGCCGACTTTGCGCGTTTGGCCGCGACGCCGCTGCACCGGGCGCTTATTCATTTAGCCAGGATGAAATTTGGGCGCGGGCGGCGGACGGAGTTGCTGAGGGCGCCACGGAATTTCACATCGTCGGCGGTCTGCATCCGGATTTGCCATTCGAGTGGTATCTCGATTTGATTCGCGGATTGAAGCAGCGCTTTCCGCAGGTGCATCTGAAAGCTTTCACGATGGTGGAAGTGGGCTACTACGCGCGGATTGCCAAGCTTTCGATTCGCGAAACTTTGATGGCCATGAAGGAAGCGGGCGTGGACTCGTTGCCCGGCGGCGGGGCGGAAATTTTCGCGGCGCGCGTGCGCAAAGTGATCTGCGATCACAAAGTGAGCGGGCAGATGTGGCTGAACATTGCGCGCACTGCGCATCAAGTGGGCTTGCGCTCGAATGCGACCATGCTTTACGGGCACATTGAAACGCCGGAAGAGCGCGTGGATCATCTGTTGCGGCTGCGCGGGCTGCAAGATGAAACGCACGGCTTCGTCACTTTTATTCCGCTGGCGTTTCATCCGGAAAATACGGCGCTGAGCCATATTCCCAAGCCGACGGCTTTCGACGATTTGAAAGCTATCGCCGTCTCGCGCTTGCTGCTCGATAATTTCGATCACATTAAGGCTTACTGGATCATGATGACGCCGCGAGTGGCGCAAGTGGCGCTGCGATTTGGCGCGAACGATATTGATGGCACGGTGGTGGAAGAAAAAATTTATCACGATGCCGGCGCCAGCACGCCGCAGGGAATGACGCATGGCGATCTCGAGCGCTTGATCCGCGCTGCGGGCCGGGTGCCCGTCGAGCGCGATACTTGCTATCGCAAAGTGGATCGCTCGCTGCTCCCGCCGATGCGCGCCCCGCGCAAGCCCGAGAGTAATTTCGTCCCGCAATCCAGCCTCACCGCGAATCTGCAATAACGCCTCGAATCCCAGAACACTTTCGATTTCCTATACGCGTTCTAGAAATTGCGTCCCATAAAAGGCTACGTACTACTGCGCTCGTATCAATACGCTCGCGCACCCGTATTTGTCCGAATTGACGCTTTCGCGGCATGCGCGTAAATTTCGCTCCCTCAACTCCAAGATCGTTCGCCGCGCCCAGCCCTCTCGCCCCCTCCAGGCCAGCATCGCGACGCGCCCACTCGGAGCAATCACATTGGAAGGGGTCAAACCATGCACTATGGTTGGCGCAGACGTTCCGGCAATTCGCACACAATATATTGGAAGACGCTGATCGTGCCGCTTTTTGCCGTAGGAGTGATTCTTCTCGGCGTCATCTGGGAGATCGGTTATGGGGATGCCGACGGCGCGAGCAGAAGCAAGTTTCCGCCAGCAGACGCAAAGCCCGGCGTCGTGTTCGCATCGGCTCCAGGTCTCAGCGGTACCGCCGCGAGCGACGCAGGCGATACGGCCAGCTTCGATCTCGATGCTAGCCGTCATGAAGTGGCAAGTCTGCGACGGGAGCTGGTGGAAGAAAATCTACAGATTTCGCAGGGAAATACGGCGTTAATCACCGCAAACCAAAAAGTACAGACGCTCGAAGGCCAGCTGGCCGCAGCCGCTCAAGGGCAGGCCGAAGCCAAAGCCGATCGAGCGGAAGCCCTGCGAGTGGCCGGCAAAATGTGGGAGGACTGGCGAACCCTGCGAAAAAATCTAGCAGCAGCGTGCGCCGCGCTCGACGCCAGTAAGAAGCTCGCGGCCCCTAATCCGGACGCAGCGGAGGTGGCGGCGGCTTGCCACGACGTCAAACAGGAATGAGACGTCCGTCCCCGTGCGAGTTATGCCGCAATAATATTTTATCTGCCGCGATGGAGAGCGATGGCGATAAGCCCAACTGCGGATAATGCCAAGAGGCACGCGGAGAGCACGTAGTAGAGAACGCGCACTTTGGGCCATAGCAGCATCGGCAACTTGTCCACAAACTTGTCGCCCCACGTCTCGCTCAGCCGGGGCGGAAGGCTAGCCTCGCTCGAATCGGGCTGCCAGTTCGCGGCAATCCAAGTAGCTCTGAGGTTTGAGAGCAGAACGGCTGCCAGGATTACGCGCAGTACGCTTGGCCCCGTGACGGCCATATCCGAGACGAACATTATCAAGACGACCGCGGCTGCGTAACGGCTATGCTCCCGAACGCCGACGCCGCTGAGAAAGTAAAAGACAAAGATGAAGGCCCCAATGATCGCGTGACCGGTGACCGCATTGAAAATTGCGGAAAAGACCGCCACCAGGGCGCAGATCCAATAACCCTGGGCTCCCAGATAATCGACGTCCGACGCCGTCTGAATGGAGGGCCAGAAAAGGCTCTTGAGGCGATTGTCGGATGCTGGGTTGGAGTTGGACAGACCGAGCGTTTGCATTGGGCGGAGTATAACTCACTGAGCATATAGTTCAGTAGGGAATTTACGCGCGGACGGAAACAGGCCTCGCCGCCCTTCCGCTACGATTCGGAAAAGAAACGCGCAAGTTACAAATGGATTGCCGCAAGCGGCCAGATCCATACATCCTGGAAGCGCGCGAAATGCAGTAGGGGCGGCGCGGGCGGCAAATCGAGCCCGTGCGCTGTTGCCATTGTGTTCAGCGTGATCGCCGCGCGCGCTGGCTGCAATGGCCACGGCGGATGATGAATTTCGCCGCGGTAAATTTTTTCTCCGGCTGCAGCGTAAAGGCAGTAGCGCTCGGTCAGGAAATATTCGAGAGAGTCTGGGCTAGCGTGAGAGATTCTGCCGGTTGGCTCGTAGTTGACGCGCAGATCGGCCGGCGGCGCGTCGCGATGCGTCCGGTGGCTCTGGTAACGAACCTCGCCTCCGGCGATCTCCAGCGACATCCGTGAGCGAAAATACGGCAAATGAAACCAGGCGCGCGCGGCTGCTACTGCGATGGAACTGGCGGCGTCGAGGCTGAAAAACCAGACGCCGGGTTTGCCACCGGTGATCACGTATGTGCGGACATTTAATTCCGGAAACGCCGAAAGGCCCGGGATTCCGGGAGTCCCACGCAGGCGTACGCCCGTCATTCGAAACGGGACGATGCCGAGCCAAGCGCTGCCCTCAAACTCATCAAGCTCGAGTGAAGCTGGAATCATTGGGCGAAGTGTCGCTGGCGGAATGCGCCAATGCATGAAGAGCAGATCGTGCCATTTCTGCCGCATGATCCACGGCCTCGAAGGGAGCGGCAAGGGACGGTGGGTACTTGACGGGACAGAAGAGAACATCCGCAAGATTTTGCCCTATTCCTCCGCAATATTCCCAAAAGACTTGAGATCTGATCTTCGGAGTCAGCGAAATATAGAAATTGGAACACCGCCTCACGCGCGAGCTTGCTGGATGCCCAGCTTAGTATAATGCTGGTGAAGTGAACATACGTCCGCCAAGCGATCGTGCGCTGCTATGGATAAGTCTCGCAGGGGAGGCTGTTGTCGGCCCGGCGTTTCTAGTAGCTGGGTATGCAATGGGATTAGTATTCGGTCTTGGTGCCTATTTTTATGTTCTTTGCTGCGCGGTGGTCGTGCCCCTGCTGATGTTTGGCGCAGGCCGTTTTAAACTCGTCGCCTGGCAACTTGGCGTTGCTTCTCTTACTCTATCGGTAATCGGAGACAATATTGGAAATCATGCCATCTCTAGACGCGAAATTCCTCGAGTGGCTTTCGTATTCTGGGCCCTCGGGATTCTGTCATCCTCCCCGGCGCCGATTTACTTATTACTGAGCCCATTAACGCCACGCCGCCGCTACATCGCCGGTGCCGTCATTGCGGCGGTGGCGATCGCGCTATCGCTCGGACTTAAGAAAATCACCGGCTAACAGTCGCGCGAATTGCCGTGACGCCCTTCCACACTACAGGCCCTGAGGACAAGATGCGTTCCGAATACCGAATCAGGATAATACGGGATGTGTGGAGACCGCGGGCTTCCTGCGTGCAACTTGCCACACAAGGACTGCGTAAAACGGAATGTAAGTCAGGGCCAAATAGCGCGGATCGAAATTGAAGATGCCGTAGTCTTGATATTCGATCAGCACTCTGTAGGAAAGAAATTGCAGAATTGTAAGCAGCAGCCACGCAGGATTGAAATTGAAACACAGAAATGGAATTATCCAGGTGAAATACCACGGGTAGGCGTTCGGCGAGAAAATTAAGACTGCGCCGAGAATCAAAAATGCTGCGCGGGTGGGCTCGATTTTGCGAAGCGCGGTCCAGATCGCTAGGCCGACCGTGACGCCTACGCCGATGCCCGCGGCAAATTCATGCGAGTCGCTGAATATCTTCAGCAGCGTGTACAGGCTGGCGTTATTGTCCTGCCAGTTTGCTTCGAATGTGGCCATGGTGATCGGAATCTGATGCAGGGCGGCGCGATAGGGCCACGCGCAGATTAACGCGAATGCAGCGGCGGCTGCGCCTTCGAACCAGGCGCGCGCGGAGCGCGGCCATCCATTGCGGCGTAGCCACAAGGGAAAAAGTAGAATTGGAAATGACTTCAGGAGCGTCGCGGCCGCTAGCAATAGAGTCGAAACCGTGCGACGCGATTTTATGATTACGAATGCAGCGACTAGCGCGGCCAACGCCAGGGCGTCGCTATGTCCGCTTGCGGCAAATTCCACTATCACTAACGGACTCCAGGCGTAAATCGCTAGCTGATACGCGCGACCGCCTTCGGCGCGAAGCCAAACGGCGAGCAAAATCATCACAACTATGTCGCACAATTCCATTGGTAACTTGAATGCTACGGTTGCGGGCAGATAGCGCGCCGAGTACTTGAAAACTTGCTCGGCTAGCGGAGGGTAAATCGTGGGCATGTCGGTGGCGGGCATGCGCGATTCGTAGGGATCGCTGGTATTCCAGAGCGGCGCCAGAGCCGGATCTTCGGGTTGCGCCAAGTAAGGATTCAGGCCGTGAAGTTGGGCGTTTCCGTCCCAGCGGTAGCGGTAGATATCGTTCGAAAGCGTCGGGACGAGGGGCCAGAGCGTGACGCGGAAAATGATCCCTACGACTAGCAGCAGCCAGACGGAATTGCGCGATTCCGGTGTATGCTCTAGGCCGAAGATTACGAGGAGATAAACGACGCCGCCGAGTAGGCCTACGGCGATGGTTTCTACCACAAAAAATTCCAGATTGCGCAGGTGATGGAGCCAGGCGAACATTGCCTCGAGCGCCAGGAAGCCGGCGAGAAGGATTGCGGTTTGCGCGTGCGGCGAGCGGCTGAAAAGATTTCTGAGCGATTGCATCAGGAGGCGATTGAGAATTGAATTGGCGGCTTAATCTGTTGGCGGCGTTTAGTCCCGGATCGACTTTCGCCAACTATTGGCACCGGCTCACCGATCGCACTTTCGTCGGGCAGTATCAAGTGAATACTTTCGATCTGGCGGTGATGCTGCCGTATTTCGCGGTGCTGGTGGTGCTCGCGGCGTACGGAATTCATCGCTATACCCTGGTTTACAACTTCTATAAATATCGCGATCGCCTGCCCGGGCCGCCGCCTGCCGTTGC
>Ga0209447_10000164_pt1 | contig 17260 bp, 12 predicted proteins | sample BogFormECP04_OM3_FD_188243 | JGI IMG/M metagenome (GOLD analysis project Ga0209447, IMG submission 188243) | Bog forest soil microbial communities from Calvert Island, British Columbia, Canada - ECP04_OM3 (SPAdes) (version 2) | ecosystem: Environmental > Aquatic > Freshwater > Wetlands > Bog ... | reverse complement strand
TAAGATGGGCGGCGGGTTAAGATGGGACTTATGAGCGCGACATTGTTTGAGATGGGGCCGCTGCCGGATGGCGGACTGAAGCTGAACGAGGCGCAGCGACGGGCGATTACGCATGGGTCCGGGCCGTTGCTGGTGATTGCCGGCGCCGGGACGGGAAAGACACGCGTCATCACCGAGCGGGTCAAGCACCTGTTGAGCAGCGACGATTCCCTGCTGGGCGAAAACATTCTGGCGCTGACGTTTACGAATAAGGCGGCGGGAGAGATGCGCTCGCGCGTGGCAAAGAGTACCGGCGAGCGCGGCAAGGGCCTGACGATCGAAACGTTTCATTCTTTCTGCCAGGGATTGCTGAAAGAGATTGCGCCGGACCGCAAGGTGCTGGAAAAAGTAGATCACTGGATTTTGCTGCGGCGCAATATGCGGCGGCTGAAGCTGGAGAAATACCGCAAGCTGGCCGAGCCGGGACAATTTCTGAACGATTTTTTGCAATTTTTCTCGCGCTGCCAGGACGAACTGGTGAGCAGCGCGGATTACGCACGGTTTGCCGAAGGTGAAGCGCAAAAGCTGGAAGCGGAGCGCGGTCAGCTCGACGAAGACACCTACAAAGAGCGACTGGAAGAGGCCGGCAAGCAGCGGGAGATCGCGCGGGCGTATCAAGCGAGCGACGATTTGCTGCGCGAGAAAAACGCCGTGGCCATCAACGGATTGATCAGCGATGCCGTGGCGCTGCTGGAAAACGACGCGGCCAAGCGCGCGACGCTGCAAGAGCGCTACAAACACATTCTGGTGGACGAATTTCAGGATACCAACATCGCGCAACTGCGGTTACTGGAACTGCTGTGCGCGGAGCCGCGCAACATCGTGGTGGTGGGCGACAATGACCAGGCGATTTACCGTTTTCGCGGGGCATCGTTCGGCAGCTTCAAGATGTTTCTGGAACGCTTCGCGGGGTGGAAGCAAGGGCAGGATTCCGGGCCGTTTCGCGTGGCGCTTACGGAAAATTACCGTTCGACGCCAAATATTTTGCGCGTGGCGCAACAAGTCATTGCACAAAACGAGGTGAGCGCGGACTTCCCCAACAAGATTCTCTCGCCGAATAAATCCGAGGGCGAGCGCATCCGCATCGCGGAACTGGCTGATGCGGAGAGCGAAGCGCTGTGGGTGGCCAACGAATTAGAGCGCCTGCACGGAGCGGGGCGGCGCTGGAAGGATTTGGCGGTGCTGTACCGTCAGCACGCGCATCGCGACGACCTGGTGGAAGAGCTATCGCGAAGAAAAATTCCTTTTGTGATCAGCAGACTGTCGATTCTGGTGCATCCGCTGGTGCGCGATGTGCTGGGGTATTTGCGGCTCATCGCCAAGCCCTTTGATGACGTGGCGTGTGCGCGCATCCTGGCGATGCCGGCGTGGGAAATGCAGCCGGAGGATTTGCTGCGGCTGGCGGAGCGCGCCAAGCGCGAACGACGCGCGATTTACGATATTTTGCAGTCGCCGCAAGGCGAGTTGGCATTCGACACGTCACACGGGAAGACCGACGCCTTGTTGGCGTTTCTGCTGGAGCAACGCAAAACGGCGAGGCGGCGCACGGCGCGAGAGATTCTGTCGGATTTGCTGGGATGGCTGGAGATTGCGGTGCGGGCGAGCGAACGCGACCGAAAGACCTTGGCGCGGCTGACGGAATTTGTGAAGGACTGGGAACCAAAAAGCGAACGGCGGGATCTGGCAGAATTTCTCGAATATCTCGATTACTACCAGCAAGCCAACGAGACCATCTGCCTGGAAGACGAGGCGCCGGGAGACGCGGTGCAGCTGATGACCGTACACGGCGCGAAAGGGCTGGAATTTTCGCACGTGTTTCTCTTGCGCGTGAACAGCCGGGCGTTTCCGGCGAGCGACCGCGCACCACTGTTCGAATTCCCCTTGTCATTGATGAAGGAGGAGTTGCCGGAGGGAAGTTTTCACATTCAGGAGGAGCGCAGACTATTTTATGTGGCGCTGACGCGCGCGGAAGACCGGCTGACGATTACCACGATTACGGAGAAGAAGAGCAAGGTGCCGGTTTTTATCGAAGACATGGTGATGGATGCGGCGATCAAGCGGCGCGACGTGCGGCAGCTGGCGCCGAAAGTGACCGCGCCCGCACAAGCCACCTTGTACGGACCGGCAACTGTGGGGATTGACGAACTCTTCCCGGCCGCGACCGGGCCGGCAAAGATATTTTCGCGGATTGGACAATGGGCGGAGAACTACCAAACGATCATTCCGGAACCGCTGAAATTGAGCCCCTCTTCGGTCGAAGCCTATCGCAAATGCCCGGCGCAATATCTATTCGAAAAGCTGTGGTCGCTGGACGGCGCGCCAAAAGCGACGCTGACCTTTGGCCGGGTGATGCACCAGGCCATCAAGCGCTTTCTAGCGGAATTGCGCAAAGGAAACCGCATCGGCTTTGACGAAATGAAGCGGCTATTCGATACCGAATGGTCGGAGAAAGGTTACGAGGACGAGTATCAGCAGGACGAATATTACAAGGACGGCCTGGAACAATTAAAGGTGTTTCATGCGGCGATGCTGGCGGCTCCTCCAGAAATTCTGGAGCAGGAAAAGGCGTTCGAATTGCCGATGGCCAATAACGTGATTATCAGCGGGCGGTTTGACCAGGTGAACGCGCTGAATGGGCCGCGCGGCAAGGATGTGGAGATCGTGGATTTCAAAACCGGGCGTCCGCGCAGCGATGCGGATGCGCGGAAGAATTTGCAGCTGAGCCTTTACGCACTGGCGGCGCGGGAGATTTTTGAATGGAATCCGGTGCGGCTGGTGTTTCATTACTTGCAGAATGGCCAGCTGCAGGTGACTACGCGGGAGAAAAAGGATTTTGAAGAGGCGGAGAGGAAAGTGCAGGAGACGGCGGCGGATATTCGGGCTGGGGAGTTTGGAGCGAAGAGCGGGTTTGTTTGCAGGAGTTGTGCGTACCGGATGATTTGTCCGGAGCATGAGGCGCATATTTAGGTACGGGCGTGGGGTTTTTGGAGTGCGGCGGCTCGACGCCGCTTTTGCGATGTTGGCCGTGAAACGGACTTTGGCTGAAAAAACGCGACTCGGTGGTTGGTGCTTACGTGCTGGTTTTGCGATTCGGTTGTGGCTGCGAAAGCGGCGTCAAGCCGCCGCACTCCAAAGGCGTTTACTTACTCCGTTAAATCTACCTGGAAGTCATCGGGGATTTTTAGGGTGTTGTGACGGAAGCTTGAGACTGTCTTGAAGAATGCGCGGTCGGATTCCCTTTCAAACCATCCTGCGGAACACCAGGGATACAGCGAGGCTTGGCGCACTAAGCGGTGATGTACTGGGTTTTGGTGGACGTAATTGAGTCTGGTATAGAGGGATCGTTGGAACGTGATATGGGAATCCCAAAACTGAAACCACACTTTTCTCCCGGCGAGGGCGTCCCTGCGGTTCACTTCTGCGGCGGTTGCGGTGTGCAGATGTTTTATTAGTTTGGCTAGATCTTCACTGTTTTTCGCCTCGGCAATGAAATGGTAGTGGTTCGGGAAAACTGCCCAGGCTTGGAGCGCTAGACCGTAATGGTGCGCTAGGTTCAGGAGCGTGCTCGTGAGAAACGTCAGGCGTTCGGCGCCGTGGAAGTGAGATTGCTTCTGGTAGGTGCCTCCGGTGGCCATGTACGCGCCGGCTTGGGAGAGTCGGTGGATGGGGCTGTGCGGCCAGCGGAACTCCGGGGCTGTTGCTGGCGCGGGCTCCATCGCTGATGTATATCATACGAGTACGGTAATGGCTAATTATATTTGACGCGACGGCTTGAGGCGCTTTTGCGGATTTGGCTGTGGGCGGCGCTTGGTGGTGACCAGGTACTCCTAGAGAGTGTGCCTCGGCGGCTGGTGCTTTATGGGCTGGTTTTGCGACTCGGTTGTGGCTGCTAAAGCGGCGTCAAGCCGCCGCACTCCAAAGTTATTGCTGGAGGCCGCTGGTGTAGTAGCCTTCGCGGGCGGTTACGTCGAGGCCTTCGCGTTCGACGCGGACTTCGATGGTGTGGTAATCGGCGCCGCGGTCGGTTCCCGTGGGGGAATACGTGAGCGTGTATTGGTGGCGGGCTTGTTCGGTGATGCGGGAATACAATTCTTCCATAGTGCCGCGCTTCAGGGCGTAGTAGGTGTCGCCGCCGGTGGCTTTGGTGTATTCGGTCAAGCGCGTGAACTTGCGTTCGAAAAACGCGCCGCCCACGGCCACGCTGTATACGGAGATCTCGTTGCGCAGCAACAATGCCACGACATTCTTGTAAGGATTGGTATTGAATTTCGCGCCGTTCTGGCCATCGGAAATTAGCAGAATAATTTTGCGACGCAAGTGCCCACGATCGGCAAGCAGTTGCGCGGCGGAATAGACGGCGTCGTCCAGTGTTTTCGTGTGCTGGCCGCCGATGGCTTGCGTCGAAGGATACTGGTCGGGCTGATTGACGCCCGGCGCCGCTTGCCCGTTGATGGTAGGACCGTTGAAAGGACCACCTGGAGGAGCGACGTTGGGCTTGCTCTCGTCAATCTGCGTGCGCGTCAGTTCGGTGAGCAGGCTGTCCTGATTGGTGGTGAAGCCGCGGCCTTCGTGAAAGAATTGGTCGAAGCGGCAGATGGAAGCCTCGTCCGCGACGCTCATTCCGGCGATCACCGCCTTGATGCTGGCTTCGACCTGCTCGGCATCCTTGTTCTTGAGGTCGTTGTCGACCAGCACAACCACGGAGAGAGGGAAAGCGGCGTCTGTGAAGCTGCCGATTTTTTGTTCGACGTTGTCTTCGAAGATGCGAAATTCATCGCGGTGCAGGTCTGGCACGAGGCGGCCCTGGTGATCTTTTACGGTGACAGGCACGGTAACGATGGCGGTGGTAACGGAGATGGTGCCTTTCTGCCGCCCGGGTGGCGGCGGGGGCTGCGCGGGGGTTTGCTGAGCGGGCGGAGAAGGTTTGGACGCGGCGTCCGAGGTGCCGCGCTGGGCACCGTCAGGGCCGGTGGTGGTGGGCGTTTGCGGAGTTTGCGCCGCGAGGCGGGCCGCGCCGCCGGCAAATAAGAGCGCGCCACACATCGTGGATCCGCAGAACACAGAGATTTTTCGTAGACTTTTCATAGTCCTCGGGTAACACTTCTTGTCGAATACAGGCGCGTGGGCCGCGGGCGCCGTGCGTGCGCAACATCGATTGCCATACCGATTGCCATACCGATTGGATGACACATCCATCGCGCCCGGTGGCAGCATCCTAAGTGCCGAAGCAGGGATCCACGTCAAGCAGCCGCAGTGGCAACGGCCAGTGCACCCGGCAACGACCTTTGCTGGGCAACTCTCGTCAAGGAAAGTATACATGCCTTCGGTGAAAAAACTTTTGATGCATCTGGTAACGGCGACGGTTGCAGTGAATATGGCGTTGCCGGCGATGCCGCAAGAGCCAGCGGCGCAGGAACCGGTAGCGCAAGGGACCATCAAGTCACAGGTGACGCTGGTCAATATCTTTGCCACGGTGCGCGACAAGAATAAAAAGATCGTGACGGATCTGAAGAAGGAAGATTTTAAGCTCTCGGAAGATAATCAGGATCAGACCATCGCGTTTTTCTCGAAGGAATCGACCCTGCCGATTACGCTGGCGCTGCTGCTGGATACTTCGGGGAGCGAGCAGTTCATGCTGGGCGGGATTCAGGAGGCGGGAAGCAGCTTTTTGACGCGGGTATTGCGCAAGGGCGATGAAGCGATGGTGATGTCTTTCGACTCGGACGTGGATTTGCTTTCCGATTTTACGGATGACCGGGCGATTCTGGACCGCGCGGTGCATCGCGCGCGGGTGAACATTCCGGGCGGCGGAACGATCGCGGGAAATCCCGGGCCGATCGGAACGCAACACCAAACGGGGACGGCGCTGTATGACGCGATTTACCTGGCGTGCAGCGAGAAATTGAATACTGAGGCTGGGCGTAAAGCCATTATTGTCGTCACCGACGCGCAAGACGAGGGCAGCCGGGTGAGGATCGAGGAGGCCATCGAGTCGGCGCAGCGGACGGACTCGGTGATTCATGTTCTGCTGGTGGCCGATCCGCATTTCGGCGCGAACGTTGGCGCGGCGAAGCGGCTGTCCGAAGAGACGGGCGGGCGGGTGATTTCGGTTTCTTCGGAGAAGAAGCTTTCGGAGGCGTTCGATCAAATTTCCGAGGAACTGCGCAGCCAGTATACGCTGGGCTACTATCCGACAAACACCACGCATGACGGAAAATTCCGGAAGATCAAAGTGGATACCGAGAACAAGGATTTGAAGGTGCTGGCGCGCAAGGGGTATTACGCGCCGAAGGAATAGGTGCGGGCGTCGAACGCGCGACAGCAACATCTGAAGAGACAAAGAGCTAGGTGCGGCGAGTAACACCCGGACACTCTCAGCAATCGATCGATCCTGCCGAGAATGGGCGGAGCATGCTGCGCCCCTACAAAGGGTGTGCTGCGATGGGGGCACTCGGCGCGTTGAAGGTGATTACTTTGGTTTGTGGCTTGGCGGGATCTAGAGGCGGGGTTTCTGGCGCGGGATAGCCGACGGATTTATTTACGGCGTCGAAAACCGGGCGAGTGGCACCTTCGACCGAGATGCACTCCGTGACGGCGCAATGCAGAAAGACGTCACCGTCGGGTGTAGTGAAGGAAAAGAAATCCGGGCGGCGGAAGAGGTTGCTGCGCTCGGGGTGCTTCTTTTCCAGGGCTTCGGAGTATTGGCCGAAGAAACGGGCGGTTTGCTCCTCGCTGGCCAGGCGCAGACGGGTGATGAGCACCAGGTGCTTGGTTTTCTTTTGTTCGAAAACCACGTAGCGGTCTCCTTCCCACGCCGCGGCGAGCGGAGCAGCGCGCTTTTCGTCCAAGAATTGTTGCAAAACTTCCTTCCAGCCGAATTCTCCTAACAGGTTGTCTTCCAGCTTGGCGTACTCGGGGCCGAGCAAGCTGTCGACCGGCGGTATGGGCACTTCCACCGGCAGCTTGCCCGTTTTGTACAACGCCGGATGCATGATTTGCTGCGTAGAGACCGGCGGCTTGGCAAAGATGCGCGCGATGGAAGGCCAGCCATTCGGCTTGAGAATGGCTGCCGAGAAGCTCAAGCCGGACAAATAAGGGAAAACCAGTGAGTCGCGCAAAAAAGGCGGGGCCTTTTGCATGGTGGGCGAATCGCCCATATCACCGACCATCAGGGAAGGATCGATGTCCGGCACGTCCTTGATGGATAAGCCCTTATCGAGAAGCAGATAATCGATCATGGCGGCCATGGCGCTGCCTTCGAGGATCGATTCGCGGGCTAGCTCCGCGTCGTCGTTGGGGCGCGCGGCCTTGACCCAATCGTCGATGCGGTAGTGCTGGTCCTGCAACGCGTGGGTGAGTTCATGGGCCATAACCATTTTCTGGTCAGCGATGGGGATCCAGTCGGCGATGTAAAACTCCTGCGCCTTGGGGTCGTAGAGGCCCTCGATTTGTTCGGTGAGCAGGTCGACCATGAAGGTATCGAGGTCGAAGCCCTTGGGAAACAAGCCGAACGCTTCGGCGCTGCGGGCCGAGGCATAACGCTCGGCAGGTTCTTTGTCTTCATTCATTTCGCGGATCACGTACGCGCGGATTTCGTCGCGGGAACGGAGCGTTTTCTTCACCGGGGAGCGCTGGGCAAGGCCGGTGATTTGGCTCATTTGGGCTAGGACCTCGTCGGCCGCGGCAGCGAATTCGGCATCGCTGGGTTTGGCGGTAGTGTCTGAGGGAGGAGCTTCGGGCGGGTGGCTGGGCGGTGCCGCGTGCGGGGTTACAGGGGGAGATGCGGAGGGAGATGCAGACGGGCTTTGCGGCGGACGGCCAGGCGTCTCGGCCGCGAGGGAAATAACGACGACAGCCGCGAGGAACCAGAGCCTCGAAGTGCGGCGAGTTTGAGCAAGCGCGTGGCGAACACGATTCATGATATACGCAGAATAGCAGATTCCATTTTGCTGGTTAGGGGACAAACCACCCTGGGGGGAAGGTGGACCAGCAGGACGCGGACCGAGGGTTGGCGCTCGCTTCGTCCTAGTTGCGGAAGGACTTAGGAAGAAACGGAAGGAAAGATGGGGCTGGAGGCCATACGGCAAAACACCGCGGCCCGCAGGTGGTTGCGGGCCGCGGGCGCCACGATTCGATAATTGCAGACTTATATTACTGAATAGTGTATGTGCTAGTATGGCCGTAACCCACTCCCGAGGGCAGGAAATGGATACTGGATTTCGCCTGAGGCAAATCCGCGAACGGCTCGGATTGACCTATCGAGATGTGGAACGCGCGAGCCTGGAATTGGCGGCGCGGCGGGGCCGGCCCGACTTCATATTGCATATCAGCCGTTTGGCGGATATCGAGAACCATGGCGTCGTCCCGGGAATCCACAAAATCTATACGCTGGCGGCGGTTTACCATCTGGACCCCATACAGATATTCGCCTGGTACGACGCGCCCTTAGACGAGCTTTTTCTGGACGGCGCGGTCTCTCGCCCGCCGAACACGCATTTAACGGCTCCGCCGGTTTCGCTACGCACACCGATACGGTTTGACCCGAGCTTCGACCCGCGGCGGACGGAGTTTCTTTCGCGCATGGTGCAGCAATGGGGACGGTTTGAAGGCGCTCTGGACGGCGGGGACGGCAAATGCCGCTATGGATATGTGGGATTGTCGGACCGCCGTATGGTGCCGCTGCTGCGTCCGGGAAGCATCGTGCTACTCGATGCCACGGATTGCGGCGTGGAAGATACCGACTGGACCACGGAGTACGACCGGCCGCTCTATTTCGTGGATGTGCGCGACGGCTATCGCTGCGGCTGGTTTCATCAGGATCGCGTCCGCTTGACGATGCAACCGCACCCGCTCTCGCGCTGCGCTCCGGAGTTCTGGCCGCTGCCGGAAGGCGCCGAGGTGGTGGGACGGGTGATCGGCGTGGTTACGCGTCTGAACGAGCCGTGGAGTGACCTTGGTCAAGAATCTCCAGCAGCGCCTGCATATTCGAGCAGAAAAGCTCTTTGAGATAGCCGGGGGCGTCTTCCGGTAACAGAACACGGAAGGCTTCCATACGGCGCCAGTGGTCGACGGTTTGCCGGAAGCCCCCAGCCATGGATCCTAAGCAGAGCTTCAGATCCTGCTCTTGCTGTTTCAGCGGTGACTCCAAAATTCTTTCGAAGATTTGCTCGTGACACATTTCCAGCGCTTGCTGGATGGCCTCGTCCGGGTAAAGCACTTCCAAACCAGCATGTTCGTAGCGTCCGGTGGAGAGATCGCGTAGCGACGCGATGTGCACCAGGCGGGCAAAGGGGCCGGGCAAAGGCTCGAGCGTGGTCAGCGTGAAATCCTGCACCACGCGGCCGTTTTGCTGAAGCTGAGTAAGGACTTTCATAAGCCGTCCTGTTCCGCGAACGGAACGTTTTGTGGCTAGAAATTCGCCACCGCGGCGACGCCTCCACACTGCGCGTGGAGGTATCACCATCATGAAAAAACTAGTTTCCGCGACCGTAATTTCCCTGGCCGTTCTTGCCATGCTACTGCCGGTTATGACTCCCGTCAACCTGAGTATCAGTACTGTTCCGAACCATGGACTGGTGCTGGTGGCCGACGGTGGACCCATGCCGCCGCCCCCACTGCCACCGGCGCAAGCTTAATGGGCCTAAGCTTGTCTGCTGTGGGCAGGAAAGAGTGCAAAAGCAAACTGGAACCAAGGCGAGCCGCTCGCTGTGTGCAGCGAGCGGCCTGATAAGGCTTTTCCAATAAAGCTAAGGCTCAGAATTTCCTTGGTTCCAGTACTGCGGATAGCCTGCTGTTTAGTACGCGGCACCTATACATCCCAGTTATCTTCGTGCTAGCATGCCGGACGATGAGCGCTGAGATTGGAAGACTCGAACTGTACGCTTGGGCGGTTTGCTTTGCGCTCCAGGTGGGTCTCCTGGGACTGCTGATTTCCCGGCGGAACTATGCGAGATTCCCGGCATTTACCGTGTATCTGGCGGGCAGCGTAGCGCAAAACATCGCGCAGTTCTTCGTCTACAAATACTGGGGATTTAGTTCGGAGTTTGCGCAAGAGGCAGCTTGGGGGCTGGAAACAGCAGTGGTCCTGCTGCGAATCGCCGCGATATTGGAACTGTGCCGGCAGATGTTCGCGAACTACCGTGGCATTTGGGCGTTCATCTGGCGGACTCTGCTTATCACCGCGGCGGTCGTTGCGGTCCTCGCGATGACGCTAAGTGCGCGGGGGTTCGTCTACGGAATCTTGTACGCCGATCGCGCAGTCGGCCTGAGTCAGTCGGTCGCAGTGGTGGCGCTGCTGGCATTTGCACGTTATTACCGAGTGCAGTTGGAGGAACCGATACGATCGCTGCTCATCGGATTCTTCCTGTATTCGTTCTGCGAAGTTGTGAACCAGACCGTGCTGGAAGTTTTGTCGTATGCCTACACCGGGGTCTGGAACTTTTTGGGCACCGTATCCTTTATCAGCAGCGTGCTGGTGTGGGGATGGGCGCTGCGAAAAACGGCGGCGCAGACTGCCGCGGCGCCCGAAATGCTTCCCGCATCGGTGTACAGAACACTTTCTCCCGAAGTGAACCGGCGGCTCAGTGCGCTGAACGACCGGCTAAGCCAGGTATCCAAAGGGCTACCCAAAGGCCAGGAAGAAAGGCCATGACGCCGTTTCTTTACGTTCTATTCGGAGCGGCGCTGCTGTTGCTGCTGCTGCTGGTTGGGTTGCTGCACAGTTCGCCGGACCGCCGCGGAAAAGGCGGCGGGTTGGAGGACCAGGCGCGGAGCAATATCGAATACTGCCCGCAGATCCAACAAGCCCTTTCGTCCGCGGACCGCGAATTTCTTGTGGCCAGGGCCGGATCAAAACGCGCGCGCGAGGTGGTTCGCCAGCGCCGCAGGGCCACTCTAGATTTCCTGTCCGCGTTGGACGATGAGTTTTCCCAACTCTTGCGCCTGGCAAGAGTTATCGCGAAGCTTTCGCCAGAAGTAGCCCCGCTACAAGAATTCGAAAGGGTGCGGCTGGGCATGGTATTTCATTTCCATTTGCAAGCAATTCGCCTGCGGCTGGCGCTAAGCGCAGCCGGCGGCACGCACCTGAGCACCGTCAGCGATATGGTGAGTCGGCTGAACGTGCGAATGGCGACAGCGATGAATGAGCTTGGAGAACGCGCGGCACTAGCATCCGAACTGGCGTCAGCGGTTGACCGGAGCGATGCGCATTTCACCTGACCGGGGAGCTTCGCCTTCGGTTGCGACTCTTGCCTGCTGGGGCAATTCGATGCGGAAAGACGCGCCGCGCGGGGGCGCGTTGCGAACGTGAATACTCCCGCCGTGCTCGGTGATAATTCCGTAACAAATACTCAATCCCAGTCCCGTGCCTTTGCCTACCGGTTTCGTGGTGTAAAAGGGATCGAACACTCGCGAAGAATCCTGTACTCCCGGGCCGCTATCGGTGAATTCGACGAATAATATGTCGCGCTCACACCCGGTGCGAACCCAAACGTCGCCGTCGGTGGCATGCTCGAGTATTGCGTCAACCGCGTTGTTCACCATGTTTAGAAACACCTGCTGCAACTGGTGCGGATCTGCCGACACCGTGGGCAGTTCTGCATCGAGTTCCAGGTTCACGCGAATATTGCTCATGCGCAAATCGTAGTCGCGCAGGGCCAGGGTATCTTCCAGTATCTGATTGAGGTGTACGGGCACGCGCTCGGGCTTGTGTTGCCGCGAAAAGCTGAGCAGATTCTGCACGATGCGGTGGGTGCGCTGCGCCTGCTTATAAAGCTTGTCGGCGTATTCAAGACCTTGCGGGCCGGTCTGCCCGCTGGAAGTCAGCAACTGGCTGTAGCCCAGAATCGCCGTCAACGGATTGTTCAGTTCGTGCGCCACGCCGGAGATCAACTGCCCCACGGCCGCCATCTTGTCGCTATGCAGTAGCTGTTCCTGGGTGCGCCGTAGATTCTCGTAGGCCTGGCGCGCCTCTTCATAAAGCAAGCTGCGCTGCATGGCGCTGGAAATCTGGCTGCCCACGGCAATCAACAAATTTACGTCCGCCGGGGAAAATTCGCGAGCCGAGCGGCTGCTCACCACCAGCCCGCCCAAAATCCGGTCCTTGGCCCAGAGCACTACCACATAGGAAGAAACCAGTCCTTCCTTGCGCATCATCTCGCGCACCGCGGGAGGAGTAGGCAAGGACTGCGTTGAGAGGAACTTGGCGTGCACGGCGTTAATCTGGCGCAGCATCTCCGCCGGCAAATCCAGCGGCTCCGCTTTGGGCGGGTATTCGAAGCGCTGGCCGACCGCGGCAAGCCGTCGCATGGTGTGATCTTCCAGCAAGTAGATGGAAGAAGTGTCCAGGCTAAAAAGCTCCAGCAACTGGCGAAGCGTGCGTTGCAACGAGTCGCGCAGGTCGAGCGATTCGGTCAGTGTTTGCGCGATGGAATTAAGTACCATCAGTTCGCGATTGCGCCGGCGAATCTCCCCTTCGGCGCTCTTACGCTCGGTTACGTCCAGCGCGAAGCCCTGGTACGCCGTTACTTGTCCTGACGCATCGCGTATGGCGGTGGAGGATTCCAGAATGTTGCGAATTTCCCCGTCCTTGCGGCGCATTTCAAATTCAAAATCCGCCACGGAGCCGTGCTCTTGCAGCAGCCGGCGCAGGCGATCGCGATCGGAACTGTTCACGAAGAGTCGCGCGCCGATATCCAGAGCCAGCAATTCTTCGCGGGAACTGTAGCCGGTCATGCGCAGCATGGCGTCGTTAAAGTCCAGAAAGCGGCCCGCCGGCGTGGAGATAAAAACGCCTTCTTGCACGCTGGCGACAAGCGTGCGGTATTTTTCTTCAGCGCGCTTGCGTTCGGTAATGTCCTTCAGCACGTGTACGACGCCAAGTTCCTTGCCGGCGGCGTCGGCAAAGGTGGAGTTCGAAGCCAGAAAATAACCCGCCAGCCAGGGATCGCGTTCATCCCCTTCCCCCGCCACGCCTTCGCAATAGGGACAGTGATTATAGGTTGCGTCTTTACGCGAAAGGGAGTCGCTGACGTTCCGTCCAATCATGGCGCGATATTCGCGGCCCAGCAGTTGGCTGAGGCGTTGATTCACGCGCAGGATCCTTCCGGCGCGGTCATGCACCATGATGGGATCGCCGATGGAGTCAAACGTGTCCGCCCACTGTTGCTGGGCGGCGGCTAGCTGTTCGAAAAGTTTTACATTTTGCAGCGTGAGTCCCAGCAGATTGGAAAGATTCACCAGGTAGGCGACCTCGTCTGGCAAGAACTCCACTTCCCGCGTCGACCCTACGGCGATAATTCCCAGCGGACCGTCTTTTCCGCGCAGCGCGAGGGTCACCATCTCCTTGATGCCGGATTCCGCCATGCGCGTCTTGGCGGTGGCATCCTGTTCGTCTTCGAAGCGTACATACTGACAATCTTCTTTCAGGACGCTACGAGCCCACGGTTCTTCGCAGGGCACCTGGGCATATTTCTTCAAATACTGCGGCGTGAACCCCACCGCGGCACGTATCGCCAATACAGAAGAGGCACCATCGGGTTCGAGCAATCGCACCAGCCCATGGGTGCCGCCAACACTGTCGACCAAATGTTTCAATACTCCGGCCAAGGCTTGGTCAACGGAAAGTGTTTGCGTGCTAGCCGCGGTCAGCAGCGTAAGGCGGCGCATCTTATCGTTTAATTCTTCGGTGCGTCCGCGGGCAGTTTCGAGCACCACCACAACCATGGCAATACCTAAGGCAATGCCAAGCAGGTGGTCAAACGCTACGCGCAAGATGAACAAGGGGTGCGGCGGCCAAAGCGGGCGGTCGATGCCGTGCAGTCCAGCAAGGAGGAAAACTCCCCCCAGCAAGCGCGTGCCGTGGCCGGTTCGCGCCTTCGTCCAGCGCCACGTCAGCCACCCGGCAGCAAGGCACACGCCACTTTCCATCTCGGCCGTTCCCCAAGACATGGAAGCGAACTGGTGGCCACTGCCGCGCTCAAGATACAGAACCCAAACCAGCGCCACGGCCACTGCGGGAATCATCGGCCACCGTCGCCGCTCCGGTGCGGCGGTCAAGCTGAGGACATACGTCAAGAAAAAGAGCAGCGCCGCGGCGTGCCCCAGGGTTACAACCGTGGTGAATTCCGGCACGTTTCGAGAGAGCAGCGCCACTTCGGCAAGCGCCGCGCAGGTAAAACAAACCCAACCGGCCAGCCACAGGCGAAAATTGCGGGAATCCTGATCGCGGCGGAACAACGCAAACAAGACGAGCAGAATGATCGAAGCAGTTGCCTCGAAGAAAGCGCTACCGAGCAGGCCCTGATTCTGCAACACCGTTCGCTGCCTCCCGGCCGGAGTGCCATCGGCGCCCGCCGAGCAAACAGGCGGCCGCGCACAAAACTCGTGGGAAAGTTTATTTTTGAGCCTGGACTGACGCTAACACGCTGTTTTCTATATGGGCAAGCGCCCAAGCGTAAGGTTGTGACCTCCCATATAATGGCTGATGGGAGTGACCCCCTTGGAAATGGAAAACATTCTAGTCGTTGACGATGAGGAAGCGATCCGCGAGGTAGTCTCGACGATGCTGGAGTCGAAAGGCTACCACTGCACGGCGGTGAGCAACGGCCGTGCCGCGCAAGATCAAGTGAAGCGCGTGACGCCGGACTTAGTGCTCAGCGACATGATCATGCCGGAAATGGACGGCATCAAATTGCTGGATTGGATCCGGCATTACGATCCGGAAGTGCCGGTGATCATGGTCACGGCCATCCATGATATTTCCACAGCGCTCGAAGCGATTCGCCGCGGGGCCTACGACTACATATTAAAGCCCTTCGAAAAAGATCAATTATTTCTAGGGGTTGGCCGGGCGCTGCAGCATCGGCGCCTGGTGGCCGAAAACCGCAACTACCAGCGCAACCTCGAGCAGCAGGTGGAGGAGCGCACGGCACAGCTCAGCGGCGCGTTGGCGCAACTCGAACAATCCTACGACGATACGCTCGAAGCGCTGGGCAGCGCCTTGGACTTGAAGGATGCAGAGACCGAGGGCCATTGCCAGCGCGTGACCGCGTTTACCATTTCCATTGCTAAGGCCTTGCCGGTGCCGAATCCTTATTTGCCGGTGCTGGCTCGTGCGGCTTTCTTGCACGACATTGGGAAAATGGCCATTCCGGACAGCATCCTGCGCAAGCCGGGTCCGCTGGATGACGACGAGAAGCAAGTGATGCGCAAGCACTGCCAGATTGGCTACGACATGCTGATTCGCATCCCGTTCTTGCGGGATGCCGCCGAGATCGTGCTGGCGCACCAGGAGTTCTTCAATGGCACGGGCTATCCGCGCGGCCTCAAGGAGGAGCAGATCCCCCTGGGTGCGCGGATATTTACCGTGGCGGATTCGCTGGACGCCATGATTAGCGATCGCCCCTATCGCCGGGCTTTGCCCATGACGCACGCTCGCGAAGAGATTCGCCGCTGCGCAGGCACGCAGTTTGACCCCAAGGTGGTGGATGTATTTATGTCCATCCCGGACCAGCATTGGATCGACCTGCGGCAGAATTTGGGGTCGCCGTTCCGGCTGGCGCACCTGAAGAGCGCCATGCGGAATCCGGTAAACGCCTAAGGGAGAACCTCGGCCAGCCAGTCATGCTCTTTGGGTCTGCTGGGCTAAGGTGCACGAAGGCGGCAACGCGACCGGACTAAATTGGCAGGCGACCGCAGAACCGTCTGAGGCGCTTCGACAGTCATCCATGACCGTTGAGACACACCCGCTAGAGATGCCTCTGGCTTTCCAAACTATCCATATTTCCATATGCACTACGTCATGATGTATGCCGAAGCGATTTCCACAGCACCTCGCCGCCCTCAGGAAGTCCATAAGTAATTGATATAATTAGATATAGCGATTTTCTATTTTAGCTCACCAGCTTCTCAATTTGGAGAGAGGATTGCAATCCTCTGAACCGACTCGGTTGCTTTCGGCGTTCTTCAATTGGGGATTTTTCTTAAAATTTCAGGAGGTTCCGTGAAAAACGGGATACGGGGTTTGTTTGTATTTTTGAGCATCGCAGTAGTGGTCTTGGCCATAACCGTAACAACACCCACGCACGTCCGCGCTCAGGTCATCAGCGGCGACTTGGTTGGCACGATTCTAGATAAGACCGGCGCGACAGTTGCAGGCGCGAAGGTGGAAGCGGTAAACGTGGCAACGGGCGTGAAGTATCCGACAACGGCCGGCGCGAACGGCGAATACCGCATCAACAATTTGCCGGTGGGAACGTATAACGTAACCGCGTCGTCTCCTAATTTCGCGGCTACGACGATAAATGGGTTCGAAGTCTTCCTTAATAGAGACACAACCCTCCAAATCACTCTGGAAATCAAGGGTGCCGTGACCTCGATCGAGGTTAGCGGACAGGCTGCGGCTCTGGATACTACGACCGCACAGGTGCAGAGCACCTTCGAGGGCAAGGAACTCGCAGATTTGCCGACAGTCAGCACCGGCAGCGGCGTACTGAACCTATCGCTCCTCGGCGCTGGTGTTGGCTCGAGCGGAGGCGTTGGTGTCGGCAGCGGTCCGTCGGTCGGTGGACAACGTCCGCGCAACAACAACTTCACCATCGAGGGCGTGGACAACAACGACAAGAGCGTCACTGGGCCCTTGGTAACGATTCCCAACGATGCGGTGGCGGAATTCTCTTTGCTGCAGAATCAGTTTTCTCCAGAATTCGGGCACTCGTCGGGCGGACAATTCAACACGGTAGTGAAGAGCGGAACGAATTCCTTCCACGGTTTGGCGTACATATACAATCAAAACCGCGACTACAACGCGCTGGACACGCTCCAGGCCACCGAGTTCCTCGGCAGCGGACCGAACTGCGCGAGTGAGGGCTTTAGCAACTGCCATTCGCCAGGCCCACGCTTCGACCTAAATCGCATCGGCGGCCAGATTGGCGGCCCGGTTCTGAAGAATAAACTTTTCTTCTTCTTCAATTACGAATACGAGCCGCTCGGCGAGGCTGGCGGCGCTGGCGCGGTGTGCTCGCCGACGACCGCTTCATTTAGCACCATCAACGCTACCCCGGGCCTCTCGGTAAACAACTTAGCCGTTTTCGAGAAATACGTTGCCCCTGGTGTGACGCTCCCCGCAGCGACTAATCCGTGCAACAATATCCCCTGGGAGGCTAACACCCCCGGGGTCCTGCAGTGCACTGCGGCGATAAACGGCTTTAACGGCCCATGCGTT
>Ga0209447_10000162_pt1 | contig 17302 bp, 11 predicted proteins | sample BogFormECP04_OM3_FD_188243 | JGI IMG/M metagenome (GOLD analysis project Ga0209447, IMG submission 188243) | Bog forest soil microbial communities from Calvert Island, British Columbia, Canada - ECP04_OM3 (SPAdes) (version 2) | ecosystem: Environmental > Aquatic > Freshwater > Wetlands > Bog ... | reverse complement strand
CGGAAGCGATAGGCATAGGACCTGCCGTCGGGCGTGATCAGCACGCTGCCGTAGAGCAGGCCGGAGGCGTCTCCAGGTTCGACCTTCAGCCAGTTCTTGCGTTCACCGGTACGGGGATCCACAAGGGCAATCTGAACGGGCATCTTTCCATCCCAAACGTAGAGTTTGTTCCCGGACGTGTCCCAGCGGAGCGGCACGTCCTCTTTTTCAATTCCCTTCACCGGCTGGGGCGTTCCACCGGAGACGGGATACAAAGCGAAGCCGGCGCCCTCAACCCTGGCCAACACAGTGTCGCCCGCGGGAGAGAGCAGCATGACGGCGGCGGCGCCTTCCGGGGTGACCGCGCGCACGCGTCCCGACCGCAGATCCAGCAGGTAGCCCGCGGCGGCAATGCCCTGTTGTTTTCCCGCGAAAAGGACTTTGGCGCCGTCCCGCGACCAACTGCCGTTTCCGGTGACGAGAGACTCCACGGGACTCAAATCCATGGGACGCGCTTGGCCGGCGCCGGTGGGATAGAGAACGAACTTGCTGGGAGAAGACGGGCTGACGGCGAGGACCCATTTGCCGTCGGGGGAAATCGCAATCGCGGCGCCGTCCCCCAGGCGGATCTCGCCGGAGCCGTCGCTCTTGACGGCATACGTCGAATAATCATGGCCGCCACCGGCGCCGCTGAAGATCGCGGCAAGCATGGAACCGTCGTCGGAGATCGCGGCTGCGGTGGCGCTTTCGTCCGGGATGTCGAGAAGGAGATCGGGCTGGCGGCCGAAGCGGCCAACGCTGATGTCGCTGCTCTCTCTCAACTCGCCCAGGAGTGCGCGGCCATCGCTGCTGATGTCGTGGAGCTGCAAATCGGCGGCCGTGGAGAGCACAACGCGGACCTTGCCGTCGAGCGTGACCGCGTAAATGGAACTTCCCTCGGTGTCCAGCCCGGCGGAGAACCAGACTTCGCGGCCGTCCGGCGACCACGCCAGTCCGTTTTCACCCGACCACTCTGGAGTGAGGCGTTTGACGTGGCCTGCCAGGTCCACCACGGACACGTAGCCGCGGTCATCGCCGATGAATTGATGATCGAGAAAGGCGACCGCATCCCTGCCGGGGGAGATTCGGGGATGGCTGACCCAGCCCTTGGTTGCGAACAGCACCTTGCCGATGGGGTATTCCAATGTGCGCTGAGCATCGGTGAACCGGACGACGGCAAATTCCTTGCCATCGAAGGAGATGTCCGCGTCTCCGGCCTGTTCCATGACGGGCCGCGCGGCGCCGCCCGAGAGGGGCACGCGGCCCAGAGTTCCCTGCTCGGTCCACCACAACAACGCATGGCGGCCCATGGAAATGCCCAGATCGCCGGTGCGGGAAACGGCCAGCAGCTCCGTGTCGGGAAGGCCGAGACTGCGGGCGGCGATCGAATCCAGGCGCGAGGTAAAAATCTCGGCCGGCTTGCCGCGCCAGGCCGCGCTGTAGACGATGCTATCGCCGTCGGGGGTGAATCGGGCTGCGCCGATGTACCCGCGGCCGTAAACGACGTCGCGGAAAGTGGCGGGCGCGGGCTTCAGGAGCCGGCCGCCCAGAAAAAATGCGATCACGGCAATCGCGAGAGCCGCGACGGCCGCCAGCGGCCAGGCGAGGCTCCGCCCGGCGGCCGGCGCTGCGGCGGCCGGCTGCCGCGGCGCGCTGGAAATCGCCGATCCGGAAAGCGTCTCGATAGCGAACGCGAGATCGCTGGCCGATTGGAAGCGGCGCTCCGGAGATTTCTCCAGACAGCGCCGGACAATGCGGTCCATCGCGGGAGGAATTTTCTTGTCTCCTGCGGCGAGGTCCGGGGGATCCTCTTTGAGGATGGCGTTCATGGTTTCGACGGACGATTCGCCGCGGAACGGGCGCGCGCCCGCCAGCATTTCGTAGAGGAGCGACCCGAAACTGAAAATGTCGGAGCGATGGTCCACCGGGAGGCCGCGAACCTGCTCGGGGGACATGTAGCCGGCCGTGCCGAGGACGGCGCCGGGACTGGTTTTTGCCGCGCCATGCGAGGCCATGGTGGCCAGCGTGGCGGCCTCGTCGCCGCCCGCGCCCGGCGCGGCTGCCAGCTTCGCCAGGCCGAAGTCGAGGATCTTCACGCGCCCATCGCGCGTGATGAACAGGTTATCGGGCTTCAGGTCGCGATGGATGATTCCCTTTTCGTGAGCGGCGAAAAGGCCGGAAGCGATTTGCAGGGCGATTTCTGTGGCGCGGCGGGCGGACAAAGGCCCGCCGCCCAGCAGGCCGCGCAGCGTCTCGCCTTCGAGCAGCTCGGTAACGAGATAGGGAGCGCCGTCGTGGGCGCCGATGTCGTATACCGCGAGAATGTTGGGGTGGTTCAGAGCGCCGATGGCGCGCGCTTCCTGTTCGAAGCGGCGCAGCCTGTCGGGATCGGAGGCGATGGCGGCCGGAAGCACTTTGACGGCGACGTCGCGGCCCAGGCGCGTGTCGCGCGCGCGATAGACTTCGCCCATGCCGCCCGCGCCGACGGGCGCGACCACCTCATACGGCCCGAGCTTCGTGCCCGCGGCGAGCGTCATCGGCCGGGCGTCCTGTCTTCCGGCAGGTTCATTGCCGCGTTCACTTGGACGGCCCGGTCTGGCCGGCGGCGACGATGCGGCGCGCTTCGTCGAGCCAATGCAGCACTACGGTGGGCTGTGCGACGGCGGATTCCTTTCCGCCTGAGAATTGAAACACGACGAACTGCGAACCATCGGGCGTTACATCATAGGACCCGAGTGGAAGCCGCATTTCGAAGCTCCCCTGGAAAACCGCCTGGGGCTTTCCGGGCTGAAAGGAATCTTTCTCCACCGAATACGGAACTGCCATGAGAGCGGCCCTCGATGCGTAAAACAATTCGTGCCCCGAGTGCGACCAATGAGGTTCCATCCCGCCGTCTGTCGAGACTTGCCATTTGCCGGCGCCGCCGGGATAAGGCGCTACATAGACCTGGAGAACTCCGGATTCCTCAGACGAGTAGGCCAGCCATCGCCCGTCGGGTGAGAAAGACGGCATGGTGACCTCCTTGCCGGCGCCAGCGCCGGCAAACAGCTGGGGTTCCTGCGGCTTGCCTTTGTCGTCAAGGGTCACGGTCCAGACCTCACAGCAGGACCCATCCGTTTTCGAGAAGCCGTAGAAGGCCAGGATTTTACCGTCAGGCGACCACGACGACGGGAAAGCGTTTGAAATGGTGTCGGGCGTGAGCGGTTCTTCTTCTCCAGTGCCGTCTGCGCGCTTCCAGTAGATGCGGACTGCCGCTCCTTTTTCATGTGCATAGGCGATGCGCTGGCCGTCGGGCGTCCAGGTTGGGAAGACGGTTCCAACGATCCCGGGCGTGACTGGGGTGGTTGTCCCTCGCGCGAGGTCCAGAACCCAGATGCCACCGGCGCCTCTTTGGAACGCCAGGCGCTTCCCATCGGGCGAGAAGCGCGGCGAGGAAGCGTCTGCCTGATCCTTCAGCAGGACCGTGGAATTGCCTTTGCGATCCAGCCGGACGATGTTCAGGTCCCGGGATGCCTTGTCGCCCGTCAGATAAGCGACCGAGCCGTTCTCCGCGGCACTGAACTGGGCCGAGCCATTTGAGGCGTCCGCGACGACGCCCTTCAGCACCGGAATCGCGGTGCCCGTGACCTTCAGGCTCTGCGCATCAAAGGGAACCATGAAGAGGCTGCCCTGCGAAACGTAGGTCAGGTAGCCGCCCGGAAGGTAGCGGCCAAAATATGCGTTCTCCACCAGCACCTTCATGACGCCGGTATCGAGCGGAGCCGCGACCACATTGGCATGCCCGAAGAAGTTATTGTCGGCTGAAGCGGTAAAGAGCACGGTCTTGCCGCCCGGCAGAAACTGCGGCCAGCGGTGGGTGATCTCCGAGCGCGCGGTATCCAGGTGCGTGAACGTCTGCGGCGCGCCACCCGCAGCGGGAATCCGGATGAGCGGGTTGGTGAACTGCGGTGTTAACACGATGGTGCCGTCCGAGCCCCAGTCTCCCCCCCGAGCCGCGGAGATGTTGCACAGCGCGACCGGCGCCCCGCCGCGCACGGAAACCTTTTTCAATTTTCCGTCGCTGAAGAACGCGATCCACTGGCTGTCCGGAGAGAAAAATGGCGCGGCGGCAGTTGTCGTGCCCTCGAGCGGCACGGCGGCCGGCTGGTCCATCTCGCGAAGATAGAGCATGTTGGTGCCGGACTTGGGATCCATCAAGACGTATGCGGCCCGCGAACCATCCGGGGAGAGCACAACGCCCGGTCCATTCTGGAGATCGAGTTGCCGGTCGGCTGGAATCAAGAGAGCAAGGTTTACCGGCCGCTGCGGAGCGGATTGCCGCGATCGTTCGAGAGCAGTGACGAACAGGGCGATGCTCAGGATTGCAGCGAGCGCCCAGGGCAGCAGACGGCGCCACGCCGGCACGGCGGGCTGAGCCACGGCAACCGCCGGAGTAGTGGCCGCGGCCAAAGCCGTGGCCTCGGGAGTGCCGGGAATCACTTCTTCCAGGGTGATGCGCGCATCGCCGATGGATTGCAGGCGCTGGCGATAATCCTTCTTCAAGCATCGCTCGAGCAGGTCGCGGAGGCGCGCGGGCGTGGTCTTGGGAAGCTGGCTCCAGTCAGGAGGCTCTTTGATGATCGAGGCCAGCGCGTCTGAGACGGTCTCGCCGGAGAAGGGCTGGTTACCCGAGAGCATTTCGAAGAGCACGCAGCCGAACGCCCAGATATCGGCGCGGCGGTCGGCCGGCTTGCCGCGCGCCTGCTCGGGCGACATGTAGGCAGCGGTGCCGAGGATGATGCCGGCCTGCGTGGCCATGCGGCTCATCGTTGGCGAACTGGAAGGGTCCGCGGCCGAAGGATCGCCTTCCACCGCTTTGGCCAGGCCGAAATCCAGAACCTTTGCCGTGCCGTTGGGAGTGATCTTGATGTTCGCGGGCTTCAGGTCGCGGTGGATGATGCCGCGCTCGTGCGCGTACTCGAGCGCTATCGCGATGTGCAGGGCGATCTGCAGCGCCTCTTCGAGCGGCAGCGGTCCTCGCCTAATGCGCTCCGCCAGCGTGTCGCCTTCCACGAGTTCCATCACCAGCGCGCGAACGGTGCCCGAATCCTCGAGGCCATAAATTCCGGCGATGTTGGGATGATTCAGCGCGGCCAGGAGCTGGGCTTCGCGCTCAAAGCGCGCCATGCGCTGCGGGTCGAGGGAAAATTCTCCCGGCAGCACCTTGAGCGCGACGTCGCGCCCCAGCTTTGAATCGCGCGCGCGATACACCTCGCCCATGCCGCCGGCGCCGAGCGGCGCGCTAACCGTGTAGGGACCCAGTCGTGTGCCGGAAGGGAGCGTCAGAGCCGTGAATCCCGTAAGTAAGTTGATGTGGGCATTTTTGCAGGGCCGAGGCCATGTTATGCCGCGAGGAAGAGGGCGTCAACAATTGGAGGGGGTGGAAGAGAAAAGCAAATCCCTCACCGCGGCGGAAAGCCCGCGGTGAGGTGACAGCGTTTTGGGAGCGGAGCGAGGGAGTGAGGAACTCGGCGTTCGAGAAGCGGGCAGCGGCGTGAGGCGGCTACAGCGGGGGCGGGGCGGGTGCGCCGCCGCCTTGCTCTTTCGTTTTGCTCCCGGCGCCGGCGAGGCGGTGCACCAGTTCGGTGTCGCGCGCGAGCTCGGCGGCACGGCCAGAATAGACGACCCTGCCGTCATCGAGAATGTAGGCGCGATCGGCAACGGAGAGGGAGAGCGGGACATTCTGCTCGACGAGCAGAACAGAGAGGCCTTCGTCGCGCATCCGGCACACCACCTGGATCACTTCCTTCACGATCAGCGGCGCGAGGCCCTGGGAAGGCTCGTCGAGGAGCATGAGGCGCGGATTCAGCAGGAGCGGACGGGCGATGGCCAGCATTTCCTGCTCGCCGCCGGATAATTGCCCGGCGAGCTGCGAGCGCCGCTCGGCCAGCCGCGGGAAAAGCTCGAAGACGCTGTCGATCGTCCAGCGGCCTGGCCGGGCCATGGGAACCTTGAGGTTTTCGAGCACGGTGAGGCTGCCGAAGATCTTGCGCCCTTCGGGAACGTAGCCGGTGCCTAGCTGCGCGATGCGATGTGCGGGCCAATTCGTGGTTTGACGGCCGAAGATCTCGATGACGCCCGAGCGCGGCGGAGTGAGACCGATGAGGCTGCGCATCAACGTCGTTTTGCCCGCGCCGTTGCGCCCCAGCACGGCCACGATCTCGCCCTCGTTCAGTTCGAGCGAGACGCCATGCAGGATATGGCTCTTGTCGTAATACGTATGGATGTCGCGGACCTGGAGAGCGGTGGTCACCCGGATTCTCCCAGATAGGCAGCGCGAACGCGCTCGTCGGCGGAAATCTCCTTGGGCATACCTTCGGCAATCTTGCGGCCCTGGTCGAGGACGGTGATGCGCTGCGCGATTCCGAACACGACATCCATATCGTGCTCGATGAAGAGGACGCTCAATCCGTGTTCCTTGTGCAGGCGGCGGACGAGCCCGACCATGTGTTCGGTCTCCGCGTCGCTCATTCCGGCGGTGGGTTCGTCGAGCAGCAGAAGCCGCGGCTTCATGCACAGGGCCAGAGCGACTTCGACGGCGCGCTGGTCGCCGTGGGCCAATTCGCCCACCACGCGGTAGGCCTTGCTTGTCAGGTCCACCGCCTCCATCACCTCGCCGGCGCGCGCGTCGAGGGCCCGGCGGGTGCTGCGCGACATCCACGGCATGCGATTGACGCCGGTCGAGGCCTCGACCGCGACGCGGATGCTTTCGAACACGGTGAGGTCGGGAAACACCTCGGTAATCTGGAATGTGCGGACGATGCCGCGGGCCACGCGGCCGACGACGGTGCGGCGGCTGATGTTCTCTCCGTCGAACCAGATCTCGCCTGCGGTGACGGGCAGGAAGCCGCTGATGAGATTGAAGAAGGTGGTTTTCCCGGCGCCGTTCTGACCGATCACGGCGCGCAGCTCGCCCGGCGCCATCTCGAAGCTCACTTCATCCACGGCGCGGAGCGCGCCGAAGTGCCGGCAGACATTCTCCAGGCGCAAAAGCCTGGCGGGCTGGCCCGCCTTCGTGGCTGCGGCGCCAGGCACAGGGCCAGCGGCGGAATGGGGCGCGGCCCGTTCGGAGGGGCTGGGGTTCATGCTGGCCTCGCGCCGCGGTCAACCATACCGAGCAGCCCTTTGGGGAACAGGAGCACGATGCCGACAAAAATCAGGCCGATGAAGGTCATCCAATTGCCCGTGACGCTGGAGAGATAGTCCTGTGCAATCACGAAGATCGCCGTGCCCAGCAGCGGGCCCCAGAAGTTCCGCATCCCGCCGAGTACGATCATCATTACGAAATCGCCGGAGAGGATCCAGTGCAAGTCCTGCGGCGAGGTGAAGTTGAAGAGCATGGCGTTCAGCGTTCCGGCGAGCGCGGTGATCAGGCCGGCGATTGCGAACGAGGCCCAGACGTAAAGGTCCGTCCTCACGCCCAGGAATTCCATGCGTCGCCGGTTCTCGCGGATGGCTACCCAGGTGTGGCCCAGGGGCGAATGGAGCAGCACGCGCATGAGGATCACGCCAAGCGTGAAGCACAGCAGAACCAGGTAATAAAAACGGGTCTGGTCCAGTGGCAGCGTGTATCCGCCCAAATGGATGGGCTGGCGCTCGAAGCCGGCGAGCCCGTCTTCGCCTCCGGTCACATTGTTCCAGCGCACCACCACGAAATAGAAAAGCTGGCCGATGGCGATGGTGATCATGGCGAAATAGATACCGCGCCGGCGCATCACCAGCGGTCCCAGAATGGTGGCGGCAAGTCCTCCGGCCAGCGTGCCGACGATGATCGCCAGGGGCGTGCTCGGGGCGATGAATTTCAGGGTCAAGCCGGCCCCGTAGGCACCGATGCCGAAGTAGGCGGCCTGGCCGAACGAGAGGCCGCCGGTAAATCCGAAGACGATGTTCAGGCCCATGGTCGCCAGGCCATAGATCAGGATCTTGGAGCCGAGTGCGGAGTAGCCACCGACGTGGGGCAGCCACAACGGCACGGTGATCAGAGCCGCCCAGAGCAGGATCAGAATGCCGTGACGCCGGTTGAAGCCGGCGGGCCCGAGGCTCATTCGAATATGCTCTCCTTGCCCATGAGTCCGCGAGGACGGATCACCAGCACGACCAGCATGATTAAGTAAATCACGGCTTCGCTGGCGGCGGGATAGTAGGTGGTGGTGATGCCCGCGGCCACGCCGATCAGCAATCCTCCGAGGACGGCTCCCGCCAGGCTGCCCACGCCGCCCACGATGACGGCGACGAATGTGGGCATCAACAGGCTATCGCCCATGGGCGGGGTGAGTCCCAGGATTCCCGACGCCAGCGCACCGGCGAGCCCGGCGAAAAAACAGCCGGCCGCGAAATTCAGGGCGCGCAGCTTGTAGATGTTCACGCCCAGCGACGCGACGGTTTCGAGGTCGCGCGTTCCGGCGCGGATCCGAATGCCCACCAGCGTGTACCGGAGCGTCAGGTATAGCCCGATGGTCACGACGGCGGTAATTGCAAGGATGACCATGCGGTAGCCGGTGATGAAGAACAGCGTGGTGCTGAGCGGCTGATTCAGCGCTTCGGGGACGGCGGCGGGAAGGCCCTGCGCACCCCAGATGGTGCGCGTGAGATCCTGGATGATGAGCGCCAATCCGAACGTGAGCAGCAGGCTATAGAGCGGGTCGGGGCGCTTGTAGAGCCAGCGCACCAGCGTCTGTTCCACGATGAGGCCGAACACGCCGGCGAGCAGCGGACCAACCACCAGCGCTCCCCAGAAGCCGAGGTAGGGGGTGAGGGTGAAGGCGAGATAAGCGCCGACGATCAGAAAGCCGCCGTGCGCCATGTTGATCACCGAGCTGAGGCTCAGGATCAGGGCCAGGCCAAGCGCCATCAGCGCGTAGAAGACGCCCTGGAGCAGCCCGTTGAACACGTTGAAAAACAGCAGTTGCATGCGACAGCTTTCCCCTCACGCTGCGGGGCGCGCCCAGCGTAGCAGGGCACGCCCATCGAGCGGATCGTGCGGATACTTGATCGGCTAAGCCGGGTAGTCGAGTGTGCAACCGGTTGCCGTTGCGGGAAGCGCCACGTCGTCTCCCGCGATAATTTGCGAGACTTTGAAGATGTTCGGGTACTTTCCGTCCGGGATGGCCTCGCCCGGAAACTCGCTCGACATCAATTGATGGTCGGCGGCGCGGAAGTATACGCGGTTGGGCTGTAGCTTGACTTCGGGCGGCAGTTCCATGCCTTCGAGCACGCGCGCCACCTTAACCGCGTCGAGCGATTTGGCGCGGGTGATGCCGAGTGCGACCGAATGCATGGCGGCGTATCCGAACCAGGTTCGCGCGCTCGGGTAGGAGCCGTCCGGATGGGCCTTCTGATATGCCGCCACCCATTCCTTGACGTGAGGGGTATGCGGCTGATCCCACCACCATTCCAGGGTGGCCCAGCCGGTTCTTGCTTCCGGCGGCAGTGCCTGCAGCACCTCGAGCTCGCTCAATCCGCCGCCGATGGCGAATTTCTTGAACAGGCCGAACTGCGCGGCCTGCTTCAGCGAGTTGATGCGATCCTGGCCGTCGGTAAGATTGATAAGCACGTCCGGATTCGTCGAGGCGGCCTTGATCAGGTATGAAGAAAAATCGTTTGTGCCCAGCGGCGAGAGCGAGGCGCCCAGATCGGTGCCGCCGAGCTTTTTCAGAAGTGACTGGTAAGACTCTTGCAGGGTGTGGCCGAAGGCGTAGTCCGGGGTCAGGAAATACCACTTCCCGCCGAACTTCTTGTGGAGCGTGCCGGCAAGCCCCGCGGCCAGCATGTAGGTGGTTGTACAGATGCGGAAAGTGCTCCAGTGACATTGCGAGCCGGTAATGGGATCGGTATGCCCGCCCGTCACCATGAAGATCATCCCCGCCTGGTGCGCCACCTGGGTGATCGAAAGCGCCGAGGCGGACGAGACGGAGCCGATGAGCATCGCCACTTTGTCCTGGTCGATTAGCTTGTGCGCCTTTTGCGCGGAGATTCCTGCGTTGCTGGCGTTGTCTTCCACCACCAGTTCGAGCTTGCGGCCCAGCACGCCGCCTTTCGCGTTCCATTCGGCCATCGCCATCTTGGCCCCGCGGATCTGGCTTTCGCCCTCCGCCGCGTAATTGCCGGTCAGGGGATCAATGTCGCCGATCTTGATGGTCTGCTCGCCCTGGCCGTAAGTGAGAATCGCGGGTGTCCCCAGCGCCAAAGCGCCGGCCCCGAGCCCCGCCTTTAACACTTCTCGCCGCGTAACTCTTTTGCCCATCTTGTGGCCCCCCCTTTGAGTCAGGACTGTCGCCAATGATTTCGCGCAGCGAATCCATATCGAAACGAACGGCGAATCTGCCGCGGTCGCGCGATCCTTCCCATGCAGGCAAGGATGGCATTCTTTGTGGCGTCCTGAGCCGCCGCAGTATACACCCGGGAAAGCCGCAGGCTGCTTGACTTTGCAACCTCAACGGCATATATCACGCAAACGGTACGGCACGTAGAACCTCCACGGGAGCGGATTGATGACCTGGACGCAGAGCTACGACCCCTTCGGCAATTGGGTGCTTTCAACGCTGGTCGCCGCGTTGCCCATTCTCGTCCTCCTGGGCCTGCTGGCAGGGTTCCGGGTAAAGGCACACATTTGCGCCATAGCGGGCGCCGCCACGGCCATCGCCGTGGCCATCATTGCCTTCAGAATGCCGTGGGAACTGGCCGGCTCCAGCTTCGTTTACGGGATGGCATTCGGCCTGCTGAAAATCGTGTGGATTGTGATCGCGGCGGTCTACCTCTACGACCTCTCGGTGGAAACCGGCCAGTTTGAAATCGTGAAGCACTCGGTGGCGGGGATTACGCCGGACCGGCGGCTGCAGTTGCTGCTGGTGGCGTTCTGCTTCGGCGCGTTGATTGAAGGCGCGGCGGGATTCGGCACGCCCGTGGCCATCGCGGGTGCGTTTATGATCGGCCTCGGATTCAAGCCTTTCCAGGCGGCGGTGCTCAACCTGATCGCGAACACGGCGCCCGTGGCCTGGGGCGCCATCGGCACGCCGGTGCACGCGCTGGCCGGGGTGACGGGACTTCCCGACTCGGACTTGAGCGCCATGATCGGGCGAATTCTGCCGTTCACGGCGGTCATCGTGCCTTTCTGGCTGGTGCGTGCGATGGTGGGCTGGGAAGAAACGTTTGAAGTGCTTCCCGCAATCCTGGTAGTCGGCGTCTCCTTCTCCGGAACGCAGTATTTCTGGTCGAACCACGTGGACAGCAACCTGGTGGACATCATGTCGGGCGCGGTGTCCATGATTTGCACGCTGGCCTTCCTGAAGGTCTGGAAACCGAAGCGTATCTGGCGGTTCAAGGACGAGCCGGAAACGAAACCGCATACGTACACCACCGGGCAGGTGATGAGGGCCTGGCTGCCGTTCGCCATCCTCACTGTTTTCGTGGTCACTTGGGGCCTTCCCGCCGTCAAGGGAGCCATGAACAGGGCCACCACACCGTCGTTCCGCGTGGTAATGGCCGATGGAAAGGTGCGGCCGGGGCCGGCGGGGTGGGACTGGCCATTCCTGCATAACGCGATCTCGCGCAGCGCGCCGGTCGTGACAAAACCAACGCCGGAAGGTGCGCGATTTGACTTCAACTGGCTGACCGCCACGGGAACGGGCTGCTTCCTGGCCGCGCTTCTGTCGGGGTTACTGGTGGGCGTGGGTCCGGGAATGCTGGTGAGCGTTTTCAGAAAGACGCTCTACCGCTTGCGATTCGCGATCGTAGCCATGACCTGTATGCTGGGATTAGGCTACATCACGCGATATTCGGGGATGGACGCGGTCTTAGGACTGGCATTCACGCGAACGGGGGCGCTATTCCCGTTCTTCGGCACGTACATCGGGTGGCTGGGCGTGGCGCTCACGGGCAGCGACACGTCGTCGAACGTCCTGTTCGGAGGGTTGCAGCGCATCACAGCGGAACAGCTTAAGCTGAGCCCCATCCTGATGTGCGCGGCGAACAGCGCGGGCGGCGTGATGGGCAAAATGATTGACGCGCAGTCCATCGTCATCGCCACGGCCGCGACGAATCAGGTGGGCAACGAGGGCCCGATTTTCCGTTACGTCTTCTGGCACTCCATTTCTCTCGCCGCCATCGTCGGCGTCATCGTGATGCTGTACGCGTACCAGTTCCCACAGTTCATCCCCAGCGGTTTGACGTTGGGGCACTGACGGACTACGCTGCTTCCCGGGAAATGCTCGGCGGGAAACTGCCGGGCGCTCCCCCGGAGAGAACACACCCGTGGATGCCCGCATCCTGCAGGAGTTCCGCGCCATCGTAGACCAACGGGGGCTGATCACCTCGCCCGAGCAGTTGCACACCTACGAGTGCGACGGCCTGACGAATTTCCGCGTTCTGCCGCAGGCCGTCCTGCTGCCCGATTCCGCCGCGCAGGTGCAGGGCATCGTGCGCGTGTGCCATCGCGAGCGCATCCCGTTTGTGGCGCGCGGCTCGGGCACGGGGCTCTCCGGCGGCGCGCTGCCCGTGGAAAAAGGCATCGTCATCAGCCTCGCGCGGATGAACCGCATCCTGGAAGTGGACCTGCCGAACGCGCGCGTGGTTGTGGAGCCCGGCGTAATCAACCTGGACGTGACCGGGCGCGTCTCGCCGCACGGATTTTTCTACGCGCCGGACCCCTCTTCGCAATCCGTGTGCAGCATCGGCGGCAACGTGGCGGAAAATTCCGGCGGCGCGCATTGCCTGAAGTACGGGTTCACCACCACGCACGTGCTGGGCCTCGAGGTGGTGATGCCCGATGGCTCGCTGGTACACCTGGGCGGACGCACGCTCGACGCGCCGGGCTACGATCTGCCCGGCGTGTTCGTCGGCTCCGAGGGCACGCTGGGCGTCACCACGAAAGTCATCCTGCGGATCGTCAAACGCCCGGAATGCATCCAGACGCTGCTGGCCGCTTTTGGCACAACGGGCGAGGCAGGCGCGGCGGTCAGCGGCATCATCGCGGCGGGCATGGTGCCCGCGGCGATCGAAATGATGGACAACCTCGCCATCCAGGCGGCCGAAGCCGCCGTGCACGCGAACTATCCCAATTGCGGCGGGCTGCTGCTGGTGGAGCTCGATGGGCCCACCGCGGAAGTCGCGGCGCTGATGGAGAAGGTGAACGAAATCTGCAACGGGTGCGGCGCCACGGAGGTTCGTCTGGCGCAGAGCGACGCGGAGCGCGCCGTCTTCTGGAAAGGGCGCAAAGCGGCGTTTGCCGCCGTGGGGCGCATCTCGCCAAACTACCTGGTGCAGGACGGCGTGATTCCGCGCACCTCCCTGCCCAGCGTGCTCACGGAGATTGAACGGCTGAGCGCCGAGGCCGGCATCAAAGTGGCCAACGTGTTCCACGCCGGCGATGGAAATCTGCATCCCCTGGTGCTCTACGATCGCCGCATCGAGGGGCAGGAACACGCCGCGGAGGCGCTGGCCATACGGATTCTCGAGCTGTGCATCGAAGCGGGCGGCTCCATCACCGGCGAGCACGGCGTGGGCGAAGAGAAAAAGATGATGATGGGCAAAATGTACAGCGAGCCGGACCTCGAGACGATGCAACTCGTGCGCTGCGCCTTCGATCCGCTCCAGCTTTCGAATCCCTCGAAAGTGTTTCCTCGCCCGCGCCTGTGCGGTGAAAAGCCCGGCCGCTACGAGCCGCATCCGCTGGAAGTGGCGGGCCTCGCGGAGCGATTCTGATGGCGCCGTCGCAATCCAGCCCGGCAGCAGGCGCGGCGGCCGCGGACGTGGCCTGGGACGAACTGCGCGGCATCATCGGCGCGGAACACGTCCGCGAGGCCGGAGCTTCCGACGCCGTGGCCGGCGTCCAGCCGCGCATGGTGGCGGAGCCTGCCGACGAAAAACAGCTGGCTGCGGTGCTCCGCTGGGCCAACGATGCGGGAGTCGCCCTGGCCCCGCGCGGGGGCGGCACGAAAACAGGATGGGGAAACCCTCCGGCGCGTGTGGACCTCGTGCTCGCCACATCACGCCTGAACCGGATTATCGAGTACGCCTGGGCCGACCTGACCGTCGTCGTGGAAGCCGGCACGGCCATTCACACGTTGCAGCAAGCCCTCGCGAAACATGGCCAGCACGTGGCCACGGATCCGCTGTGGCCCGAGCGCGCCACCGTCGGAGGCATCCTCTCCACCAATGATAGCGGCGCCCTGCGGCTGCGCTTTGGCGCGCTGCGCGACCTGGTGATCGGGGTGACCCTGGCCCTGCCGGACGGCACGTTGGCGAAAAGCGGCGGCAAAGTGGTGAAAAACGTGGCGGGCTACGACCTGCCGAAACTCGCGACCGGCGCGCTGGGCACGCTGGGGGTAATCACGCAGGCGTCCTTCCGCCTGCATCCGTTGGCGAGCGAGGCGCGCACGCTCACGTTCCGCGCCGCGAGCTTTGTCGACGCGAACCGCCTGATCCTGGCGGCGCAAGACTCACCGCTGGCGCACACGGGCCTGCAGGCGCGATTCGCGCACGATGCGCCGGCCGCCGTGGACATTCGCTTTGAAGGCACCACCGCCGGAATCGAAGCGCAGTGCGGCACCGTGAGGAAAATGGCCACGGCCGGTACGGAAATCGGAGAATTTTCCGACGTGTGGGCGGCGCGGGAGGCCCTGTGGTCGCCGGGCGGGGATGCCGTCACGCTGGCAAAATTCAGCGTTTTGCCCTCGAAAATCTCCGCGGCGTGCGAAGCCATTCGCCGGGCCGCGGAGCAGGGAGACATGCAGTGGAGGATCGTCGTGCAGGGAACCGGGCTGGGCTGGGTGTGCCTGGAGTCTCCGCGCCCCGCCGCGATCCATGCAGGGTTGGTGGCGCTGCGCGCGGAGTTTGAGCGCGAGGCGGGCTCCCTGTTTGTGGCGCAGCACCCCGCGCGCATGACTCCCTTCGACGCCTGGGGCAGCGCCGGCGACGCGCTCCCCGTGATGCTGCGCGTGAAGCAACAGTTCGATCCCCGCGGAATCTTGAATCCCGGGCGCTTTGTGGGAGGCATCTGATGTCCGGGGCTCCGGAAACCACGCAGGGAAGCAAAATCCTGCCGAGCGCTTTTGACGCGCACCATCCACCGTCGCACGAATTGATGGATCAGTGCGTGCACTGCGGCTTCTGTCTGCCGGTATGCCCCACCTACGTGATCTGGCATGATGAAATGGATTCGCCGCGCGGCCGCATCTACCTGATGAAGCTGGCCGCCGATGGCGCGGCGACTCTGAACGATAAATGGGTGGGCCATTTGGACGCGTGCCTCGGCTGCATGGCTTGCATGACGGCATGCCCTTCCGGCGTGGACTACGGGAAGCTGATCGAGGCCACGCGCGCGCAGATCGAACGCAACTACCCGCGGTCCAAGGCGGAGCGGCTGTATCGCCGCATGATCCTCAGCACGTTTACAGACCCCAAGCGCCTGCGCGCGATGCTGCTGCCGTTGAAGGTCTACCAGAAGGCCGGGCTGCGCGCCGTGGCCCGCAAAACCGGACTGTTGAAGCTGCTGCCGAAGCGGCTGCGTTCGATGGAGTCGCTGCTGCCGGATCTGGGCGCGGCCGCCGATTTGCCGGAAGTAACACCCGCGCAGGGGCAGCGGCGCCACCGCGTGGGGCTGCTCACGGGCTGCGTGCAGAGCGTATTTTTTCCGCAGGTGAACGCGGCCACCGCCCGCGTGCTGGCCGCGGAGGGCTGCGAAGTCGTGGTGCCGCGCGACCAATCCTGCTGCGGCGCTCTTCCCGTGCACGCCGGCGCGGAAGAGCAGGCCCTGGCGCTGGCGCGCCGCACGATTGACGCGTTCGAGCGCGCGCAGGTGGACACGGTCGTCGTGAACGCCGCCGGCTGCGGCTCGTCCATGAAGGAATACGGCTACATGCTGCGCGACGACCCGCAGTACGTGGCGCGCGCGCGCGCGTTTGCGGCGAAATGCAAAGACGTCTCGGAGTTCCTGGCCGGGCTCGAGCCGCGCGCACCCCGCAATCCCCTGCGGCTGCGCGTGGCGTATCACGACTCCTGCCACTTGCAGCACGCGCAGGGCGTTCGCGGCCAGCCGCGCGCGCTGCTCGCGCGCATTCCGCAGCTCGAGCTGCTGGAAATCCCGGAAGCGGCCGTCTGCTGCGGCTCCGCGGGAATCTACAATCTGGTGCAGCCGCAGGCCGCCGAGGAACTCGGCGACCGCAAGGCCGGCCACGTGGCGGCGCAGAATCCCGACGTGGTTGTCTCCGGAAATCCCGGCTGCCTGCTGCAGCTCCGCACATCACTGGAACGCGCCGGCAAGCGCGTTCCGGTGCTGCATACGGTGGAGTTGCTCGACGCCTCGATTCGCGGAATGTCCATCCCCGCAAGCGGCGACTGATAGCCTCAGAGCCCCGTCACGGCAGGAAATACCAAAACGCAAAGTGGGCGATGGCCAGAATGATCATGGCGATGCGCAGCGTCGCCGGGTCCTGCTTTGGCGCCTGGCTCGTCGCGAGTTTCGGCCAGATGGCCAGCACGACCCAGAGGATTACGAAGGAGAGGACGATGGGGTGCTTGATGTTCATCGGAGGTCTCGTCTAACCGGCTCTTAGCGTTGCGGCCAGAAGCTCGATCGGGTGCAGCGCCGGCCGCCCCAAGCCCGCGTGGAGCTGTTCCACGCAGGAAGTGCCACTGGCCACCAGCGCGCGCGCGCCGCCCGCGGCCTTCTCTTCCGCCGCCTGTACCTGGGCGAACAGATCTGCCGCGACCGCCATGCTCATCTCGTAGTACTCCTTCTTGTAGCCGAAGCTGCCGGCCATGCCGCAGCACTCCACCGAAGACATCGCCAGATCAAAACCGATTTCGCGCAGTAGCACTTCCGTGGGCGTGGCGCAGCCCATCGTCTTCTGCTGGCAGTGCGAGTGGTAGAAGAGGCGCGGGCCAACCGGCGATCTGGCCACGTCGAAAACGTCGCGCGCCGCCCGGCCGGATTTTGCCAGCAGGCGCGCGGCGTATTCCACCGGCTCGTAGCTCCGCGCACGGAGCAGATCGAAGCGCGCCTCGTCCGCGAGCAGGTGATGATTATCGCGGCGGAACATCGCCAGCGCGCTCGGCTCCACCACAATCACGTCGCGGCCCTCTTCCACATACGGCATGAGCGCGGCGGCCGCGCCCCGCGCGTGCTTGCGCGCCGTTGCGATCATTCCCTGGGAGAGGGCGGCGCGCCCGTCGGGCACCGCGTCGCTCACCACCACGTCGGCCCCCAGCGCGCGCAGCACCTTCAGAGTTGCAACGCCGCGTTCCGCCG
>Ga0209447_10000161_pt1 | contig 17322 bp, 17 predicted proteins | sample BogFormECP04_OM3_FD_188243 | JGI IMG/M metagenome (GOLD analysis project Ga0209447, IMG submission 188243) | Bog forest soil microbial communities from Calvert Island, British Columbia, Canada - ECP04_OM3 (SPAdes) (version 2) | ecosystem: Environmental > Aquatic > Freshwater > Wetlands > Bog ... | reverse complement strand
GTAGTCGCGCTGGTTACGGTTCTGTTTTTGAAGAATGCGATCGTCAGCGTGGCTCCCGCCGATATTCCCCGGCTCAACGAGGTGGACGTCAGCGCCAAAGTGCTTTTTTTCGCGTTCCTGATTTCGCTGATCACCGGCGTCCTCTTCGGCCTCGCTCCCGCGCTGCAAGCCTCCAATCCTAGCCAGGTTGAAAATCTCAGAGAAGGAGGCCGCGGCTCGGGCGCCAGCAAGCGCCACACGCGACTTTCGCGGATTCTTGTCGTCTCGGAGGTCGCGCTCTCGATTGTGCTGCTGGCGGGCGCCGGCCTTCTCCTGCGCAGTTTCTGGCGCGTCCTCGAAGTGCGTCCCGGCTTCAATCCCAACCATCTGACCACCGTGCAAATCTGGATTCCGCAACCCAATAATCCGGACACCGATCCGTATGGGCCGATGGAAAAGCGCGCCGCGTTTCTCATGGAAGTCTATCGCCGCGTCGCGCTGTTGCCGGGTCTCGAACAGTCCGCGATCGCTGGCAACGACACGCTGCCCATGAATTCCGGACGAAACTACTCTCCCTTCTCGATTCAAGGCCGCCCCGCGGATTCCGAGCGCGGTCCGGTCGCGGACATTGCCATCGTTGATACCCAATATTTCCGCACCATGGAAGTTCCTCTGCTGGCCGGACGAAATTTCACCGCCCTGGATTCAAACACCACCCAGGCTGTGGCTGTAATTGATCAAACCCTCGCGCGCAGTTATTGGCCCCACCAGGATCCGCTCGGACAACAGGTCAAATTTGGATTTGGGCCAGGCCCCAAAGGCGTGACGATTGTCGGCGTGGTCGGCGATATCAAATCAGACGGCTTCGAAGCTCCCAGCGTGCCGCATATATATGTTGCGCTGGGTCAGTTTGCCCCGATCAACGCAGTGCTGTTTCTCCGCAGCCGCAGCGACGCCGAACATCTGGGCGAAGCGGTCCGCGGCGTCGTGCAAAGCATGGATTCGAACGTGGCCGTGCACAGCATCAGCTCCATGGATCAAATCATCGCCCGCTCCGTGGCAGACCGGCGCTTCGCTCTGCAGCTGCTGGGCGTTTTCGCGGCGGTGGCGCTGCTGCTCGCCGCCATCGGCATTTACGGCGTGATGTCCTATGCCTTCAGCCAGCGCACGCACGAGGTGGGAATCCGTATGGCCTTGGGCGCGCAGCGGCTGGATATTCTGCGCATGGCGCTGCTGGAGGGCATGAGCGTCGTAGTGATCGGACTGATTTCCGGTCTCGCGGCAGCTGCCATCATGACGCGGTTTTTCCAGTCCATGCTTTTCGGCGTCGCGCCTTCCGATCCGCTTACTTTCCTTTCCGCGTCCGCGGTTCTCGCAGCTGTCGCCTTTTTCGCCTGCTACATTCCGGCGCAGCGCGCCACCCGCGTGGATCCCCTGGTCGCGTTGCGCGAAGAGTGAGCTTCGGGGAAATATTGCCCGGAAATAATCGGCGGGATCAGGCCTCTGCTGCAAATTCCCGCTCCACGTGGCCGCCGCACCCGCACTCGCGGATGTGACCTGTAGGTAACCGTGCAATCTCGAAATTCCTTGCAGCCCAATTCCAATGGGCGCATACCTTCCTTGGGGTGCGTGTGGTTTTGGCGAGGTTTTTTTCCTGGTTTGGAGGCACGCACGTCCGCCGGTTTTTGCGAAAGGCGGGAATGAAAATGATCGGCTTCCTGGACGATCAGCGCCGCGCGCAGCGTTTGCCGATTTACCTGCCCGTGCAGGTATATGGCAAGCTCGACGGTGTGCCGTTCTCTGAAAATACCGAAACCATCAACGTCAGCGCCTGCGGCGGACTGGTGCCGATTTCCGCCGGCGTGGTGCGCGCGCAAAGATTGATTCTCACCAACCTGCAGACGGATCAGGACCTCACCTGCCGCGTGGCCCGCCTGATTCGCACCGAGCGCGGCCAGGTGCTGGCAGGTTTGGAATTTCTGCAATCCGCCCCGGGCTTTTGGCGCTCGTCCCCTTACGCCACCGACATGATCCAACCGATGCCCGCGAAATACCCGCGAGGCTTACGCTAGTCGTTCCTCGATTTCTCCCGGCGATTTGTTCTCCTGTAATCGAAACCTCAGGATGTAAACTTACGTCTGGCCGAGTAAGTCATTTTCCGAACACGGCTTCGCTCGCAACGAGGTGATTGCATGTTGCACCGCTCCAGACGCGCGCTAGCCGTTTACACCCCGATTCTATTGGCGTTTCTTCTGGCTTTAATCGCGCCATTTGCAACAGCGCAAACACCTCCCCGCACCCCGTCTCCGGGCCCCGCGCAGGATTACCTGGTTTACGTGGTCTGCGAGGCGGCGGACAAACTCGTGCTCCTCCGCTTCGGGCCGCACGGCCTGCACGAAGAGCACGAAACCCACATCGGCCTCCTCCCCGTGGATATTAATGGTCCGCACGGCATCGCCGTATCGCCGGACAAGCAATTTGTGTACGTCTCCGTAGGCCACGGCCGCCCCGACGGCTCGGCCTTGAAACTGAAGGCCGGCACGGAAGAGTTGGTGAAGTACACGCCTCTCGGTTTGTTCCCCGCCACGGCGGACATTTCCAAGGACGGCGAATTTCTCTACGTCGCCAACGCCAATTTCCACGGCGACATGGTGCCTTCCTCCATTTCCGTGGTAGCTACCGAAGCCATGCTCGAGGTCAAGCGCATCACCACCTGCACCATGCCGCACGGCTCGCGCCTCAGCCCCGACGGCACCAAGCACTATTCCGCCTGCATGATGGACGACATGCTCGCCGAAATTGACACCCAAAAATTCGCCGTCTCGCGCTACTTCATGCTCTCCGCGGGAAAAGAAATGGGCATGCAAGGCGCGCCGCAATCGCAAATGAAAATGGGCGACCTCACCTGCGTGCCCACCTGGGCGCAGCCCTCCAACGACGGCTCGGAAATTTACGTCGCCTGCAACAAATCCAACGACATCGTTGTGGTGGACACCGCCACATGGAAAATGGTGAAGCGCTTCCCCGCTGGCAATGGCGTTTACAACCTGGCCATGACCAAAGACGGCCGGCTCGTCGCCACCAACAAGCGCGCCCAGTCCGTTTCCATCTTCGATCCCAAGTCCGGCAAGGAATTAGCCCGCCTGCCCACCAAACGCAAGGTCGTCCACGGCGCGGTAGTCACGCCGGACAATCGCTACGCGTTCATCTCCGTGGAAGGCATCGGCTCCGACCCCGGCACGGTCGAAGTGATCGACCTCGACACCCTCAAAACCGTAGCAACTCTAGACGTACCCACCCAAGCCGCCGGCATCGACTTCTGGAAGACCGAGCCAACCAAGCCGTAATAGCCCGCTCGACCCCGCACTGACCCGTTCGCTCGCGCTCGTCATCCTGAACCCGCGACAGCGGGTGAAGGATCTCTCTTCGTTCTCCGCAGCAACTCAATCGTAAATAACCCTCTTCTCGATTCTCCTGTAGAATCCCGGTTTCACACCTTGGTTTGGGGGATTGCATGTCCTCGTTGAGTAAGATCATCGCGCCGGTGTTCGCTGCCGCCTGCTGCGTGGCCGTAGCCGCGCAATCTCTATCGCCCACCGACCGCACCGCGCAATTTCTGGAATCCGCCCGCAACAATCCCGCCGCGCTGATGGATTTTCTCGCGCGCATGCCCAAGGGCGGCGATCTGCACCATCACCTCACTGGTGCGGTCTACGCGGAAAGCTACATTGATTATGCGGTGGAAGACGGCCTGTGCATCGATCGCATCGCCGCAACCCTCTCGCCGCCTCCCTGCGATCCCGCGCAGGGCAAAGTGCCCGCCGCGCAGGCGCTCACCGATTTTCCGCTGCGCAATCATGTGATTGACACCTGGTCCATCCGCAATTTTGTGCCGGCTCCCGACGATCGCGACGTGCGCCATCATTTTTTCGCTACTTTCGGCAAATTCGATCCCGTCACCAACAAACACTGGGGCGAAATGCTCGCCGAAGTAGTGCACCGCGCCGCTGCCCAGCACGAAATTTACCTGGAAACGATGCTGACCCCCGATCAAGGCGAAGCCACGAACCTGGGCCGAGCACTCGGCTGGGACGATGATTTCGCCGCCATGCGTTCGCGCTTGCTCACAGGCGGCATGGCGCAAGTGGTCTCCGACGCCCGCAAGAACCTGGACGCCGGCGAAAACGGCATGCGAACAATTCTCAGATGTGACACCGCGAATCCCGATCCCGGCTGCAGCCTCACCCTGCGTTTTCAGAATCAGGTCCTGCGCGCATTCCCCAAAGAAGAAGTGTTCGCCCAAATGCTCGCCGGATTTGAGCTCGCCAGCGTCGATCCGCGCGTCGTCGCCGTCAATCTGGTCCAGTCGCAGGACGAATACCGCGCTCTGCACGATTTCCATCTGCACATGCGCATGCTCGATTATTTGCATGGGGTTTATCCCAATGTGCACATATCCCTGCACGCCGGCGAGCTCACGCCCGGCGAAGTGAGACCGGACGAGCTGCTCGTTTCGCACATTCGCGAATCCATCGAAGTGGGCCACGCAGAGCGCATCGGCCACGGCCTCGACGTGTTGTACGAAGCCGACCCACCGGCTCTGCTGCTGGAAATGGCGCAGCGCCACATCCTGGTGGAAGATTGCGTGTACAGCCACGAACTAGTGCGCGGCATGACCGGCGCTGAAAATGTCCTGCCGATTTATCTCCGCGCGCGCGTGCCGGTGTCGCTCGCCACCGATGACGAAGGCATCGTGCGCTCCGAGCTCACCTGGTATTTCCGGCGCGCCGTCGAGGGATATCACGTTGACTACCCCACACTAAAACGCATGGTGCGCGACAGCCTCGAACACGCCTTCCTGCCCGGCGCAAGTTTGTGGCTCGCGCCTGAAAATTTCACCATGGTTCCGGCTTGCGCGAGCGAGCTGCCGGCAGCCGAGCCGCAATCCGCACCCTGCCGAAATTTTTTAGCGGCCAGCGAACGCGCCCGCCTCGAATGGAAAGAAGAAAACGCATTCAGCCAGTTCGAAGCGCAGTTTTAGTTCGCGAAGTGTTTGCGGCAGCAAGGCCGGCCATCGAATCGAAGCGCGCAAGCGACGCCGCAATCTAATTCCACGGTCAGCCCAGCCAGCTGTGGAATTCTCGCGGCTGCCGCCCCCAAAAGCCGGCAATCGCGCCTGCCGCAGACAGCTCTAAGTATCTGATATACATACAGTTACTTGCGCACTGTCACAAATCCACCCACGCCCCAAAAAATTCACAGGCGCAGCGCGGAATTCACAGCTTCAGGCTACTTTCGCGCGCCCCAGCACTGTATAATGTAGCTTCCTACCCGATAGAAAGTAATTTCGAATTGAGGTGTCCCGTGACCCAAGCAATCGCAACGCAGCAATACTCTGGAGTCTATTGCCGCGCCTGTGGAGAGCCAATTTCGCTGCCCGTAAGAGCTGAAAAAGCCTTGGCCACGCGGCCAGCTGAAACTTCCGATCCTGCCAGCGAAGCTCTTCCCGTGGTTTTCAATTTGCGTTGCAAGGCCTGCGAGAAGGAAAATTTTTACGGCGCGAAAGACGTCGCCAATATCCATGGCTCGCCCCGCCAAGCCCGTCCGCGCGCACGCGCCACTGCGCCGCTGCTGCGTCCAGACCTCAAGTTAGCACGCACCGCAAACGCCTAGAATTCCCTGCGCCGCGACTTTGGAAATCGCAATTAGAAGCGGTAGTTGAATTCCGTAAAGCCCAGTGCACCATTGCTATTCGCAGGGTAGATCGCTTTGATCACCTGCCCGCCCTGCGCCCATCCGAAGTACAGCCCGATGGAAATCCCGTGCCGCCAGTTGTAATCGCCGCTGATGTCGTACAGGTTCGCCAGCTTTGCTGCTCCATTCGCCGGCCGCCCGCTAAATCCGAACGTCCATGGCTGGAACGCGCCGCCGCCCGTGTACCACAGGTCCGAGGAACTCGCCAGCCACAGCCCGTGCACGTCGCTGCGCACGGTGAGCGACTTGTTGGGGCGAAGAATCACTTCGCCGAAGACGTCGCGATTATTCATGGAATTGAAAAATGGAAACCGCGCATACACCCGCGGAGTGGGCAGCACCGCGAAGAAGGTGCCGTGCGTTCCGTCGGCCGCGTTGCCGTCTCCGCTCGAATAAAAGTAGCCGGTGCGGAACCAGGGACGCACGCGCTCAACGCCTTTGGGTTGAAAACCGGCTTCAATCGCGCCCGCGCCCGATCGCTGTGTGAGCGCTCCCCACTGCCCGCTCTGCAGCACTCCCCAGCCCAGCAGATCGAAAGTTCCCGCGGCAGTGGGCGTCGCCATGATGTAATGCCCGCCGTAAGTCCCAATCGCAATGCTGCCGTGATCCGCCGCACGCACCGCGGCGGGACGGTTGTCTGTCTTGAGCACGTTGCGATCGTCGTCGTAAAACAGCCCGAAAGCGCGCCATTCCGCGTGGCTCGCTCCGAACTCGGCCTGCTTCGTGACGGCCACGTAAGTGATCGGTGTGTCCACCCAGCCCCAGCCATCCACCTGGAAAACGCCGCGCGTGGGAATCGCGCTGACCGCAGTGAAGTTCCACGACCCGTTGGAATAAACGTAGTGCAGCCCATCCATGCTGCGCATCACATCGGAAAATCCAAAATTGCCCAGCAGGCGCTGCCCGATGCGGTCGTTCTTCAGCGACGCCAGCGTGGCATCCTTGGGCTTCACCTCGCTGCCGTCGGTGAATTCGAAGCGCCCCGCCTGCAAACTGGAGTGATCCCATTTGAACCGCACATACGCTTGCTTGGGAAAAATGAATGCGGTGTACTGCTCGTTGTGATTCGCCGCGTAGTAGGCCGCTCCCAGGCCCAGTTGCCCCTGCGGCGCCGCCACCACCGCTTTGTTCGGAAGGCCCAGCAGCACCGGTACGGCCAGCTCAATGTTCCAGTCGTAGTTCTGCTTTTTCTGCGAGAAAGAAAAGCGCATCAGCGTGCCGGAATAGCCGTAGAGATTCTGGCCCGCGGCCGGCGTGAACCAGTCCCACGCTTCATAGCGTTCGCGAATGCTTCCCGAGAATGTTACCCCGTCGATTTCCAGCGGCGCCGGCTGGTCGGACTGCGCCAGCGCGGGCGCGGCAAGCACGAGCAGCACGAGACAAGCCCAAAACGTCTTCAAAGGAGCCTCCGAAAATTTGAATTCGCCGCGCAGCACCTCAACAACATGCTGGTGCTAAACCTCACCTGCCACCGGACCGCTGGACACACAACTTCCTTGCCGTCGCGAAATGTCCGCGGCGCAGCCAACGCAAAATCTGCCAACAAGTCAGTTACGGATCAAAAGTGGCGAGATTGTAGTACGCAGGAAAAAACGAGCAATAGTGTGAACATATTAGTGTGTCGCGGCGGGCGAGGCGAGGAACGTAATGATAAGTGCGCCTGCCGAACGCGGCGTCCAGCCAGTGCCACGCAAGATCCAGCAGGAATCACGAAATTCGGGGGATCGGGAACTCGGTGACGGACTTCTCACCGAGCCCCAATCCTGCCGGGACACAGATACGATCCTAACGACCCACCGACTACTTATTGCCCGCCGATTCCTTCGATTCGTTGTACGGCGAATTCCGGTCTAATACCCGAACCAGGTGGCGGCCAGACGGCGGAACCCCCACTGCTCCGCCAAAAACGATTTCTCTGGAGGTGAGTTTACGGCCATAGACATCCTCGTTGGCGCCATCGTCCGGGCGCAGCGTGGACCCTTCCAGCGACACTCCCGCAAAAACTCCACGTGTGCGCGAGTAGCTCAATATCTCGGCACGCATGAACGCGTCGGTGTTCGCGGCAGCGTCGCGGCCCACAGGGCCAGCGGCCACCGAAGCATCTCCGCCCAGCTTCACCTTGCTGCTCAGAATTGATTGCGCGCCCCGGTCATTCATCACCAGCAGCACCAGATCAGTGGCTTGTCCTCCGATTTGAAATCCCACGCTGGCGCCTTCCAATGCCATCATCGCCGGCGCGCCCCACCGTCCGTGAAACTCTTTACCCGTGCGGCAAACCATCGCCCCGCGCCCGTAATCCGCGCCCACCACGAACGCCGCCTTCAGCACCGACGGAAATACGATCACACATTCCGCTTTTTCCATCACGTCGTGCGGAATGTTTTCCGGTATATTCATGATTTCCTGCATCACCACGCCCGAATTTTCCAGCCGCTTTTGTTCCTTGTTGTTGGCATATACGGCCGAGGTTGCGAGCAACCCCAAACACACAACGAGTATTGATTTACGTATCATTGCTGACCTCCATGATCAGAATTGCGGCCCCGGACCCTGCGTTTTCCGTGACCTTTGTGATGGCGCCTCAATCCACGCCGTGAGCCGGGGGAGCCTGTCGTATGAAAACCGTTCTCCAGCTATCCCCAACCGAGAACTTCCCTTAGGTCTTTCCCTTAGCGCCGGCAAAAATTAGAAAAACTCCGCCCAGAATCGCCAGGCCTCCCACGATCGGAGGCAGTGGTATGTGCTTCTGCTCATCCGCGGTGGCATGGATCGGCCCCACATTCAGAACCGTTTCGCGATGCGTGTAATTGATGCCTTGATAGGCGAGCGCCAGCGCGCCCAGAACGATCAACACAATGCCCGCCAAGGAGATTGGTTTCATGACGTTCGCTCCGCGCTCAGTCAACTACGCTTCGGCCCTGCAACACCCGAATCAGCAGGACCACCACCGCCAGCACCAGCAGAATGTGGATGAATCCACCCATCGTGTAAGAGGTGACGATCCCCAACAGCCACAAAACCACCAAGATCACAAAGATTGTCCAAAGCATGTTGGCCCCTTATTCCTTTTACTTTGTGCAGGTTCGAGGACGAATCGGCTGCACTGCGGCGCGCCCGCCCATCCCCAAAACCACACCCTCGCTTCACACGAATCAGAATAGTAGTTGGGATCGGCTAGGGTATCTGTTCACTTGTGCACACATCTCACCATCTGTTTGCTGGCTCAGAAGTGCACAGGCGCCTCGGCAACCGGCGATTCCAGCGGCAGCCAGCCAATCTGGCGGGCCCGGACGATGAACCGTTTCGGTGCACTGCCCACGTAATAGAACGGAAAGCACGTCACCAGCGTCAGCGTGTTCTCACGCGACGCCTGCAGCACTTGCACATCACTGGGCCACACCACTTCAGTCGATTCCACCTGGTACACGAATTCACCGTCCGGCGTGTTCAGCGAAATCGCGTCCCCCTGCCGAATATTGCGCAACGGCCGGAAAAATCCGTCACGATGTCCGGCGAGCGCCACATTACCTGGCTCGCCCGGCAAAGGCGTTTCGGAAAGGTGGCCCACCGCGCGTCGCAATACCTTGGATGAATCCCCTTGCGCCACGATGGTTTTCAGGCCCAGACGAGGAATATCCATTTCTCCGATCACCTCGCCATCCGCCACCACGCGCACCCCTGGCACCGGGCGCATATTGGAAAGTCTGGATTCCTCGATCGCCTGATAAGCCCGCGCGTCCACGACGACGTAGGTGCTGTAACCGAGCGCCAAAATAGCGCCCGTCAGGAAAAAATAATATGCTCCACGGAAGAACAGCCGTCTCCAATTCCGAGGCTGCCTGGCGCTGGAGACACGAGCTTTCACTTTGCGTCCCGTGCCGCCGGAGCGGGTACAGCCTTATTTTCGGCGGCGGAATACCCCGTGCGGGTGCGCGCGCGCAATTTGCCTCGGCCCGGAGCAGAGACCTTCACTTCGATCTTGCGAAACGCGTGTACGTTGTTCGCCTTTTCCGGCGCGAACCCCAGCGTGTATTGCTCGCGCAGATCCCGGGCGATCTGCGTCGAGATGCTCGCAACCGTACTCGTGCGATTCGGGAAATAGGCAACGCCGCCAGTATCTTTGGCGAAATGGCGCAGCACCCCCGGGTTCACTTCCCCGTCGTCACTGATCAGCCCGATGGCATAAATCACCACCTGAGATTTCTGCGCCAGCGCCAAGACCTGCGGGAATTTTTGCACACTGGCATTGTCTCCGCCGTCGCTGATGATGATCAGCGCCTTCCGCTTGTAATGCCCGAGTTGCAAATGCAGCAGCCCTTCGGCCACCGCGTCATAAAGCGCGGTTCGTCCGCGTGCGCGCACGGCAAAGATAGCTTTGGCCAGCTCTTTGGGGTCGTCCGTGAATGCCTTCCCGTTCAGCAGTTCCACCGAAACGTCATCATTGAAATCAACCACGAACATCTCATCTTGGGGATTGCCCGAGCGCGCAAAAGAAGAAACCGCATCGCCTACTTCTTCCAGCTGCGGGCCCATGCTGCGGCTGTGGTCCACAATCAGTCCCACAGTGATGGGCGCGTCTCCTTGCTGGAACATGGCAATTCTTTGCAGACGCCCATCTTCGTACACCCGGAAGTTCTGCTCGCTCAGCCCCAGCACTGCGCTGCCTCTCGCATCCGTCACGCTGACCGGCAGCACCACCAGTTCGGTCTGCACCGAGATTGCGGACGAGGCCGGCGGCGGGGGACTTGACTGCGCGAAGCCCGCGAGCGCGGAACACAGCAGCGCCGCAGTGAAAACACCGCAGCGGCAAATTCCTTTGCATGTTTGCGATCGGATGATCAGAATCACTGGAGAAGCTCCTCGCGCCGCGGGATATGAACCTTCATTCCGCCCCGCGGCGCACCGGAGTTTATTGCGTTTATGAAACTTACGAGAGTCGCTTCACGGCTAATGCAGCTCCCAGTGATGCCAGGCCCAGCAGCGCAATCAGTGGCAGTGCGCTGGCGGTCTTCGGCAACTCTGCTGTCTCCACTGCTGGCGCAGCAGCCGGAGCGGCCGCAACCGGCGCGGTCGTCTGCACCGCCTCCGTTACCGGGACTTCCTTCTGCTCCGGAGTGACCGCGACGATCGCTACTGTATTCAGATCCGTCGTGTCCGCCGGGAGTGCCGGAACCGGTTCCTTTACTGCCACAGCTAGTTCAATCGCGCGCGGCTTCGGATACACGAATTCCTGGCCGAAGTTATCGCCCGGATAAAACCAGGCCTTCAACGCATCCGGCGCATCGCCCGGCTGCTCCGCGAACTTCACCACCGTGCGCCCCGTCGGTTGCAGGCGATAGTCGTTAATCGTAAGAATCGTGGCGATTAGCTGCGTGCCGTCGGCATTGAACACTTGCACGATGTGACGATCGGACGGCGATTCCAGCAACTTGAAGGTATAAGTCCCGGCGGGCAGAATCTGCCCCGGAATTTCCACCGGTTGATTGAACGTCATGACGGTTTTCTTGTTCCATTGATCCGCACGAGCGCCAGGAGCTGATACGGCGCCGACGAATGACAGTGCAGCGACAACTAGAACTGTATTCACGATTTTCATTTACGTTTTCTCCAGGGAAAGAATGAGAACTACTGGTGCCCAATGCGGTCTGCTGACGTGAACCGGCCCAACTGAGTCACACGGATGGATGCGCGCGTCCACGCACTACGATCGCAAGACCGGGGAAGAGCATCAAACGCTGCCCGGCGTCCATGAAACTGGGGCGGTAGATTGATCCTTGATACAGCCCTGTTGCTCCACCCCACAGCACAATCCTACGCACGTTCACGAGGTAGGTCTGTTCACTTGTGCACACAACGAAATGTTGAGCGCCCGGTCACTTTGCAGCGCTGGCGGCGAGAATCGGAGCGGGAGTGGCCACCTTCAACTGATCGAGGTCGGCCAATACGCCCTGCCAGCGGGCACTGTCCTTTTTTGTCTCGATAGGAGCGGAAAGATCCGCGTAGAAGTTCAGAATGTTGTCGCGCAGTTCCGCCGAGGTGTGATCGAACTTCTTATCCGTCAGCCGCCCTAGTAACTTTGCATAGGTTTCGTCCGTCAGCGTGTATTCCGCTGCCAAGGTCTCCTTGCCGCTATCGAGGTCCATATTCGTCAACTGCAGCGCGCCTGTGCGCACTTCTTCCAGATGAGCGCGGTACCGGTCCACGGTCGTATTGATGCTCTTGAAATACTTGTTCTCGGTTTCCGGGGTCGGATTATTGAACGCCATCGCCTTGAAAGGGCCGATTTTCGGCGTGTACCGCAATAGAATCGCGATCACCCGCGTCATGAATCCCGTCTTCGCGTAATCCTTTCCCCACTCCCTTTCATAGTCGGAGCGTGAAAGGCGATAGAGGAATTTCCTTTTCGCAAAATCAGGTTCCTCGCGCATCATGTCCTTCTGATGGGTCCGCAGCGCAACCTGCGTCAGCTCCGGAATCATCCGGCTGACCGCAAAGCGATAGGAACCGATGGCGAGATCCTCCTGCGGCAACACATCCTTTAACTCCAATCCGTAAACCACCGGAAACGTCCGCTCCAGCAATGGCTTGGATACCTGGAACCCGATGAAATCGTGATACTGCTGCGACGCATAACGATTCTTCGCCACTTGCACCATGTCAAATCCGAACTCCGTCTTCAGATGCGCGCTGTGGTCTTCGGCGTACTTGACTGAATCTCCGTATTTCGCGCGCAGTTTCGGATATTGAATCGCGACTGCCTCGTTGACCGCGGGATGGCCCGCTACATCAGACGTGTAATGGGCCAGCGCGCCCAGAGCGAACGCATACTCGTTGGCGTCCTGGCTCTGCGACAGCAGTTCACGCACGAAGTCACCGCTGCGAACGTAGTGCACTAAATTGCTGAATTCCACGCTGCCAAACGGATAGTAGCCGAGGTCCTGGATCACGGCGCCGCCATAGGCGTAGGCGTGCGCCTCCGTGAGCTGGTCTTCGCTGAGGGTCGGGAACCGCTGCAGGAGAAGCGGGCGCAGCTCATCGCTCCAGACCAAGTCCACGATTTCCTCGTGGGTGAGCACAGAGTATGCAAAGGAACGGCTGTCGCACAGCAGTACGGCGAGAAAAACTGCTACGATGCGGATTGACCAGCGGGCCCGGGTACCGAGTGCAGCGCTTTGAGGGAACCGCGTCCTAGTCTGATTTCCTGAGGTCATAGACGAGTTTCTTCGCCTCTTTCATTCTTTCTTTGTAAAACGAGGGGCTGATCAGGGCTTTGTTCGCGCCGGCGCGCAGGTGCTCTCTGACGCCCTTCTTCGACAAAAATAGAGATAAGGCCGTGTACGTCTTGATTTCTTTCTCGAGAAACCTGACGACTCTTTGCTTCGAGTCATGCATCGCCCACCTCCCACCTGACAGTCTCGCTCTGCCTGAGAAACGCTACACCGCTACGCCTAACCCGGCGTCTGCAAGACCGGTCGCCCGCGATCACACCGGTGAAAAATCTATATGCGCCCCAGTATCACCAGAATCACCACCACCAGCAGCACCAGGCCCAGACCACCCGTCGGGAAATAGCCCCACTCGCGGCTGTGTCCCCAGCGTGGGAAAGCGCCGATCAGCGCCAGTATCAAAAAAATAATCAGGATCGTTCCGAGCATTGTTTTCTCCTCTTATCCGGTGGAAGAGCTTGCGGAAAAACGCTCAAATTGTCATCCCGCAGGCGCCTTTTGCCGGAGGGATCTGCTTTTTCCTTAATGTTTGCGCGAAAAACAGTTCTCTCTCCCGCTTTCGCGGGATCGGGATCACACCCGCTCCACCTTTTCCGCAATCTGGGAAGCCGGGACCTACTTTGTGTTTCTGCCGACGCTGCCGGGGCGATTCGATCCCCGCGGATCACAATCGCCCCTCAGCCGGCGGGGAAGAACGGTTAGAGCACCACGCTGATCGAAACACGCGCGCCCGGATAATACGGGTTGTACAGGTAATACCCGCCGTCAATGTAGTCAACGTACACGTCGTCGGTGTAATACCAGCCAACTGGCCACGGCTGCACAAATCCGAACCAAAAGCCCCCGTACTGAAACCGCGAATATCCTCCGACCATTTCCGGTTGGCTGATGACGAACACGTGCTCGCGGCCAAAATTGGCCCGGTACCGATCATCAGGAATGCGCGCGCTGCTTCGGACGCTCAGCCGCAGCGCCGGCACTGCGCGTTGCCTCTGTTCTTCGGCCGGAGTCCTCTGCGCGTGCTCCCGGTTATTCGATTTCGCCTGCGCTGGCTCGGCCTTGGCTTGTTCCTGCTTCTCAGTCTTGGCCGGTGCTTCCTGTTTTGCAGCCTTGGTCTGTTCTTGTTTCACCGGTTTGCTTGCTTCTTGCTTTGCGGGCTGGCCCTCCTGCTGTTTTTCAGGTTTTGCGGCTTCCTGCTTCACCGGCTTAGCCTCTTCTTGCTTCGCAGGCTTGGCCTCGGGCTTGTTTTCAGACTTGGCCTCTGGCTTGTTTTCAGGTTTGGCCTCGGGCTTGTTTTCAGGCTTGGCCTCCTGTTCGTGCTGCTCCTGACGTGCATAAGCGCTTGCGCTGCTGCCAAGTAGCAAGAGCAACGCCGCTGTACCGAATACTCCGATTCGTTTCATCACTGGTGCCTCCATTCGTACAAATCCGCGCGCCGTCGCCCTTCGCTTCGGCGCTGTGGTCACTTCGCTGCGTTGCCCCTGTTTGGCGCGCGGCAGGTATTTTCCCTTCAGACAATTCGAGCCTGTTTACGTCCCCACTCGCATGTGTGACAGAGAGTGAAACAGTCCAAAAATGTTCAGCAGCCACAAAACCGTGACGATCACCACCACGGCGTTCAATATCGACTTGATCGATCCCGCCATCGGAATGAAGTTGTTCACCAGCCACAGCAAAACTCCCACCACGATCAGAACCATCAATATTTGTAGTAACGGCATAAGCTTTTGACCCCCTTCCCTTTGCAGGCGCACACTCCGGCCCGTCCCAAGTTCTCCTACCCAAATTCTGGCTTGCTCCAAAGACCTGTTACCGGCGGCTGAATGGCGAGGAAACCTGCGATCTCCGGTGTCGTTCAGGTGAAGGCTCTTGGACTCGATTCCGGTCTGCTATCCTACTTCACCCACGGCAACATCTTAGAGAGCCGGAACGGCCATATCTGTTCACTACTGCACACAAACGGGATTTTAGTTGTACCGCTGCGAACCGGTGCTACGATATGCAAATCGGGAAAGGACTTACGGGAGTGGCCAGCAAAACGCAAATTCGCGTGGCACCGAGCGCCAGGAAGTCCAGCGGCAAGAAACCCAGCGGCGTGAACGTATTCAGCGCCCAGGCTTTTCTGGAGTCCGCCGGCCTGGCACGGAAGGTAGCTGAGTTCGGGAAGAAGGAAACGATCTTCTCGCAAGGTGATGTCTGCAGAGATGTGTTCTACATCCAGAAAGGCGGCGTGCGCCTCTCCGTCGTAAATGAAGCCGGAAAAGAAGCAGTCGTCGCGATTTTAGGACCGGGAGATTTCTTCGGCGAAGGTTGCCTCGCCGGTCAGCCCATCCGTATCGGGACGGCAACCGCGATTGCTCCCACCACAGCGCTGGTGATCGAAAAGAAGGAAATGATCCGCGTCCTCCACCACGAGCACGAATTCTCCGATCGCTTCATCACCTACATGCTTTCGCGCAACATCCGCATTGAAGAGGATCTGGTTGACCAGCTTTTTAATTCCAGCGAGAAGCGCCTGGCTCGCACCCTGTTGTTGCTGGCCCGCTACGGCACCGAAGACAAACCGCAACGAGTCCTGCCCAAAGTCGCCCAGGAAACGCTCGCGGAAATGGTCGGCACCACGCGCTCCCGCGTCAATTTCTTCATGAACAAATTCCGCAAGCTCGGCTTCATCAAATACAATGGCGGCTTGCAGATCAATACTTCCCTGCTAAGCGTCGTCCTCCACGACTGACTTCCGCGCGACACCTCTCGCATCCACCCAGGCCCGTTTCGTCCTGCGATGAAGAAATCCCAATCAGCGGCGCAGCCCCTACGGAATCAGCACGATTTTTCCGTAAGCTCCTCCAGCCATGATCGCGGAGTGCGCGCGGCCCGCATCCGCCAGCGGAATTTCCTGCCCGATCACCGGCCGCAGTGTCCTGTTCTCCAGCCCCGCCCCGAGCGCCGCATGAATGCTGATCAATTCGTGCGGCGTAGCATTCCACAAACTCATGCCGATGATCGCGCCGTCGCGCCCCATCATATCGCGCGGAGTAATCTCCGCATTGCCGCGGCTGCCCACCACAGAAACCCGCCCGTGCACAGCCAAAATCCCCAGATCGCGCCCCAGATTCACGTTCGCCAGCATCTCCAATATCAAGTCGTACCCCCGCCCACCCGTAGCCGCCAGCGCCTCCTCAAAATGATTAGCAGCAGAATGATCCAGCACCACGTGCGCCCCCTCAGCCAATACCAGTTTTCGCCCGCGCTCCGAACCAACGGTCCCAATCACCCGCAACCCCGCCGCCCGCGCCAGTTGCACCGCCGCAATCCCCACTCCGCCGCTCGCCCCATGCACCAACAAAGTTTCCCCAGCCTCAGCATGAGCCCGCTGAAATAAAGCCCGATAAGCCGTCGCGTACGGCACATGCATCGCCGCCCCTTGCGCAAACGTCACATGCCCCGGCAGCGCAAACACGAATTGCCCCTCGCACAAAGCCAGCTCCGCATAAGTCCCAGTCAAACTCCCCGCCACATACACGCGCTCCCCCACCTTGAAGCGCCCCGCATCCGCATCCGGCCCCAGCGATTCCACCGTCCCCGCGCCATCAGTCCCCGGCGTATAAGGCAGCACCGGTTTCCGCGGATACGTCCCGGCCCTCATATAAGCGTCCACCGGGTTCACTCCCGCCGCGCGAATCCGCACCACCACCTGCGCGCCCACCGGCTTCGGATCTGCCACCTCTTCCAGCCGCATCACCTCCGGCCCGCCAAACTCCTTAACCCGAATCGCTTTCATCGCTTAGCTTCTCCTCTCGCCGCGCGCCCCGCGCGATCACTCAAAATATCCATCACTCTAAATCTTCACCAGCGAAGGCGCCACCCTCCCCGCCAAAACCGCGTCAATATTATCCAAAGCCAGCATCCCCATCGCCGTATTCGTTTCCAAAGTAGCGCTCCCAATATGCGGCAAAAGAAAAGTATTCATCAGCCCCACGTACGCAGGATTAATCTTCGGCTCGCCCTCAAACACATCCAGCCCCGCCGCAGCCACCCTCCCCGTCTGCAAAGCCGCGATCAAAGCCCCGTCCTCCACCAGCCCCCCGCGCGCCGTATTGATCACAATCGCCCCTGCCGGCAGCAGCGCAATATTCTCCGCATTCAGAAAATGATGCGTCTCCGGCGTGTGCGGCGCATGCAAACTCAAAAACTGGCTCACTCGCAGCAAATCCTGCGCCCGCGGGTGAAACACCGCGTCCCCCGCCAGCTCCAAAGGCAGCGCCCTGCGATTGGAATAATGAATCTTCATCCCCAACGCCCGCGCCCGCCGCCCCACCGCCTGCCCAATCCTCCCCATCCCGAAAATCCCCAGCACTTTTCC
>Ga0209447_10000159_pt1 | contig 17341 bp, 8 predicted proteins | sample BogFormECP04_OM3_FD_188243 | JGI IMG/M metagenome (GOLD analysis project Ga0209447, IMG submission 188243) | Bog forest soil microbial communities from Calvert Island, British Columbia, Canada - ECP04_OM3 (SPAdes) (version 2) | ecosystem: Environmental > Aquatic > Freshwater > Wetlands > Bog ... | reverse complement strand
ATATTGCATGTGTTGCCTGGCCCAGTTCGCAAACCCGTTGGCGCTGGCCGCGCCTCGTCCAATTATCCATTTGCAGGCGGGATAGTTGTTGACGTTGCCGTAGGCACCGTTGAGGTAGTAGCCGGCGGTGTCGGTGAAGTTGCCAAGATATTCGAGCGCGCTGCCGTCGTATCCGGTCAGCAGCAGGATTCGCCGGCCCTCATCGAGCCAGACGACGTGCGCGAAGTGCAGCGTAAAGACACCGCCGAAGCCGCCGCGTAACAGAATCCGCTGGAACAAAATTCCTGTCAGCGCCACCGCGGTGCGTATCGAGAAGCGCCGAACCGGATTGTCCTTGACGACACCGATAGTGGCGAGATGATTTTGTATAAACAGATCTTCCATCGCGTAAGTGTGCGCATCGACGGGCGGATCCGGCTGCGGCACGATCTTCTGCTCATGCACCTCGCGCCAGCGCACGGCAAGAATCCAGATCGCGATCAGGGGAAATAGAATCACTCCGACTACCAACGCTGCCACAGCGGCTACGATCGTGTTGCGTTGCGCAATCCGTCGATAACTCGAAAAGGTATTCGGAGGTATCTCCGGCTTGACCGGGGAGTCGTGCTCCAAATGGGCCACAATGCGATCACGGATCGCAACAGCACTCATACCCTGAATCGAATTCTTCTCGGATTCGGCGTCCAGGAAGCGGTTGATCTCCTCGCGCACCGCGATCGCATTTCGAATGCTTGCCACGGTCTGTCCCGGCAACCCGACGAAGAACGCCGCTGCAGGCTGGCCGTGCTCCCGCAAATAGGCGACGACTGTAGTGTCGGTGCGCGCAGCTTCGGCCGGATAGCCCTCGCACTTGCTGTAAATCGCGTCGATTCCCGCGCGGCCGCGGCTGACCAGCTCGTGAAGATATTCGTCCGCAGTTCCGTCGAAGTTCGATTCGAAAATCAGGATCGGCGCAAATCTCGGATCCTGAGCGGCGATTACGATCCCGGCCATGTGCAGCGACGCTATCTCGACAAATCGAATGCGCTCATTTTTCTCAACCGCTTGACCGATCTCACTGAGCAACCGATCGAGCGCGTCGAGATCGCCCGGATTGATGCGAGTGATTATCGTGAAAGTGTTCTGCGCCACGGGCGGGATCTACGCGCCGAGCTGGTCGAGAATTGATTTTGCGCGCCGCAGATCCGCAATGTCCGCCTCGGGCACTGACGCATAGACTGGCGCCAACAGCGCGACCGCCTCGTGACCTCTGCCCTGCTTCGATAGCAGCGCTGCAAGGCTGTTGGCGGCGCGTATTTCCCACAGCTTCGCTCCCGAGCTGCGCGCGGTGTCGATTGCGATTCGGAAAGATCGTTCCGCTTCGCTCAGCTCGGGCGGCTCACATATCAGTGAGATCTCACCTTTGACCCTGTGCAACTCGGCTTCAAACATTCGTTCTCCCGTGTTCTCCATCGCCGCGAAACCATCGGCCAGCGCTTTGCGCGCGTCCTCCGCCCTGCCCGCCGACGCGTAGCTCTCCGATAACCAGCAATGGCTTTGCGCAAGCGCGGCGAGAGCGTGAGCGGCGTGCACTGTGGTGAGACCTTCAAGCATCTCCGCGATGCCCGGTTCCGTGTTGCCTTCGAGCGCCAGCGAGTAACCATGCTGAATTCGTCCCCATGAAAGGTGGAGCACGAATCTTTCTCGTTCGGCGACAGCGATCAGTTCTTCCGACCTTGCCTTCGCCACCGCGGAGTCAGCAAGAACCAGCGCGACAACGCCGGCGCCGATTAGCGCATTCGAGAGCGCAACTGTTTGCCTCGATTCAAGCGAAGCGTTGACCGCCTCGTTGCTGAGCCTGAATGCTGGTTCCGGACGTCCCGTGAGCGCGAGGATTAGCGCCAGCCACGTGCGGCACGACGAACGGGCCTGCGCCAGGAATGCGGGCAGCCGCTCTGCCGGACTGAAAACCGAAACGCCTTGTGTGCAGTGTTCGAGTGCGGCGCGCAACTCCCCGGAATAGGTCAACGTTATGCCGAGCGACGTATGCGCCATCAGCAGGGTCGCTGGGTCCTGTCGGCGCTCGGCTATTGCGAGTAACTCCTCGCCCAACTCCTGCGCGGCCTTCAGCTTGCCGCCGAAATTATGAAACGCCCAGAGTCCAAACAGCGCCGGCACCAGCTGCGAGCTATCGCCCACCTTTCCGCATAACTCGCGCGCGCGCTCGAACGCTTTGGCAGTACCCTCGGCCGCGTAGCCTCCCGTCGACATCAGTGAATTGCCCAGGCTGATCTGAAGCGCAAGTTCCAGTTCCGTAACCGCGCCGTCGGAGGGCAATTGGCGGACCGCTTCCAAAGCTGCGTTGAAATGCGTGAGCGCGTCCGCCACCGCCGATCGCTCGTAGGCGTGCTGCCCTGCCTGATGCAGGTAATGCACCGTCTTCGGCCCATTGCCGCTCAGGCGATAGTGATGGACCAGCTTGTCGAGATGATCGTCGAGGCGGTTGGCGTAGAGCTGCTCGATAGTCTCAGCGGTTTTGCCGTGAATCGCCTTACGCCGTTCCTGCAGCACCGATTTGTATGCGACGTCGTGGATCAACGCGTGCTTGAAGATGTATTCGGTCTGGGCTGTCGTCGGACGTTCGTAAATGAACTCGGCGCTCTGCAGCGCCGCCAGGCTTCTAAGCAGTTCGTTCTCCGGCTTTCCGAGTGCATGTCGCGCCAGCGGCAACGGAAATTCCTCTCCGATAACCGCAAGCGCCTGTAGCAGGCTTTTCTCTTCCGGCGACAGCCGATCGATGCGCGCGGCGACGATTCCTTCGACCGTCGCAGGGATGGAAATCTCAGCGTGTGGCCGCGTGACGCGCACCTGGTCGCCTTCGCGCACAATCGTTCCGTTCTCGAACAACGCGCGCACAATCTCCTCGATGAACAGCGGGTTGCCCTCGGACTTCCCGATGATCAACTCCTTGAACGGCCCTAACTCGGCGTCGTCAGTCAGCAACACAGACAACAGCTCATCAGCGTTATTGGCTTCGAGTGGATCGAGCCGCAATTGGCGATAATACGACTTCGCGTGCGACGGATGTGCAAACCCAGGCCTGTGGTTCACCAGCATCAGCATGCGCAGGGCGGGCAGAGAGTCGGCGAGCAGCGTCAGAAATTCCAGACTCTCGGCGTCGAACCAGTGCAAGTCCTCGAAAATGATCAGCAACGGCTGCGCGAGACTCTCGCGGACCAGCAGGCGTTTGATTGCCTCGAGCGTGCGTTGCTTTCGAAGCTGCCCGTCCATTCCCGCGATTGGATCGTCAGCCTCGAGGACTCCGAGCATCGCGCTCATATAAGGAAGCGTATCGAGCAGACCAGCATCGAGCTTGGTCAGCCGGTTCTCAATCTTCCGGCGTCGCTCCGCGCCGTCGTCGTTGGGCTGAAAGTCGAAATACTTCTGCAGCATTTCGACCAGCGGCAGATATACCCATCCCTTTGCATGGGCAACCCCCGAAGTTTCGAGCATCTTGAATCCGCCGCCCAAAGTCGCCTTGAACTGATGAAACAGGCGAGACTTCCCGACACCCGCCTCTCCCACCACTCCAACGATTTGGCCATGCCCGGACTGAACGCGCTCGAGCGCGCGCCTCATCTCGATGAGCTCCGCTTCGCGGCCGACGAACTTGACCAGTCCCCGCCGTGCCGCCGCTTCCAGCCGGGTTCGCAGCGTACCAAGCTCGACCACTTCGTAAGCGGTGACAGGCTGACTAACACCTTTGATGTTGTGCGGACCCAGTGCTCTGAACTGGAAAAATCCCTCGCACAATTTTCGCGTCTGCTCACCGACCACCACTGCTCCCGGCGTCGCCAACGACTGCAACCGCGAAGCGAGACTGGTTGGATGTCCAATCGGCGTATATTCGACGCGCTGATCGTCAGTCCGCACGCTGCGCACGACTACTTCACCGGTGTTTACTCCCACCCGCACGAAGATCGGCAGGCGCCCCGACTCGCGCAGAGTGTCGGAGTACCGCCGGATTCTCTCCTGCAGCTCGAGGCCGGCGTAGATTGCGCGTTGCGGATGGTCTTCGTGCGCGATCGGCGCGCCAAACAGCGCGAAAATTCCATCGCCGGTGGATTGCACGACGCGTCCACTGAAGCGGCGGACAACTTCCACCATGATCTCCAGCGCAGGATCGACCAACCTGCGAGCATCTTCAGGATCGAGCGACTCGAGCAGATCCATCGAATCCTTGATATCGGCGAATAGCACCGTGATGGTCTTGCGCTCGCCGTCGCCTACATTGAGATCCTCCTGTGACAGATCTCCCGCCGTCGCATCGGACGACGGCGAGCCTTCGAGCGTCAGGCTGTTTCCGCATTCGTGGCAGAATTTCGAGGGCGCAGGATTTCTCGAGCCACACCTCGAGCAAGCGCGCGTCAGCGCCGCTCCACATTCAGAGCAGTGCTTGTTCGGCCCGGGATTTTCCCTCCCGCAACTGGGACAGTGCATTGAGTCGGCTACACGCGCGAGACGATCCAGTTCTCGAGGTGTCGCCAGACGCCTGCTTCGGAGTCGGGATTTGCGCCTCGCCAGTTGCTGTGCAGGTTGGTCGGCAGGCGGAAAAAGTCCTGCCGGTTTCCTGCTTCCAGCTCTATCATCCCCTCGATGAGGCTCAGGATATGATGGCGAAAGAACATCGCTCGCCAATGTGATTCCTCGAGATCGCGATCGACGAACTTGGCGAACCCGACAACCATGCTGGCCATCTCGTCTTGCAGTCTGCCGGTGGGTATCCCGAGGTAGTCTGCAATCTCCGCCTGGATGAAAAGCCGCATCAAGCCGGTCGGTATGCATTCCAGCAGCGGCGGGGAATTCTTTTCCAGCATCTCGATCAGCGCCTGCGTCATTTCCCGCCCTTCGTCCGAAGGAGCGAACTGGCGCCGGCTGATGATCTCCTTCAACTCGGCGGCCGCTTCGAGACTCTCCGGGATCATTTCCGGCTGCACCCCAAGCACCCTGCCGATCCCGCACCATGTATCGAAGTAAGCTTTGGCGGCCTCGCTCGAAATGTTCGCGCCAAGCTTCCGCAGTCCGTCGATCGACAGGAACGAAAAAGTCAGCAACGTGCCCGCGAGATCTTCCTGGTTGATCGGCACGCCAAAGAAAAGTTCGTCCCACTTCGCGCTTTTATGGTGATGCAACTGGTGACGAACAGCCGCGTGCATCAGCCGCACTTTCTGCACGGTGCGGATTCCATAGCCGTGGGGACCTAGCCCGCCCGGTTCCATCACGTCGATCACCATTTGCATGGTTCTGAACAAGCGCCGATTGGGGCGCTTGGCGAGGTACGCAGTCTGATGGAGAACCTTGACGCCTTTGCGCGCAGCATAAGCGTCGGGCAGCGCATAGCATCCAAGCGTAATCAGAATTTCGGGGCCATGGTCTAAGAAAAGATTTTGCGCCGCCTCGACGCACGAAGGATCGGCAAACGGTTTCATCGGGTTGCTTTCAATAAAGTCTCGCAAAGCCGGCGGGATCGAATGCGGCAGAGCCGCATCGTTGGTCATCAAACGGCTCATGAAGGCTTGGACATCCTTCACCTGGCCGGCGGCGAAAATGGCCTCGATTGCGGCATCCGCTGGAGGGTCGCCAACCAGACGCATCGCGTCCAGCATCTCATCACTCCAGCGCCCCGATGTCATCGGTCACAGCTCGCGAGAGAACTCGCTGTCAACTGAGATTTGATCTGGAACCCCCGCCAAGCGAATCTTGCAGCGCATTCTCGTGCATTGCCCTTCCGATTACAACGAGGCGAGAAGGCTGCTGCGGCACTGCTAGTCCTTCGCCAACACCGGTGATAAGAGGGGAAGCGATCGGCATCTCAAAGGGGTGAAGCGATGCGCTGCAGCAAGTGCGGCATCGACAACGCCGCCGGCTCGCGATTCTGCAATCAGTGCGCGACGCCGCTCAGCCGGGCATGTCCGAAGTGCGCTCATCCGAATGCGCCTGATGCGAGATTCTGCGCCGAGTGCGCCGCGGCACTGTCTTCGGACGCATCGAAGTCGTCTGCGCGCACCTCTTCAACGTCATCGGTGCGGATAGCGTCGGAATCGTCCGACCCTGATATCGCAGAGGGTGAGCGCAAGACGGTCACGGCGCTGTTCGCCGACATCAAGGGCTCGACCGAGCTCGAGCAGGATCTCGATCCGGAAGAAGCGCGCGCGATCGTCGATCCAGCCTTGAAGCTGATGATCAACGAGGTGCGCCGCTATGACGGTTACGTGGTGCAGTCCACCGGCGACGGCATCTTCGCACTGTTCGGCGCTCCACTCGCGCATGAGGACCATCCGCAGCGCGCGCTCTACGCCGCACTGCGCATGCAGGAAGAGCTGCGCCGCTATTCCGCCAAGCTGGTGGCCGAGGGCGGCAATCCGCTGCAATGCAGGGTCGGGATCACGACGGGCGAGGTGGTCGTGCGCTCGATCACCACCGGCGAAAGCAAAACTGAGTACACGCCGATCGGGCACACCACCAACCTCGCATCGCGGATGCAGGCCGTGGCGCCGGTCGGTTCGATCGCGATCACTGAAGCGACTCGAAAGCTGTGCGAAGGCTACTTCGTTCTCAAGCCGCTGGGGCCGACCAAGGTCAAGGGTGTCAGCGAACCCGTCGATGTTTTCGAGGTGACGGGGCTGGGGCCGTTACGCACGCGGCTGCAACGATCGGCGGGGCGGGGACTCACAAAGTTTGTCGGACGTCAACGCGAGATGGACGCGATGAAGGCGGCGGCGGAGCAGGCCAAGGCCGGGCACGGTCAGATCGTTGCGGCGATGGCGGAGCCGGGAGTCGGCAAGTCCCGCCTGATATTTGAGTTCAAGGCAGTCTCGCAGTCCGGCTGGATGGTGCTCGAGGCATTTTCAGTCTCGCACGGCAAAGCGTCTGCGTATCTGCCCGTGATCGATCTTCTGCATGGTTACTTCAAGATCGCCGGCAATGACGATGCACGCGCGCGGCGCGAAAAGGTCGCGGGCAAGATCGTGATTCTCGACCCAACGCTCAATGATGCGCTGCCCTATCTTTACAGCCTGCTCGGAATCGCTGTGGAACCCGATCCGCTTGCGCAAATGGATGCGCAAGCTCGCAAGCGCCGGACGCTCGAGGCTATCAAGCGCATTCTGATCCGCGAATCGCTCAACCAGCCACTGATGGTCATCTTTGAGGATCTGCACTGGATTGATGACGAGACGCAGGCGTTTCTGAATCTGCTCGCTGACTCTATTGGCACCGCGAAGGTCCTGCTGCTGGTTAACTATCGGCCCGAATACTCGCATGGATCGGGCAGCAAGACTTACTACACGCAGTTGCGCCTGGACCCTCTTGGTAAAGAATCCGCCGGAGAAATGCTGTCGTCGCTGCTTGGCAATGGCAAGGATCTCGTCGCGCTCAAGCAGCTGATCATCGAGAAAACCGAAGGCAACCCGTTCTTCATGGAAGAGACGGTCGAGGTGCTGCTCGATGACGGCGCACTGATCCGCAACGGGAGCATCAAGCTCGTCAAGCCGCTGGCGGAGTTGAAGATTCCGCCCACGGTACAGGCGATCCTCGCCTCGCGCATCGATCGATTGCCACCGGACCAGAAAGACTTGCTGCAGACGCTCGCGGTGATCGGCAGAGAATTCCCGTTCGGGCTGGTTAAGAGTGCCGTCGCGAAACCTGATGACGAACTGAACCGGATGCTGCAAGCTCTCCAGCTGGCCGAGTTCATCTACGAACAGCCGGCCGCCGGCGATATCGAATACACCTTCAAACACGCGTTGACCCAGGAAGTGGCCTACCAATCGGTGCTGAAGGAACGCCGCCGTATGCTGCATGGGCGAATCGGTGCGGCGCTGGAATCGACCTATGCCGATAGCCTCGACGACCACGTCGCCGAGTTGGCGCGCCATTTTTCGCACAGCGGCAACCCGGCTAAGGGAGCGGAGTATTGCCTGCGTGCGGTCCGTCTGAGCGTCGAGCGCGGGTCATTTGGCAATGCGGTCGCACAGTTCGAGGCCGGACTGGGAATCCTGCAGAAGCTCCCTGATGACGACCGGCGCGCAGAGTTGGAGCTGGATCTAAGGAACGCAGCCAGTGACGCCTTTATTACGATCAAGGGCTACAACTCGCGCGAAGCCGAGCAGTTGTTCGCTCGCGCATTCGAGCTATCACAGCGCCCGGGAATCAACTGGGTGAAGAGTTGGTCCGCACTTTGGGGAGTCCTTATCCTTCACCTGACCCGTTTCGAGTTTCGCAAGACGGTGGAACTAGGCGCCGAACTTGTCGCCTGGACCAAAGAACACGGAGACACGGCGCGCGTTGCGGAGGCGGAGAGCCGATTGGCACTTGCCCGGATGTATTCAGGCGAATTCGAGCCGGCCGCCGAAAGCTTCGAGCGAGCGCGGGTACTGCTGGACAGTATCGCGAAGCCGTCATCGGGTCCCAAACAACTGAGCCGCAGCCTGGCAACCGAAGCGCTCAACCGCGCCTGGTCAGGAGAGAACCTCTGGTACCTCGGCTATCCTGATCGCGGACTGCAGGCGGTGAATATCGCAACCGCTATGGCAACGGAGTCCAGGTCGAAATTCGTTCTGGCAGAGGTGGATTTCTATGCGGCGCGTCTCCATGAAGTTCGCCGCGAACCCGAACAAATGAGAGAGCGGGCAGAGGCATCGCTGGCACTATCGGACGAGATCGGGGACCCCTTCTTTCGCAACCTGAGTGACAATAGCCTGGGCGCGGCGGACGCGATGGCCGGCGATCTCGAGGGCGGTATCGCGCGGATGCGGAACGGCCGGCCAATGGATAGCGCCGGTGCTCTGGGCCGTCTCGGACGCTTCGATGAAGGTCTTCGCATGATCGACACGTCGTTCTCGTTCATCGCGCGAAACGGCTACCGAATCAGTGAGTCTGAGACGCATCGGGTGAAAGGCGAACTGCTGCTGATGCAGGACGTCTCTAGTGCCGCACAAGCCGAGCAATCCTTCCTCACCGCGATCGAAATAGCACGCCTTCAGAAAGCGAAGTCGTGGGAACTGCGCGCGACCACCAGCCCTCGCGCGGCTGCTCGCGAAGCAGGGCAAGCGCGACGAAGCGCGCGCGATGCTCGCCGACATCTACAACTGGTTCACCGAGGGTTTCGACACCGCCGACCTGAAGGACGCCAAGGCGCTGCTCGACGAACTGGGCCGCTAATGGAGCAGTACCAATCACTGCTGGAGTCGTTTCTCCGGGTAGTCCGGGCGCACTTTTGGATTGAGGCAGGGCTGGCGTTGATTGCCGCGCTATTCGCCATCGCGCTGCGGCGCCAGAAGCGACTGTTCAAGCCTTCGGGCTTCATCATGCTGTCGGTCGGGCTCCTGCTTGACATGCTGATGCCACACACACAGCCGCTCGAGCTCTGGATGCGGTACTGGCGGGCGGCTGCGCTGACCCTGGTGCTGTTCGGCGTCATCCAGCTCGCGCTCGAGACAGTGCTGGTGACGACTCGTCGGCGCACCGCCGTGGCTTCGACCATCTTCGTCGAGGTACTTAACGCGGCGCTCTACGTAGGCGTCGCTCTATTGGTTCTGTGGTTCGTGGTGGGCGTCGACCCCCGGTTTCTACTCGCAGTGCCGGTCTTGGGAACTTTGGTGTTGGGGTGGATCCTGCAGAGCGATTTTCTTCACGGCGTTCTGCTCCAGTATCATCGCCCTTTCGCGCCGGGAGACTGGGTGCGCTTCGGCAACCATGTTGGGCGGATCCGGGAAACAGGTTGGCGCGCGACCCGGCTCGTGACTCGCGCCGACGAAAACATCCAGGTACCGAACGCGCTGCTGGCCCGGGAACTGATCATAAACTACAGCGCCGAGGATTTGGTTGCGGACGAGGTCTTCATCAGTCTGGGATATGAGACCTCGCCCGACACGGTGGAACAAACGATTCACGCTTTGCTGCATGGCGTCCTTGAGATTCGCAAGAGCGAGGTTGACGTCTGGGAATATGGCGAGTCGGCGATTCGCTACCGAATCCGGTTCTGGATCGCAGACTATGCCGCTCAGGAGCAGGTGCGAACGCAGATCCTGCGCAGCCTCTGGTACTCGCTGCGCCGCAACTCAATCGAGATTCCGTTTCCAACCCGCAAGATCCTCGCCGGCGGAAATCAACTTGCAGCGACCACCGAAGAAGGGAGCGGGCGACGGTTTGTAAGTGTTCTGCGCCGTGTCTATCCCGCGCTGACGGACGAGGAGCTGGAGCTGTTGACGCCGGCCATTCGAGTCCGTCAGTTCGGTCGCGGCGAAATCTTGATCCGCGAGGGCGAGGCCGGAGATTTTTTCTACGTTCTGCGCCGTGGGAAGGTCGCAGTGCTCGCGACCCGAGCGGACGGAGCTGGCGAAAAGCATGTGCGTTACATCGACCAGTCGTCCCCTGAGAATTTCATCGGCGAGACAGCCCTGCTCACCGGAGAGCCACGCAACGCCACCGTTCGTGCCACCAGCGACGTCGAGGTGCTGGAGATCAGTCGCGATGGCTTCACGCAGTTGTTCAGGACCAAGCCTGAAGCTGCGGCGAGAATCGCCAATATTGCGGTACGGCGCGCGGCCGAGACCAACCAGATAAGGACCGCGCAGGACGGCGCGCCAGCCAGCAGGGCAGCCAAAGTATTGGCGATGATGTACAGCGTTTTCGACATACAGAGATAGGTCGATTAGGCCGTCGACGGCGCAGATTTGAAGGACGCCAAAGCTTTACTCGATGCATTGGGAGGATGACGGGCGTAAGACGCACGAGCTTTGACAGTTAGCAAAGAACTTGCGGAGCAATTCCGCGAAAGGAGGGAACTATGAAAATCGAATTTCCCGAGGGCAAAGACGCGCTTTCCGAGTTTCTGCTCTTCAGAGACCGGGTCTACGAGAATCGCAGCATAAGATGGCCGGCTAATCTCGCAAACGGATTGGCTCTTCTGATGCGCGAAACGGCAGGCAGTGAAGATCGCACTTTCCGCCCGATCGTCGTGCGCGACGGTGCCGATATCGTCGCCCGCACAGTCGCCGTCCTCGACACGCGCTACAACCGTCATTGGAACGAACGCCTCGGTCACGTCATCTCGTTTGAGGCGATGCCCGGAAGCCGCGAGGCGGTAAGATTGCTGATGGACGCCGCGTGCGAGTGGCTCCAGCGCCAAGGTGCGGAAGCGGCGCGCGCGGGCTGCCTCGGCACGACAGATTCGCCATTCGTCGTCGACGACTACGAATCCCTGCCGCCGATCCTGTTGCGTCACAATCCGCCGTATTACCACCGCCTGCTGAAGGATGCCGGCTTCGAGACGGAGCGCGGATGGGTCGACTACAAGATTCGGGTGACACCTGAGCTCACTGCGCGTTACGAGAGCGCGGTCGAAGCTGCTAGACGGGGCGGATTTGAGATTGTTCCGGTCGGTCAAGTTCCGGAGAAGCGCCGTATCCCCGAGTTCACCGACACCTTCAATGACACTTTCCGAAATCACTGGGGCTACGCGCCGACCAGCGAAACTCAATTCGCGGAGACACTCTCCAGTTTCGCTCCTCTCGGCATCAACGAACTCTCCCTCATCGCTTATCACGGGTCCGATCCCGTCGGTGCGCTCTTTGTTATCGCTGAATCCACGAGCGGCGCGGTCGTGATACCGCCTCGAACTGTCCAGGATTCCGAGCGGCTCAACGTTCTCGGGATCGGCGTCCGTGATGCCTATCGCGGCAGGGGGATCAACCTCGCTATGGCGTCGTACTCATACCTCGAGCTCATCCGCCGCGGTGCCACCTGGCTCAGTTATACGCTGGTGCTCGACGACAACTGGCCGTCGCGCCGCACCGGAGAAAAGCTCGGTGGCGAATGCCGCGCGAGCTATCTCACCTACCGCCGAAACTTCAGAAACTGAACGCGGCGTCTTCGCGGGAGATTGAAAATGGAAAACACAGATCCTCGCGGTTGCGGCGGAGAGTCATAGCTCAGTCTCCCGTCATTCCCGGCGAGAACTAACGCGCTTCTCTTTTCGACGGTTAGGAGGTAAAAATCGTTGAAGCTGTGAAATCTGCTGGAGCCACCCGTCGGATTCGAACCGACGACCTGCTGATTACGAATCAGCTGCTCTACCAACTGAGCTAGGGTGGCTCTCCGTCGCGTGCTCGCTGACAGGGAATAGCAGATTAGCGAAGGTTAGGCTGGCGAGAAAGACTCCGCTCAGCTCCTTAGCAATGTTTATCGGGCGCCGGTTCGGAATATCGCCGGCGGCGGTCCGTTTGCCTCATACCTGCCGGCGGGCGCATCGTCTGTTTGAGCACATCGTCGAGGCGCCCGTCATGCCAGTACCGACCTCCATCAACTACGGCCAGGTTGCCTCCGGTTATGACAAATCGCGATGCGTCGAGCCTGGGATCGCCGACGCGATGGTCGCAGGACTGCGGTCCTTGCACGCACAATCGGTCCTCGAAATCGGCGCTGGTACCGGCAATTACACCGGCGCGTTGACCGAGCACGGCCTGTCGGTAGTAGCGCTCGATCGCTCGCCCGCGATGATTGAAATTGGCGCCGACAAGACCTCGGCGCATTGGATTCTGTCCGACGCATCGTCGATTCCGCTGCGCACGCGCTCGGTGGACGCGATCGTCGCAGTCAACGCTCTGCACCATCTCAGCGATCTTCCGGCCGCTCTCGCCGAGTTCAGACGCGTCGCGCGCGTCGGCGCCGTGCTGCAGGCCGTGGTTCGCGAGAATCTCGAGACGCTCTGGTATCGCCATTATTTTCCCGAGATTGACGATGTATTGCTGCCGCTTCATCCGACGCTCGGAAGCCTTATCACGGCGATGTTCCAAGCGGGGTTTTCCCGCGTCGCGGTAGCGAAGATCTTATACTCCGGCCGCGGCGATCTTACTTTCGAAGCGGCGCGCACGCAGCCTCGTCTGCTGTTCGATCCCGCTTTCCGCGCATCGACCTCAGGATTTCGACGGCCGGCGGCCGCGGGAATTGCGCGCGGATTAGCCGTGCTGGAGCGCGACCTCGACTCGGGCGCATTTGCTCGAATCGCGGCGACCTTCGACCTTGCCCATGCCGCCGCCGCCGATTGCGTCTTGATAACCGCGCGCTAATTCGCTCGCACGGCGGGAATTACGTCTTCGGCGAAGCGCTGGACTTCGTCCTGAAAGAAAGGCCGCGGCAGCGTGAAGATGAAGTGCGTCACGCCCACTTTGACGTAGCGATCGATCGTCTCCAGACATTCTTCCCGCGAACCGATCATTATCTGCCGGCGCGCTTGATCAGCTGAAGCACCCATCGCAGCGGCGCGCCCGAGCGCGGCCTGTTCGCGCTCCGCCGGCGCCCGGTAACAGAGGCCCATCATGATGGTCTTTTCAATCTGATCGGTGTCGCGGCCGACAGTATCGCCGTGACGCTCGATTACCTTCAGCAGATCAGCGTATCGCTCTGCGCTCGCGCCCGGAACGTTCCACATGTCGGCGTGCTTGGCGACGATTTTCAGCAGCACGCGCTGTCCCTGTCCGCCAATCATTATCGGTGGATGCGGCTTCTGCAGCGGCTTGGGACTGCAGACCGCGTCGGTCACGTTGTAGTGACGCCCATGCAGGGTCATTTTCTCCTGCTCGAACATCCCCTTGATGATCTGCAGCGACTCGTCGAGCGCCTGCAGCCGTCCGGGAATTGTTTTGAAGTCGATCCCGAAACTGCGATGCTCGAGCTCGAACCATCCCGCGCCGAGACCCAGGTTGAGACGCCCGTCGCTGACGTGGTCGAGCGTCGCCGCCATCTTCGCCGTGATGCATGGGTTGCGGTAGGTGTTGCCATTGACCATCGCGCCGATGCGCGCGCGTTTGGTCTGCTGGCTGAGCGCGGTGAGCGTGGTCCATCCTTCGAGGCACGGGCCGGTCGTGTCGGGAACGAAGATTGGATAGAAGTGATCGAAGCTCCACAGCGAGTCGTAGCCCCAAGCGTCGGCATTGCGCCACAACTCTTTCAGGTCTTTCCACTCGACCAGCTGCTGGCCGGTTTGAATTCCGAATCGAATTGGATGCTTTGGCATCGCGCGAACCCTCCTGATCTCTTTTCATCTAAATCGCGAAGCGCTCGCGCGTCCACTCCGTCAGCACCTTCATCAGGCGCGGCCGCGGATCGCCGAGATGCGCCTTGGCGCCGCCCGCGCGCATGAAGTGATCGGCGCCTTCGATGAACGCGAGCGTCTTGTCGCTCGCCCCCGACGCTTCGAACTCACCGCGCACGTCGGAATTGAAAATGTCCTGATCGCCGTTCGCGCCGACCACCAGCGTCGGCACCGTCACCTTGGGCAGATTCGACGCCATCTTCGCGTACGACGACAAGCCGGACCAGGTTGATAGCCACGCGTCGGGCGTTACGATTCGGCCAAGGCCGAACGGCGAGTAGTTCACCAGATCGGGCCGCGGCGAGATGATCGATCCGACGGCGCGCTCCGACGGATCGATCGACAGATCGAGATAACTCGGGTTGGCCTGCGTGCGATAGACGACCATGTAGTGCGGCGCCATCGCGCGCCGCGACACGTAGTTGCGATTGTCCGCACTCGATGCCGCGAAGTCCTGCGCGCGCATCGCTGCGCGACCATGTGCGGCGTCGGCGACATGACGCCGCGCGATCGCGTCGATTCGCGCGCATCGCGCGACCTGCGCTGCGCGGTAGCGCTCGATGAAATCCTTCGAATAGCGGCTCTCGGCGGGCGGCGTCTTGAAACCGTTGCGCTCGTCGTACATATCCAGCGCCGCATCGCTCGCCAGCGGATCGGATTCATCGACCACTGCCGCGTCGAGGCACGACATCAGCACCATGCCCTGTCCCGGATGTGCCGCGAGCGCGATATAGCCGTCGGCCGCCGGCAGATCGAACTTGTTCAGATCCGGTGGACCGCCGGCCGGCGGCGCCGCCACCCGATTGCCGACGGGCGTGCGCGCTTGCGAATCGTAGTACGCGAACAACGAACCGCCGCCGGAGTTTCCGAGCATGACGATTTTCTCGAAGCCTTCCTCTTCACGCAGGAATCGAATTCCGGCCGCGAGATCGAGCAGAAGATTTTCGTGAAGCATCATCGCGTCGTTGTTCAGATAGCGCGTGTTCAAACCGAACGCGGCGAAGCCGGCGGCGACCCAATACGGAATCGAATAGTGCGTAGCGAAGTCGGCGCGCGGATGCGCCATGATCACGGCGGTGCGCGGTTTGCCCGCGGCCGGCAAATAAAGGATGCCGCGCGCTTTGCCGAAGTCCGCAGCATAGAGCTGCACGGGGCGTTGGCGAAACGACGGATCGATGTCGCCGAAATCGATCGGATATCGCAACTGGTAATCAGCAGGCGCCTTGGGCATGTCGCGTCTCCCGAGCTCGCGCGCGAACGCGATTCAATGGATTGTTCCGCCGTTTACCATATCTGCAGGTAATAATCAGCGGGAGCATCTTCGCGTTAGCGATCATATTCACCTTCCGATTCTCCAGACTAAGTTACGCCGCGCAGCTTCGAGTTTGATGACTTTTCTTTGACCCTCTACAAAAGGTTCAAAAATTTGACTCAAGCCGGGACGAGAGTGACTGTCTCAGCGAACGTTGTGATCGGTTTCGCCGAATGCTGGGAGGAAGGCTGACGATGAGCCGCGTCAGTTCGCGTTTGAAGATTCTTCTTTAACTTTCTACAGACGGGCGGAAAATTTGATTTAGTCTCGGATCAAGGTGACGTTCAGCATCAAAGAATTAGCCAGTGGGACGGCAAGCAGCTCCGATTCAAGTCGCAACCAGCTCCCGGGGAGTTTTTCAGGAGGAATACAGATGCATCGGCCAAGAATTGCGCTTACGGCATCGTTGGGCGTGGCGCTTGCCACGATAATCGGCGTGACCGGAGCAGTAGTTTGCTCTGGATCGCGTGTGCTTGCGGAAGGGGCGGACGTCCCGACGCCGAGCATGTCGCTCAACACCAAGACTAAAACGTTCGTCCATCGGAAGGACTACGACGAACGTATGGATCAGCAATTTCTTGAACAGCATATGGATTCCCAAGGTCGGGTGAGACCCGACCTTGAGCAGAAGGGAATCGAGCATGTGGGGCAGATGAAGACTGCGCCGTCGATCGGCGCGAAGATGGCCACGACGCCAGCATCTGCCTCGAGTTCAGCTCCGAAAAATTAAGCGCGTCGAGCGCTCTTTATCTATGGCAGGGCCGTGGGGTTACCAGGGAGGGAAATCCATGTGGCGAAATCGATCCATTTTTGCATCAGTTGCATTCTTAGTCGGCATAGTCGGTCTGGCAGCAGGTGCTATTTTATTTTTCCCGCATTCGGGCAACAGCCTTATCGGCCAGCAGTGGACCCAGATAGGCCCTGCGCCTCTTGCAATCGACGCCGAGCAAAATTTCCAGGGTAACGGTCCTGCCTCGGGCATGATCGCCGATATCGCGATCGATCCACGTGGCACTACCGACCAGACCATCTACATCGCGACTGAGAACGGCGGTATCTGGAAGACGCTTGACGGCGGTACAACGTGGAAACCCAAGACGGACTTCATGCCGTCGAATTCCATGGGCGCAGTGGCCCTCGATCCTGGCAATCCATCCATCGTGTACGCCGGTACCGGATATTTTATTCCGCAGGGCTTGTTCAAAGGCGTCGGACTCTACAAATCGACTGACGGTGGCGACTCGTGGACTGTTATAGGTCCGTCGTACTTCAACGGCGTCGGGGTCATCAAAATAGTACTGCCCGCCCCGAATACGCTGCTGGTCGCGACCAATATTGGACTGTTTCTTTCCGTCGACGGCGGTCAAAACTTCGGAAACAATTCGCCCAATTTCAACAACACCAACCCCGTCCTCAATGGAGAGATCGGTGATCTCCGGCTCGATACAACGGTGGCGAATACGGTGCGCGCTGCTGTAGCGGGCAGCGGAATCTTTGTCTCTACTGACGGTGGAGAGACCTGGCCGACCAACCTTTTCAACAACCCGGGCGCACCTACGGCCAACGTCGGATTCATCACGTTCGCGCAATCGACGAATCCCGACAATACGACGCTTTACGCAAGTGTTGCGGACAGTCGCAGCCAGACCAGTCCGCCAATGCCGGCGCCATTTCCTTATCTCGGGCTCTTTGTATCTACCGACACCGGTGCGACATGGACGGCGAAACAGACTGGCGCCGGTTCACCCGGTAACGCATGCCAGTGTGGTTACGACCAGACGATCGGTGTCGATCCCGCTACTGCATCCACGGTCTTCTTAGGCTTCCAGGAGGACTACGGATCGACCGACAGCGGCACAACTTTTACGAACATCGGACACACCCAAATCCACAAT
>Ga0209447_10000157_pt1 | contig 17450 bp, 14 predicted proteins | sample BogFormECP04_OM3_FD_188243 | JGI IMG/M metagenome (GOLD analysis project Ga0209447, IMG submission 188243) | Bog forest soil microbial communities from Calvert Island, British Columbia, Canada - ECP04_OM3 (SPAdes) (version 2) | ecosystem: Environmental > Aquatic > Freshwater > Wetlands > Bog ... | reverse complement strand
CGATACGCTACCATTCAACAAGCATAGAGGAGGAGAGCGTTGTGACTGGTATCTTGAATTATTCGTCGCGTATGGCGGCGATTGCAGGTTTGGCCTTGGCGGCGAGCATCGCTTTCGCGGCCACAGGCGCCGCCCCGCGCCCGCTGACCCTGCCCATCAGTCTTGTCGACCTGATGCGGGCGTCGATTGAGATTCCTGCCGACGGCCTGTGGGCGGCGGCCGGCGCGGACAAGCTGTCCGAGGAGGATTGGCAATTAGCCGATCAGGACGCGGTCAATTTGATCGCCGCAACCACGCTGATTGCGAGTGCCGGCACCGGCAAGAACGACCGCAAGTGGGTGGCCCATGCGGATTGGCAGTCGTGGGTTCGCGAGATGGAAAAAACCGCGCTCGCGATCCGCGCCGCGGTCAAAGCTCAGGACCAAAAGACGCTGGCCGCGGTTGCCGATCAGTTGCAGCAGATTTGCGAGGGCTGCCACACGAAGTACCGGCCGCAAACCCCTTCGGACGGCGTCTCGCGCTATCCGTTCTATCCGAAGAGAGAGCTCGCCAAGTAGATCAGCGCAGGCTCAAGCGCCGCTGACCGAACGTATGCGCGCCTGCGTCTGCAGCGCCCACCAGCGTTCGACGCTCGCGCTCAGACCCGCAAGATCGAGCCCGGCTCTCGCGAGACAGGTGTCGCGCGTTCCGTGTTCGATGAAGCGATCGGGTATGCCGATGTGCAGCAGGGGCAGCTGCAGTCCGGCGGCGGCGAGTACTTCGCCGACGCCTGCACCGGCGCCGCCGATGGCGGCATTTTCCTCGATCGTGATGATGGCCCGGTGACGCTCGGCGAGCGACAAGATGAGCTGCTCATCGAGCGGCTTCACGAAGCGCATGTTGACGATGGTCGCGTCCAAGCGCTCGGCGATTTTCTGTGCAGAGTCGACCAGCGCGCCGAACGCCAATATCACAAGCCCACAGCGGCCCTCGCGGCGCAGTTGTGCCTGTCCCACGGCAAGCGCCGTCATCTCCGCCGCGATTTGCACTCCCGGCCCGGTACCGCGCGGATAGCGGATGACCGAGGGTGAAGCCAGTGTTGTTCCGGTGTACAGCATCTGGCGGCATTCGTTCTCGTCCGCAGGCGCCATGATGATCATGTTGGGAATGCAGCGCAGATAGGACAGATCGTAACTGCCTTGATGTGTCGCTCCGTCGCTGCCGACCAGTCCGGCCCGGTCCACGGCGAATACGACGGGCAGGTTCTGCAGCGCGACGTCGTGGATCAGCTGATCGTAGGCACGCTGCAAAAATGTGGAGTAAATCGCGACCACGGGTTTCAAACCCTCCGCCGCCAGACCGGCCGCAAAAGTCACCGCGTGCTGTTCCGCGATTGCGACGTCGAAATAGCGCGCCGGGAATCGCTTTGAATACTCAACCAAGCCGGAGCCTTCGCGCATCGCCGGGGTGATACCGACGATGCTGGGATCGCGCTCCGCCATGTCGCACAGCCACTTGCCGAATATCTGCGAATAAGAAGGCCCGCTGCTGGCCTCTTTGAAAATCATGCCGCTCGCCGGATCAAAGGGCCCGGGGCCGTGCCACTTGATGGGATCCGCCTCCGCCGGCGCATAGCCTTTTCCCTTGCGCGTCACGACGTGCAGGAACTGCGGCCCGCGAAGCTTGCGCAGATTGCGCAGCGTATTGACCAGCGCCTTCACATCGTGACCGTCCATGGGTCCGATGTAATTGAAACCCATCTCCTCGAACAGCGTGCCCGGCAGCACCATGCCCTTCAAGTGTTCTTCCGAACGGCGCGCAAGCTCCCAAACGGTGGGCATCTGCCGCAGAACTTTCTTGCCGCTCTCGCGCAAATGCGAGTACATGCGGCCGGACAATGCGCGCGCCAGATAATTCGACAGCGCGCCGACATTCTCGGAAATCGACATGTCGTTATCGTTCAGCACGATCAAAAGGTCCGCGGGAAGCGAGCCGGCGTGATTCAGCGCTTCAAATGCCATGCCCGCGGTCAAGGCGCCGTCGCCGATGATGGCAACGACGCGGCGATTCTCGCCGCGTTGCGCCGCCGCTACGGCCATGCCCAGCGCGGCGCTGATCGAGGTGCTGGAGTGACCAACCCCAAAGGTGTCGTACTCGCTCTCGGTGCGCGAGGGGAAGGGCGCCAGCCCCGAGTCCTGTTTGATGGTGTGCAGCTGCGCGCGCCGGCCTGTCAGGACCTTGTGCGGATAGGCTTGGTGCCCTACATCCCAAACCAGCCGGTCGTAGGGGGTATTGAACACATAATGCAGCGCAATTGTAAGTTCTACAGTGCCCAGCCCAGCAGCAAAATGGCCGCCCCGGGTGGAGACGCTCTGGATCAGGAATTGGCGCAGTTCCGTGGCCAGCTCGAGGAGTTTTGCCGCCGGCAGGCGACGCAAATCCGCCGGCGAGCCAATGGTCTCAAGCAAGGAATTACGGTCGGGCGCGGCGTCCATGTTATGCCAGTTTATACTGCGGCACCCTCATGGTGGCAATGGACTGCAGCGATGTTGCGGATTTGCACCAAGGCTGACCCGCTGAGATACTGCCGGCATGGCTTCCTTGAGCTCGGACGAGCACTACCAAAATCAGATTTTGCCGCATGTTTCGCGCACCTTTGCGCTGACCATCCCGCAACTGCCGCCGGCGCTTTGTACCCCGGTTACCAACGCTTATCTCCTGTGCCGGATCGCCGACACGATTGAGGATGAACCAGCGCTCTCAGCTGCGGAGACACTGAACTACTTGAATCGATTCAGCTTGGCAGTGGGCGGCAGCGGTGAACCCGGCCCACTGGCTCAGGATCTCGTCAGCCGGCTTTCGGAGCGAACCCTGGCCACCGAGCGCGATCTGATCGCCAACATGGATCGCGTCCTTCAGGTCACGGCGAGCTTGGACAAGCCCCAGCAAGATGCCATTCAGCGCTGCGTAGAGCTCATGTGTTATGGCATGCCGCGTTTCCAGTTCAATGCCAGCCTGCAGGGCCTGGCCCGCTCGAGCGACCTGGACGACTATTGCTACTACGTGGCGGGAGTGGTCGGTGAAATGCTCACCGATTTATTTTGCGATTATTCAGTCGATATTGCCGGCCGCCGTCCTGCGCTCAATGCCCTCGCCACGTCGTTCGCCCAGGGCCTGCAGATGACGAATATTCTCAAGGATGTTTGGGAGGACCGCAGCCGCGGCGCCTGCTGGTTGCCTCAGGAAGTGTTCACGCGGCACGGCGTGGATCTGAGCAAGTTGATGGGCCAATCGCAGGATAAGGGTTTCAGCGCGGGTATATCTGAACTCGTCGGCGTGGCGCACGCACACTTGCGCAATGCGCTGGATTACACATTATTAATCCCAGCCAAGGAACGAGGCATTCGGCGCTTCTGCCTGTGGGCGATCGGCCTTGCCGTCCTCACCTTACGCAAGATTGCTCACAACCCGGGCTACACAGCGGGTGCGCAGGTCAAAATACGGCGCAGTGCGGTCAGCATGACCCTGCTGTTGACCAATCTTGCCGTAACGAATGATTGGGTGCTCAAGCGCCTATTCGCAGGGGCCGCACGCGGCCTGCCGCTGGCTCGACTCCCCGACATCCGGCGTCCGCGTGTCGCTCTCATCGAGCCGCAGCGCACCCGGCTGCGTTCCTACGGGAGTTCCGGGTCGTGAATCAAAACGCCCCGAAGCCGGCCGGACTCCACAAGGAACTCGAGGCCCCGAATGTACGCGGCGACACCGGCGTACGCGGCGATGCCGCCGTGCGTGGCGAAATCGTTCCGCACACGCTGAAGCGAATTTCGGATTCCTCGCCGCTCGATCGCGCGATTGCCGAGGCACGCGACGCACTCATAGCGCAGCAGCACGAACAAGGCTACTGGTTATACGAGCTCGAGGCGGACTGCACCATCCCCGCCGAGTACATCATGATGATGCACTTTCTGGACGAGATCGACGCCGCGCTCGAGGCGAAGATCGCCAACCACCTGCGAGCGCGGCAGGCGGAGCACGGCGGCTGGCCGCTCTATCACGGCGGCGACATTGATTTGAGCTGCACCATCAAGGCGTACTACGCTTTGAAGCTCGCCGGCGATGACATCCTCGCGCCGCACATGCAGCGGGCGCGCACCGCCATACTGCAGCTTGGCGGCGCCGCGCGGGCCAACGTTTTCACGCGCATTGCGCTGGCATTGTTCGGGCAACTGCCGTGGCGCGGCGTGCCGTATATCCCCGTTGAAATCATGCTGCTGCCGCGATGGTTCCCGTTTCATCTCGACAAGGTGTCGTACTGGTCGCGCACCGTGATGGTGCCGCTGTTCATTCTGTGCACGCGCAAACCCAGGGCCAAGAATCCGCGCAACGTCGACATCCGCGAATTGTTCACGACACCGCCGGAGCAGGAGCGGCATTATTTCAGGCGCAGCGGCCTGCTGACCAAAGCTTTCCTGGTGTTGGATAGGGTCGGACGCATGATCGATCCGCTGATCCCCGTTTTCATGCGCGAGCGTGCTACGCGCCGGGCGGAGCAATGGATTCTGCAGCGGTTGAACGGCGAAGATGGTCTTGGCGCGATTTTTCCCGCCATGGTCAATGCCGTGGAATCGCTGGTGATCCTGGGCTACAGCCACGACGACCTGCGGCTGGTAACGGCGAAACGCGCCCTGAAAAAGCTGCTGGTGGTGGGTCCTGCGAGCGCATATTGCCAGCCCTGCGTTTCACCGATTTGGGACAGCGCGCTTGCCTGCCTGGCGATGCAGGAGACGGGCGATGAGGCATCGCGCAATGCATCGACCCGCGCGCTCGACTGGCTGAAGAGCAAACAGCTGCTCGATGAACCAGGCGATTGGCGGATAAATCGTCCAGAATTGGCCGGCGGCGGTTGGGCGTTTCAGTTCGGGAATGACTTCTACCCGGATCTCGACGATACGGCGGTGGTCGCGTGGGCGATGCACCAGGCCCGCGATGCGGACCGCTACGCCGAGAGCGTGCGCCGGGCGCTCGATTGGCTGGTGGGCATGCAAAGTCGCGGCGGCGGGTTCGCCTCATTCGATGCGGACAATACCTGCTACTACCTGAACAAGATTCCGTTCGCCGATCATGGCGCGCTGTTGGATCCGCCCACGAGCGACGTCACGGCGCGAGTCGTGACAGTTTTGGCGCGCGTCGGACGGCCGCAGGATAAGCGTGCCATGGATCGGGCAATCGCATATCTCCGCGATCAGCAGGAACCCGACGGTTCCTGGTTCGGACGATGGGGAACCAACTACATTTATGGCACGTGGTCGGTTCTGATGGCGCTCGCGCAAGCGCATATCGCGCCGAGTGATCCCGCCATACAACGCGCCGTGGCATGGCTCAGGCAAAGTCAGAACGCGGACGGCGGCTGGGGTGAAAGCAACGACAGCTATGCGCAGCCGGCATCGACCAAGAGCTTTGCCAGTACCCCCTTTCAAACTGCGTGGGCGCTGTTGGGATTGCTGTCGGCGGGAGAGGCGGCATCCGAATGTGTGCGGCGCGGCGCCGAATTCCTGATGCGCAGCCGCCAGCAGGACGGGTTGTGGAGCGATCCCTTTTTCACGGCGCCTGGCTTCCCGCGCGTGTTTTATCTGCGCTATCACGGCTACTCGGAATATTTTCCGTTGTGGGCGCTGGCAGCCTTCAGGTCCCTCACGCGTCGCGGAATCGCTCATTGAATGGCGTCGTCGCGGCGCTTGCGGCCGAGGCGCGCGCACTCTCACCATCGATGCGGCGGGGCGGACCCAAATCCTTCAGCAAATTTTCGCGGCTTCACGATGGGACGCTGTTGGCGGTGAGCGGCATCGGATGTCCCGCGGCCGCAGCTGCTGCACGTGCGCTGGTCGCGGCGCAAGTCTCGGCGCTCATGACCTTCGGCTTGGCCGGCGCGCTCGATCCTGCTCTGGCTGCGGGAACCATCATGTTGCCGGGCGAATTGATTTCGCGTGACGGCGCGCGCTTTGTCACTTGCAAGGCCTGGCGGGAGCGAGTGGCTGCGTCCTTGGGTTTGGAGGTGAGCACGGGTACATTGCTTACCAGTGCCCGGGCGATCGAAACGCCCGCAGAAAAGGCGGCGGCGTTTCGTGATACCGGCGCAGCAGCAGTCGACATGGAGAGTGCGGCTGTCGCGGAAGTGGCAGCTGCCCACGGGCTGCCCTTCATAGCGGTGCGTGTGATCGTCGATACTGCCGGCGATGCGTTGCCGCCCGCGGTGGTCGCGGCAAGCACAGCGGGACGAGTAGAGATCGGGCGGCTGATCGCGGGCCTGGTTGCTGCACCCCGCGAAATTGCGGAATTGATCCGTCTCGCGCGGCGCTACCGCATGGCGATGCGCTCCTTAGCGCTGGTCGGTACTCACCTCGCATGAAGGCGCTGGTCACGGGTGCCACGGGATTCGTGGGCGCAGCGGTGGTCAGGGCACTGCTGGCCGCCCACTGGCAGGTGCGCGCGCTGGTGCGGCGCGGTTCCGATCGCAGCAATCTGGGCCAGCTTGATGTCGAGGTGGCTGAAGGCGACCTGACCGACTTCGACTCGCTGGTGCGCGCAGCGCAAGGATGCGCCGGATTGTTTCATGTTGCCGCGGACTATCGTCTGGGCGCTAAAGATCCATCGCAGCTGTATCGCAACAATGTCGAAGGCACGCGCAACATGTTGAACGCCGCGCGCCGCGCGGGCGTGCAGCGCATTGTCTACACCAGCAGCGTCGCGACCATCGGAATTCCAGCCGACGGCGCACCGGGGGACGAACGAACCCCCGTGACGCTCGACGACATGATCGGCCACTACAAGCGCTCAAAATATTTGGCCGAAGAGGTCGTGCGCGAATCCGCGCACGAAGCGGCAGCGGCGGGCGACGCAACATCCGTGGTCATCGTCTGTCCATCGACGCCGGTGGGGCCGGGCGATGTGAAGCCCACGCCCACCGGCCAGCTCGTGCTCGACGCGGCGGCCGGGCGAATGCCCGCTTATGTCGATACCGGACTGAACATAGTCCATGTTGATGATGTCGCCGCCGGACACCTGCTCGCGTATGAGCGCGGCGCAGCGGGCGAGCGCTATATATTGGGCGGACAGGACATGACGCTGCGGCAGATCTTGGAGGCAATCGCCAAGTTGGTAGGACGCGACGCGCCTCGCGTACGCCTGCCGTATGGCATGGTGCTGCCGATTGCGTACCTTGCGGAAGGCTATGCCAAGCTTTCCGGCAGCAGCGGTCGAATTACATTGGAAGGCGTGCGCATGTCGCGCAAGCGTATGTTTTTCTCGAGCGCCAAGGCGGTGCGAGAGTTGGGATATCGATGGCGTCCGCCGGTAGAGGCGTTCGAAGATGCCATACGATGGTTTCGCGAACGTGGTGAGCTATGATTCTTGACGCGCTGATCCTGGTCGACGAAGCAGACCGGGACCTGGGATTTTTGAGCAAATCGTTGTGCCATGAGGGGCGCGGCGTGCTGCACCGGGCTTTCTCGTTGCTGATTTTCAATGACTATGGCGAGTTGTTGATCCAGCAGCGCGCTGCCGCCAAACGGCTATGGCCGCTGTATTGGTCGAACAGCTGCTGCAGCCATCCGCGCAATGGCGAGACGATGGAGGCGGCGACGCAGCGGCGGCTGCGGGAGGAGCTTGGGATCAGCTGCCCGCTGCAGTACTTGTACAAATTTCAATATCGGGCGCAATTCGACGCGACCGGCGCGGAGCACGAGCTGTGCTCCGTGTATATCGGACGCTGCGGCGAGAAGATTAAGATTAATTCAGACGAGATTCGCGACTGGCGCTGGATCAGCCCTGAGGCGCTGCAGAGGGAAATTGCCATGCAGGGCGGCGAGAGCTTTACCCCGTGGTTCCTGCTGGAATGGGTGCGAATCTGGCGAGACCATCGCCCGGCGGTGGTGTCCTTGCTAAGATAGGCCCATGGCAATACCACTTCTGCAAATGTACAAGGTCGCCCGCTATATCGCCGAGCGCAAACTGCGCGGCGACAAGCGCTATCCCCTGGTTCTCATGTTGGAACCGCTGTTCCAATGTAATCTGGCGTGTGCCGGCTGCGGTAAAATCGACTACCCCAAGGAAATTCTGCAAAAAAGGGTGGGTGTGGACGATGCACTTCGTGCTGTAGACGAATGCGGTGCGCCCATCGTATCCATCCCCGGCGGTGAGCCGCTCATCCACAAGGAAATGCCGCAGATCGTCGCCGGCATCGTGGCGCGCCGCAAGTTCGTGTACTTGTGCACCAACGCCATTCTGCTTGCCAAGCACATCGACGAATACCAGCCCTCGACCTACCTGACATTTTCGATTCATCTGGACGGCAACAAGGAGCGCCACGACGAATCGGTGTGCCAGGAAGGGGTGTTCGAAAAGGCGGTCGCCGCGATCAAGCTGGCTCGCGACAAGGGTTTTCGCGTGACGGTGAATTGCACCCTTTTCAATGGCGAAGACCCGGAAGATGTGGCCAGTTTTTTCGACACGGCGATGCAGCTCGGTGTCGAAGGAATCACGGTCTCCCCCGGCTACAGCTATCACCATGCGCCGCGCCAGGACGTGTTCCTCGGGCGTAATGCCAGCAAGCAATTGTTCCGCGATATATTCAGCCGGCGCCGCCGGCCTTCCGGAAAGCGCTCCTGGTCATTCAATCATTCCGCGCTGTTCCTGGACTTTCTGGCCGGCAACCAAACCTACCAGTGCACACCGTGGAGCAATCCAACCTACAACATTTTCGGCTGGCAGAAGCCGTGCTACTTGTTGTCCGACGAAGGCTATGCGCCGACCTACAAAGCCCTCATCGAGGAGACCGAGTGGGAGAAGTACGGTGTCGGTAAGAATCCGCGCTGCGACAACTGCATGGCGCATTGCGGATTCGAGGGAACCGCGGTCAACGACGCCTTCAGCAATCCCGTCAAGGCGCTGCTGACCTCGCTGCGCGGTCCGCGCGTCGCCGGCCCGATGGCGCCCGAGCTGCCCTTCGAGTACAGCGACGGCGGTGCGCGCTACGCTGCGGTCACCGCGATCCCCTTAAGCGACATCAAAGGGCTCACCCGGAGTCAGTAGGCGCGCTCAATACCGTCGTTCGCGACGCTGGCTGTTGTTCGGCGCCCTGCCGCATCCGGCGTCGCGTATTAGCGACGCCTTTCTTATTGCGGCCGTTCGCCTAAGCTACGCTCGATTTATTTTCTGGCATTTGCCGAGCGTCGCGAGGGGAAGCAACAGGTGCAACGCAGCGCGTTCAGTTACTCACGACTCATGCGCGTGTCCACTGATCGCATCGAAAGCGCATTACGCGGCGGCGACGCAAAAGAACATCAGGTCGTGCAGCGCGTCCTGGCGACACCGGAGAGCTGGCATTCCTGGGAGCTCGAGCACTCAGGTCTGATGCGCGTGGTGGCCGATTGTGCAGCGCTGCGTCATCAAATCGTCGTGCTCAGGCAAACGGCGCTGCGTCTGATTCACGGCACGGCGCTTTTCGAGTACCTGAAGAACCGCGGCGTGCGCGGCCGCCTGCGGACTGCCGTGCTCACTCATTTTCATCCGGCGCGAATCTACGAACACGCGGTCGTGGCCGAACACGGCGCGTATCTGCGCAAGAGCTGCAGTTTCTTGTGCACCAGCCACGTCGGCACCGATCTGGTTCATGACGCCGTATTTCTCGACCCGATGCGGGAGTACGAGGCGCTGTACGCCGAGTATTTCGACCTGTTTTGCTCCAACCTTGCGCCTCAGCCGGAAGCCGAGGTCCGATCCGGACGAGCCCTGCTGCCGCTGCTCAAGCATCAGCTCGACGAATGGCGCTGGGTGATCTTGAATCCGAAACAGGGGCTGCCGCACTTGCGCCGCGAGAGCGAGCTGCGCCGGCCGACCGGCGACACGCAAAAGATGCAGACACTCAAGAACCACAAGCCGGGCAGGTAGCGGCGAACCTGCTGCCGACTATCGTCACCTGCGGTTTTTGCGCTCCATCAGTATCTCGATCCGCCCGTCGCGCTCGCGAATCGATTCATGGCCGGTGGGAATGAAGCCGATTCGCTCGTAGAAACGGCGAGCCCGATCATTCCCATGGATAACTTTCAACCGCACCAACCCGGCACCCTCAACCTCCGCCCAAGCGAGAACCGCCGCCACCAGTTCATCGGCGGCGCCCGATCCACGAATCGCGGGATGAACCCACATCGCCATCAAATGCACGACCGCAAGATCGATTTCATCGCGAACTGCGGCGACCATCCCCCGGGCCCCCGCAGATTCATAAAGAATGAAAGTCACGCCTGGCGACATCCAGCGTTGCCAGTCCGAAGGCGTTCGCGCCAACTCCCTTTCGTAAGTCGAGCCGAATGCTTCGGGAACCTCCGACAGCGCCTGCAGCCGAAGTTCGCGCAGGATCGGTTCGTCGCCTGGCACCGCACGCCGCAACGAGCGCGTGACGCTCATCAGATTTAGGTCAGAGCCGCTTTCCGATCCTTGATCGACGGCGGCGTCCATTGGTAGATCCAGGTTTCAGTCAGCGGTCTGCCGTCGATACGCAAGTACATGCGCAGATCGACAGCGTCGGCGACCTCGTCAGACGGCCTGACATCGAATAGCGCGCGATAGCCGTTGAACTCCGCGACATAGTGCGCGGTGACGTGCTCGGTGGTTGTGCCGTGCGAGGTGGTGATCACCACCTCGACGTTGGCATCCTTGGCCAGCGCTCCGAGTTCGCCGCCGGCGAAGTCGACTGCGAAATGCCAGGAATAATACTGGCGCTTCTGACCCACGGTGCCGCCGATGCCGGTGCGCGTGGCGATGGTTTGCGCGAGCGCCGAGCCGAACGGCATGTGTGTGCCCCAATACAGCCTATAGCTGTACAGCAGCTCCTGACCAGCCTTGGGCTTTTCGTCCGGATTCCAGAACGCGACGATGTTGTCGTTGGTTTCATCGGGTGTGGGAAGCTCCACCAGCTGTACGGCACCTTTGCCCCAGCCGCCGCCGATTCCCGGCTTGGGCTCGACCCAGAGGCTCGGCCGCCGGTCGTAATACACCCCGTCATCCTGATAATGATCGAAATTTCGATCCCGCTGTACTAAGCCAAAGCCGCGTGGATTGTCGTCGAAATAGGAATTCAAGTGCGTCTGCGCAGGATTGGTCAGCGGCCGCCAGATCCATTCGCCGGCGCCGGTCCACACCGCCAGGCCGTCGGAATCGTGAATCTCGGGCCGCCAATCGCTCACCGCGCGCCGATCGTTCTTGCCGTAATAGAACATGCTGGTGAGCGGCGCTATGCCCAGTCGCTCGATGGGCTTGCGTGGATACAGCGCGGAGTCTATGTCCATGACAAGTGTGCCGGCGGGTGATATCTGAAAGCGCAGAGCGCCGGCGATACTGGGCGAGTCCATCAAGGCGTACAGCGTCATGGTTCCCGAGCCCTTGGCCGGCCGCTCGAACCAAAAAGAGGTGAAGCGCGGGAATTCCTCGGGCCGCGGGAATGCGGTATCCACCGCCAATGCCCGCGCCGACAGGCCATACTGCCGCGTGTCGCCGCCCACCGCGCGAAAGTAGGCGGCGCCGAGAAATGCGGCCACGTCCGCTTTCCAATTCGTCACGAACTGCACGCGAAATCCTGCGAATCCCGCGTGCTCGCGCATCACGCCCGGATCGATGCCGCTCTTGTCGAACTCGAACATCTCGGGGTCATAGACGATTTCGCGCGACTGGCCGTCGATCACCTCGTACAGGTGGACCGGCTCGGCAAACCCCCGGCCGACGTGAAAGAATTGCAGACGAAACTCGAGTGCGGTGCCGCCCCAGAGCGAATGATCCGTGCGAAACCGCAACGATTGGTATTGATCGTAGCTGAGCTTCGCCATGAGCGGCGGCAACACGTCCTTGGAGGGTTGAAACGCGTTGCTGGCGAGAAAACGCGCCTGGCCCTTGAGCCACGCGTAGTCAAAAGCTTTCGCAGGTCCGGTACCCGTTGCGCCCGACGCCGCTGCGGCTGCTGCGGGGTAGGACAGTTGCCCGGCGGCCAACACCACCGCGGCCTTCAATATTTCGCGTCGACGCACCATAGGTTTGGATCCTAAATCGAGATTGTAGGCTGCGTGGCGTCCGGCAGCAGAGCCAGCTGATTGAGCAGTCTTGAGTCGCCGGCGACCTCAACGCGTTCGACCGGGGTCAGCCATTGCAACGCCTCGTCCAACGTTCTTGCATCAATCAATTTCTGCTCGGCGGTAAACAGATGCGGATCCGGGTGTCCGCGTGGATCCGCTGGGCGCACCAGGTTGCCATTGACATGCACGAGGCGCGCGTCGCGATGCCGCGCCAGGTAGCGCAATCCGTCGGCGGGCGAGCCGCCCAAATTGCGCGCCAATTCATCGCGGCGTGCGACCAGTGGCGGCGCCGACATCTCCGCCGGCGTGCGCAGTAGCCCCAGTCGGGAAAGGAAACTCCCCAATCCCTCGCTGCCGCTGACTCGCGACAAGGGCACCGAGAGAAACAGGCCGAGAAGCGCCGGAGATACCCAGGCGAGCAGCGACGGCGAGAGAAAATACACGATGACGGCGGTTACGCAACTCAACAGCATATGGCGCCGGTGGAAGCGCCAGGCCACTCCCCAACTGGTGGTGCCGGAGTCGCGGCGCTGCGGCTTCCAGCCGGAGTCGCGTCCCATGAATACCTCGAATACATGGCGGCACTGGATCACCATCAGAATCGGCGCATATAAAGCCGACAGAATTGCTTCGAGCAGAAAGCTCGCGATAACTCCGATGGCGCCGCCGGCGCCGCCGCGGATGCGGCTCGACAGCAATGCTCGCACCAGGCCGATCAGCTTCGGTATCAACAGCACCCCCATGCTGAACCAGAACAACGCCATCATCAGTTCCACGTCGAACCGCGGCCAGGTCGGAAACAATTGGAAATCGTGGCTGAAATACTCGGGCCGTATGAGACGCGATTGCACCGCGAGCGCAAAGCCAATGCCCAGCATCAGCAGCCATAGAGGCGATGACAAGTAGCTCATGATGCCCACGCCCAAATGCAGCCGGCTGATGAAGCGCAAGCCGGCGCTGCCGATGATCTTCATATGCTGCAAATTGCCCTGCGCCCAGCGGCGGTCGCGAATCGCGATGTCGATAAGCGAGGGTGGGGATTCTTCCCATGAGCCGCCAAAATCAGTGGCCATGCGCACTTTCCAGCCGCCGCGGCGCATGAGGGCGGCCTCCACGAAATCATGCGACAGCACGAAACCACCGAAGGGTTTGCGGCCCTCGAGTCTGGGGAGTCCGCAGTGCCGTGCGAACGCCGCGACGCGGATGATGGCGTTGTGTCCCCAATAGTTGCCGCTATCGCCTGACCAGGCTGCCAGCCCGCGGGTGATGACCGGACCGTAAACGCAGGCCGCGAATTGCTGCAGTCGGCCGAAGAGAGTCGTCGCGCCGATGAGTTGCGGCGCGGTCTGCAAAATACCCAGCTTGGAATCGGCCCGCATCGCCTGTACCAGTCCCTTCAGAGCCGGCGCCTCGATCAGGCTGTCGGCGTCGAGCACTATCATGTGATCGTAGCGGCCGCCCCAGCGCGTCACGAAGTCCTCGAGGTTGCCGGCCTTGCGGGCGGTGTTTTGCCAGCGGCGCCGATACCACACGGGCATGACGGCGCCAAGTGCGCCGCGCAATCGATCGACGCACAATGTTTCGCGAATCCATGCATCGGCGCTGGTTGAGTCGGAGAGAATCACGATCTCGAAGCCGCGATGCGCGTCAATCTCATGCAGAGCTTCGCCCATGGCCTGCAGCGCCGCGGCGGTGCGCGTCGGATCCTCGTTGTATATGGGCATTACGAGCGCGGTGAGCGACAGCGCGGATGTGTCCTGGTCCGAAGGATCAGGATCGCGGCGTTTCGAGGCGCCCGCGACGACCGAGCCGGCCGCAAACGCAATCCAGCCCAGGGAAACGGCGAAGAAGAAAATCATCGTACCCTGCAATAGGGTCATGCTGGCGAAGCGCACCACCTGCAGCATTTGATAGACGCCATAGGTCGTGACGCCGATGGTCACGGCAATCAGGATGAAGCGCGCATACAGCACGGCGCTTGAGATGCCGCTGCCCGGGAGCCGTCCAGGATTGTGGGAGAGATCCTGCGCCGGCATGCCCAACGGCGCCTCCGGCGGCATCGCCCCCGGCGCGTCGGCGCGTCCGAACTCTGCAGCGGAAGTTAGCTTGAGGTCCATCGATACAGCCATGTTTCGGACACCGCACGATCGCCGCGCATGATCCGCAGGCGCAGCTCAATCACATCGGCGTCGTTCGGGTCGATTTCGAAGCTGGCGCGCAGCCCGTGCAACTCGCCGTTCGCCATCAGAGTTGCATTTGAAATCTTGCCGGCGGATGCCGCAAGATCGAGGCGCAGTCCGTCCACTTTCTCGCCGGCGCCGACGATATCCAATACAAACACGCGCCGCTTGCGGTCGATGCTCGCGCCTGAACGCGTTGCGATAACCTTGCCGAGACCCTTGGGTAACGCGGGTTCGTCAGTCCACGAGATCCGATAGGAAAATTCCGCAGGATGACCGGGCAACAATGCTTGTGCGGTACGATAAAATGCCACGATATTATCGTTGCTTTCGCGCCCCGACGGAATCTCTACCAACTCGACCGCGCCGACGCCCCACTCGCCTTTGGGTTCAACCCAGGCGCTGGGCCGGCGCTCGTACCGGGCATCGAAATCCTGAAAATCGCTTTGGTCACGGGATCGCTGCACCAGCCCGTAGCCCTGCGGCGCGGTGGTGGTGAACGTGGATACCTGCAGCTTGAGAGGATTCGCGAGCTGGCGAAAAATTTGTTCGCCGCTCGCCATGGTGATCTGCAGCCCGTCCGAGTCGTGTACCTCCGGGCGATAATCATCCAGGCGCCCGCGGTTGGTTTCATCGAACAGAAACATCGAAGTCAGGGGCGCTATGCCGACGACGCGCATTTCGGCGCGCGGAAACAGCGTCAGGTCCACGTCCATGAAAGTCTCCACGCCGGGTTGCACGGTGAATTTGTACGCGCCGGTGGTCGATTCACTTTCCAGCAGGGCGTAAATGACAATCGCGGTGGCGCGCGCATCCGGCCGCTCTATCCAAAAATGGGTGAACGCCGGAAACTCCTCCCCGGACGGCTCGCCGGTGTTGATGGCAAGGCCTCGCGCCGACAGCCCGTACAGGAGATTTTTGGCCACCGCGCGAAAATAGCTTGCGCCCTGGAATACCAAAAACTCGTCCCAGATTTTATTCGAATTGATGCGGCTGCGAATCCTGAAACCCGACAGGGGCAGCGATACCTTGCCCAACTGCGCGGGCAGGGTGGGCGACATCTGGAACATGGCGGGCGTCGCGACGACATCGGTGGCCATGCCGTCCTCCACTGTGGATACCGTCACGGTAGTTTGAGGTTTGCTGCCGGCTCGGAGCAGTTCGACGCGAAACGGCAGTTTTTCGGCCCGCCAAATGCCGGCGTCCGGGTTGAAATGAATGCTGCGGTACTGTTCGGGGCTCAATTTATCGAGGGCGGCAGGCAGGCTGCTGCGCTGCGGGGCGTAGGCGGCCGATGCACGCCGTTTGGCGTCTTCCAGCAGGGTGTCAAAGGTGAAGGGATAGCTACCGGGGGGCTTGGCGGGCGGCGGGGCTTTGGCGCCATGCGCGGCAACCGCCGTCATGATGACGGCAAGCGCTCCGATTGACTTGGCAATTGAAACCGGCAAGGCGATTTTCCCGTACTACCTTAGGTGACGCACTGATTGGCCGGACAGGCCTTAGCACCTTAAATTATCTCACTAAGTCCCGCCCATACCTTGTAGGCGGATGTTCCTACTTAGTTCGACCGTGTCCGCGGCTAACCTTGATGAAACTGGCGTACGCTGTCAACGGTCATCGCCCCCCTTGGTCCTCAGGTCCGCTCAAGCCCCTGATATGCTTGAACCATGCCGGCAGCCGACAGTAAAGACCCAGAACCGCAGAACGCTGCACGGGTGCTCATGGTGCGGCCGGCGAGTTTTGGATGGAATCCGCAAACCGCTGCCAGCAACGCCTTTCAAAGCGCCTCGGGCGAATCCGCTCGCACCCTGCAGCAATCCGCTGTTTTGAGCGAATTCGATGCGTTGGCGGACGCCCTGCAACGCGCCGGCGTGGAAGTGCTGATTGCGGCCGACTCGCCGCAACCCCCTAAACCGGACGCCATCTTCCCCAACAATTGGGTGAGCTTTCATCATGACGGTACCGTCGCGATGTATCCCTTGCTCGCGCCCAACCGGCGTTGCGAGCGGCGCGAGGAGATCATCGAACAGGTTGTGCGCGAGGGCTCATTTCGTGTGTCGCGCTTGGTCGATCTTTCCCATCGGGAAGCCGAGGAAAAGTATCTCGAGGGCACCGGCAGCCTGGTGCTCGATCGGCCGCATCGAGTGGCTTATGCCTGCCCTTCGCCACGCACGGATCTTGACGTGCTCGGCGAGTTCGCTCAGCAACTTGACTATGAGCTGATGACCTTCGAGGCGCTGGACGGTGCGGAACGCGCCGTTTATCACACCAACGTGGTGATGGCGATCGGCGCCGGCTTCGCGGTGGTGTGCGGCGACTCCATCGTGAATGCGCAGCACCGCGCGGCGGTTTTCGCCAAGCTGCGCGCCACCGGTCACGACATCGTCGATATATCACTGCGCCAAATGGGAGATTTCGCGGGCAATGTCTTGGAATTGGCGCCCGAGAAAGGAAATCTCATTGCCCTGTCGACGACCGCCTTGCAGAGCTTTACGCCTACGCAACGGCGCCTGTTGGAGTCGCACGCTGATCTCACACCGGTTTCAATTCCAAATATCGAACACTTCGGGGGCGGCGGCGTGCGCTGTATGTTGGCGGAAATTCATTTGCCGAAGCGAGCGCGAGTACTGGGATCAAACGCTGCGCTAGGGGACCTTAAGTCTCTGGTGTCATAATTCGACCATGCTGGAACTCGGTGTCAAACTCGTGATGGCTTACCTGCTCGGCACCGCGCTGGGCAGTTTGATTTTGGGGATGTTTCGCGGCGTGGACATTCGCAGCATGGGCAGCGGCAATGCGGGTGCCACCAACGCGCTACGCACGCAAGGCAAGCTGTTCGGGTTAGTGGTGCTGCTCATCGATATTGTCAAGGGAGTGCTGGCGGTGTGGTGGCTGCCGGCGGCGGTGCTGCCGGGTATCGGCACAGACCCCGACCTGTCGCGCGCATGGCTCACGATGGCCTGCGGTTTCGCCGTGATCGTGGGACACGTCTATCCGGTATGGTTTGATTTTCGCGGCGGCAAGGGGGCGGCTACGGTGGTGGGTGTGGTAGCGGGGTTGGAGCTGCGCTTGATGGTGCCGTTGCTGCTGAGTTGGTGCGTCGTTTTGTTGCTCTCGGGCTTTGTAGGACTCGCCACCATGCTGTCGACTGTCGCCCTGCTGGTCGCCGTGT
>Ga0209447_10000156_pt1 | contig 17521 bp, 24 predicted proteins | sample BogFormECP04_OM3_FD_188243 | JGI IMG/M metagenome (GOLD analysis project Ga0209447, IMG submission 188243) | Bog forest soil microbial communities from Calvert Island, British Columbia, Canada - ECP04_OM3 (SPAdes) (version 2) | ecosystem: Environmental > Aquatic > Freshwater > Wetlands > Bog ... | reverse complement strand
GCCGAAGGGGGAGTTCAGCAAGAACGTCGCACCGGGCTCGGCCGCAGTGAGCACATCCATACGTTCCAAGAACTGGAATTGGTGACAGGCCACGAAAGTGGCACGGCTGATCAGGTACGACGACCGGATGGGATGCGGCCCAAAGCGAAGGTGCGAAACAGTGACCGAGCCGGCTTTCTTCGAGTCATATACAAAGTAACCTTGTGCGTAGTTGTCGGTGTTGTTCCCAATGATCTTGATCGAGTTCTTGTTGGCTCCCACGGTGCCGTCCGAGCCGAGTCCGTAAAACAGCGCCCGGACAGTTTGCGGATCCTCGGTGGAAAACTCGGGATCGTATTCCAGGCTGGTGTGCGTCACGTCGTCACGAATTCCGACCGTAAAATGGTTCTTGGGAACGGCTCTCTTCAGTTCGTCGAGCACAGCTTTCGCCATCGCTGGCGTGAACTCTTTGGACGAAAGGCCATAACGACCGCCGATCACGCGCGGGCTGCGCTGTCCATTCGTGGATCTCGATTCGTGCAGAGCCGTCAAAACGTCGAGATAGAGAGGCTCCCCCAGACTGCCAGGTTCTTTCGTGCGGTCGAGGACTGCGATCGTCGCCGTTGTTTTCGGCAGGGCGGCGACAAAGGCTCCCGCGTGGAACGGCCGGAAGAGCCGGACCTTGAGCAAACCAACCTTCTCCCTTTTCTGGAGCAGGTGCTCAACTGTTTCTTCTACAGCGCCGACGCCGGAGCCCATTATGACGATGACGCGTTCGGCGTCGGGTGCCCCCACGTAGTCGAACAGTTGATAGCTTCTTCCCGTTCTCGCGGCGAAGCGGCTCATCACATCCTGCACGATTGTGGGGCAGGCGCGGTAGAAAGGATTAATTGCCTCTCGGGCCTGAAAAAAGACGTCAGGGTTTTGCGCGGTTCCGCGAAGAACGGGGTGATCGGGCGACAAAGCGCGTTCGCGATGTTCCAGAACGTATTTCTCGTCGATCATCGTTCGCAGGTCCTCGTCGCCAAGTGGCGTGATCTTGTTCACTTCGTGCGACGTGCGGAATCCGTCGAAGAAGTGTAGAAACGGAATTCGTGACTCCAGCGTAGCGGCCTGCGCGATGAGCGCAAAATCAGAGGCTTCCTGAACGGAATTCGAAGCGAGCATCGCGAAGCCAGTGGCGCGCGTCGCCATCACGTCGCTGTGATCGCCAAATATTGAGAGCGCGTGCGTGGCTACCGTGCGGGCCGCGATGTGAATCACAGCTGCCGTGAGTTCTCCCGCGATTTTGTACATATTGGGAATCATCAGGAGAAGGCCTTGCGATGCGGTAAATGTCGTTCCCAGAGCCCCTGCTTGAAGCGCTCCGTGCAGGACGCCAGCGGCTCCACCTTCACTCTGCATCTCAATAACGGTGGGGACTGCTCCCCAGATGTTCTTGCGGCGCTCTTGCTGCCATTGGTCGGCCCACTCGCCCATGGCCGAGGAAGGCGTAATCGGATAAATCGCGATTACTTCACTCAGGCGGTAAGCAACGGATGCAGCCGCCTCATTGCCGTCCAGGATAGCCGTCCCTGTTGTCATCTCCGCGCTCCCGAGGACCCGCTAAAAATAGTTGGGCGCCTGCTCGAATCGCATGTGCCCAGAACGCCGCATCATTGCAGTGCGAAATGAACTTGTACGTGCATCTCGACTGAAACCGGTTCACCGTTCAAGCGAGTCGGTTCGTATCTCCACTGCTGAACAGACTGCAGTGCCGCTCCAATCAGCAAACCGGGGCCGCTCACCACGCGGGCTTGCACAACGTTTCCCTGTTCGTCGATGATGGCGTCAATCACGACGATGCCCTCCACCTTCGCCGCCCTGGCAATGGCCGGATATTTCAACTCCGGCGCATATGTTTGCTTCGGAGGATCAACCTTGCCGCCCACGCGAATAACTCGCTTCACCGGGGGAGGAGGAGGAGCAACAGCAGCCACTGGGCTCGCGCTCCCTCCGAGGATGCCTCCGAGAACTCCGCCAAGTGTGCCGCCGGGGACTCCGCCCGGTACGCCACCCACGACTCCGCCTTCCGTCTCGGGCGGAAGGGGCGCTTCCTTTATGATCGAGATGGTCTTCGGAATCACGCTTGGCGCCATCATTTTTCCTCCCTGAACCAGGCGGGTCACGGACTTCATCGCCCGTTGTACTTGGGGAGCAGCCGCAGGTGGAGGAGGCGGGCCCGGAGGCGCCGGTTCGGCTAGCCATGTATTCTGAAATGCCCTCAAGTCGATTGCGTCGGTGAAATACAACGGCGCAATAATCAGAGCTGCAATCACAACGGCATGAAACAGTGCAGCACAAACCCATTCGAGAGGATTCCGGTGCTTGTATTCCGAAGGGAGCTCGAGCATAGCCTCCATGAACGTATCCACAGCCTGCGGCCTAGACGACAGTTCGAAGCGCGCAGGCCTGCAATCGTCTTTCGGGTATGCGATGGGGATTGGTAGTGAGTGAGTAACCATGGCGCATGCCTCCTTCTGCCTTCATTGCCCACCAAAGTGTGGCCAGTAGACCTCCATTTCTGCGGATCAAAGAGGCCCTTCTCATATTGGGTCCCTCCATCCCTTTGTAACTCGAGAACCGCCTGCAATGCTGCGACACGCGTCACGACAAGATGTGACCGGTGTCACACATCAATGAGGAAGGGCGAATTGCTCACAACAGAAAGCAACCACAGCTGTGCAGACGATAGTTGCCATTTCTTCGATGTAGGTGTTCAGCAGGTTGTAATATGGAACATGTTCGTATTCCGAAGCGCACAGAGACAGGTGTTACGTTCGAGCTCGTCCACTTGGCAGCGATAAGGTCCGACACGTAAAGGAGGATGCCAGACATGTTGATGAGTGAAATGACCAGAGACGAGTGCCGCGACCTGGTGACGCGACTGGGTTTCGGCAGGCTCGCGTGTGCTCACCAAGACCAGCCGTATATCGTCCCGATTTACTTCGCCTATGAGCCCGACCACCTCTACGGTTTCGCAACCTCGGGACGGAAGGTGGAGTGGATGCGTTCGAATCCCCTGGTTTGTGTGGAGGCTGACGAAGTCCTCAGCCATTTCCGCTGGTCTAGCGTCGTTGTGCTTGGACGCTATGAGGAACTTCCGGACACGCCCGAATACGCCGGCGTGCGACTCCAAGCCCAGGTCCGGCTTGAAAGAAGGGCCTTATGGTGGCAAACAGCGTATGGGGCAAGTCAAGTCCGCGGAGAACCCGGCTCGGCCAAGGCAGTCTTCTATTGCATACACGTCGAGGAGATGACCGGACGCAGGGCCACCTCAGATCCCGTGGAATCGGCAATCGGACTTTCGGGCGCGGCACGACCGTCGCGCGAGGAATAATCAAGCCGGGTACGAGGAACACAACCGTATTGCCGAGCTCAGCTTCGGCGACCGCGCACGAGCGCGGAGTAACACAAAATCATGCTGAGAACATAAAATCCAATTCCTGCGATCAAGCCGACTGGAACATTAACCGCATGGCCTATCCAGACCGCGGCAACGGCGCCGGCCAGGACCGATATCAACACGGACAAATTGATCGCGAGGTAATCGATGATATCGTTGGCTTCGTGCTTCATTCCGAAGAAAGCAAATTTGAAGGCCGTCTCAGAGAGTTTCATCGCCGTCCTCCCGTGTGCTGAGAACAACGCCGTTGGAGAGGGCATGAAGTACGTCCCTCTCCAAGAGACGTTGTCGTCAGTTAATGCGCCCATGCCGTGGCGAACTTCTGGAATGCTGGGAGTGTTGCGTACTTCACTTCATAGGTCTTCACTACAGGTGAACCCTCGACGTACTTGTTCAGGATCCTGACGACTTCGGGATAGAACTCGCGGTTGTAAATCTCAGCGAATTCCTTGTTCTCCCACAGGCTGATCGCGACGATTTCCGCCTTTTCGGGTGTGACGAACAGCAGCTCATCGAGGAAACCCTTCTGTCTGCGGAGCAGCGGAAGAACTTCCTTTTCGAACACTTGCGGAATCTCCGACATGTAGGTTTTCTTGATCTGCACTGTAATGTGCCGGCTAAACATAAAGCCTCCTTGCTGAGCGTATCCAGATTCCTTGTGATTCCTCATGGTTTCTTGGAATCCACTTTTGCGCTCTACGGGAATCATTTGAATCTATTCCCGTATGAGTTTGCAGTGACCATTGTCACGGTTCAGGGTGACCACGGATACGGGATGCGGGCCCGCATGTCGCAAGACACGCGGCGGATGGCTACGCTTCCTATTCGCAGTCCAGCCTGCTGAAGAAAAATCAAATCACGAAGTCACGCGGCTGCCCGCCGATAACTCGCGTGACCGAAAATTTCGGGTTTGTCCGTCGGCCGCCCCGTCGCACCATGAGGCCCGCAGCAGGCCGATTTGTTCCTACGTCACATTGAACCGTGATCTCCATCACAGCCATTTACGCCGAGTGGCGATATTTTTTCAGCCGAACGGGTTCAACCAAGACGAAGGGGGGCGCTAGTCCGATGTATACAGCGTTTAAGCAGCTTGAGAACGGCGAGTTCATACAGGTAGCGTCCCGCGACCAGCTTGAAGAGGCGGTGCAGCTCGTGGATTCACTCAACGCCGCTTGGCCCGGAGAATATGAGGTTCGGGAATCGGATACAAAGGCGGTCAGATATTCTTTAAGTTGTCGGTCGGGCGGAAAGTCCAACTGGAACTTGTGGTTTGAGTCCATTTCTGCCTGGCCCGAGCGCAATGAGCCGCAAAGGAACTGAAGGAGGCCCGGCACATGTTAGTGCAGGGAAGCAAACGAGCCAGCCTTTTGCGGCGATTGCGGCGATGGGTCACATATCAGGTGATCCAAGAGATTCCTGGCGACATCGCGCTCTGCGAATTTGACTGCCGCAAAAAAGCAGTGCGCAGTTAAGGAATGGGCAACGTGCGACCGGCGCGTCTCAGGCGCGTCGGGAGAGGGGACGCAGTGGGTCCCCTCTTCAACAGCGTTGTTTCTTAAGAAGCAGAAGCACACGGGAGGGCAACCATGAAACTCTCGGAGGCGGCCTTCAAATTCGCCTTCTTTGGAATGAAGCGCGAAGCCAAGGATATTAACGCGACTAACAAGCAGTTAGTCTGACGGATGCAGGGCTTTGTGAGACTATTCGACCAAGACAGCGAGAGGTGCAACAAGAAATACCGAATTGCAATGTGGGCGGCGGCGGGCTTTCTCGTTGCGAGTAGGTGGGCAGTTTATTTCTTCGTGGCCCGCAAGGACCGTCTGATAGAACCGATTGTGTCCACTCTTGCCCGGTTAACCTGCCCCGTTGTGAACCTCGGCTCGCATTTCCCCGTTGGCCTCTATTTGGCTCTTGTTGCAAATGTCGCCACATATGCACTCGTCGGTCTGGTGGTGGAGACCCTGCGGCGCCAATTCAAACACTCAAACTAATTGAGGACAGGTTGCCACGCAAGTCCTGATAAAGGCTGCCAGCTCAACCGGTCGATGCAACACCATCCAGTGCATTGATTCGGCAATGCTTCTGCACGAGAACCATCTGTTTGGCTGCACTCGGCCGAAACTCAGCCAGGGCAGCGTTCCTGTTGGTCGAACCCCAGCTAGCGATTTTGGCTTTTGTTTTCAATGCAAGGTGGGTTCAAGCTTAGTGTTGCGTCGACCCATTGAGATCACCCGACTTATCGAGCATTACCCGCTGAGTTGGCAAAGACTGAACGCCTTGGCTAGCACTCTGGTGTGAGCTGCGGCACAAGCCCGTGTAATGAACGTCACATACGGATCTACACCGCGACGGTATCCTGCGAGTGTGATTGCGGTAGGTAGCGGGTGCCAGATCCCACGGAGGCTGTATGGCGTATATCATTGACCAGGAAAAATGCGATAAAGACGATCACTGCCTTGAGGCATGCCCAGTTGAGGCTATCGAAAAGAAGGACAATGGCTCTCTCGTCGTCAGAGCCGACGACTGCACCGATTGCGGAGCATGCGAGACGGTGTGCGATGTCGCAGCTATTCATTCCGCGAAATAATCTGCAGAAGAAGCAACCGGCAAGAAACCGCATGCCTTGTTAACGCGGCTATCCGGACGCTCAAGACATTCGGGTGCCAGTCATTTGCCGCGCAGCAAAAGAATTACGTCGAGGAGCACGAGCACCGCCACAACTACCTCCAGAGCGAACATGCGGCGCTCATTGAATTGAGCGACCATGAATTCGTAAAGCTCCCCGGCCGTCTTTAATTTTTCATTCACGAGAGTCTTGTAATCGGTAACGCCGATTTTTACTGAACTGATGCCGTAAACCCGAGCGTAATAAGTGTCGCTGATGAATTTCACCGCGTATTCGGTTCTCTCCGCCAAATCCATGATATCGAGGCGAATTCGATTTAAACGCCCGGCGCGCCGGCCTAATCGCCAATGGGACAGAAAGCTTTCGTGCCCCTCGAGCGAGCTGTATACGTTTGAAAGCAAGTTGGTAAGCAGCTCGTCGTAGTAGCGAAACTCCAGCAATTGGGTGTTCGCGTATTCTAGGAGATCGATCGCGGCGGGCGTGGCTTCGGGATTGTCATACACAAGCGCCGCCGCCCAGCCGACCACCACTAAATCGTTGGGGTAGTAAGACAGTGCGGACCGCACGACTTCATCACGCTCGGCCGCCGAGAGCGCCGTCACTTCACCACGCACGAGTTGCGTGATCTGATCGGCATACGATTGCAGCATTTCGACGGCGGTCGCGGGCCGCCCGTCACGGTGATGCGCTGACTCGATGTCGATGACCAGATAATCTTCATCGAGCCATTTCGGAGATGGCTTGATCAGAGCAGGTCGAATATGCTCCAAGCGGCGCCGCAACACCGCCTCTGCGGCCTCCTCGACCTCTGGCGCGTTCATCCAGCGATAGGATTGGGTACTCAGAGAATCGAGGTCGCACTCGAATCCAGTCGTAAGCTCAACGCCTACCACGCCGAACCAGTAGTACTTAATTCGAGCGTTCAGTTCCTCGCCAGTCGAAAGTGCAATAGGGCCCATCGATTCAACAATCGGCGCATGCTGCGCCTGAGGATATTCAGGAGTGCGGTGACTGAAGGCCGGCGGGCACGGTGCCGCTTCCGGGCCGAGAATGCCGCGCAAGCTCTCCATTTCAATCGCCTCGGCAATGTCAAAGAAGCTAAGGATCCTAAAGTAGCCTTGTACGATCATCGGCGGGAAGCGAGGCCTTCTCAAAAATCCGCTGCGAAATGCCAGCGTCGATCCTACACCACATCACGCTGGCACACGAACCTCGGCTTGCCCGCGACGGGTGCATAGTGCGCAGACAGGTGATGCGATCCGTCGACCGTTGGCCCAGCGCCCCTGAAGTCGGCATCGGTTTTGCCGGTCTGGCTGACCCGGTCTGGCCACGAATGATTTCCGCTCGCTAACAAGATTTAGGGCGGGCTGACCCCGCGGAGTCGGGGTAATCGGCATCCCTGCGCGTAGACCGCTGAATTCGGGACGCGGCTCTTACTTGAGATTTTCGAGTGTCGTTTGCGAACTTGTGCGACGAACCGATTCCCTCCTTTGCGAACCTTAGCAGCGCACGCCACTCCGCTGTTAACAAGCTCCCGTGGCGGCCTTCTTTTGCGGGACTTCTGGGAGCTCGGCGCGATAAATCCTTCTGAGGGCGTCTACCACGTCTTCGTTCGAGAGTTCCGCTGTCTTTCCTGGGGTCCTCGCATCGGAGTGAGCGACGACGTCATCCATCGAGAGGATTCCTTCCAGCTTGTGTTTGGCGTTAATCACGGGCAAGCGCCGGACCTTGGCGATTCCCATTGTTACTAGAGCCGAACGAATGTCGTCGTCCGGCTGGCAGGCAAAAACCTTACCCGAGGCAACGTCGCTAACTGGGATTTCGCCTGCGGGCCGGTTCCGAGTGCCCAGAGCGATGCAGATATCGCGGTCCGTCACTACACCGATTACCTCCTGCTGGGCATTCACGATCGGAAGGATCCCGCAGTTCCGGTTCCATAGGATTTCGACTGCGGCGGCCAGGTTAGTCTCCGAGGTGCAGCTAGCCGGCGTCCCCATCATCACGTCTCTCACTTTCATCGTCATTCTCCTTATCTCGCACTCAGGACGAAAATTTCGTTATTCTTCCGATCGCGGCCCGTTGCTGCCATCGTTGAATCTGTTATTCGCCGAACGCGATGAATTCGGGTTCGAGGACCACTCGGATGACATCTCTCCGGGCAATGATGCCCACTAGTTTGTTCTGACTGGTAACAGGTACGCGAACAATGCGGTGTTCCTCGAGGCGCTTCATCACGTCTGCCAGATTCGTTTCGGCATCGACAGTTATGGGCGGGCCTGTCATCACCGAACTTGCGGTCAAATTCTCCAACCGCTTTCCTTCGTTCAAGGCTCGAATAATGTCCGCTTCCGTGATCACGCCTACGACGCGTCCATCCACGTCGGCGACCGGCATGCCACTAATTTCGTTGACGATGAGTTGCGTGGCTACATCCCTCAGCGAAGCGCGAGGTGTGGCCGCGATGACGGGTTGTTGCATTACTTCTTCAGCTTTCAAGGTTGTCGATCCAGTGGCACGTTGTGTTGCAGCAGATTTCTCAGTCATAGTCTTGCTCCTTTTGCGCAGGTTTCCAAACCGCTCGATCTGCGCCTTTCCGGATTCCCAAGCCTGGCCTCATTAATATTTGTAGATCCTGTTGCGCAAACCGCAAACGCCAACACGTAATGCTTACAGCGTCGAAGGATACGTTTCCTGGACCTCGCCGTGCACCCATGTGGACGCGCGCTCCAGTGGTTCGACGGCACGAGTTTCGTCGTAATGCAAAATGGCGTCGAACTGATCTGGAAGCTGGGCGTGAAAGTAATGGCTCACCCTCTCAGAGCGCGGCAAATAAATCACACCAATGGCGCGCTCCAGACGTGGCGGCCGCAGCAACGACGTCGCTTTCTGTTCGTCACCGAGCAACAGTAGAAAATTGGGAATCCCGACTCTATGAAAGAGCGACTCGTAACTCTCGAGCAGCGCGGGTCGGACATATTTACGTTCGGCAGGGCCATCCCATTCGGACGCCGCAGTCACCGTTCCGGTGTAAGTGGTGAATCCGACGAGTAAGGCTTCTTTGCCGTAGCGTTGACGGACGAGCTGCCCTAAATTTAATTCACCTTGCGGACCCAGTTCCGTGGCGCGGGCATCTCCCAGATGCGAGTTGTGGGCCCAGACGACAATCTTTGCGTTTTCGGCGCCGAGGTGTTGCACAAGCGCATCGAGCGTTTCGGCCATGTGAGTGTCCCGCAGATTCCACGAGGAGATTCGGTCGCGAAACATCGAACGGTAATACTCCTCAGCATTCTTCACCAAGCGGGCATTCTGTTCCGCAAAGAAGAATTCGTCTGGAAAAACGCGGCCATCGCGACGCGAAAGATCGGCAACACGCCGGCGCATTTCCATCCACTGGTTGACAGCCTCATTTTCGCAGCTCTTTCCCAAACCAAAGCTGGCCGCGTATCCGTAGGCCTGCGTGTCCTCGCCGAAATGTTCGAAGCAGCCATAACGATAACGAGCGCGGCGTGCCGCTTCGGAGTCAACCTTATCCAAGAAGTCCAAAACGGCGCGGATGGAAGCATGCAAGCTGTAGAGGTCCAACCCATAAAAGCCCGCGCGCGTCAGCTTGTGATGGTCATTGTAATTGCGCAGCCAACCGATGAAATCGAGGACGTCCGCGTTGCGCCACATCCATGCTGGGAATCGTTCGAAACCCGCAAGCGCGTCCACTGTGTCCTGATCCTTGCTTTCTGCGCGAACGAATTGGTTCACTCGATATGCATCCGGCCAGTCTGCTTCGACGGCCACTGCATTGAATCCTTTTTCTGCGATCAAGCGCTTGGTAATCTGCGCTCGCAAACGGTAAAACTCGTGGGTGCCGTGCGAGGCTTCTCCGATCAAAACGAAGCGAGCTTCGCCGACCCTCTTGAGCAAGGGATCCAAATCCCGGGGTCCACCTGTGAGTCTATGAGCCGATTGGCGGATTGCTTCTAGAGCTTCGTGGTCGTTCTGAATTGGCATCGTCGCACCCTCCTTGTGAAGAGGATTCATCCCTGATGTGAGGCAGAAACCCGGTCCCGTCTAGCTGTCGTAAGGTGTTGGGTAAACCAGCCCGCCGCGATGCGGGCAACTTCGTCCAAGGTGCCAGGCTCCTCGAAAAGGTGCGTCGCGCCTGGAATAATGACCAGCATCTTTTCTCGGCATTTCAGCTTGGCAAGCGCCGTATTGTTCATAGCGATCACCGGCTCGTCATTTCCGCCGACGATCAGCAACGTTGGAGCGACGACGGAGCGGAGAGCATCTCCCGCAAGGTCGGGCCGGCCGCCGCGAGAAACCACTGCACCCACGTCGGTAGGGAGTTTCGCAGCCGCCACGAGTGCTGCACCTGCTCCGGTGCTCGCGCCGAAATAGCCGATCGCGAGGTTCTGTAAATCCGGCCGACGCATCACCCAATGGGTAGCACCGATTAGCCGCTCTGCCAGAAACGGAATGTCGAATCGCAGTTCCGCCGTAAACTGGTCCACCGATTCTTCGGCCCACGTTAATAGGTCGAAAAGGAGAGTGGCGATTCCCTGGGCCTGCAAGACTTGCGCAACGCTGCGGTTTCGCGGACTCCGGCGGCCGCTACCACTTCCGTGAGCAAAAAGAACAATGCCCGTGCAGTGTTCTGGAATGACCAGGGTTCCATGCAGGACTATCTCGCCGCATTCAATGGTAACTTCGCTCTCGATGCCATTCTGATTGGATAATCGGCCGCGAATCATGAGCATGCTCCTTTCGAGGCCGGGATCACGTCCTGCTGCGCCGGAGCGCCCGATCGGCGAGCAGCGCGATCCAACAGTTCTTTGACATCCTCGTCGGAGACTTGCGAGAAGTCTTCGTAAAATTGGCCGACTCCGTAAAAGTATTCCGGCGTTTCCGCGCAGACCAATTCATCAACCTCAGATCTCAAACGATTACAGGTCGAAGCAGGAGCCACAGGAGTCGCGATCACAATGCGCGCAGGATTCATTTGGCGTATAGCGCGAATCGCAGCGCGGATGCTGGAGCCTGTAGCGATGCCATCGTCAACCAGAATGACAACGAATCCCTGGACATCTAGCGCGGGCCTCCCGCCGCGATAGGTGAGTTCGCGACGCTGCAGTTCCTGTTTTTCTTCGGCGGTAACGAGCTCGATGTCCAGTTGGGATAGGCCCAAACCGTTGATGACATCCGAGTCGAGAATGCGGATGCCCCTGCTGGCAATTGCTCCAAACGCGAGCTCTTCGTGTCCGGGGACGCCAAGCTTGCGCAGCACAAAAATATCCAGCGGCGCTCTTAGAGCAGCCGCAACTTCAAACGCCACAGGCACTCCCCCGCGCGGAACTCCCAGAACAATGACATCGGGACGACTTGCATATCTGGTTAAGAGCCGGGCCAGCTCTATGCCGGCTTCTTTTCGATTCGTGAAAATCATGTTCGCACCTCCTGCCTGCGCAGTTTGCGGCGCCGGTTCAACAATAGGATTTCGTCCATCTCATGCGGCTGCCCACAATAAAAATCACCTTCCTCGATATGTGGTGGTTGGGGCGCGGCCTTCGAGGGTTTGGAAATTTCAGCAATGGTCTGCGCAACTTCCAGCGCAGGGGCATGGAGCGCAACGTCGCCTTGCGCCACGATGCCGACGCAACGACCGCGCTCGTCCACGACGGGGATTCTGCGAACCTGATTTTCTCGCATTAGTTCTTCGCAGAACGCGACGGTGTCGTCCGGATGGCAGGTTACCGGGACGCGATTCATCAGATCTGCGAGGCTTACAGTGTGGGCAACCTTCGAGGTCGCGACCACGCCGGAGCACAAGTCGCGGTCGGTGACGATTCCTTCGAGCAATGGGTCCCGCTTGTCTGAAACGATGGGGATCGCTCCGATCTGGTGGGCCTTCATCAGATTAGCCGCGAACTCCGCCGTTTCCCATGGGGTGCAGCTAATAACCTGTCCGGACATCACTTGATTCACGAGCATTGCGCTGCTCCTTTCTCGCTACTTTAGCCTGCGCTACTTTCCCAAGAGCCGCAGTGAGAGCCGTCACACAAAACAGTGATTTCGGGCACAACAATGTGCCGATTCACGTCAGCCTCACCCGACACTTCCATGAAATTTCCCAGCAGACATGCCCTCGGTCACAGCAAATTGTGACTTGAGTCACAGCTACGCCAGTGGGAGCGCGCGAAGATGCAAGAGGAGATCGAAGCAGATGCCTCGAGGTATTCCAGGCACGAACTATGTTCGAGCGGGCGGAATGTTTTTGGGCATGGTTTGGTTTCTTTTGGTCTGCAGCCCCGTTTCCCCGCAGACGGCACAGGAAAACGCCTGGAACACACTGCAGCAGGGGCTTCGTGATCAGAACACAAACAGGCGCGCGCCCGCGGTCACGGCACTCGGGCTCATCGAAGATAACTCCAAGGCGATCGAATCAGCAGAAGGAGCCCTGAGCGATAAAAAACCCGTCGTTCGGGCTGCGGCGGCGACTGCGCTGGGCCAGATGAACGCCCGCTCTTCGATTCCCTTGCTGAAAACTGCGTTGGGGGACAGAGACAATCGAGGGTTCTTTGCCGCTGCCGATTCGTTGCTCTACTTGGGAGATCCTGCCGGCTACGATGTCTACCACGAGATATTGACAGGTGAACGCAAGAGCGGTCAAAACTGGATCAGCGAGAAAAAAAGACTGGTCACGGACGAGCGAGCAATGGTGCTCCTCGCACTCGGAGTTGGAATAGGATTCGCGCCGTACGCCTGATACGGATGGATGGTGTGGGAAGAGCTGGCGAAAGACTACGGGACTCCCGTGCGCATCAATGCACTGAAGAAGCTTGGGAATGATCCGGATCCGCGGATCGGTGAAGCATTGATCAAGGCGGCCTTTGATAAGCACTGGACTGTGAGAGTGGCCGTCCTATCTGCAATCGCGCGTCATGGCGATCCGAGCGTTCTTGGGCGAATCGTCCCGCTAATGAAGGACAAAAAAGTGCCCGTGAGGTGCACGGCAGCGGCAACCGTTCTCAGGCTGTCGGCGTTGGTAACAACGGAGCACGCAACTCAGACGGCAACGTGGCGATAAAAGCACTCGCGCAACCGGCGTGAAATATTTTCTTCCGTCCTCGGAGATCGGCACCGTTATCACAACGACGCAGCGCGCCACGCTCGTGAGCGCTTGATACTCGAACATTTTGTTGCAGCCGCGACTGCTCCTTGCCGAGTTGATCTGATTTGCCGTGCGTGACACGCGCGCACATCCTCCTGATCTCAGTGGACAGCAGGTTCTGCGGCGTAACGGTGATCATGCGAGCGGTGAGGGAGAGTTAGTCAAGGCGACTGGCCGCAGTGCGCCCTCGCCTGCGCGTTGTAATGTTCCGTGTGAGACTCTGACGGAGTCTCGTCAATCACCGCCCGCTGTGTGCCTTGCCCTCTGGCTCATCGAGGCACTCGCCGATTGGATTGTAGTTGCCCGGCGGTCGTCCGCCTTTGGCAACACAATAATCTAAGCCGGCTACCGTCACTTCGCAGATTTCTTTTTTGCTAAGGCCGGTTGCTTCTGCCGCAAGAACGGCTGCACGCACAGCTGCTAGGACCTGCACTTGTTCGTTGGTCATGGCGACCCCCTGCAGGCAGTCTGGCACTTTCGTTTCGCGGACGCAATCCGGCGAACTGTCGTTGCTTGCCCGTCTCTTACTGCGTTGCCGTCTGCACCGCTCGAAATCGGAATTCCACACTATTGGCGACGTAACTCCTGGCGAACCTCCTTACGGGGCATATGGAGTTCCAGACCGAATATGTATGGTTTCGTGACTTATCGGGTGTTAACGCGCGACGACCGTTCCGAACAGCAACCCGACGCCCGAGGTAATTCCCATCGCTAACGCACCCCAGAACGTGACGCGAATTGCGCCCGCAGCTATACCTGCGCCACCGGCGTACGCGGCCACTCCCCCTAGAATCGCGAGGAAAACCAGTGAAGTTCCGGCAACAAGAGGAATCAAAGCCGCCGCCGGGACGATGGCGGTAACCACAAGAGGCATCCCGGCTCCAACAGCGAAGCTGCCGGCCGATGCGAATGCAGCCTGAATTGGACGCGCACGGAGAGTGTCGGAGATCCCGAGTTCGTCGCGAGCATGCGCGCCGAGTGCGTCATGTGCCATTAGCTGGTCGGCTACTCGCTTGGCGAGCGGCGGATCGACTCCACGGGCGACATAGATCGCCGCCAATTCCTTGTGCTCGCCTTTGTCGTCTGCTTTGAGTTCCGCACGCTCCGCTTCGAGTTCAGCCGCTTCGGTGTCTGCCTGCGAGTGGACAGACACGTACTCACCGGCCGCCATCGACATGGCCCCCGCCACTAGCCCGGCAATCCCTGCAACTACGACACTTCTGTGAGTGGCACGCGAGGCCGCCACACCGAGGACCAGACTTGATGTGGAAAGAATGCCGTCATTCGCGCCGAGAACTGCCGCTCGCAGCCAGCCGATTCGTTCGGTGCGGTGTCGCTCGTTCTTGCCAATGGGCACTCTGGGAACCTCTTCGCTCGAGAACTCTGGAGAGCATGATAAGCAAAAATGCGAGGAGAATCATTGTCGAATAAGATCGAGCAGATCAATTTAATAACTCCGCCGCCGGGCATTCAGACGATTAACGCATTTACTGGGGAAGCGGGACATCCTGCGGGACTTACCCCGTAACGCGACTAGTGGGGAGTCGACCGCGTGCCCCGTGCAGAGTCCGCTGCTGATCTGAAGTGACGGGCGTCACGACGCACTGTGTCTTCGATCACGGCAGTACAACCTGGACACGCTCAATATTCAGAAGGGTTCACCGATCCGGCGTACGCAACTTCTAATCGGGAGGCACTTGAATGAACAATATTGGGCGAGCAGTTCTTATAACTGCATTTTTCGGCACGACGCTTTTGGTAGGCGCCGCGCAAGCAGGCGACGTAACGGGAAAGGTATCCGCGACGGGATTGAAGTCGGCGGAAAACATTGCCGTCTACATCGACGCGATTCCGGGCAAGAAATTCGATGCTCCCACCCAGCATGTGTCCGTTGACCAGCGCGAGATGAAATTCATACCGCAGACTATCGTTATACTGAAGGGCACCACGGTAGATTTTCTGAATAGCGATCACGTAGCTCACAACGTCCATTGGTCTTCAATCAGCGGCGACAAGACTCTCGCGCACAATTTGGTAACCGTATCGCCGGGCCAAAAGAAATCCTTCGAGTTCGACAATGTCGGCACCGCCACCATCCTCTGCAATTTTCACTTCGATATGATCGGATACGTCGTAATTGTTCCCACACCATATTTCACGTTAACCGGCTCTGACGGCACTTTCACCATCAAAAACGTTCCGCCCGGCACATACACACTGAAGACCTGGAGCCCGGACGGCAAACCCACTTCGCAGTCGATAACGGTGACGGATGGCTTAACAAATGTCGAATTGGCGGTGGCGAAGAAGTAGCGGCCACGTAGAAAGGACATCACACATTAAGCAATCGACAGATATCTCTGGGTCTAAGAAAAGTCGCTGGCGACGTCTGGTGACGGTCGTGCCGATGTTGGCGCTCGCTTCGTCGCTGATCGGTCAGTCCGCCGGGACTAGAGATGTCTCGGTAACGGCGGTGGAAGGCGAGAGTTGGATTCGCCACCTGAACAGGCCCTTTAGCGAAACGAGTATGGGCAAGACTTGGGATTTGGGGCCAGCTCCGACAGACCCGGGCGAAGAAGCCGCACCCTGGCAACTGAAGCTATCGCCCGGCTATGCCACTCAAGGAATCCTGCTACGAGGCTCAGATCTGTATCGCCTGAATTGCCGAGGATGCCACGGTGAGTTCGGCCAAGGCCTGCCTCCGGAAATAAATTCCATCACCGGTCCGGTGCAGGCGACTTCCGTTGTAGCCACCTTGGACCGAATGAAGAAAGCCGGTCGGGAAATAAGTCGCTCCGATGTTACCGCCATGGCGAACGAATCCAAGATTATTCTGTTGCAGCGGCTTCACAAGGGAGGAGAAAACATGCCGCCACCCCGCTTGAGCGAGCCGGAAATCCGCTCCCTCATCACTTACCTCGAACAACTCTCCGACGTACCGGGGGCGGAAAAGAATCAGATTCCGGTAAAGGTATCGCCCTACCGTGTTGGAGAGCACATCGTGAAATCCACCTGCCACGTGTGCCACAGCGCGACAGGGCCGAACCCGGATCCGCAAGAAATAATGGATGGCGCAATTCCACCGCTCTCAGCGCTAACGACGCGGGTTGGCCTTCCCAACTTCGTTCGAAAGGTTACGTGCGGTGCGCCCATCATCATGGGCACACCGCCGACGCCGTACCGAGGCAGGATGCCAGTTTTTCTCTACCTCAGCCAGGATGAAGTCGCCGATGCCTATATGTACCTCGCAGTCTACCCGCCGCAAGAATAGGTGGAGAAAAATCGGCCCATTTCGTGAGGCACAATTCGGCGGTGTGTATCAAAAACGCTAAAGGAAGAAGTGGCAAGGAGATTGGCCATGGCGAATTTCGAGACAGCTCGGGGCACATTATTTCAAATCGAGATTCTGATTTTGATGGTTCTGTTTTTGGGTCTTGGCAGCACCGCGTACGCGCAGGACAAGCAGATCAAGACGGAACCGACCAAGCAGACGGCGCCGCTTTCGGGGGCCACCATGTTCAAGGACTACTGTGCGGTGTGCCACGGCAAGGATGCAAAGGGAAACGGGCCGGCAGCGTCGGAGTTGAAACAAGCGCCCGCAAACTTGACGACGCTGGCAAAGCGGCACGGCGGAAAATTCCCGGACATGTATGTGGAACAGGTGCTGCGGAACGGTGCGAAGGCTCCGGCACACGGAGACGCGGAAATGCCGGTGTGGGGACCGCTCTTTCGATCGATGGATTCGGATCCAGCGATCATGTACGTGCGGATTTCGAGCCTGGTAAGCTACATCAAGTCGTTGCAGGTCAAGTAGCCGGTTGCAAAGGCCAAGTGTTGGGTTTCCTCAGTCAGGAATTGCGAATAAAAATGTAGCCGTTAGAGAAGAGTTCGCTGCTTGGAAAGCAGGAGCAAACGGTATGATCCCCGTTGCGTCTACCCAGTTTTTCTCGTCGCAAAACTCGTCACCAACTCGTCACCAAAACTGAGCCATTTAGGGACGTTCTTGACCAGGTTAGAACAGGAAAAGCAAGACAGGCAAAGGGATTTAGCTTTCTGACCACACAATTGACACGGTGGAGGTCCGCGGTTCGAGCCCGCACGGGCCCACCGTTGGGAAGCAACTACGCGCTATGAGCCTGTGCGCGTGGACTACAGTCTTGGAGCAGGATTGGAGCAGCCAGCGGGACGCTCGATTCACCTAAGCGCAACCTTGGCAACGACTTAGCTTGGGAATTGCTTTGCTTGCAAAGCAGGTGCTCTCCCAGCTGAGCTACACGCCCGTCGTTTCCGTCATCCGATTGATCAGTAT
>Ga0209447_10000155_pt1 | contig 17582 bp, 10 predicted proteins | sample BogFormECP04_OM3_FD_188243 | JGI IMG/M metagenome (GOLD analysis project Ga0209447, IMG submission 188243) | Bog forest soil microbial communities from Calvert Island, British Columbia, Canada - ECP04_OM3 (SPAdes) (version 2) | ecosystem: Environmental > Aquatic > Freshwater > Wetlands > Bog ... | reverse complement strand
TAAGATGCGTCGAGACAGAATTGCGGTTGACAGTTCATTAGTACTAGAACGAGGGGCTGGGGAAAATAGGACTCGAGTACTATTCTACCCCCAGTCGTGTTGAAAGCGATAACCCAAGAGCTGGGGGTACCTGGAAGGTTAGCCCTTCGGTGGTTTCGTTGCGGAAAGTCCACCCACATGGATGCTCCCATGTACTAATCTAACCCGGCTGGACGGATCAGTTGCGGAATTTAATGGTCGATGTGACGTAAGTGCGGGGGCACGACCGTGGCCGGCCATGCCCCCGCACTCACTGCGTTGCGATTGAGCCCATACAGCTTAATGCGGCCCTTAGTGCGCCTGGATGACTGAATAGAGCGTCACTCCGCCGTGATTCACCAGCAATAACAAAGGCTGATTCCCTGCTGATGCGATCACCTGCCGGTATTCGCTCAGGCTTCGGATTGGTTTGTGGTTGATTTCCTGGATCACGTCGCCGCGACCAATGGGAGGCTGCGCCGTTGCAGCCGGACTGGAGGGATCCACGGCCGTTACTACGACGCCGTGAGTTCCCGGGCCCAGGTTGAGCTGCTGCGCAATCTCGGGAGTCAGTTCATCAACTTCCACTCCCTCGAGTCCGCCGCTGCCTTCGCTGCCGCTGTTATCCTCAGCCTGCGCCTTTTCTGGCAATTCACCCAACGCAAGGGTGTAGTCTTGCGTTTTTCCGTCGCGCCAGATGTCCAGCTTCACCGAAGTGCCCGGCGCCATCTGCGAAATTCGCAGCCGCAGGTCCACGTAGTCGCTTACCGCCTGGCCGTTGAGCTTGACGATTACATCGCCCTTCTGCAATCCGGCCTTCGATGCCGGCGTGTTCGGAGAGACGTCGCCGATCAGCGCTCCGCCGCTCATGTTGTAGTTGAAAGCCTTGGCGATTTCCGGCGACAGGTCCTGTATGTGTACACCCAGGTATCCGCGTACCACTTTGCCGTGCGCCAGAATTTGATCCATCACCGGCTTGGCCATGCTCATCGGTATCGCAAAACCCACGCCCTCGTTGCCGCCCGAACCGTGCGACAGAATCGCGGTGTTGACGCCCACCAGGTTGCCGTGGATATCAATCATCGCCCCGCCGGAATTTCCCGGATTGATCGCCGCATCGGTCTGGATGAAGTTCTCGTAATCCTCAATTCCCAGTTGTCCGCGGCCCGTGGCGCTGACGATTCCCATGGTGGCCGTCTCGCCGATTCCGAACGGATCGCCAATCGCGAAAATCAAATCTCCCACGTTGAGCTGTGAAGAATCGCCCAACGGAAGAGTCGGCAAGCCGCTCGCTTCGATCTTCAGCACCGCGATGTCCGTCTTGGGATCGGCGCCCACCAGCTTGGCCTTGAATTCGCGCTTGTCGCTCAATTGCACTTTGATGTCGGAAGCGCCGTCAATCACGTGATTGTTCGTCAGAATCGTTCCGTCCGGCGTGACGATGACTCCCGAACCCAGAGCCTGCTCGCGCTCCTGGTGCGGTTTGCCCCCGCCGAACTGATCGCCGAAAAACTGCCGGAATGTTGGATCGTTGAAAAATGGCGACGCCTGATTCCCTTGCGTCTTCACCATTTTTGATGTGCGGATGTTTACCACCGCCGGCAGCGCGGGTTTGATCACTGCCGAAAATCCGTTAGCGAAGTTTCCCAAGCTTACCGGCAGCGCGTTTTGCGCGACGGCGATTGGCTCTCGTGGCGAGCCGAGAACGGTGTGACCCGCCCAGTCCCGGAATCCCTGCGAGAGGAGGGCTCCCCCCGCGAATGCCGCGATCACCACCACAGTGGCTACCCAGCGGCGAATATTGAAGGTACTGCGTTCCATGGCTATCTCTCCTTGATTTCGTCTTCTCTGAGTCTTCGATTATATCGCGCGGAGCGCTACGTTGGCGCTACAGCGATTATGGTATTTGACGTACCAGCAGGGAATAAGTGTTCCTGCCGGCCCGCTGGGAAGCACGGTTCACTCCTCGCTATATAGATGCAAGGAATGGTTTTGGGGTTCTCTGAGCGATTTTGTTCGCCATCCGTCTAAAGCCTTGGCTCTGGTATCCTTATATACTCTGCTGTACCGTGTGTGCCGCGCTGGATCGTATCCAGGCGTGGCGCCGCATCGCAGCCGCTGGATTGTCTTTCTCGGATTTTCCTGACGCTGAAAATGAAAAGGAGCTTTTGCATGACTCGAAAAATCCTCGCGCTCGTTAGCAGCGCGGCATTCCTGTTGATGACTGCGCGCCCGGCGATCTCGTCTCCGGGTGCTTCGGAGCATGCTCCCGCGACGGACGACGACGCCACCTCGAAAGCTCTCGTCGCCATCGCCGGCGCCGGTGACATGCAGGCGCATGCCTACCAGGATCTCGAAGAATTGAGTGACGACATCGGCGCGCGCGTCACCGGCTCGCCCGACGCGGCTCGCGCCATCGCCTGGGGCGTCGTGAAAATGAAAGCCATCGGCCTGGAGAACGTCCACACCGAGCCGTGGAAGATTTCGCGCGGCTGGACGCGCATTTCCGCGGACGCCGAACTGGTCGCGCCGATTCACCGCAAACTGATGGTTGATTCGCTCGGTTGGGTCGGCTCCACTCCGCCCGGAGGCGCCGAAGCCGACGTGGTCGCCGTGAACGCTTACCAGCTTCAGGACGAGCTGAAAAATAATTCGAGCAACTGGCGCGGGAAAATTCTGCTGATGGTGCAAAAAGGCGACGCGCCGAAAGACCGGATGGGCGCATTCGTCCAGTTCGGCGGTTTTCTGATCGCCGCTCATAAAGCCGGCGCCATCGCCGTCATCGGTGGTCAAGGCGGCCGCAAGAGCACTGGAATGCACCTCACCCACACTGGCGCTCTGGGCTTCGATGCTTACTACGATATCCCCGTCGTCAGCATGGCCGCTGAGGATCAGGAACAGCTTGAACGCTACCTCGATCGTGGCCAGTTCGTGCGCCTGAAAATGAATGTGCAGAATCGCGTCACCGACGGTCCCGTGGATTCCGCGAATGTGGTCGGCGAAATTCGCGGCACGCAAAATCCCGAGCAGGTAATTGTTGTCGGCGGGCACCTGGACTCCTGGGATCTCGCTTCCGGCACCACGGACAATGGCTGCGGAACTGCCGTGACGCTCGGCGCCGCCGAAGCCATCGTCAAATCAGGTTTCAAGCCCCGCCGCACCATCCGCTTCGTCCTGTTCACCGGCGAAGAAGAAGGTTTGCTCGGCTCGCTCGCCTACGTGAAGGCGCATCAGAGCGAAATGCCCAATTACGTGGCGGCGCTGATTCTGGATTCTGGGCAAGGCCCGGTGATCGGCTTCCAACTCGGCGGGCGTAGCGACCTGATTCCCACCGTACAGAAATTCGCAGCTTCCCTGCAGGCGTTTGGTGATATGCAAGTGGACGATGAAGTGGAATTCGGTACAGACACTGGCCCGTTCATCATCGCGGGGCTTCCCGGCATCAACCTGAATCAAGACTCCGCGGATTACAAATACACGCACCATTCTGCCGTGGACACTTTCGATAAAGTGAACGCGGAAATTCTGGATCGCAACGCCACGGTAATGGCTCTCGTCGCGTTCTGGATCGCCGACCGCCCCGAGCGCCTTGCCAGTCCGTGGCCGCAGGAAAAAACCGCCGAAATGTTAGTCAATAAACACGAGGACGGCATCCTGAAAGCGTTCGGCCTCTGGCCGTTCGGCAATCTGAGCACGCCGCCCGCGACTCAATAGGTCAGTCAGCGAACTGCGTTTTTCATCGGGGTAGAGGCGCTGCTTGCTGCGCCCCAGCTTGCCCGGGCGTACAAACTTCCGAGGACCGCAGGAGGGCCGCGCCCCTTTTACCAAAACAATCGCAGCGCAAAGCTAACTAATCAACCGCGCAATCATAAATGCTGCGGCTGCAGCCAGGCCGCCCACCACAACCGTCTGCATTCCACCGCGCACCGGCTGCACGCCGGTGAAATGCCCTTTGACTGCGCCAAATCCAAATAGCGCCAGCAGTGTTACCACGATGGAATAAATCAGCGCCATATTTACGTCCTGGCGGATGAGCATATACGGTGCCAGCGGCACAAACCCCCCGGCAATATATGCCGCGGCAATTGTTACGGCGCTTCGCGCAGCCCGCGCGGGGTCAGGCGGCTCCAAGCCCAATTCAAATCGCATCATGAAATCCACCCACTTTTTCTGATTCGCGGTGATGGTGGAAACGATTGGCGCCATCTGCTCTTCCGTCAGCCCGTAATCACGAAAAACTTTCGCCACTTCTTCCGTCTCAATTTCCGGCAGCTCCACCGTCTCGCGATACTCCCGGTCCAGCTCCGACGCGTAATGTTCCGTATCCGTTTTCGCGGCCAGGTACCCGCCCAATCCCATGGCGATCGAACCCGCGGCGATTTCAGCTAGTCCCGCCGTCACCACGATGTGTGTCGAGTTCGTGGACGCTACCACTCCGGTGATGCCCGCGGCCAACGCGAATGGAACCGTCAGTCCGTCCGCCATTCCAATCACGATGTCGCGCACCGCGGCAGTCGCGGTGAAATGCTTTTCCACGTGTTCGACGGATGGCATCCTCGACTCCCTTTCCTCATCCAATAATTCTGCCTGCCCGTACCCCTGTTCCCCGGCAGGCGCGTATAATTATGGGGCAGGAACCGCAAATCAGGAGGTACATTATGACCGCAACTTCTACAGGACAAGGAGCCGCTCCTCAGATGACTTTTACACTGCCGCCTTTGCCGTATGCTTTCGACGCTCTGGAACCCCACATTGACGCGAAAACCATGGAAATCCACCACGACAAACACCACGGCGCCTACGTCACCAATCTAAATAAAGCGCTCGATGGCCACGCCGATCTGCAAAAACTTTCCATCGAAGAACTGCTGGCGCAAATCAATAAAGTACCGGAAGCGATTCGCCCCGCCGTGCGCAACAATGGCGGCGGCCACATGAACCATTCCATGTTCTGGAAGATCATGAAGAAGGGCGGCGGCGGCGAACCCGGCGGCGAACTGGGCAAAGCCATCAGCTCCGCGTTCGGCAGCTTCGCGGATTTCAAAGCGAAGATTAATGATGCGGGCGTCAAGCGCTTCGGCTCCGGCTGGGCGTGGCTTCTGTTCCGCGACGGAAAACTCGTGATCGAATCCACCGCGAACCAGGACAATCCCATCATGGACGGCGGCAAGGCCTTCTTTGGTGTGGACGTCTGGGAGCATGCCTACTACTTGAAGTATCAGAACCGTCGCCCCGATTACCTCGAGGCCTGGTGGAACACCATCAACTGGGCGCAAGTGGAAGAAAATTTCGCCCACGCCAAGAAGTAAATCCATTCTCCATTACACTTCAATTTGCAGGGGCGGGTCGCACATCCGCCCCTGCGAATTCTTACCGCGATTTGCCTTTGTAGCGGCGATCCCGTCCCGCAGTCGCGGTACGGCACCGCCATCGCTCCACACCGGCTTCCTCAACTCCCTGGCAACAACCAATGCTCCATTGCCAGGATCGCAATCGCCGCCAACGTCGTAATCAACGTCACGATTAATCCCACGCGCGCGAACTCCCAGAACGTGATCTTCACTTTCTTGGCCGCCTGCTGCAACACAATCAAATTCGCCACGGAACTGAAGGGCGTCGCGTTCCCAGCCAGCGTGCTGGTCGAGGCCACCGCCAGCCAGATGTAATGCGTATTCGGAAACGAAGGCACCAGCGGTCGGAACAGCAGCACCGCCGGCAGGTTGCTCACCAGGTTTGAGAGAATCAGCATCACGCCGCTCACTGCGAATAATTGCGATGTCATTCCGCCCTGCAGCCCGGCCTGAAAATATCCGATCAGGTGTTCCAGCGCGCCTGACGCCTCAAACCCCTTGATCACCACAAAGAGCGATGCGAAAAACAGCAGCAGCTCCCAATCCAGCCGCTGATAAATGTTTTGCGCCTTCACCCGCCCGATGATCAGGATGAATGCGCCCACCGAAATGGCCACCAGCGGAAACGAGTAGCCCAGAATCCACAGCACGATCACCAGCGCCGCGGCGATGCAGCATTTGATCAGCAGGCCGCGCTCCAATTTCACCGGTAGCGATGGCGGATGATGTTTCAGCGGGTGCCGGAAAATCTCGCGGTGAAAAAAAAGCGCCAGCACCGCCACATTGATCGCCATTCCCACTAGTGAAACGGGCGCCAGGTGCGCCAGAAATCCCAGAAACGAAAAATGCGCCGAAACTCCGACCACCGCATTCTGCGGATTTCCTGTGACGGACATCACCGACCCGATATTCGCGGACGTGGCCACCGCGATCACATACGGAATCGGCGGAACTTCCAGCCTTTGCGTTACCACCAACACGATCGGAGTGAAGATCAGGCAAATCGTGTCGTTCACGAAAAACGCCGCCAGAATTCCCGTCGCGAACACCAACAGCACCAGCAATTGAAATCGCGTGCGCGCAATCTCCGCCACATGCACAGCGATCCAATCGAAAAATCCGGAAATCTGAAAATGCGCCACCAGGATCATGATGCCCAGCAGGAAAATCAGCGTGTCCCAGTTGATCGCCTGATACGCCACAGCCAGCGGCACCGCACCCACCAGCACCATCGCCACGGCGCCGCAAAATGCCGCAGCCGTGCGGTCCAGATGGCTTCCACGTCCGCTCTCCACTGCAATCAAAATGTACGTAGCCAGAAAAATTGCCACGGGGATCCAGTGGCTTTGCGCGAGTGTGGCGGTCACGTGATTCATGTTCAGAAAGCTCAATCCTCAGGCTCGAAGGAGGTGAGCTTAACGTGCCTCTACCGCTGCTGAAAAGTGATTGTTTGCTTTCTACAGTGTTTTTCAGCGGCCGCTAGGGGAAATACCGCGCGCCGGTGCTATTCCGAGCCCAGAAACGCAAATCGCAGCAGAAAAATTCCAGACAACACCCAGATCAGCGGGCTGATGTCCCGGTATTTTCCCGCGCCGATCTTCAGGCAAGTGAAAGAAAGCAGACCCAGGCTCAGTCCTGTGGCGATGCTGAATGTCAGCGGTGTCGCCACCAGCGTGAGGAACGCGGGAAACGCCTCGCTGAAGTCATCCCAGCGAACTTTGGCAATCGAGCCGCACATCAGCGCGCCCACCAGTATCAGCGCGGGCGCCGTTGCATAGGTGGGAATCGCGGCGACCAGCGGCGCACAGAACATCGCCACGAAGAAAAGTCCGGCGATCACCAGATTTCCCAGTCCGGTGCGCGCGCCGGCCGCCACGCCCGCGGCGCTCTCGATGTAACTCGTCACCGTGGATGTGCCGGTGAGCGCGCCAACGATCGTTCCAAACGCGTCCGCCAGCAACGCGCGGCTGGCGCGCGGCAATTTCCCATCGCGCAGAAATCCTCCCTGCTCGCACACGCCCACCAGAGTGCCGACGTTATCGAACAAATCCACGAAGAAAAATACGAAGATCAATTCACCCAGGCCCAGCCGCGTGGCCGAGCGCAAATCGAGTTTCAAGAATGTGCCGGCCGGATGAGGCCACGAAAACAATTGCCCGGGCCAATGAGCGAGCCCCAGCGGAATACCGGCGAGCGCGATGGCGACAATGCCGAGCAGAATCGCGCTGCCCACTTTCCGGATCATCAAAATCGCGATCAGGATCAGTCCAGCCGCCGCCAGCAGCACTTGCGGATCGTTCGTTTTTCCAAACGCCACAAATGTCGCTGGGTTCGCCACGATAATTTTCGCGTTGCGCAATCCCACGAACGCGATGAACAAACCAATCCCCGCCGCTGTTCCGTGTTTCAGGCAATCCGGAATGCCGTTCACGATGTGCTCGCGCACATTCGTCAGCGTCAGCAGCAGGAACAGCAGCCCAGACAAGAACACCACGCCCAGCGCCGTCTGCCACGGCACGCCGCGTCCAATCACAATCGAGTACGTGAAGTACGCGTTCAACGACATGCCCGGCGCCAGCGCGATCGGATAATTCGCCCACAGCCCCATCACCAGCGTGGCCAGCGCCGCCGAAATGCACGTTGCAAACAGCACGCCTTCCACCGGCATGCCACCTTCCGCCAGAATCCGCGGATTCACCACGACCACGTACGCCATGGTCATGAACGTCGTCAACCCAGCCAGCAGTTCGCGTCGTACCGTGGTTTTGTTTTCGGTGAGGTGAAATACGCGCTCGAACAAAATGCTTCTCCCAGCCTAAAAGTGCGCAACTATAGGCCGCAAGCGCGCTGCCGTCAATGCCATATGAGTGATGCGACGAATTCGAAGGGCAGCGCCAATATGAATTGTCGAAAATCAAACGTGAGGAAACTACGAGACGCCGTCGCAGGCATACGTCGAGCGGCACTAGCGGCTCATGGACATCACGAAAAACTTCATGAATTTCTCCGCGTCCACTTCCGTGTGCACCGACGCCGGATGCAAAGCCGGAGGCGGCGTCAAATGCCCCAGCCATTTTTCGCGATCCACCGGCCGCGGACCACTGTAGGGCAAAAAGAATGTCGGCAGGCTTTCCGGTTTCTTCCACACCACGGTGTGGCCGTACTTGGGCCCATGCTCAATATCCACATCCAAATACATCGTCTCTGATTTTTTAATCACCGTAGGATCAATCAACGACGCGACCAGTAATTCATCCCACATCATGGACCACATGGATGTCCCCGTGGGCGGCTGCGCGTCCAGATACACCTGCTGCACGTACGCGGCCAGCGGCCCGCCCGCCTTCACGATCTGTTGCATCAACGCGGCGCTGGACCACACTTGCTCTCCCGCTTCGAACGGGCTGACGACAATTTCTTTCCACGGCTCGTGCAGCACGATGGACGCAGCCTCCGGATCCCACCACCAGTTCAATTCCGGACCTCCCTGTGAACTTCCGCCCATGATGTAAATCGCTTTCGTCAGCGGCACGATCGTCGGGTCCATGCGCACGGCCAGCGCCACATTCGTCAGCGGCCCGGCGCAATACAAAACCACTTCCCCGGGGTTCGCATGAATCGTCTCAATGAAGAAATCCACCGCCCGCCCGGGCCTCGCTTTCACTCTCGGAAATCCTCCTGGCGGCGCCCACGTTTCGCTCGGCTTCGGGGCATCGGGATTGAACGACCCGTGCCATCCCACGATCGAACCATACAGAGCCTCGCGCCGCTCCACTTCGCCTTTTGAATTCACCAAAGGATTCTCCGCGCCCTTGATGACCGGCACGTCTGTCCGCCCGGTTAGCTCCGTCGCCCACAATGCAAAAACCGTGGCGGGTTCCACCCATTGATCGCCGCTCACCGTGGTGATGCCCAGCAGATTGATTTCCGGTGCGCGCAGCAGCATTAGCAGCGACAGTAAATTCGTTCCTTGCGGCCCAGCGCTATCCTGATCTGCGATAACCTTTATCTTTTGAGCTTGTATCTTCTGCGACTGCGTCGAAGACATTGGGCAAAGCGACAGCGAAAGCGCGAGTAGCGCGCAAACGGCCAGCGCCGCGCTCGTTCTTGTTTTCATGGATTCAAATTCTCCTGACCGCGCCGGAACGCGGCTTCAACGCGGAATCGTCGCTTCACGTTCGCGCCAATGCTCCACCAGATCGCGCACCACTTTGTCGCCCACCACCTGCGCCGCCTCCAGCGATTGCAGGTACGCGGAGTAATTTCCGGAAACCATTTCCTGCAAACTCTCCACTGCGGAAGTTCCCGGAGGCTCGCGATCAAAATTGCTCACAGCCCGCAGCACCAGCACGCGCTGCAAATCCACGCGCCCGGCCTGGCTCAAAAATGTCAGCGCCTGCATCGTGCCGGTATCCTCCATGCCCGCCGTCATGAAATTTCCCTTGCCGCCGGTGTAATAGCGCGTCCAGGCGTTCGCCCATTCATCAAATTTCGAGCCGTGCCAGAATGTGCTGGCCGAAAGCGTATCGCCCCGCGTCACGAACGGAGGCTTCACCGCATTCGGAAATCCCGCGAACCGCGCGCGCGCTTTGCGCAACTGATCCGAATCCGCGAGGGGCACATTCTGCGTCAGACGCACCGCCCAATCCACCAGCGATTCATTCAGCGTGTACACTTCGCCGTAATCAATGCGCGGCGGCTGTTCGTACGGCGTTCCCCTGCGCAGCGGCAGGTAACCGGTCGGCCAGCTCTCGGGAATCTGTCGCGCGTCAATTTCAAACGCCAGGTCCCCGTCCACTACGTGTTCCGCCCAAACAGCCGAGCCAAGCGACACGTCCGCGGGATCGCCGCCGCCAATCCCCGCGACAATCCAATACGCCTTCGACAAATCAAATCGCGAATCCATTCCCAGCGCCATCACCGACGCTGCGGCCTTCGCCGTTCCCACACCGGTCAACAGGCCCAGCACGCCATCCTGATTCAGGCGCACGTGGTGGTACCCGCTCGGCAGCGGAAGTATTTGATCCAGATGCTCGCGCTCCACCCACAATTGATACTCGCCGGGAACGTCGCCGGTATCCTCGCCCCGTTCAAACATGGTGACGACCACGACTTTCACTTGAATGGGCAAGCTCGGCGCGGCGTTTTGCGCCGGCAAGAATTCCGCCCATAAAACCAGCAGCAAGACCGGCCCAAAAAAACGCGCTGCAGTTTTTAGCATGTGTTCCCCCGGCCAACTCTGCGAGCTCGTGACGTACGTCAGTGAGAATGCGAATCTATATCACAGCGAACCGCCGTTCCATCCTCGTGTCACTTGCGCCCTCGCCCATCAGCCTGTATGGTACGCCATGCACGCGCCCGCAAATCCCGGCGAGACGCGGAATCAGCCGCTCACCGCACTCGCGCCTCAGGAAGATGCTGCAGCCGCCGCTTACGGCCTGCGTCGCGGCGCTCTCTCCCCGCTCGAAACCCTGGCGCAATCCGTCTCGACCATCGCCCCAACCACAACTCCAGCCGCCACCATCCCCCTGGTTTGCGCGCTAGCCGGCAACGGCACGTGGCTCGCGTATCTGCTAGCCACAATCGCGGTGCTGCTCGTCGCACTGTGCATCGCGCGCTTTGCAAGATATTCCGCCTCGCCCGGCTCGCTCTACACCTACGCATCCATGATCCTGCCGCCATGGCTGGGCGCCACTGCCGCCTGGAGTCTGCTGCTCGCGTACGTTGCGACCGGCTCCAGCGTCATCGGGGGCTTCTACCATTTCGCCAATCTTCTGCTGCGCGACGCCACCGGCCACGAAATCTCCGCCGTGGTCTTGGTCCTTGTTGGCGCCGGCGCATGCGTCTGGATCGCCTGGCGCGACGTAAAAGTCTCCGCGCGGATGATGCTGTGGATGGAAGCAGTCTCCGTCGCGGTGATCGTCATCGTGATTGCGCTGGTGCTCGTGCGCCACGGCATGCATCTGGATTGGGAACAATTGAAATTGCGCGGCATGACCGGCAGCGGCCTGCGCCTCGGCCTGGTCCTGGCGCTTTTCAGCTTCGTCGGCTTTGAAAGCGCCACCACGCTGGGCGCCGAAGCGCGCAATCCGCTAAAAACAATTCCGCGCGCCGTAATTCAATCCGCGATCATCGGCGGAGCTTTTTTCACCGTCTGCGCCTACACCGAGGTTCTCGGCTTTCGCACCGCCGGCCAGGATTTAGGAACCAGTCCCGCGCCGATGCACGTAATCGCAGCCGTAGGCGGCGTTCCGCTGTTTGGTTTGTTGATTGATATCGGCGCGCTGGTCAGCATGTTCGCCGGCACTCTCGCGTGCATCACTGCGGCCGCGCGCGTATTGCTGTTGATGGCGCACAACGGCCTCGCGCACGGCTCGCTGCGCACCACTCATGCGCGCAACGAAACTCCCAGCTACGCGGTCGTCGTCACCGGAATCGCCACGATGTTGCCGGCGATTGTGCTGGCGGCGCGCGGCGCAAGCGGCCTCGACGTTTATGGCTGGCTGGGCTCGCTCGCGACCTACGGCTTCATCGTGGCCTACGCGTTGGTTTGCATCGCACTGCCGCGCTATTTGCGCAACCACGGAGCGTACAGCTCCGGCGCACAAATTCTTTCCTCGCTCGCGGGCCTCGCCATGCTACTCGCGCTCGTCGGCAATCTCTACCCTGTCCCCGAAGGCCCTTACGGCAAACTTCCGTACATTTATCTAGTGTATCTGGCAGCGGGTCTGCTCTGGTTTGCGATAAACAGCCGCGGAAAAAACGCGCCGCAGGAAAAAATCTAGGGCCGCTCCTCCGCATCAGGTCGCACTGCCAGCAGCAAAGCCCGAAACATCCGTCGCCAGCCGATGCTCCCTGTGGAAATCAACTATAGAAATAATTGATACCTGCCATAGATTAAAAATACTTCGCTCCCGGAAAAAAAAGGCGTACCGTGCCTCCATCTTTGGGGTGCAGTAACGCATCTGGGCAACGCTCTTAATAAAACGCAAAAATTTACCGTGCGAACTTTCGGACGGCATTCCCGTTCGGAGGTCTGTCCGCGTCAATCGGAGGATCATATGTTTGAGCGGGTCCGGCTCGCGATTTTCTTGCTGGCGTCGTGCATTTGCGTAGCTCTGGCTATCGCGCCGGGCGCGCGCTCGCAGCAAACTCTGGGCGGCATCACCGGCACGGTTACCGATACGACCGGCGGCGTCCTGGCAGACACGATAGTGACGCTCGTCGGCGATCAGACCACCCTCACGCGCACGCAGAAAGCCAATTCCAGCGGCTCCTATGAATTTGTGAACCTGCCGATCGGCACCTACACCCTGACTTTTTCTCACGACGGTTTCGAAACCCAGAGAATTCCCTCCATCCTGGTGCAAGCCGATCGCACCGTGAGTCTGAACCCCGCGCTGAAAGTCGGCCAGGTCGGTACAACCATCACCGTTGAGGAAACTCCGCTGCTCAACGCCGTGGACACTACCAACGGTTACGTCCTCGATAAAGCGCAGCTCGAATCCATCCCGCTCCCGACCGGCAGTTTCACGGGACTGGCGATTCTTTCTCCCGGCGTGAGCGCCGAACTTCCTGCCGGTACCGGCGCCAACGCCGGCCTCGGCAATCAGCCCATCTGGGCCAACGGCCAACGCGATACCAGCAACACATTTTTGTTGAATGGCGTGGACGCCAAGAATTTGTTCAACGGGAAGAGCACCAGCCAGGTAGCCTCGGCCCGCATCGTGAACAACACCGGAGTCAGCGGCGCCGCCATGGCTAACGGTGGGGTGGTGCAAAGCACCGCGTCGCCCTATCTTGCCGTCGGCCAATCCTTACCCACCCCCGCTCCAGAAACCATTCAGGAAGTTCGCGTCAATACTTCCATGTACGACGCGCAACAGGGTTCCACCAGCGGCGCCCACATTGATATGAGCACCGCCTCCGGTACAAACGCGATCCACGGCACCGCGTACCTGCATCGCGGAACAGACTGGCTCAACGCCGCGCCCTTCTTTTTCAATCAGGACCCCAATCTTCCCAACAATCTGAAAGTTCCCGAACTCCATCGCTATACTTTGGGCGGAGCCGGGGGCGCGCCGATCATTAAGAACAAACTTTTCATCTATCTCGGCTACCAGCACGTGCACAGTTCCGATCAGGAGATCGGCATCGGGCGCGTGACCGTTCCGCTCGGCTTCACTGCTGCCAACTGCGGAGCCACTCGTGCCACGGCGACTGTGGCGACTTGCCTGGCCAACATTTCCAACACCCAGTTCGGCCCTGGCCTCGACGGAACCGTCGGCACAGGCCCCAACCAGATTAATCCGATCGCCTTAGGAATGTTTCAGTACAAACTCCCCAACGGTCAATACCTCATTCCTTGGGATGACGGCATCACTCCTACACTCAACTTCCCTGAAAACGCTCTCTCCTCCGGCACCGCGTATTTCCTGTCCGATCAAGCGGTCAGTGATCTCGATTGGATCGTCAACTCCAAGGACACCTTGGCTCTGAAGTATTACTACCAGCATGACCCCAGCATCGCGCCCTACGCCTATTCGAGTGTGCCGGGATTTACCCAGCATCTCGATGCCGGCAGTCAGGTCGCTTCCATCACCAACACCCAGATCCTTACGCCCAACCTCAACGTGGCCGAGGTGTTCGGCTTCATTCGCGAGAAAGTGTACAGCACCATCGCCCAACCGTTTACTCCCGCGCAATTTGCCAGCTTCGTCGAACAGTCCACTGGCGCATCGCCGGCGGAATCCACCATCAATACATTCGGCTCCAATTTCTTTCCTGGCATGACCATTGTGAACATGCTCGGCACGAATCCAAACAACGTGAACGCGGCAACCTTGACCATCGGACAGGGTGCGCAGTCTCAAGGCGCCAACACCGGGATTTTCCAGAATCGCTTCATGCCTTCCGCCAATGCGACCTGGAGCCACGGTAAACACACCATTGGTTTTGGAGGCTCGTATTCCTACACCCAGCTCAACACTCGTGACCAAAGACCCGGAACTGGCATGATTGGCACCGTGGATCTCTCGCAGTTCCTGCAAGGCTTCGTCACACCCTATACGTCGGATGAATACGCCACCACCAACGTCCTGCAGGGCAATGCGAATCGCTATCTTCGCGCCAATGAATGGGGCGCGTACGTTCAGGATAAATTCCAATTTCGCCCCAACTTGAGCTTCACGATTGGTTTGCGCTTTGACGACGACGGTGGTCTGTCTGAAAAATACGGGCGTCTCTATAATTTCGATCCTTCGCAATACAATTACGATTCCTCCACTGACACCCTCATTTCGAACGGCATCATTGTGGCCGGCAACAACCCGCAGTTCGCCAGCAAAGGAGTTAGCCCTTCCACTTTGACCGGCCGCCAGTGGGGTGTTGCGCCGCGCCTGGGTGTGGCCTGGAGCCCCGGACGGTTTAACAACAAGCTCGTGGTCCGCGCCGGCTGGGGTCTGTACTACGATCGTGGAGAACTCTTCACTTATCTTTCCCCGGGCTTCGCGGCCGGCGTTGTCACCGGCGGACCGTTCGGCGTCAATCAGGCGCCGCCGTTTGTTACCGCGACGGAATGCACTGTGTCGTCGTATTACATGAACTACATCCCGACGTGCGACCCGACAACGTATGGATTCACCAATCCATGGGGCGCAACGTTGGGACCTCCTCCAACAGGTAATCCGGCTTCGATTGACAACTACCTGCCGAACACAGGAGTACCAGGAGTCGGCATCGGCGCGGGTATTCTCGAAGGGCAAGCGCTCTTCCCCTTCGGCGTTTACAACCGCAAAAACAAACTCCCTTACACCATGAACCAGACTCTGGACATTCAATGGCAGCCGCGCCGTGACTTGGCCATTGACATCGGCTACGTCGGCAACCTCGGACGTCATGAGGTGATTCCCGTGCCTTTCAACCAGGCGCAAATTGCCACCCCGACCAACCCAATCCGCAAAGGCACGCCGTTTCAGCAGAACTACACCTACGGATACACCGTTCAAGGTCCTCCGGGCTGCACCACCGCTTGCGCGCCGATAACCCTTCCCGACGGTTCCACCATGCTCAACAACTACGAGGGCGGCAACGTTGATTTTCGTGTTCCTTACCTAGGCTATTCGGCCGAAGCGCTTTCCTACACCGCCGCCGGCGTGTCAGCTTACAACGCGTTGCAGGTTCACGTGGAAAAGCGCATCAACCACGGATTGCAGGCAGGATTCTCCTACACGTACTCTCACGCCTTGGACGAGCAAAGCGCCATGGGATTGTTTTACAACGGAAATAACCCCCTCGATTTGCGCTCCGGCTACGGCAATTCCGACTTCGATCGCACCAACGTAATAAATTTCACGCTGCTGTACCAATTCCCCAGCGTCGCCTCCGATTCTTCTTGGAAGGGCAAAATTGGAAATGGCTGGGCCGTCGAGGGCATCGGCGTTTTCCAGAGCGGCCAGCCCTACAGCATCATTGATTACACGGGCGCGGTAGGCAGCATCTTTTACGGCGTCAACGATGGCATCACCAACCCCATCGTGCCGCTCGCGGCGGGCTGCACGCCGAAGACCGCGCTCACCGGCGTGTCGGGTGCTTACGGCAATGTTGCGCTCAGGCCGGAGTGCTTCACTCTGCCGCTACTGAATCCCGGCGACCTGAACGGCGCCATTGCGCCGGGAGACACTTTCGAAACTAACTTCACGACGGGCCAGCGCAACATTTTCCGGCAAGCCTCGCAGAGGCGTGCGGACATTTCGATCGTGAAGAACACCAAGATCAACGAGCGGCTTTCTGCGAAGTACAGCTTCGATGTGTTCAATCTGACCAACACGCCCAGCTTCGATATCCCGCTCGATGATGTCTCCCAAAACCAGTATTACAATAACATCCCGGTGGAAGGGACCACTCCGCTGCCGGTCGGTTGCCCGAACCAAACGAACAGTTCGTTCTATAACTGCGCGTTCGGCTTGGGCGTGGTGAACAAGACCATCGGCAGCCCGCGGCAGATTCAGATGTCTCTCAGCCTTCAGTTCTAGTCCAGCCCACGTGAGCAGGATCGGCGGCCATCCCGGCTGCTGTTCCTGCTCTCTTCTGCTTTTGCCCGTGCCGCTGGAATTTCTATCCGTTGCCGCGCAATGGATGCGGTTAAAATGCGGTCCATGTCCAGCGTTGCAGCGCGCAGTCCCCTGCAGCAGCTCAGCGAGCAGATCGCCCGCGGAGACATCACGCCGCGCGCCGCAGCCGAAGAGGCGCTCGCCCGCGCGAACAGCAACGCGAGCCACAACGTTTATATCGGCCTCGATGCGGAAAGAGTGCGCCAGGAAGCCGACACGTTGCCGCAGCGATTTCCACGCGCTGCCAAGCCGCCTCTCTTCGGCGTCCCGGTTTCGATTAAAGACTGCTTCGACGTAGCCGGGTTTCCGACAACTTTGGGTTCGCGTTATTACGCCGAACGCAACGGCGTCGCGCGCGAGGATTCCGCAGTGGCCGCGCGCCTGCGCTCGCAGGGCGCAATCATCATTGGCAAGACGCACATGCATCCGCTGGCCTACGGCATCACCGGAGAAAATCCGGATTACGGTGACTGCGTGCAGCCAAGAAATTCGCAGCGGCTGACCGGTGGGTCCTCCAGCGGCGCTGCGGCCAGCGTGCAGGAGCAGTCGGCGGTAGCGGCGATCGGGACGGATACTGGCGGCTCGATACGACTGCCCGCGGCGCTGTGCGGACTGGCCGGATACCGCGCGTCGGTGGAGTTGGCCCACCAAAGTGAGTTGTGGCGCGGCGGCGTGCACTTGGCGCCTGCGTTTGACACGTTGGGATGGCTGTTCCAGGAGCTGCGCGACGCGCCGCTGTTGGCGGACGCGCTGTTTGGCCTGCGCATTGCAGAAGTGAGCGACACGCGCGTTCGTATCGGCTGCGTGCGCGATGAGTTTCTGCATGATTGCGACGCGCAGGTGCTTGCCGGATTTGCGGAATGGAAGAAGAAGCTCAGTGAGAGCGGCGCGACGATTACCACGGCGGACACGGAATATTGGGAAGAGGCGCCGGAGATTTACGCGGCAATCACCGCGCACGAAGCCGCCGCGATTCACAGCGCGAAAACCGGCGGAGATTTTTCGCACTTTCCCGCACCGATTGCGCAACGGCTGGCGTGGGGTGCGTCACTACCAGCGGATGAAATCGCGCTGTTTCGCGCGCGCCATCTGCGGTTCCGCG
>Ga0209447_10000152_pt1 | contig 17727 bp, 12 predicted proteins | sample BogFormECP04_OM3_FD_188243 | JGI IMG/M metagenome (GOLD analysis project Ga0209447, IMG submission 188243) | Bog forest soil microbial communities from Calvert Island, British Columbia, Canada - ECP04_OM3 (SPAdes) (version 2) | ecosystem: Environmental > Aquatic > Freshwater > Wetlands > Bog ... | reverse complement strand
TGTGCACCAGTGGAATCGGCGCAGGCCAATTCTCCGCTCCGATGTACAGCGTGGTGGTGCCATCAGGTTCGTTCACCAGGCGATGCATTTCCTGATATTGTTTCGAGAAGTTGGCGTGCATCTCCCGGTCCTGGACTTCGTCACCGGAATAAACGACCAGCTTGCCGTCTGGACCGAAGATGGAGAGCATGGCCTTCTCGTCGTTGGCCTGAGCCGCGGTGAACAGCGCGCTGCCGGCCTCTTCGGCGGAGGCGAAGGTTTTCTGGCCTGGCTGCTGCGCGCGGGAAATGGCAGGCATCGCGCCCAACAAAAGGATAGCGACTGTTGCGAATTTCGGAAGATGGCCCCACTGCCGAGCTGCAAAATTCAGCTTCGATTGCCGCATAGGTCTTTTCTCCGTTTCAAAATTTCGCCAGCTGTTAGGAACGATCTAAGAATACGAACATTTTAAGTTTCCGATTAGCGATGATGACCGCCGCCACCGCCACCGCCACCGCCGCCGTGGAATCCACCACCGCCGCCGCCGAAGCTGGAGCTGCCGCGCGAGGAATAACTCCGGGCCTCGCCGCCATGGTCATAGCCGCTGAAGCCGCTGGAGCGAGTGCCGGTCTGGCTGTGGCCTGCTGATGGCTCGCCGGCCTGACCGTGGCCTGCTGGCTCGTATCCGCGCGCGGCCTGAGTATTTCCATGGAAAGGCGTGTCGCGACCGCCGGGATTGTTGTAAACATTCCCAGGTGCGTGTTGCACGTTGTTCGCGACGCCGCGTTCCCCGCCGGCGCGATAGTAATTGTTGCGGTTGTAGAATGTGTTGCTGCGCGAATAGTAGCGGTTGTTGTTATAAATTACGGTGCGGCCGCCCCAACCTACGCCCCAATGGCCCCAGCCCCATCCGTACCCGCCGTAGAAACCGATGCCGAAACCGATTCCACCCCAATAAAGAGACGGGCCGCCCCACCAGATTCCGGGATAGGGATACCAACCGGGCCAAGCGTCTACGGGATACCCGTACACGAGCCACGGATCATAGGCAGGGACGTACACAACGTCGGGTGCAGTGGGTTGAATGACGATGTCCGAGCCTTGCGTCTGCACGGTCTGCTGCGGTGTGTCCTTCAGATTGCCGGCTTGCTGGGCTTTCTGGCGCATCACCTGAATCGCGTCCATTACACCTTGTTCCTGGTTGTAATAAGCGTCACCGAGAGATGACGTCCAGGAAATATTCTTGTCCATATTTCCCAGCACGGTGGGAAACGCGGTCAGGGCTTTCACGCTGGGATCCCAGGATTGCTGGTCCACGGCCTGGGCGAGAGCGTCGCCCTTCAAATCGGGATTCGCTTGCACCCAGCGGTCTGCCTCGACGATTTCCGCGGGGAAGGTGGAAGCGGCGAGGACCTGCGCCACCAGCGAATCCGGATATAGCGCGATGGGCGCTACGAGCTGCTGCAGTTGGTCGGCAGTTTGCTGCGTGTACGGCGGAGCTTGCGAAGGTTGCGCGGGAGCTTGCGCATCCTGATCCTGAGCGGCGAACACAGCTTGTGGCAGCATCGGCAATAACAATGCGAATGCCAGCAGGCAGGCGAGAATTTGCCTGGCTGAAAGGGAAAGAATATTAGAGCTAGTTGCCAGGCGCTTGAAGGCGTTCGTGTTCGTGAGGCTCGTGTTGGGCTTCATGACGTGAGCCCTCCTAGTCTATGAGATGCGAAATGGGGGGAATCGGTTTCGTTAAGGTCGTTGAGCTGCTGAGTTGCTGAGCGGTACCAGCAGCCATGTTCCGCCTCATGTGGCGGGGATGTCAACGGCGAAGAAATTTTTTGGTGGTGTTTCACTTTGGGATTGAGGGAATCGAAGGCTTACGCGGAAATGCGGCGCTGCTTCCGCGCCCAGCGGGCACGTGGTTGCGGTGACGGCAGGCACGCGAGCCAAGCCTCGCGTCGAGCAAGGCGGCGGCAAGCCGCCGCACTCCCAGATGGGCTAGGTACGCAACATTCGGAGGAAAGATTTTCGAGCGCGCTGGCGGCTGCGGCGTTAGCGCTGTTGCTGCTGGTCGGGCGGACTGCTGGAGCGGATGAAGTAGTGGGGCTTGTCGAGGTCGGCGCGGACGGCTACATCGAAGAAGCCGACCATCATTTCATCGTAGGTTTGATCGCCCCAGCGGACGGCGGCGTCGGGATCGGGATTGTGGGGATTATTTTTGGAATTGTCGTACCAGGCGACCGCTTGCAGCACCGTGCCGGCGGGCAGCGGCCGCGGCTCGGCGAGACGATAACTCAGTTGCCAGTAAAAATCGTAGTTTACGCGCAGCAATGGCTCGGGGGTTTTGTCCGGGCGCAAAATATTGTATGCGAAGCGTTTTCCGCGCAGATGCATGTGCGGGAAAAAACTGAGCAGGACCGCGTCGTTGGGGAGCGAGCCGTGAACTTCGACGCGGTAGTCGTCCGCGCCCGGAGGGATAACGAAGCGATCGTTGGTTAGTTGCAGAGTGAGGACGCGCTGCTGCGGGGGATTTTTCGCGAAGACGATGCCGATGCTGGATTGATCCGTGGCGGCGTGGCCATGCGCCATGTAATGCATTTGAAATACAAGGTCGGAGCCGGCCGGCACGAATTTCGCCATGCCCTCGGGCCAATTGTCGGGCGAGCTTCCGGGAGCGTACACCAGCAGAATATCGGCTTGGGTGAAATGGGTGTCTTGGCGGTCTTGTTGGTCGGTCATGTCCGCGCCGGTGAAGGGAACGCCGATGGGAGCGTGGCGCAGCCAATTGGAATTTGGCGGACGGACGTAAACAACGGCGTGATGCACGCTGGCGCGGCTGGAAGGCTGAATTTCAGACATCTGGACCCATTGGTCTTGCGTGAAGTGGGTGGGGACGATTTCGTAGGTGTAGTCAATATCGCCGTGAGCGGGAAGGGCGACGGGTTTGGTCATGCGCACGACTGCGTCGGGCTGCGGAATCATCCAGCCTTGCGGCCACTGGCGCGGCGGTGGCGCAGCGCGCGGATCGCCTGCGGGCGCTTGCGCGTTCGCCCAGGAAACGAGCGTGTCGATTTCTTGTTGAGTGAGGGATGGATCATTGGTGAAGTGGCCGACGGCGGGATCGGCAAACCACGGCGGCATTTCGCGTTTGGCGGCGGAATCGGCGATGGCGCGCGCGAAGGGGCGGGTTTGGGCGTAGGACATCAATTGCATCGGGCCGATTTCGCCGGCGCGGTGGCAGCTTTGGCAATGCTGCTGCAGGATGGGCAGGACGTCGCGATAGAACGTGGGCGCAGCAACCAAGGCCTGCGATGGCTCGGTCGGCGGTTGCGGCGTGGGTTGATTTTGCTGCTGCTGCGCGGCGCAGGTGGTCGCGAAGAGCAGGAACAAGACCGATGGCAGAGAGATTCTCAAGAAACTATGGATGCAAGCGGAGTGGCCGGAGTTTGCGATTGGAATTTCACGGCTGGAGGAATTGTACACCGAGTGCGCCGGTGATGCGCCCGCGGGAGGCGTGCGTTCCGGTTGTGCAGAGGCGGTACGAGAACTGCAAAATCGGCACAGCAGCGGCTCGCGGCACACTGCCTTGAATCGCCGATGGCGTGGCTAGTGATCGCGCGGAGTGGCCAGTGATGTGCGGCACAGTGTTCGATTGGGCGGAACATGGCGTGAATGCGGTTGGAGAAAAAGGCAGTGGCTAGTGACGAGTGGCTAGTGGCTAGAAACATCCCCAAGGATTCTCGCGTTCTCGCACAGACTCTCGAGTCACGACCCACGAAGATTCTCGAGAGCTCACCCACCACCTTGAATCTCGACTACTTCTTGTTGACCGCTGCGATGTAAACCGCGAAGGGCTCCAGCGCCAGTTGCGCGACGGAGCGATTATTTTGCAGCGATGACTGCGTGGTCAGCAGGGTTTTCGCTGACTTTACGTTGAGGCGCTGTTGCGAAAGTTTGAAGTTCACGGTTTGGCGTGCTGCGGACATGTTGATGACTACGATTACCGCGTCGTTTTTGGTTTTGCGCAGGTAGGAAAACACATTCGGGTCTTTCTCGTTTAGCGCGATGTAATCGCCGTCGAGGAGCGCCGGGTTTGCGCGGCGCAGGGCGAGCAGGCTTTTGTACCAGTTCAGGATCGAATTCGAATCCTTCAGCTCGTCCGCGACGTTGTAGGTTTTGTAGGTTGGCGGAATGGGATTCCAGGGTGCGCCGGTGGTAAATCCGGCGTTGGGATCGTTGCTCCACTGCATCGGCGTGCGTTCGCCATCGCGGCCTTTTTCTTTCGGCCATCCGCGGCGGCCGATGGGGTCCTGCACGTCTTCCCAGCGGGTGGGATCGTTGTTCTGCATGCCGATTTCTTCGCCGTAGTACAGGATGGGCGTGCCGCGGAGGGTTAGATGCATTGCGGCCATGTCTTTGGCGATTTGATCGTTGTGCTGGCCGTCGCCGTAGCGATTCCAGGAACGCACGATGTCGTGATTGCCGATGACGTACACGGGCCATGCGCCGATTGCTTCGACCGCAGCGATGTGCTCGCGGAAAACTGGTGCGGAAAATTTCAGTTTGGTGAGCAGCAGGTCCATGGGCATCTGCAACTCGTCGTTCGTGGCGCCGTAATAGGGTTTTAGCTGCGCGACGTTGTCCGTCCAGGTTTCGCCGATCAGGACCGCGTTGTATTTGTTGGCTACGGCGCGCAGGCCTTGCAGCGCGGTGTGGACTTCGGGTAAGCGCTGCGTGTACTTATCCACGATTTTCGGATCGCCAAACGCATTCGTGCCGGGCAGGACCGGATTGTCTTTCAGTTTGGGATCTTCGAAGAGCGAGTCCACGGCATCGAGACGGAAACCTGCGACGCCGCGTTGGTACCACCACTCCGTGGTGCCATACATGGCGTCAACGACGGCAGGATTACGCCAGTTCAGGTCCGGCTGCTGCGGGTAAAAATAATGGTAGTAATACTGTTTGGTGGTGTTGTCCCACTGCCAGGCCGAGCCGCCGAAGACAGCGATCCAGTTGTTCGGAGGGTCGTCGTCCTTGCCGTTGCCCTTGCCGTCGCGCCAGATGTACCAATCGCGTTTGGGCGAAGTGCGCGAGGAACGTGAATCAACGAACCAGGGATGCTGGTCAGAGGTGTGGTTCACGACGAAGTCGAGAATGATTTTGATGCCGTGGTCCGTGCCGAGTTTTTGCAGGTGGTCGAAATCGGCCAGGGTGCCGTACATTTTGTCTATGTTCTCGTAGTCGGAAACGTCGTAGCCGAAATCCACTTGCGGGGAGGGGAAGCACGGGGCGATCCAGATGGCGTCCACGCCGAGGGCTTGCAGGTAATCGAGCTTCGCAGCGATGCCATTGAGGTCGCCGATGCCGTCGCCATTGCTATCCATGAAGCTGCGCGGATAGATTTCGTAGAAGACGGCGTGCTGATACCAGGGAGGCGGCGGAGCATGCATCGTTTTGCTTTGTGCTCGTGATGCGCGCAACGCGACGAGCAGAACGGCTAGCATTAGTGCGGTCGCAGCAAACCTGCCGTGCATGAACATACCTCCGCGAAGTGCCGCAAGAACTTGGAGCAGGTGCGAGTCTAGCAAGGTGATTGGTGCGCTGCCAGTGAAGGCGGCGACGACAATCTAAAAGTAAACATGCCCGCTGCGTCCCGAAAAAGCCGGGACGCAGCGGCCGCTACACAGTCCAGGCGTGGGCCGGACGTGACTTTGGTGCGCACGCGGCTCCTATTCGGGCATGGTTATGGTTTCTTCGCGGGGTATGGCGTCGAGTGTGGCTTTATCGAGATTCAGGTGAGCGGCGACGAGTTCGGGTGGAGTGTGCGTGAGCCACTCGGAGAGCGCGAGATCCTGATAGAAGCTGCTCTTGAACATCTCCAGGAACTTGAGGTCTGTGTTACCGGTGTTTTCAATGTAGTGCGGCAAAGTTTTTTGCACGTAGCCGACGTCGCCGGTTTCGAAATCCATGGTGCGGGCGCGGCCTCCGGTGGTGAAGACGGTCATGCGGCCCTTGCCGCCGAAATAATATTGCCATTCGTCGGCGTTGGGGTGCCAATGCAGCTCGCGCACGCCGCCGGGCTTGACGGTGACGATAGCCGCGGCGGTGGTGGTGACTTTGAAATTTTTCGCATCAATGATTCGGACGTCGCCGCTCTTGTTGCTCCTGGTGGGCGGCATGTCCATGGTGCGGAAAGCGAAATCAATGGGTGAAGGGCCGAGCGTACCCGCGGCGACGCGTTTATCTTCCGCGAGCGGGCCGGGGACTGCCGTCTGAAAAATAAACTTTTCCTTCTTGGGCATGTTGGCGAGGGATTTTTCGCTGACGCCGAAATTTTTCGCGACTACGTCGGTGGGAGTGTGCGCCATCCAGTCCGTCAGAAGGACCGTTTCGTATTCGGAAAAATTGCCGTCGTCGAAGACCAGGAGGAATTCACAGCCGTCGGGAGCGAGCCCTTGAATCGAGTGCGGTATTCCCGGCGGGAAAAACCAGAGTTCGTTTTCTTTTACGTCGGTGACGAAACTTTTGCCGTCGGCGTCAATGCAGGTGATGCGCGCGGTGCCGTAGAGCATGAAAGCCCATTCGGCGGCGGTGTGCCAGTGCAGTTCGCGGACGCCGCCGGCGGTGAGGCGCATGTCCACACCGGCCAGGGTTTTGGAAACCGCCAGTTCGCGCTGCGTGACTTCGCGCGACCAGCCGCCTTCTTGCATGCGCTTGTGCGCGAGTGAGAAGGGATATTTGAAAGTTTGCACGCCACCGGCGTCAGTTTGCGGGGGACTGTTCGAATCGGGATTGGCCGCGTCAATCGTCGGATTGGTGGGGCCTGGGTCGCTCGAGCTGCGATTGCTTTTCTGTTGATAGGGAGCCTGTTCCTGCGCTGCCAGCTTTTCCCCGGCGAGCATGCCTGCCGCTGCGAGGGCTGCCGAACCTACTCCCAGGAAGCCTCTGCGCGTCAACGCGTCCTTTTCTGTGTCGTTGCTCATTTTGATCACCTCTGTGATTCGAAATGGATTTGGTCAACGGATTTGGAAATCAACTCCTGTGCCGGAATGTAAGATGAAGAAAACCCCGGGAAAGTGGCAGAGTACGGGAAGAAAAAGCACGATCTGCGATCGGACGGGTTTGCCTCATCACCCACCTCGACGGGGATTCTACACCTACTCGTCAAGTGCGGCGTGAACACGCGACCACGGCGGGGAGGATCTTTTGGTTTGCATGCGATAGTTGACTTTGGCCGACAGGTCGTTGCAAATGGAGGCTTCATAAATCTTCCGGGATTCGCCACAAATGAACATCATTGATTTGATTGTTGGCAAGCCGATCCGGACCACGGACGAGCGCGCAGAGCAGATTGGTCCAGCCGCGGGCGTTTCGATTTTCGGGCTGGACGGACTCAGTTCCGCGGCATACGGGCCGGAAGCCGCTCTGAGCCTGCTGATTCCGCTGGGTCTTCTGGGCGTGCGCTACATCTTGCCGGTCAGCTTGGCGATTATCGGGCTGCTGATTATTGTTTACGTTTCCTACCTGCAGACAATCGCGGCGTATCCGTCGGGCGGCGGGTCGTACACGGTGGCGCGCTTCAATCTGGGCGCTTCCGCCAGTCTGTTAGCGGCGGCGGCTCTGCTGACGGATTACATTCTCACCGCGGCAGTAGGAATCTCGGCGGGGGTGGGCGCGCTGGTTTCAGCGATGCCGTCGCTGCAGCCGCACACGGTGTTGCTGTGCGTCGCGATTCTGGCGGTGATCATGGTTTTGAATTTGCGCGGCGTGCATGACGCCGGGATCGTATTCACGATTCCGACATACCTGTTTGTGGGCACGCTACTGATCCTGATCGGCGGAGGAGTGGTGCGAGTGGTGCTGAGCGGCGGCCATCCGGCGCCGGTGTCACCATTGCCCATGCCGGGAGCGGCGACAACAGCCGTGAGTTTCTGGCTGCTGCTGAAAGTGTTCGCCAGCGGATGCACGGCGCTGACGGGCGTGGAAGCAGTGAGCAATGGTGTGAAAGCTTTTCGCGAGCCCGGCGTGAAGAATGCGCAGCGCACGCTGAGCGTCATTATTTTTCTTCTGGCGGTTTTGCTCGCGGGAATTTCGTTTCTGGTGAAGGCCTACGGCATCGCGGCCACCGATCCCGGCCAGCCGGGTTACCAGAGTGTCCTGGCGATGCTGCTGCTGGCGGTGTTCGGCAGGGGCGTCTTCTATTACGTGACGATTGCTTCGATCCTGCTGGTGCTTTCGCTTTCCGCGAATACGGCCTTTGCCGATTTTCCGCGCCTGTGCCGCGCCATCGCACAGAACAATTATCTGCCGCACGTGTTCGCGTACCGCGGGCGGCGGCTGGTTTACACCTACGGGATCGCGGTGCTGGCGGTGGCCACCGGCTTTTTGCTGATTGTGTTTGGCGGAGTGACGGACCGGCTGATTCCGCTGTACGCGGTGGGCGCGTTTCTGGCGTTCACGCTATCGCAGGCGGGAATGGTGAGGCATTGGGCCAAAACGCGCGGGGCGCATTGGGTGCGGAACGTATTTATCAACGGGCTGGGAGCGCTGGTCACCGGGATCACCGTGCTGGTGGTGCTGGTGGCGAAATTCACCAGCGGCGCGTGGATCACGGTAATTTTCATTCCTTTTTTGATTTTCTTTTTTCGCGTGGTGCGGCGGCACTATCACGCTGTGACGCTGGCCACCTGGAGCTGCTCGCCGGTGGAGCCGGCAAACCAGAAGTCACCGCCGATCACGGTGGTTCCGATCGACCGCTGGAGCAGTGTTACCAAGCAGGCGCTGGAGTTTGCTTCCAGGATTTCGTCAGAAATTATTGCGGTGCATGTGGAATCGTCCGACAGCGGCGAAATGCTGCGCGATGTGTGGCCTCGTTATATTGAGGCGCCGTTCCGCGAAGCAGGCCAGCAGCCTCCGACACTGAAGCTGCTTCCTTCGCCGTATCGCTTTGTAATCGTTCCGGTGGTGCAACACGTATTGCAACTATCGAAGGAAAATCCCGAGCGGCGGATCGTGGTGGTGATCCCGCAGCTGGTGGAAAATCAGTGGTTCGAATATTTTCTGCACAACCAGCGCGGCCGCTTGCTGGAATGGGCGCTGCTGGCGCAGGGCAACAAGCGCATCTTTACGCTGTCGTCGCCCTGCTATCTCTCGGACCAGACGTAAACGCTGGCACGAGCGTCCACGCAAGACTAGCGCTTGGGGCATTTACCTCGGCTGACAAATTCGCGGCAATCGCAGTAAGATGCCCGCATGTTCGGTCGCATTTTTGCTCGGTGGTCGATTCCGATCGGTCTTTCTGCCGCAGTGCTAGGAATGATTCTCTATTCCCAGCTGGATGCGATCGTTGAACTTCGCTTGCGCCCGCCAGTTCTTGACGCCGCGGCGTTGTTGAGTATTTCCCTTACGCTTCTTGGGTTGCTGACGGCGGTGGTCGGCGGCCTGATCTGGGCTTACCGCGCGCGGATCGAATCCGCGGCCGTTTCAGGAATTTTGGTGGGAATTGCGGCTCTCTTGCTAGGTCGCTTGGTGAATATCAACGTCCATGGGCCGAGCGCCGTCTTCTTGTTTGTAATACTCGCGGGAGCTTTGGGCAGTGTGCTGATTCTGGCTATCGTAGCCATTCGCTTTGCCGTGTCGCTCGGGCATAAGAAGCACTAGCCAATCGTGTTTTGGATTCTTATCCCCGCTTAGGGATACCCCCAATTTATTGCCAGCAATATTCGGGGAACGTTGACTTGGGCATGGCGGGGCCATAAGATGGCGCGCAGCCGGGTTCGTGCCCGCCTGCCATGAAAGCGCCACCACCTGAGAACGAATCGGCACGACTCGAAGCGCTGCAGCGTTACGCCATCCTGGATACATTTCCCGAGCAGGAGTTTGATGATCTCTCGCGCCTCGCCGCGATGATCTGCGGCACGCCGATCGCGCTGGTAAGCTTGGTGGACGCCCACCGGCAGTGGTTCAAATCACGAATTGGGATCGAGGAAACGGAAACTTCGCGGGACGTAGCGTTCTGCGCGCACGCGATTTTGCAGCCGGACGTGATGGTAGTGCCGGACGCGCTGGAAGATGAGCGCTTTCGCACCAACCCGCTGGTTACGGAGAGTCCCAAGGTGCGTTTCTACGCGGGAGCGCCATTAATTTCGCAGGAAGGATACGCGCTGGGAACGTTGTGCGTGATTGACCGCGTGCCGCGCAATATGTCGGAGGAGCAGAAGGAGTCGCTGAAGGCGCTCAGCCGGCTGGTGGTGACGCAGATGGAGCTGCGGCGCAGCGTGACGGATTTGTCGCGGGCCATTCGCGAGCGGCGCATGACGGAAGAAGAGCTCGACCAGCTATTCACGGTTTCGCTGGACATGCTGTGCATCGCGGGGTTCGACGGATATTTCAAGCGCATCAATCCGGCGTGGGAAAAGACGCTGGGTGTTTCGATTGAGGAACTGCTCTCCAAGCCCTTCACTGAATTTGTGCACCCGGACGATCGCGACAGAACCGCGACGGAGTCCGAGAGGCTGGACGAAGGCGAACAGGTGATTTCGTTCGAGAACCGCTATCGCTGCGGCGACGGAACTTATCGCTGGCTGCTGTGGAACGCGACGCCGAGCCCGGACAACAAATTGATTTTTGCAGTGGCGCGTGACGTCACGCAGCGCAAGGAAGCCGAGCGCAGGCTTTCGACGGGGTACGCGGTGACGCGGGTGCTGGCGGAAGCGGAATCTCTGGAAGCCGCGGCGCCGCTGATTCTGATGGCCATCTGCGAAGGGCTGAGCTGGGATTTGGGAGTTTTGTGGCGCGTGGACGAAGCGACGGGAGTGTTGCGCTGCATGAACGTGTGGCATTCGCCGCAACTGAGTTTTCCGCAATTTGTGAAAGCCACGCAAGTATCCACGTATGAGAGGTCCGTGGGCGTTCCCGGACAGGTGTGGGAAACTTCGCAGCCGATGTGGCTGGCGGATCTGCCGCAGGTGGAAAATTATCCGCGCGTGCCATTCGCGATCGCCGAAGGACTGCATGCATCGTTTGCGTTTCCGATACGGGTAGGCGAGCACGTGGCGGGGGTGATCGAATTTTCCAGCCGGCAGATACGCAAGCTGGAGCCCGATTTGATGGAGATGTTCGATTCCATCGGCAGCCAGATCGGGCAGTTCATGGAGAGGCGCCGGGCGGAGATGGAGCTGAAGATGTACGCCGATTTTCTGGAAGCAGCGCGCAATGCGCAGCAAGCGGACGCGCGGCGACTGGCGCAGCTGGTGAAAGAGCTGGAAGCGGCGAAAGAGAAGGCCGAGGAAGCCACGCGGGCGAAGAGCGAGTTCCTGGCGAACATGAGCCACGAAATACGCACGCCGATGAACGCGATTATCGGCATGACCGAGCTGGCGCTGGAAACGAAGATGTCCGCCGAGCAGCGGGAATTTCTGGGGACGGTGAAAAGCTCGGCGGCGTCGCTGCTGAATTTGATCAACGACATTCTGGATTTCTCGAAAGCCGAGGCGCGCAAGGAGCAGCTGGAACACATGGAGTTCCCGTTGCGCGAGACGATCGAGGAAACGCTGAAAACCCTGGCGCAGCGCGCGCAGCAGAAAGAAATCGAGCTGGCCTCCTCCTTTGCGCCGGAGGTGCCGGACGCATTGGTGGGCGATCCGGACCGGCTGCGGCGGATCGTGGTGAATCTGGTGGCGAACGCCATCAAGTTCACCGAGCATGGCGAAGTGGTGGTGCGGGTCAGCGTGGAAGCGCATGCGGAGCCGGATGTCTTGCTGCATTTTTCGGTGAGTGACACGGGGATCGGAATTCCCATCGAAAAGCAGCAGCGCATTTTCGAGGCGTTCGCGCAGGCCGATTCCTCCACCACGCGCAAGTATGGCGGCACCGGGCTGGGCCTGGCGATTTCGGCGCAACTTTGCGAATTGATGAACGGCGTGATGTGGGTGGAAAGCGAAGAGGGCCGGGGCAGCACGTTTCACTTTACGGCGCACTTCGGGCGGCCGGGAACTCCCGCGAAGAAATCCTCCGAATCCGAGCCGGTAACGCTGCACGATTTGCCGGTGTTGGTGGTGGACGATAATTCAACGAACCGAAAAATCCTGGAGGAGATGATCGCGAATTGGCGGATGAAGCCAGTGGCTGTGGCGAACGGACCGTCGGCTCTGGATGCGTTGCGCCGGGCGCACCAGAATGGAACTCCCTTTCGCCTGGTGCTGCTCGACGGGCACATGCCGGATATGGATGGCTTTGAGGTGGCGGCGCGCGTGAAGCAGGATCCGCAGTTACATGGCGCGCAGGTGATTCTGCTCACGTCCGCGGGGCGCAGCGAGGATGTGGCGCGCGCCAAGGCGGTGGGAGTAGCGGCGGCGCTGAGCAAGCCGGTGAAGCAGTCGGAATTGTGGGACGCGATCGTTACGGTGCTGCATGTGCCGGGGCGGCAGAAGGTGCGGCCGTCGGCGGCCAGAGCGCGCGCGCGTGCCGCGCGGCAGCCCTTGCGCGTTTTGCTGGCTGAGGACAATCCGGTGAATCAGGAAGTGGCGGTGCAGATGCTGGAGCGGCGCGGACATTCGGTGATTGTCGCGGAAAATGGCCGCCAGGCGCTGACGGCGATCGAGCGGCACAAATTCGATCTGGTGCTGATGGACGTGCAGATGCCGGAAATGGGCGGGCTGGAAGCCACGCAATTGATCCGCGAAAACGAAAAATCCACAGGGGAACATTTGCCGATCGTGGCAATGACCGCGCACGCCATGCAAGGAGACCGGGAACGCTGCATCGCCGCCGGAATGGATGGATACCTGGCGAAACCGATTGATCCCAAATCGTTCCTGCAGACGGTGGAGGGAATTTCGCAGCGCGTGGCGCAGAGCGAGACGGGCCGGCAGGAGCCGGGGGCGCGCGAAGGGAGCGCCGGTCGGACCGGTGACGGACGGCGGGCGCTGGATGTGACAGCGCTGCTGGAGTGGTTCAGCGGGAACCGCAAGCTGCTGCGCAGTATCGTGAAAACTTTCCGGGACGATTGCCCGCGGATGATGGCGCGCATTCGCAGCGCGCTGGCGGCGAACGACGCCAACTTGCTGGCGGACGCAGCGCACGCGCTGAAGGGTTCGGTGGGAAACTTCGGCCCCACGGCGGCGCTGGATACCATTCGAGAGATGGAAAAAATCGCGCGACAGGGTAAACTCGACGGCGCCTGGGAGTTCTACGCCACGCTGGAAGACGAGATCGCGTTGCTGCTGCCGGCACTGCACGCCATCGGCGCGCAAAAAAGGCCTCTGCGGCGGACGGGCCGCTCGCATCATGCACCGGGGAGGAAACGATGACGCGCATTCTAGTGGCTGACGATGACCGCACCACGCGCCTGCTGCTGACCGAAACGCTCCGCGCCCAGAAGTACACGGTGATCGAGGCGGCTGACGGAGCGGAAACCCTGAAGAAATTGAAAGCCGGGAAATTCGACCTGGTGCTGCTGGACATCTGGATGCCGAAAATGAACGGGCTGGAGGTGCTGGCGAAATTTCGCAAGGCGAAAAAGCGCCCCAAGATCATCGTGATGACCTCCGACGACACGCCGCAGACATTGCTCAGCGCGATTCGTGAAGAGGCATACACATACGTTGCCAAGCCGATTGATCCGCACGCGCTGGTGGTTCTGGTGAAGGAGACTCTTTCGAAAAAACCGGGCCAGCGGCCGATTGAAGTGATTTCCGCGAGTCCCAATTGGGTGGAGCTCTCGGTTTCGTGCACGCTGGACGAAGCGGAGCGGATCGAAACCTTCATGGCGCATCTGAAGACCGGGCTTTCCGACGACGTGCGCCGCGCGGTGGGGCAGGCGTTTCATGAACTGCTGCTGAACGCGGTGGAGTGGGGCGGCAAGCTGGATCCCAATCGCAAAGTGCGCATTTCGTATCTGCGCGCGCGCCGCATGCTGATGTATCGCATCGCGGATCCTGGGCAAGGATTTCAGTTTGCGGGGCTGGATCACGCGGCGATTTCGCACACGCCGGATGAGCCCACCGCGCACGACCAGATCCGGCAAAGCAAAGGATTGCGGCCCGGCGGATTCGGGCTGCTGATGACCCAGGCGAACGTGGACGAGCTGGTGTACAACGAAAAGCAGAACGAAGTGGTGTTCGTGAAATACCTCACGGAATGACCTCCCGTCGCCGGGCACCGCTTGCGCGGTGCGTGCTTGGCACTTTTGACACGCTGCTGCGCCGAATCCGGCGCGATGTGGTAAATTCGACCCGAACAATACGATGAAAAACCTGCTGATTTTCGTGATGTTCGCGGGAGTCCTGGCGCTGGTGATTCTGTTCGCGCTGCCCAGATTTCCGCGGCAAGAAAGCGCGGCGCGCAGGCCGCAGCCTTCGCCGTGGAATTCCGGCGCGATTCAGAGCACGTTCGCGGGCGCACAGGTGCAGGAAGCAGACGCGACGCATGCCACGCTGGAGTTTTTCTTCGATCTGGACAACAACACGGATGCGGATTACCGGTTCGCCAAAGGCGCCGCCACGGTGGTGATGACGCGGCTGAAGTCCAACGGCAGCTTGAGCTCGGAAGAGCCGATCGAATTAAACAGTTCGGTATTTCTGCCGGCGCGCAATCGCACGCGCATCGCGGTGCAGGTGACGCGTCCTTTCAATTGGCCCGCGGGCCTGCCTGCGGCGCAGATTGGTCCGGTGAACCAAGTGAAATTTCGGCAGCTGGTGGCGGATGAAGTGGCGAACCTGAGCGGATTCGTGATGTTCGATACGGCCACGCACTTCCAGATTGAGCTTCCCGGCGGCTGGCAGGAATTGCAGCCGTCTGCAACCGCGGCGGGGCTGAATTAGAAATACGGACTGAGGGTTGTTGCGCGCGCTGTGGGCGCAAGCAACGCGATACATGACTGACGAACCAGAACAACATTCAGACTCGAGTCCCGTTTCCATACCGGCGAGCGACCGGCGCGCGCACCCGCGCCAGCGCATCCGCTCGCTTTCCTACGTGCAACTGGGCGACGGCAACGGCGGGATCGTTCTCAATATCAGCGAAGGCGGAATCGCGGTGCAGGCGGCGGAGGGTTTGGACGACAGCGAAGGCCTGCTGGCAATGCGCATCGAAGTGCCGCGCTCGCGCAAGCGCCTGGAAGTGACAGGAGAAATTGCCTGGATCGGCGAATCGCGCAAAGAGGCGGGACTGCGATTCGTGAATCTGCCGGAGGAGGCCTTGACGCGAATTCGCGCGTGGATGGCGCGCGAGGAATCGCCGGCAACTGGTCGGGAGGAGAGCGAGGAGGAAATCGAAGCGCCGGTCGCTCGAGCGGCAGAGGCTCGCGCTGAAACGGTTGCGAGCGCAGAAGCTGCGGCGGGCCGGGAAGATCGCGCCGTTGAGGCCGAGGAACTGGCGGCAGAGGACGAAGAAGAGCTCAGCGAAATTGAGGCGCCGGTTGCAGATGACGATGAGCTGACGGAGTTCGACGAAGAGTCTGCCGATGAACCTGCGGACGAGCCTGAAGAAGAGCCTGAAGAAGAGCCCGCCGAAGTCGCCGAAGACACGGCTGTCGCGATGGAAGCGTCGCCGCGTGTGGTGAGAGAACCAGTTGCCCCGGCAGCGGTGGCGCACAAGGAAGAAGACCGCGCGCGAACAATTGCGCCGCCAATTCTGACGTTTGACAAGAAACCGCAAGCTCCAATTTCCGCGCTTACCGGGATCAGCGGCACGCATGGAGCGCCGGCTTTTGCGGTGGCCGCCGCGCCGCCCGCACCAGCGCGTTATTCCACTGGCGATGCTGCGGCGTCGTTGTTCCCAAAACCGCACGCCACAGCCGCACCCGCTGCCGCCGACGATGGCTGGAAGAGTTTTCGCGTGCAGCTGCAAAGTGGATGGTTTCTTGCAGCGCTGGTGCTGCTGCTGGCGACGATTTCATTCGTGGCGGGCATGGCAGTGCGCCGCGGAGCGCTGAACGGCGTGATGGGTGATGTTGATGATGTGATCCAGCCCAAGAGCGCGCCTGCGCCTTCAGCCGGAAATCTTGCAACAAATCCTTACGGCAACGCTTCCGGCGCGGCGGCTGCGACTGCACCGGCTAAGCCGCTGCAAATCGAAATCGTGGATTTGGAGAATCACCGCTGGACGATTCCTGCCGCACCCGGTGCGAACCACGGCGATGCCGGCGCCTCGCGGCAGACACCATTGAACGAGGGTGCGCCGCCAGACGGCGGTGTATCGCTCGCGCCGTCCGCGGGGAATTTGCCGAATCAAAATTCCGCGCAAGGCGCAGCGGCCAACGGTGCGGCAGCGGTCGAAAAACCGGGCACGCCGCTGATGTTGAGTTTGCCGGAAACGCCGATCAGCGCTTCGGGTTCGATCGCGATACGTGCGACGGGCATGGTGCCGATGCCGGCGGGCGACGCGGATTCCGGGCAACACGCGCGCAAACTGCAGATCGGCGAGCTCACGAATATGGTGGAGCCCGTTTATCCGCCCGATGCGCGGCAGGCGCGTCTGGAAGGCACCGTGAAATTGCATGTGGTGGTCGCCGCAAACGGCGAAATTCAGAGCTTCCGAACTGTCAGCGGGCCCGAATCTTTGGCGCAAGCCGCGATGGCTGCCGTGCGCGAGTGGCGCTACCGGCCCACCTTGCTGAACGGAAAGCCCGTCGAGACGCAGGAAGACGTGAGCTTCGTATTTCGCTTGCCGAATTGACGGCGCGCCGGCGCTGCCGCTGGTATCTGAAATGCCGCTCCCTGCGATTCGGTTCGCGGTATGTTTCGCGCGCGGCCGATGACGTTACCAATCGCGTCACTGCGGTGATCCTGTATTGACGCTGGAACGTGTGGCGTATACGATTGCTGCGCTTTCATCAGGAGGAAAAAATGGCCAAGAGCAGACTCACTAAAGTTGCAGAGAGCATCGGCGGCGCAATCGGCAAGGCCGATCGCACGGCGCACAAAGTTGCCAAGGCAGGCGTGCTGGCGAAGAAAGAGCTGGAGGCGCTTTCCAAGGAAGTGGATTCGCTGAAGAAGCGCTTGCAGAAAACCACCAAGCGCTTGCGCAACGCGCTATCGTAGATTTTTTAGAGTTGGCTGCGCGGCGGGTTGCGGCGGCCTCGTTTGGGGCGCGCTGATTGCGTGCCACTTGGTCTCGGGCGCGCGGTTCAGCGCGGTGTCGCTTCCGCTGCGGCGCTATCGAGGCGCCGTAGCGCTTCGTTTGTCGTGATTGTTGTGGCTCCCAGCGCCGCAAGCTCCTTCATGGTGCGGCGCGCTTCCTCTTTGTTCAGCGTTTCGATCGCGTCGCTCACCACGGCTACGCGCCGCCCGCGTTCCAGCAGGCCTTTCGCGGCGAGGCGCACGCAATATTCGGTTACTACTCCAAACACAATAAATTCCGCGTCGCGTGGCAGGCGTTCCAGCAGCGTTTCTGCGTGGCGGCTTTCAAAAATGTCCAGCGTCTGCTTTTCCAGTACGATTTGCTGGAATTGTTCGAGGTCTGCGGGCAACTTCGCGGTTGGCTCGTTCGGGATCGTGACATGTTTGTCGGTGAGCGCCTCGGGGACCAGCTTTGCGCCCGGAGTTTCCCGGATGCAATGCGGCGGGAACTGCCCGAATTCCGGATCGTCTTTGGTGTGAATGCAGCCGTGCGAGACCAGCAGGACACGGCCCTGGCGCGCTGCGTCGGTGAGCCGCCGAATATTGTGCAGCAGCTTTTCCGCGCCCGGGACGTAGAGCTTGCCGCCCGGCGTCATGAAGTCTTCCTGCGCGTCCACTTCCCAGAAGATTACTT
>Ga0209447_10000151_pt1 | contig 17774 bp, 18 predicted proteins | sample BogFormECP04_OM3_FD_188243 | JGI IMG/M metagenome (GOLD analysis project Ga0209447, IMG submission 188243) | Bog forest soil microbial communities from Calvert Island, British Columbia, Canada - ECP04_OM3 (SPAdes) (version 2) | ecosystem: Environmental > Aquatic > Freshwater > Wetlands > Bog ... | reverse complement strand
TATGCACGCAGCTCTGCGGCCTGGGCCATTCCCGCATGCACAGTTACCTGAACGTGGTGTCTGACGCAGACTACGACACCTTCCTGAAGCAGCAGGCGGCGGGCCAGTGAACCAATCCATAGTGACCCGGCCCATGATTCCTTCGACGAACCACGCAGTGAACCCGAACCAATTCCCAGGAGGCCAGGCATGAGTTCGCACGCGCACGCCGGCGGATCCACTGTGCACGCTCCGATGGCGGAGCCCAGCGGTTTCATCCGGAAATATATTTTCAGCGTGGACCACAAAGTCATCGGCATCCAGTATTTCCTGCTGGCGCTGACGGCGGTGGTCATCGGCATCGTGCTCTCGCTGCTGATGCGTTTCCACTTGGTGTGGCCCAATGCCACGCTGCCGTTCGTCAGCGGCGGGCAGATGTCGCAGGAACAATACCTGGCGCTGGTGACGATGCACGGCACGATCATGGTGTTCTTCGTGCTCACTACCGCGCCGCAAGGCGGCTTCGGCAATTATTTTCTGCCCATTCAAATCGGCGCGCCGGATATGGCCTTCCCCCGCTTGAACATGCTTTCTTTCTGGGTCACGTTTCTGGCGTTCGTTTGCATCGTCGCCGCGTTCGTCGTTCCCGGCGGCGCGCCCATCAGCGGTTGGACGGGTTACACGCCACTCAGCGGCCTCGGCGAAATCACCGGCCCCGGTGAAGGTTGGGGCCAGACGATGTGGATCGCCAGCATCTCGCTCTTCTGCCTCGCGTCGCTGCTCGGCGCGCTGAATTTCATCGCCACTACGATTGACCTGCGCGCTCCGGGCATGAGCCTGCTGCGCATGCCGCTCACGGTGTGGGGTTGGTTCGTCACCGCAATTCTCGGTTTGCTGGCGTTCGGCGTTTTGCTCGCCGGCGGGATCTTGCTGTTGCTGGATCGTTCTGCGGGCACGAGCTTCTTCATTCCCGCGGGCCTAGTCGTGAACGATCAATTGCAAGCGCATAGCGGCGGTTCGCCTCTGTTGTGGCAGCATCTTTTCTGGTTCTTCGGCCACCCGGAAGTTTACATCGCGATTCTTCCCGGCATGGGAGTCGCCTCGCACGTGCTTTCCACTTTCGCGCGCAAGCCAGTTTACGGTTATCGCGCGATGGCCTACGCCATCTGCGCCATCGGCTTCCTGGGATTCATGGTCTGGGGCCATCACATGTTCGTCAGCGGCATGAGCCCCTATTCCGGCTTTGCATTTTCGGTACTGACGATGTCCATCGGTGTGCCCTCGGCCATTAAGACGTTCAACTGGCTGGGCACTTTGTGGGGCGGCCAGATTCAGTTCAAGTCGCCGATGCTGTTCGCGCTGGGCTTCGTTTCGCTGTTCGTTTCTGGTGGCCTCTCGGGCCTGTTTCTCGCGCAGCCCGCGGTGGACAACATGCTGCACGCCACCTACTACGTGGTCGCGCACTTCCACCTGGTGATGGGCGTCGCCGCCATCTTCGGAATTTTCGCGGCCACCTATTTCTGGTTCCCGAAAATGTTCGGGCGCATGATGAACGAGCCGCTGGGCAAAATTCATTTCTGGTTTACGTTCGTCGGCGCTTACTGCATCTTCATGCCCATGCACTTCATCGGCATTGCGGGTGGCATTCGCCGTTACGCGGATGCTTCGGCCGTCGGCTTCCTGGCGCACCTGCAGCCGGTGCACGAATTCATGACCATCGCCGCGTTCATCACCGGCGCAGCGCAACTAATCTTCTTGTTCAACTTTTTCTACAGTTTGAAATTCGGGCCGAAGGCTTCCAAGAATCCCTGGAACGCCACCACTCTGGAATGGGACACCGATTCGCCGCCGCCCATTGATAATTTCGGCGGCCACTATCCCAGCGTCTATCGCGGCCCGTACGAATTCAGCGTTCCCGGCGCAGTGGACGATTTCATCCCGCAATGGGTAGAGCCGTCGCAGGTCGCGCGCGTAAAATAGTGCAGCAGCCTTCCTGGGCCGCACGCCAGGTCTAGCGGGGGACTGAGCAAGCTTTGGAGTAACACAATGCCAAGCACCTTCATCACCGAAGAAATCGAGCTGATTCAGTCCGACAAAGGCCCCGGCGGCGGAGGTTTCTCCGGCGATGGCGGCAATGGCGGTGATGGCGATTCGTCCGGTGCATCGAGGGTTCCGCAGCGCGCCTACATCACCGGGATGTTCATAGCGCTCGCCGGCATTTTGATGTTTTTCATGGCGTTCGTCAGCGCCTACATCGTCCGCAAGGACATGCCCAACAGCGCCTGGATTCCGCTGCAAGTCCCGCGCATCCTCTGGCTCAACACCTTGATATTAATCGCCAGCAGTTTCACCCTCGCGCGCGCGTACAGCCGATTCAGCGCGAAAGACGATGAAGGTTTCCGCCACTGGTGGGCCACCACTACGTTTCTGGGGATTCTTTTCGTCGCCGGACAGATCCTTGCCTGGCGCCAGCTCGCCGCTCAGGGAATTTTCCTGGCGTCGAATCCCAGCAGCAGCTTCTTTTACGTTTTCACCGGCGCGCACGGTGTGCACCTGCTCGGGGGAATTCTGGCGCTGCTCTACGTGCAATTCCGCGCCACGCGAAAAGTCCAGCGCGGCACGGCGATCGAAGTTATCTCCATGTACTGGCATTTCATGGATGGACTATGGGTCTTCTTGTTTCTACTCCTCTACCTGGGAAGGTGAAGCGTGAGTGATACGGAATTCGAAGGCATAGTCGAGTCGCCGTGGTCCGGCGGCGCGTCGCCCTTCGCCATCAATTCGAAAAAGTTGGGCATGTGGTTGTTCATCATTTCGGATTCGCTCACGTTTTCGGCTTTGCTGATCAGTTATGCGTACGTGCGCTTGGAGACGCCGAACTGGCCGCGCCCGTTTGAAATCTGGCCAGCCATCGCAAAATCGTCCCTGATGACGTTCGTCCTGCTCTCCAGCAGTTTGACCATGGTTTTGGGCGTGAACGCCGCATTCAACGGCGACCGCAAGAAAACCGTGCGCTACCTGATCGCCACCATTGTTTGCGGCATTTTGTTCGTCGCGATTCACGCCACGGAGTGGGTCACGCTGCTGGGCGAAGGCGTCACGCCCTGGTCGAACCCGTTTAATCCGGCTGCCCCGCTTTTCGGCGGCACGTTTTTTGGCCTCACGGGCTTGCACATGCTGCACGTCACCATCGGCGTGGTCTATCTGGCGATCATCGCCCGCGGCTTCGGCAAAGGGAAATACACCGCCGAACACGTGGAAGTCAGCGGCTTGTACTGGCACTTCGTGGACCTGGTCTGGATGTTCATTTTTCCGATGGTGTATTTGCTGAGCGTGAATCCGAAGTAACAACACAAAGTAACCACGCAAAGTAACAACGAGAACAAGGAGCGAGCGAACCGATGAGCGCACACGGACACACCGCCGAGCTCACCCACGAGCACGCCGTAGGCACCACCAAACTATTCGCCACGGTTTGGGTCTGGCTGCTGCTGCTGACGATCGTGGAAGTTTATCTGGCCTACTTGCGCCTGCCAGTCCCCATCATGATCACAATTTTGGTGGGCCTCTCGCTGGTCAAAGCGGCCCTGATCATTTCCTACTTCATGCACATGCGCTTTGAGCGGCTGGGTCTGTTCCTGTTGCTCATCCCCGCCATGGTGTTCTGTATTTGCATGATGCTGATCATGTTCTTTCCGGACAGCATTCGTCTGATGCAGCTGCGGCCGCATTAACGCGGCTTCTGGCGCCGTCCGCGAAACGCGCGCGCGATTCAGCAATGGCTTTAGGTCGTGGATTTAAGTAACGCGGGGGAATGATTTGAAGAAGGGCATCTTAATTCGTGTTGCGCTGCTGCTAAGCTGCGGCGCGGCTTTAATTGCGCTGCCGATCACGCACGTTTTCGCGCAGAGCTGTGCGATGTGCTACCAGAGTGCGGCCGCTTCCGGCCCGCAAGGCGGAGCCGCGCTGCGCCACGGCATTTTGATCTTGTTCGTACCCGCCATCAGCCTGTTCGTAGGAATCTTCGCGCTGATTTACCACCGCCGCGACGTCGCCCGCTGATCCAATATCATTCGCTGTGGGGGGCCGCAGCGGCGGATGCCAAGTTCGCCTGGCATCCGCGCCGCAAGCACCGCCGTACTCCGCTCTAACTAGCTTTTCGGCTTGTGCAAATCGGTGCAGATGGCCACCGCGCTGTTCGGATTCACCGCGCCGTCCCCCTGCTCCACGTGCTGAATTTTTCCTTCCTTGTCCACAACGATGGTAGTCCGCTGCGCCCACTCGTACTTGTCCCCTTGCACATCGTACGGTTTCAAAATTCCATACGCGGTGAGGACCTTGCGGTTCATGTCGCTGAGCAGAGGAAAGGTCACTGCGATCTGCTTCGCAAATGCGGCGTTTGCTGCGGGGCTGTCTACGCTGATTCCCAGTACCACGGTGTCGCTTGCTTCGAGCTTGGCCATATCAGCCTGATAGGCCTGCAATTCCTTGGTTCAACCACCGGTAAACGCGAGAACGTAAAACGCCAGGACGACGGTTTTCTTGCCGCGGAAATCACTCAGCTTCACCGGCTTCCAGTCATTCGCCAGCAGCGTGAAATCCGGCGCCACGTCTCCCACCTTCAAATTCGTCTTGGCAATGGCATCTTCCTGCGCCGCCGCGGAAAATTGTCCGGCGAGCATCAGCAGCAGCAGAAGCCCGACGACGGCAGTGACGGTCCTTTTCATCAGTTGTCTCCTTCTGAGTTTTGCAGATTACCCACCCTGATTATAGCCGCGTTCCGCTTTTTGCTTGTAACGGCGATGTAATTTCTGCGCCGGAAGCACCCACTCGGATTTCGCTGTTCCTTCCCCGCACTTTCCCTATAATTCGTCAGTCATACCGGAGGCGGGGAAGCAGTGTTCGCCGATCGCACCAACTGGAATCTGCAAGCCAATCCCCTAAGCGAAGCTCTCTCCCGCCATCGCGCGCAAGGGAAGCCCCTGCTCGATCTCACGATTTCGAATCCCACGGAATGTGGATTTGAATATGACAGCCGCGCCATCCTGCTAGCGCTTGCGAATCCATCCAGCCTCACGTACGACCCGGACCCCAGAGGACTGCTCAGCGCACGGCACGCGGTCGCCGCATACTACGCGGCGCGCGCCATCGAATTGCCCGCCGATAACATCATCCTCACCACCAGCACCAGCGAGGCCTACACCTTCGTTTTCCGCACGCTCTGCAATCCCGGCGACGAAGTCCTGATCCCCGAGCCCAGCTACCCGCTCTTCGCGTTCCTCGCCGATATTCAGGACGTGAAGCTCGTCCGTTACCCGCTCGACTACGATTACGGCTGGCAAATCAATTTCCACGCGTTGCAGCAAGCCATCACCGCGCGCACTCGTGGCGTGATCGTCGTCCACCCCAACAATCCCACCGGGCATTTCACCAAGCCTCACGAGGTGGAAAAACTGAACGAAATCTGCACGGCGCGCAACCTTGCGATCATCGCCGACGAAGTCTTCCTGGATTTCGCGCTGCAAGATCAGACGCCATTCAGCTTCGCGCAAAATTCGGCCGCCCTGACGTTCACCATGAGCGGCTTATCCAAAATTTCCGGCCTGCCGCAGATGAAAGCCGCATGGCTGGTCACCAGCGGACCCCAGCAACTGCAATCACCAGCCCTGGCGCGCCTGGAAATCATCGCGGACACCTATCTTTCGATGAACGCGCCGGTCCAGTGGGCCATCCCCGCGCTGCTCGAACAGCGCCATCCGTTTCAAAAGCAATTACTAGCGCGCGTCCGAATAAATCTGGAGGAATTGGATCGGCAACTCGCAACGCAGAAGTCCTGCGCGCGGCTGGTAGTGGAAGCCGGCTGGTACGCGGTACTGCGCGTCCCCGCGACACGTTCAGACGAAGAACTGGCCATCGAGTTACTGGCGCAAAAGAATGTGTACGTTCATCCGGGCCATTTTTATGATTTCCCGTCGGAAGGATTCTTGATCGTGAGTCTGATTACCCGGGAAGAGGAATTTGCGGCCGGAGTGAAACTGCTGTTGTCGGTGTTTTAGCGGCCAAGAAGAGTCGCAAACAAACTCAGCTTTGACGCAGCCGGCCCGGTGGATCCGCAGTCTCCGGAATGCCAATCTTCAGGTCTGGCCCAGTATGCTCCGGCATCTTGGAAGGCACCGGTTGCGGTTTCCCAATTCCGCGATTCATTTCGAGATGCTCTTTCGCGCAGCGCGGACAATATCCCTTGCCGTTTTCATCATCGCGCTGGCTCGCCAGCTCGTAGCAGCCGCAAATGCAGTCGCAGTATCCGGTGATCGAAGCCGTTTTAATGGGTATCAGAGCCATGAAAACCTCTCCCGTGGTCGTTGCGAGGGAATCATACCTACGCGCCGCGCAGCGCGCAAGACTGCGGAAGGGAACTGCGCCACGCGAGTAACAACAACGATTACGCCGGCTTCATTTCCGCCATCCGGAAAGGATCCCCGATTTTTTCGTGCAATTCCATCCACACCCGGTCCGGATGCGAAAGAAATACTTCCACAACCCTGGGATCGAATTGCTTTCCCGAAAATTTCTTGATCTCCGCGCGCGCCGCGGAAATCGGCAGCGCCTTACGGTAAGGCCGATCGGAAATCATGGCGTCCAATGTGTCCGCCACCGCGAATATCCTCGCGCCCAAAGGAATCTGCTCGCCTTTCAATTTCCGCGGGTAACCTGAGCCGTCGTAACATTCCTGGTGCGACAGCACAATCTCCGCCGCTTCCTTCAAGAAGGGAATCCGCTCCAGCACCGCAAAACCGATCTCGCAGTGCTTGCGCATGATTTCGCGCTCTTCGTTCGTCAAAGGTCCGGGCTTGCGCAAAATGCTGTCCGGTACGCCCATCTTGCCGATGTCGTGCAGAAACGCGCCGCGCGCAATCTGCCGCAGCAATCCGGGATCCACGCCCATGGATCGCGCGATGGTGATCGTGAACGCCGTCACGCGCTGGCAATGCCCTTCGGTCTCCGCATCCTTCGCGTCCAGCGCGCCGCCCAGCGCCTCCAGCGTGTAATCGTAAGATTGCTCGAGGTCCTGCAACGCAATGGAAAGTTGCTGCGTGCGCTCCGCCACCAGATGCTCCAGGTCGCTCTGGTAGGTGCGATTTTCCATCACCAGCCGGCGATGTTCCAACGCGCGCCGCACGCTCAGATGCAGCTGATCCTTTTCAAACGGCTTCAGAATATAGTCGTAAGCGCCCGCGCGAATAGCCTGCAGCGCGATGGAAATGTCGTGCATCGCGGTGACCATAATCACCGGCACATCGGGATCCTCGTTGCGGAGTTCGGCCAGCAATTTCAGCCCGTCCATCTCGGGCATCACGATGTCGCTCAAAGCCAGATCGAAAGTGTCCTTGCGAAAAGCATCCAAAGCCATGCGCCCGTTCGAACAGACCGTGCACCGGTACCCTTGTGCTTCCAGCAAAGTCGAAACGACCTCGCGAATCGCCTCTTCGTCATCCACCACTAGAATCTTTTCCGTTTCCACGATGGGCCCCCGGGAGTATCCATTATAGGTCCAGCCCACGGGCTGGAAATGCCTAAGTGACCAATCGAATAACCGCGTGCTGCATCGCACAATAGTGGGTTTTCATGCGTAACTCTTGCGCAAGCCGCAGCACCGCACGCAACTGCCGTTTAATCCGGATCCACCGGCGACCGCTGCCTCATACGCGGGGATTGCTCGCTGGGGGACGGAGCTAATCGCGCCATGCCCGCCTCGATTTGCACCGAAAGGTTCCCGACCAGCTCGGTGAGTCGCGCCAGCCGATTCATTGATTGCGCTCTTGCCGAATGGATCTGCAGCGACGCGATCCGGTAGTTAACGCGGAATCGCAATCGCCGGCCGGTCCGCTCGAATGGATGAATCCACGGCTCCGCGGGAGACATTTCGCGCACCACTCTCATCAGGCGCTCCAGCCGTCCAAAGTCCTCCGCGAGTCCTGACAAAAAACTCTGAACGATGCGCCGGCGTTCCTCGTGCAAGTGCCGCTCAATTTCTCCCGACGCCTTGCGCCGCACGTAATCGGCATCCAACGTAGCGAGAGCCTGCCGCAACTGCGGAAAATGTCGCGCGTGCATCGCCAGCAGGTCCTCCATCCGGTCCTGATGGCGACCCGCCATTTCTTCCGGCAGCGGTTTCAACGCCGCCCACCCAAGTTTCATCAGGCCAATGGCGCCGGCCGTCACGCCGCAAATCGCCAGCAGGTTCATAGCGCAGCTCGCCTTCCGATGATCTTCGTCTTACTGGACGTGGTCTTATACTGCCATCACAAAATTACCGTTGACCGTTACGTTCACTAAGAGTAACATGCCGCTCATTGCGATGGACCGGGGTGCTGTCGCCAACTGCCGCAATCCTGGAGGGCCGTGGCGTGGAATCGCTCGAACGCTTCGCGCAGAATCAACGCATCATCGAAGAATTTGTCTCCCAGTGGCTCGTTTCCATCCCCACCGCCGCGGGACGCCTCGCGCACGTCGCCATGCTGCGCGACATTTACTCCGGCCGCTATCATCATCCCATGCTCCAGGATGCTTACTCCGAGCCCGCCGTTCATCAATCCCTGCTCTACTGCCACGAAGAACTGTTCGAGAAGGTCCTCGAAAATAATTTCGAGCAGCAGGAATGGGATTTGCGCATGTGCTTCGCCGGCATGGACGCTCCTCCTGCCGAGATCGCGCAGCGTTGGCTGGAGCTGGACCTGTTTCGCTTGTTCGTCCCCTTCGGCACGCCGCCCTATCTTCGCGATCTTTTCTGCTCCAATTTGCGCGCGATCCTCGGCTTGATCGTTACGGAAACTCTGGTCCACACCGCGGTGTAACCACTTAGGCCTGGCCGCACAATCTTCTGGAAACCCTACGCCCGTTTGTTAGCATCGAACGATGGTGAATACACCGGTACGCGCATGGTTCCGCGATCCCCTTAAACGAATGCTTTTCGAACTCGGCGCGGGCTACTACGCGCGCAAACTCGCCACCGGCCCGGAGGCGGATCTGCGGCGCGAATTTCTCCACTCCTTGCAGATGCCGGCTTCCGGCAATGGGCACGGCACGATCCGCGTCCTGGACGTCGGCTGCGGGCCCGGTCACGTGGCTCGCGCCCTCGCGCGCACCGGATACGATGTCACCGCCGTGGACCGCAGCCGCAGCCTCCTGCGAATTGCCCGAAAGCTCGCGACGCGTGAACGCACCTCCGTGCGTTTCCACTTATCTCCCGCCGAAAAGCTTCCGTTCCCGGATTCGTCCTTCGACTATTGTTACGCCACCGGAGTTGTCTATTGGGTCGAACACCTCGCCGCAACTCTCGCCGAAATGGTCCGCGTCACCCGTCCTTCCGGAATCGTGGCCTCGCTCGATCCCCACGCGTCCATGTCCGTGACGAAAATTCTGGCTTACGCGCGCGAAAAACGCCTCGATGCGCGCGACACGCGCAAGCTTGTCGCCTGGGCCACTTCCGCGCAATGCAATCGCCGCTTCGAGGAAGGCCATCTCCGCGGCGTGCTCACCGACGCCGGGTTGCAGAGTCTCACCTTAGAGCAACGCTTCGGTGGCATGGTCTGGTTCTGGAAAGGGACCGTGCCGAGATGAGCGTGATGCGTCGCTGCGATTCTCGGCGAGTCTCGGGGTGGAAGTCCCGACTCGCGGAACCTGTTACGCTGGTTCGGGCGCCAACTTTTTTGGGCAAAAAAGTCCGGAGGATTGAATGAAATTGTTTCGGACACTCAAGCGCCAGATCGGAGCCAAGCGACTTGTCGGCTTGGTGCTGTTGCTCGCGTGCGGCGCGGCGCTTGCCACCCAGCGGCCGGCCATGCCGTTTAAGTCCGTCGCATCCGCTCCGCCGAGAATTTCCTCTCAGACCGCGCCGGCCTCCAGCCCCGAATTCATCAAAACCGCTGACGAAGTTCTGGCGCAGATGAGCAAGATTCTGGAGCTCCCGATCAAGGAGCCCCTCAAGAAAACTCTCCGCTCCAAGCAGGAAGTCCGCGACTACCTGATTCGCGAAGACAAGGAAGATAAAAAAGATTCCGAGCGCTACGCCGACGACAAAACTCTGGAAGCTTTCGGTCTGATTCCCAAAGGTTTTCCGCTCGATTCTTTCCTGCTCGACGTCTTAACCGACCAGGTCGCGGGCCTATACGATCCCAAAGCCAAGGAATTTTATATCGCGAGTTGGATTCCGGTGGACGAGCAGCGCACCGTCATGTCTCACGAACTAACCCACGCTCTCGAAGATCAATCCTTCCATATTGATTCCTGGATCAAAGCCGCGCGCCCCAATGACGACGCCGAACTCGCCCGCGACTCCGTCAGCGAAGGTTCCGCCATGGCCGCCATGGTGGACTACGAAATGCTCGACCAAAAAGTCAGCGTGCGCGACGTCCCGGACGTCACTCTGCTGATTCGCGCCAGTGCCCTCAGCGAAATGGATAAAGATCCCAACCTCGCGAAAGCTCCGCTCTATATTCGCGACGAACTTTTGTTCCCGTATCTCGCCGGCACCGGCTTCACGCAACAATTCCTGAAGGCGCACACCGGCTGGCAAGACCTCCATATGATTTTTCAGAATCCGCCGGTTTCCACGCAACAGATCCTGCATCCCGATCTGTATCTGCAAGGTGTAAAGCCCGAAGTCGTCGCGCTGCCGGAATGGAAAGCGCTGGTCCCAGCCGACTGGAAGATGCTGGAAGAGAACACCATGGGAGAATTCGGCCTGGAAGAAATCCTGAAGCAGCTCCTCGACGAAAATCGCGCGGAATTGCTTTCACCAGCATGGAAAGGCGACCGCTACGCAGTATTCGAGGACGCCAAAACGAAGTCCACTCCGCTGGTGTTCCGCCTGGCGCTGGATAACACCGACGACGCTGCGCATTTCTTCGGCCAGTACAGCGAGGCGCTGGAACATAAATATAAAACGCGCACCGAACTGTTTCGCCGTCCCAATTTCTTTCAGTTTCAATCCGAATCCGGGGGAGTCTTCCTGCGCTGCGTCGCCACGCAATGCCTCACCGTGGAAAGCGCGTCGCGCGAAACCTTCGACAAAATCGTTCGCGCCATCGGCTGGGACCCGGCACCCTCTGCAGTGAGCGCGCCCGTCGCGCCCGAAACCATCACCATGCAGCGGGCGTTTGGCGAATCCAGGCACGCCGGCGCGCAATAGCTTCGCGCAATATTAATTTAATCGTTCAGCGAAAGTTCCACCGTATCCGCGCGGTGCACCACCATCAGCGTCTGATCGTCCGCCTGCTTCCTGCCGCTGGAATACCCCTGCACATCTTTCATGCACGCCGCCGCAAGTTCCTGCGGCACCCATCCATGCCGCTCGCCCGCGATACTGGAAAGCCGCGCCGCGCCGTATTCCACGCCCGACGCGTTCACCGCTTCGGAGATTCCGTCGGTGTACAGCAGCAAGCTGTCGCCGCGCTCCATGCGCACGCGTTGAATCGTGTAACGGCTGGTGGAGAACATTCCCAGCGGCACGCCGGTCGAACACACCTGCCGCACGCCATCTTTCGCGATCAGCAGCGCGGCCAAATGTCCGGCGCTGCCGATTTCGATTTCGCCGCGTTGTCCCGCGCGCCCGCAAATCAGCGTGGCGTATTGTCCCGCGATGGTGCTCTGGCAAAAAACGCTGTTGGCCATTTCCAGCAGCTTATCGAGCGTCAGGCCCACGCCCGCCAGGCTGCGGAACATTGCGTGCAAATGGGTCATCAGCAGGGAAGCGGCCACGCCTTTGCCGGCCACGTCGCCGAGCAAGAAAACCAGTTCGCCATCCGCAGCCGCCGGAGGAATTAAATCGCAATAATCGCCGCTCACCATTCCCGCGGGCTTGTACTGATAGTGGACCAGCCATTCTCCGTGCCGCAGGTCCGTCCGCGGAAGCAATCCGCGCTGCACGCGCGAAGCGAGTTCCAGATCGCGCTCCAGCGCGCGCTGTTCGTCGCTCGTCAGATGATCCAGGCACAGCCGAACCAGCGGATCGGCCAGCAGCCGGTCTTTTTCCACGGTGTCATGGCACTCGTCACAAATTCCATACGTTCCGTCATCCATCCGGTGCAATGCGGAATCCACTTCGCCCAGAAGCGCCAGCAACGACGCAGCTGGAGCCGCCGCCACAGGCGACGCAATCACCGCGTTCAATTCCTTGCGCCGTTTTTCAAGTTGTTCGCGAATATAGGGGTCGCTCACTCCGCTCATTTCCTTGGCCTCCACATCCGAACTTCGCGCCATACGTACCGCCGCGCTATCCGTTTCCGCCATGAGAACTCCCTTTGCCCCGGTCCGTCGAATTCTGCGCTATTGGATTCCTAATCCTGCGCCCTGGACTCCGCTTTAATCGCGTCCAGCAGGCTCCCACCGCCCGCGGCGCTGGGACGCACTCTGCGGTCCAAGCGCTGCAGCCGCCGCTCGAAATCGCTGCGGTAACGCCGTAGCAGCGCTGCGCTTAGCCCGGCGTGGCGGTTTGACGGGCGCAATTCCGCCAAGGCCTTGCGTACCAGCACGGCCGCGCGCTGCGGCTCGCGCGCTTGATGCTCGTAGTGAATCGCCAGCTGTTGGTAAGCTTCCAGCCCTTCGCGCGAATTTCCCACGATGCTCTCCCACAATTTCAGCGCCAGCGGCAAATCGCCTTCGCGCTTCGCCAGGCGCGCCAGCGAACGTCGCGCGGCCCGATCGGTTTCCGCGGGAAGCACGGCGTCCAGCGACTGCGCGTAATGTTTCCGCGCGCGCGCCATATCTCCGCGCCGTTCGCAAATACGCGAAACTCCGAAAAGTTCCAGCCCGTCGATGCCGTCCGCTCGCGGGTCAGCCAGCACTGCGACGATTCGGCTGGCAAGCCCCGCCAGGCCGCGCAGGTCCATTTGATTGTGCAGAAAGATTTGCACCAGCGGCTCCGGCGACCCGCCACGCAAATAATCAAAATAAAATTGCGGAATCATCTCCGAAATCAGGTCGGCTCCGCGATGCCAACCCAGCACGTGTTTTTCCAGTTCGGCCAGGCGCACCGATCCCAGGCGCACGCGCCACAGATTGCGCGCCGGATGCAAGAAATCCAGATGCGCGCGCGGCGCCACGGATTTGATTTTTCGCGTCATGCGATAACGCGTCTCCAGCAGCGGCCAGTCAAACGATTTCCCATTGAACGTCACCAGCACCGGCCGCTCGGCCATGCGTTCCGCCAATGTAAGCAGCAGCGCATGCTCTTCGCTCAGCTCGCGCATGAAGAATTGCTCCACTTCCAGCCCGCCCGCATCCCACCAGGCAATGCCCACCATGAACGGATAAGTCCCCGTCCCGCCCATCAATCCGGTGGTCTCCGTGTCCAGAAATAACCATTGCCGCGGGTCGGCCACTTCCGCGCAAGCTCCCGGCGCGAGCAGCCGCAACGCCTCCGCGTCCACCGAGCCTTCCGGCGGCGCGCAGCCAATCGCTTCCGAAAACCATTTGCGCACGGTCAGATGCTCGCCGAACTGATTGCTCAGCACCTTCGCCTGCAACATCTCCGCCAGCCGCTCCGCGCCGTCAGGCAACGCAGGCGAAAATCCGCGCGCGCGGCTCGCGACAGCGTTGTCCGCAACACCGTCGTCCACGATGCGAGCTTTCCGCGCGGGCTTAAGCGCCGCTAAACCCGCAAGTCGGTCCCGCACACTCATCGCCGATCAATCTCCCGCTTCACTCCGCGTTCTCCCTCTTTCTCTGTGTTCTCCGGTTTTCTCTGTGTCCTCTGTGTTAAATCTTTTGCCTTTCTCTGCGTCCTCTGCGTCTCTGCGGTAAACAATTTCGAATTTACGATCAAGCGCACAACCGCTCCAGAATCGCCAGCGCCGCTTCCTTCGTCTTCTCGCATTTCTCCCCAGCAGGCCCCACGCACGAAGGGCACCCATTCTCGCACGGGCATCCAACAATCAATTCCCGCGTCCGCCGCAACAAAATGTCATGCACGCGAAACAATGGCTCGCTAAACCCAATCCCACCCGGATAGGCATCGTACAAATACAAATTCGGCTCGAAGAATTCCTTCATCTCTGCCGGATTGGCCATCGCCGCGGAAAATTCCTGCCACTCCGTCTCGATTCCCGGACTCGCCGGCCGCTCGCCCACCGCGGTCCCCAAATCCCGCCCATCGCACATCAACAACAAAGTAGCCATCGAAGCCATCGCGTAAAGCAATCCCAAGATCCCATTCTGACGGTCAGACAACGCGTAAGGCAGCTCGCCCAGAAACTTGCGCTCCAGCGTGATCCAGAACGCCGTCGTGTGCATCTCGTTTTCCGGCAGCTCCAGCTTTCCCGCGCCGATATTCTCGTTGGTGAAAAATTTGATCTTCTTGAATCCCACCACCTGCGACCGCACCAGCACGTCGCCATGCGCCCGCGCCGCCGGCCCCGCGATTTGCTCTTCCTCTGCGATTTCCAGCACGCGCACCTGGGTGTAGCGAATCGCATCCGTGTAGTAATCCACGTTCACGCTCTTCACGTACGCCTTTCGCTGCTCGAAATCCAGCCGCTCCACGTGATATTGCTGCCCCTGGTGCAGATAAATCGCCTTGGGATGCACGGTCGTCAGCGCCGATGAAAAATCCACTTCGCCAATCACCTCCGGCTCGCCGTCTTCTTCCGCGTTTGTTCCGCCCGTGGTATCAATGATCACGAAATTGTCAGAGGTCACCGAACGCAAGCTCACCGCGTCCGCCGGATAGGCTTCCTGCACCCAATGCCAATTCCCGCCGCTGCGATGCAAAAATCCCGCCTCGCTCATCCGCGCGCACAGCCCGGGCAAATCCACGTCGCCGAAGCGTTCCTCGGGCCCAAGCGGCAGCTCGAACGCCGCGCACTTCAAATGGTTCACCAGAATTTCCAGATTGTCCGGCTGCACGTAAGCATGTTCCGGCGAACGTCCAAAAAAATAATCCGGATGCTGCACGATGAACTGGTCCAGCGGCGCAGAAGACGCCACCATCACCGCGCACGATGTTCCGCTCCGTCGCCCAGCCCGCCCCGCGCGTTGCCACGTGGAAGCGATCGAGCCGGCATATCCCGCCATGACGCTGGCATCGAGCGATCCAATATCAATTCCCAATTCCAGCGCGCTAGTAGCCACCACGCCGCGAATCCGTCCGTCACGCAAGCCGCGCTCGATTTCCCGGCGCTCTCCCGGTAAATAACCGCCGCGATACCCGCGAATCGGCTCGGCTTCGCCCGGTCCCGGCCGGTTGGCCTGCTGCAAATAAGTGAGCAGCACTTCCGTATGCAGCCGGCTATTCGCAAACACAATAGTCTGCAGCTTGCGTGCCAGCAGCTCCTTCGCCACGCGCGTCGTCTCATTCAAATAGCTACGGCGAATTCCCAGATTGCGATTCACCATCGGCGGATTGTAAAAAACAAAAAGCTTCTCCGCCGCCGGCGCGCCATTTTCCTCCACCACCTGCACCGGCTCCGCGATCAACTGCGCCGCCAGCTCGCCCGGATTGGCAATCGTCGCCGAGCAGCAGATAAATTGCGGCTTCGAGCCGTAAAATTCCGCGATGCGCGCCAGGCGCCGCAGCACGTTCGCCAGATGGCTGCCGAATACACCGCGATAGGTGTGCAATTCATCCAGCACGATGTAGCGCAAATTCTCGAACACGCGGGTCCACTTGGTGTGGTGCGGCAAAATTCCCGTGTGCAGCATGTCCGGATTCGTCAGGATCACGTGCCCGCGCTCGCGTATCGCCCGCCGCGCGTCGCTCGGCGTATCGCCGTCATAGGTGAACACGCCAAAGCAATCATCCAGCCGCTTCGCCAGGTCGTGCAGCTCCGCCAGTTGGTCCTGCGCCAGCGCCTTGGTGGGGAACAGGTACAGCGCGCGCGTATCCGCGTTCCCCAGCACCGCGTTCAGCACCGGCAAGTTGTAACAAAGCGTCTTGCCCGAAGCGGTCGGCGTCACCACCACGAAATTCTTCCCGGCGTGCGCCAGTTCCGCGGCCGCCGCCTGATGCGTGTAAAGTTTTTCGATGCCCTTGGCGTGATAAGCCGCCGCCAACTCCGGCCGCACCCATGCTGGCATCGCCCGGAACTGCGCGTCGCGCGCCGGAATGTGCCGCACGGCAGTTAAGACCTCGTCGGCGCGATAACGCGCGACCAGCGCTCCCAGCGCCTCCTGCACCGTCTCCAGAGTCGTGCTGGCGCGAACCGCCAGGCCGCCAGCCAGCCCTCCCTCCAAGCCTCGTCCAGACGCGGCCATCACCACCTCCCACTGAAATTGCCAAGCTCCCGCCATCCACAAGCTTTCGCCTTTTATTCGCTGAGGCTACCACGCGTTAGCCGCCCGCGCAACCCTAGTCTTGCCCCAATATTTCCATTGCCTTCAGAGCTTCTCGGACGCATTCGCAACACGCTTGGCAGTGACAATCGGTCGTATGACGTCCGGTTTGCCGGAATTTTCATCATCTTGCCTTTATCAGTGTTCATCTGCGTTCATCAGTGTGATTTTGAATTTGTCCCACTTTCCCACACCAAAACCGCCCGCCCCTAGCCATCCCCCACCAATCTTTGCTATACATGAAGCATGGCCCACGACTTCCTGATTTTCGATTTCGGCATCAACGAAGAAACAGCGCAGCAAGCACGCCACAAAGTAGAAGGCTGGACCCAAGGCTTCCGCCTCGGAAAGAAAATGCTCCTCAAATTCGAGCGCGAAGCCACCGGCGACTCATCCGAGTCGGAAACGGACGCCAAGAAGGCCTCCGCCTCCAAAAAGAAATCCGCCGCGAAATCTGACGCCGCCGAACCCAGCGCCAAAGTTCGCGTTCTGGTCCGCCTCGATTTCTCCGACCACGAAAAGCTCTCGCACCAACGCTGGCTCGATCGCATCCCCGGCGAAGAGCCCTTCAAATCCGCGAAGGCGGAAATCATCCGCCAGGGCCAGCCCGGATTCGCCGAAGCCGCGGAACTCTTTGACTCCCTGTCCTAACGGCCACGTAATGCCTGTCTCTTTTTCCAGTGATCCCAGGGCGATTGCGGCGTGCGTTTTTTTTCTTCCCGCCGCGCATTTCGCTATAATGGCCTGTACCTAAATCCCGCGGCAAACCTCTAAGGCGAGAGTGCCCGATGCCGACCCAGGCAAAAACGAAATTAGCGAACTACGACGCGTCGAAGTATCAGGGCCTCGAGCGCGAAGCCCTGATCCGCGTCTATCGCACGATGTTTATGTCTCGCCGTCTGGACGATCGCGAGATCCAGCTGAAACGCCAGAATCGCATTTTCTTCCAGATCAGCGGCGCAGGCCACGAAGCCGTTCTCGCAGCCGCTGGCCTGCTCCTGAAGCCGGCCTACGATTGGTTTTTCCCGCACTATCGCGACCGCGCTCTGATGCTCATGCTCGGCGTCACGCCCTACGAAATGCTGCTGCAAGGAGTCGGCGCGAAAGCCGACCCCGCATCCGGCGGCCGCCAGATGCCTTCGCACTGGGGTAACCGGGATCTGAACATAGTCACGCGCTCTTCGCCCACCGGCACGCAATTCCTGCACGCCATCGGGGCGGCGGAATGCTCCTATTATTTCGACAAATTTCCCAAAGCCTTCGATCAAGCGCGCAAAGCTCCCTCCGGCGCCACCGTTTCCTTTCATCACGACGAAATCGCATACGTTTCCGCCGGTGACGGCACCACCAGCGAAGGTGAATTTTACGAATCGCTGAATACCGCCAGCACCAAGCGCCTTCCGGTCCTCTACCTTATCGAAGACAACGGCTACGCCATTTCCGTTCCGGTCGAGGTGCAGACTCCC
>Ga0209447_10000150_pt1 | contig 17821 bp, 11 predicted proteins | sample BogFormECP04_OM3_FD_188243 | JGI IMG/M metagenome (GOLD analysis project Ga0209447, IMG submission 188243) | Bog forest soil microbial communities from Calvert Island, British Columbia, Canada - ECP04_OM3 (SPAdes) (version 2) | ecosystem: Environmental > Aquatic > Freshwater > Wetlands > Bog ... | reverse complement strand
CAGCGGCCTGCGCGGCGGCCACTTCTCCGCCGGGATGCATCATGCGGCTGTAGCCGACCGGAGCCAGCATCGCCGGAAAAGAAAGTTCGTGACTAAGAACCCGAACGTCGAGATTGCAATCGCGAAACGAAACAGCCTGGCGAGGACGGAAAATGATGTCCTGAAAAGCGCGCTCGTTCTCGCGCATCGTGACTTCGTCATCGGCGCCTCCGTCGAGATAATCAAAGACGGCGCGGGGCAGCCTGCGCTGCGCCATGCGGCGCAAATCCGAAATATTTATGACGTGCGGAGGAAGCAGCGCGCTACTCAGGGTTTCCATGGCGCCTACTATACGGAGCAAGGGGCCGCGTATCAACGTGCTATCGCAGCGCGCATTTACTGGCGCCCGCCGCGCCGGATAATCTCCGCTAGCGGAGGAAGGCTTCGGACAATCCGCCGTCCACTGGGATTACGTGGCCTGTGGTTCGCGCGCTTTGCTCGCCGGCGAGCCAGACGATGGCCGCGGCGCAAAGTTCGGGAGTGATGGGGCGCTTGGTGAGTGTGCGCAGCGCGTAAAAATCGGCGAGTTTATCGCGCAGGGATTCGGTGTATTCGGATTCGGAGAAAGCAATTTTGTATTTTTGGAGGGACTGGATGACGCGGTCGCGCGGAAACATCGTGGAGCCGGCGACAACGGTGGCTGGAGCGATGCCGTTGACGCGAACGGTGGGACCTAACCTGATGGCCAATTCGCGTATGAGGTGATTGAGCGCGGTTTTGCTGGTGTCGTATGCTTCGCTTCCCTTTTTCGGGACTACCGCGTTGGCGGAACTTGTGAGCACCATCGCGCTCGGCAAACCCTGATCCTGAAATACGTTTTCAGTTGCGCGCGCGAGCAAATAGTTGCCGGTGACGTTGACCAGAAATGTTTTAGCCCACAGCGCGTCCGAAAGTTCGCCGTCGGCGCCGGGAACCGGATAGATCGCGGCGGTGTTCACGACAATATCGAGGCCGCCGAATTCCATGATGGCTCGGCGAACTGCTTCCGCCAGGCTATCGGAAGAACTGATGTCCACGCTGGTGGAAGAGACGAACTCAGGACTCGCAATAACGCCGGCTTGTTCGGCGACTTTTTTTGCGCCTTGCTCGTCGAAATCGGCCACGACGAGATGGGCTCCTTTGCGTGCGAGCAGAAGAGCCACTTCGCGGCCGATGCCGCTTGCCCCGCCGATGATTAAGCCGATTTTTCGGCTGAACTCGGCTTCGGAGGGCATGCGCTGAAGCTTCGCTTCTTCGAGCGCCCAGTATTCGATACGGAACGCTTCAGAGCGCGGGAGAGCAACGTAGTTGTGAAAATGGGTGAATTGTTTCGATTGTTCCGCGCGGCGCGCTTGCGGAAGCGGATGAGCAACTTCGCTATCTTCCAAGGCGTTGGCGCCCGCCATCACGTGAATGGCGTTGATGAAAAACTCGGTGGTGATGCGGGCTTCCTTTTTATTTTTGCCGAAGCCGAACAATCCGATTCCGGGAACGATTACCACGGACGGATTTGCATCGCGCAGCTTGGGCGAACTGCTGGTTGCCCAGTCTTCATAATATTTTTCGCAGGCGGCACGATATTCGACGACTTGTTTTTGAATGCTCGCCTTCAATTCGTGCACGTCTTGTTTTTCGGGAGTCCAGTTCAGGAAGAGCGGGCAGACTCTTGTGCGCAAAAAATGGTCGGGGCAACTTGTGCCGAGCGAGCTCAGTTCGCGCGACCACGCGGAACCGGCAAAGGTGAGAGCGTCGTCATGATCCGCGTAGTGGGCGATGACGCGGCGATTGGAAGACATCGCGCCGCGCAAGGCCGGCAGGATTTGTGCGGCAATTTTCCAGCGATCGGGAAGCGCGGCGTGTTCGAGTCCGCCGAAGAGCGAGCCTTTTTGTTTTTGGTGTTGCTGGATGAATTCGCCCATCTCGTCGATGGTGTGAATGCTGTTGAGGTAGCAATCGCGCTGCGTGTCGCCCCAAATAAAGAGGCCGTGACCGCCGAGGAGAATGCCGTCGATGCCGGGATTCCCAGCAACGGCACGCTCGATCAGCAAGGCCAGCTCGAATCCTGGGCGTTGCCATGGCACCCAAACGATTTTGCGGCCTTGCTCCTTGTTAAATTGTTCGAGCTTGCGCTTGCCGTTGGCGCTGGCGGCGAGGGCGATGGCCCAGTCGGGATGGAGATGATCCACGTGAGGAAACGGAAGCAGCGCGTGCAACGGCGTATCAATCGAAGCGGCTACGCGATTTTCGCCGAAGGCGGAGAGCGGATAAAAATTCACCATTTCGTCTTCATGGGCTTCGCCACGATATAAACTTTTCAATTGTTCGAGACGCTCCTGATAGAGGAGCGCGAAACCTGCTTCGGTGATGGAGCCGAGGTCGCCGCCGCTTCCTTTCACGGCGAGAACGCGCGTGGCCTTGCCGGTGAAAGGATCGGGAAGATCGAATTTGGAACTTGTGTTGCCGCCGCCGAAATTGGTGATGCGCAGATCGGCTCCGAGCAAGTTCGAGCGGTAGCGGAGAAGTGCTAATGGATTACTCGCGAGTTTTTCGGCAGCGTCGGCATTCCACAAATCCCGCAAGTGGATGGTCTTCCTGATTTCAGGCATACACGGCCTCACAATAGTGTTCAAAACGCTGCACTTGGCGATTCCATTTTTCGGGATCGATCGGCTCGAAAGCTTGCGGGGGATACGAGCGGTCGACAATGGCGCGGACTTCCTTCAACGAACTGGCCGCGCCGGCCGCCAAAATCTGGATGGCCACATTGCCGATAGCGGTGGCTTCGGCCGGACCCGCGAGAACAGTTCGTCCGGTGGCATCGGCGGTCAGTTGGTTGAGCAAACGGTTTTTTGAGCCTCCACCAATGATACGGATTTTTTCGACGGGCTTGCCGGTGAGTTTTTCGAGATTGGAAACGACCAGCCGGTATTTGAGAGCGAGGCTTTCGAGGATGGCGCGAGCATATCCTGCGGCGGATTTCGGAGGAGGCTGTTGCGTGCGGGCGCAGAACGCGTCGACTGCGGCGGGCATGTTTTGGGTGCGCAAGAACGACTCGTGATCGGGATCCACGAGGCAGTGGAAAGATTCTTCTTGAGCGGCAAGATCCATCAGTTCGGGGAGATCGGGAGACTGGCCTTGGGCTGTCCAATTCTGGCGGCAGCATTGAAGCATCCAAAGACCCATCACGTTTTTCAGCAGGCGCGTTGTGCCGTTGACGCCGCCTTCGTTTGTGAAATTGAGGCGCAGAGCTTCCGTACTGAGGATGGGCGCGTCGAGTTCGGTTCCGAGCAGCGACCAGGTTCCGGAACTGAGAAACGCGGTTCCTTCGCGTGCGGAGATTGCCGCGACGGCAGAGCCTGTATCGTGAGCTGCTGGAGCGATGACCGGAGTTCCCGCCAGCGCGGTATCGCGTGCGAGACTTGGCAGCAATTTGCCGAGGACTGTGCCCGGCTCGACGATTTCGCACCAGAAATGATCGGGCAACTCGAGACGGCCAATCAATTCTCGCGACCATTTTCGGGTGTGCGGATTCACGAGTTGCGTCGTGGTGGCATTCGTATATTCGCAGACGGCGTTGCCAGTCAGCCAGAAGTGGAAGAGGTCGGGAATGGTGATCAGTTTACGGGCGGCCTTCAGCAAGGAGGGCGTTTCGCGGCACGCCGCGAAAAGCTGGAAGAGCGTGTTGATGGGCATGAACTGGATGCCCGTGGCCGCGTAGATTTCTTCTTTGGAGACCAGGCGAAAAACATCCGGCATGATTCCGAGGGTGCGCGCGTCGCGATAGTGATAGGGGTTCTGGAGCAGTTCGCCTCTTTCGCCGAGCAGTGCGTAATCAACGCCCCAAGTGTCCACGCCAATTCCGGCGAGTTGCGTTTCTTCCAGGCTGGATAAGGCTTTGCGCACTTCCCACCAGAGGCGCGGCATGTCCCAATGCAGGCTGCCGCCGTATTCGACAGGTTCGTTCTTGAAGCGGTGGATTTCCTGGGTGGTCAAAACTCCGGAGTTTAAACGTGCGAGGATCGCTCGGCCGCTTTCGGCGCCAAAATCAAAAGCAAGAAAAGGTTTGGAGGCGCCGCTGCTAGACATGCGAGTGGCCGTTAGGCATACGAAGATACGCTTTGCGAATTCTTTGCGGCGCGTTCTTTGGAGATGCGTTCGAGGTAGCCGCTTTGGCGGAAGGCGTCCATGGGATCGGCGGGAAGGCCTTTCGATTGACGCCATTCGCGAATTGCGGGGCGCACGTCGGTGGCGAATGCGTCTTGAAGCGAGGATTCCGCTTTCACTAGCTGGCAGCTTTCTTGCGCGCGAATCAGGGCTGGATAATCCACCAGCGTGGCTTTCGAATAGAGTTCCTGCGCCATCGTCACCGTCTGAATCATTGCTTCGATCTTCCCTTTCAGATTGTGGCTCTGATCGATCATATAGGCGATGTCCGCGGGCTTGCCCGTCTCCCATTCGTAGAGAAGGATTTCGTGGAAAATCCGGAAAATCTGGTATGGGTCGATCGAGCCCAGGGTGAGATCGTCGTCGGCATAGCGACGGTCGTTGAAATGGAAACCACCGAGTATTTCTTCGGAGAGGAGCCAGGCAACAATCTGCTCGATATTTTGGGCGGCGTAGTGATGGCCGGTGTCCACCAAAACTTTTGCCTGCGGGCCCGCGTGGCGCGCGAGATGCAGAGCCATGCCCCAATCGGCGATGTCCGTGTGGTAGAAGGCCGGTTCGAACGGTTTGTATTCGATGAGCAGGCGCTGGCCCTTGGAGAGTTCCGCATGAGTGGCTTTCAGAGTTTCCTCAAACCATTTCTTGCGCTGGCGGATATTTGCGGTACCGGGATAGTTGGAACCATCGGCGAACCACATGGAAATATCGCGGCTATGCACTTGGCGGGCGATTTCGATGCTGTCGCGGGTGTGTTCGAAGGCGCGGCGGCGCACAGCGGGGTCGGGATTGCCGAAGGAGCCGAACTTGTAGTCCTGGTCCTGAAAAAGATTGGGATTGATGGAGCCGGCGTGAACGCCATAGCGCTGGGAAAATTTTTGAATTTCGCCGGAGCTGGCGATGCCATGGGGAAAATCCCAGAGGACGTGGAGAGCGACCGTGGGGCAGACGCCGGTTAACAAGTGAACCTGGCCGGCGTCGCTGAATTTTTCTTCGGTGTTGGTGGCTGCGGCGGACTGGATGAATTTGCCGAAGCGCGTGCCAGTATTGGCGAAGCCCCACGAGGGGATTTCGATGCGGAACTGGTTTAAGGCGCGAAAGATGGCGTCAGACTTGGAAGAACTCATGGCCGGCCCTCAACTCCGGGCAGAGTATACAGTCGGGTGGGGTTAGGTCACGCAATTTCTTCGCGGAGCAGGCGGCGCGAGCGAACCGCGAATTCGCGGGGTGTTGCACCGATAGAAACTTACCGGAGCTTGCCAACCAATTCAGCCGTAAGTGCTTCAAAATTGATGTAGCCGCTGGGGACGGCCACCCACCCTCTTGCCTCCGCGCTGCGTACAGATTCGTTTTTCAACGCTCGAACACACCTCGAAAGGACGACTCTGATGAATGCGATGAAAAAGTTGATGTTGATGGGCTTGGGATTGTTTTTGTTCGCCATTCCGTCGCACGCGCAGTCAGCGTTTGACGCCTCGGTGGGGTACTCGTATTTCCATCTCGGGGGCGGCGCGGACCTGAATCAAAATGGAATCAGCGGATCGATCGCGTACAAACCGATACCCTTTTTGGGAATCGTGGGCGATTTTGGCGGCTATCATGCTTCGCCCGGAGGGGAGTCGTTTAACACCTACACATTTATGTTCGGGCCGCGTATTTACATAAAGAACCCGACCAAAGTGACGCCCTTTTTTCAGTTCCTCGCGGGGGCGGGACACTTCACCGCGGGAGGTGGAGGCGGGTCGGACACGAACTTCGCGTATAGCGTAGGCGGAGGCGTGGATTTGGGAGTTTTGCCGCATCTGGCGATTCGGCCGCAAATCGACTACGTCGGGTTTCACAACTCGGGCGGCACGGCGAATTGCACGCGGGTGTCGGTTAGCGCGGTTGTGCATTTCTGACGGGCTGAACCGCGCGGCGGGTTTAGAAACCAAAAGGGGCACGCTCTCGAGGTGCCCCTTTTTTTGTGCTCTAACGGAAATTTCTCGACTTACTGATTTGCGGGCATCGATCATCGCGCGGCGGTGAGGTGGAATTTTGCCGCGTGCTATACTTCGCCCGTTTGCGCTGAGAGGCGTTCCTGCTCGCTCGCGAGGCTGTGGAGGCGGCTCATCCCTTGATTCAATTGCCGGACATTTTTAATGCCGCTACCTATTTTGTGGACCGGAATGTGCAGGAGGGGCGCGGCGCGAAGGTCGCTATTGAGTGCGGCGAGGAGCGGGTAACTTATCGGGAGCTGCAGGAGAGAACCAACCGCGTTGGGAATACGCTTTTGAGTTTGGGCGTGCGTGCGGAAGAGCGGGTTCTGCTGGTGTTGCTGGATACGCCGGAATTTTTGTACTCTTTTTTTGGGGCGATCAAAATCGGGGCGGTCGCGGTGCCGGTCAACACACAGGCAAAGCCGCAGGATTACGAATACATATTGAATGATTGCCGGGCGCGGGTGGCGCTGGTTAGCGAAGATTTGCTGCCCCATTTGCAATCGATTCCGCGGGAAAAACTGCGTTATTTGCGCGAGGTCGTTGTGTCCGGGGAGTCTGGCGCGGTTGTCGCTTTGGGCCAAAGCCGGCAGAGTTTGGGACGGATGATGGAATCGGCTTCGCCGGAATTGGAAGCGGCGCTTACGAGCAAGGATGAGGCGGCGTTTTGGCTTTATTCGTCGGGAAGCACCGGGGCTTCCAAGGGTTGCGTGCACTTGCAGCACAACATGGTGGTGTGCTCGGAGCTTTACGCCAAAGGTATTTTGGGGATGAATGAAAGCGACCGGTGCCTCAGCGTGGCGCGTTTGTTTTTTGCGTATGGGTTGGGGAACGCGGGTTATTTTCCGTTGTCTTGCGGTGCTACGACGATTCTTGATCCGGTGCGGCCAACTCCTGCGACGATTTATGCGGACATCGAGCGGTATCGGCCTACATTATTTTTCTCTGTACCGACAAATTACGCGGCTTTGCTTGCTCATCACCGCGAGAGCGGAAAGGATTTCGATTTGTCGAGCGTGCGGCACGCCATTTCGGCGGGGGAATCGCTTCCGGCGCCGTTGTTTCAGCGATTCAAGGAGCGGTTTGGCGTGGAGATTCTGGATTCGCTGGGCTCGACTGAAACTTTGCAGATGGTGATTGCCAATCGTCCTGGGGAGGCGAAACCGGGATCAAGCGGGAAAATTATTCCTGGGTATGAAGCGCGGCTTGTGGATGAGCGGGGAAACGAAGTGGCTGTCAACGAAATTGGGGATTTGCTGATCAAGGGAGATTCGACTTGCGTTGGGTACTGGAACAAGCACGAAAAGACAAAAGAGACTTTTGTGGGGCACTGGTTTTGTACGGGGGATAAATACTATCGGGATGAAGATGGCTACTTCTGGTATGCGGGGCGTGCGAATGACTTGTTCAAGGTGAATGGGCTGTGGTTGAGTCCGGCAGAAGTGGAGAGCGCGCTGATTTCGCACCCGGCGGTGCGCGAGGCGGCGGTTGTGGCGCGCGAGGATGAAGATGGGCTTACCAAACCAGCGGCTTACGTTGTCTTGAGCACTGGGGCTACGGCGAGTGAAGAGTTGGTTCGAGAACTTCAGGAAATGATCGGGGAAAAAATAGGCGGTTACAAGCGGCCGAAGTGGATTGAGTTTTTGGGGGAAATTCCAAAGACGGCGACGGGCAAATTGCAGCGGTTCAAATTGCGGGAGCTGCAGGATCGCAGGGGGCATGAAGGGCCTTAGCATGCGCCGCTGCAGCTTCACTGATAGACTTTTTGGATGCAAAACCCTGGGGGAACAATGAAGCTTGCGAACTATGTGTCTGGCGAATGGATGGTGGGGAGCGGGGCTGGGGAAGCGCTCGTCGATCCGGTTACGGGCGAGGAATTGGCGCGCATATCGTCGCAGGGAGTTGACGTCAAGGTGGCGCTGGATTTCGCGCGCGTGGAGGGTGGAGCGGCGCTGCGCGCGCTGAGTTATGGCGAGCGGGCGGCGTTGCTGGGGAAAGCCGCGGAGGTGCTGGCGTCAAATCGCGAGGAATATTTTCGAATTTCGCTGCTCAATCTGGGGGCGAATCAGGCGGATGCTTCGTTCGACGTGGACGGGGCCATCTATACGATGAAGTATTACGCAAAAATCGGCGCTGCGCTGGCGGACGGTAAAATACTGAAGGAAGGCGCGCAGGTTTCCATTTCGAAGACCGGCGTTTTCTTTGGGCAGCATTATTTGGTGCCGGCGAAAGGCGTGGCGGTTTTTATCAACGCGTTCAACTTTCCGGCCTGGGGATTTTGCGAGAAGGCTGCGCCGGCGCTGCTCGCGGGGATTCCGGTTGTGATTAAGCCGGCCTCGCCGACCGCGTGGCTTACACACCGAATGGTTGAGGACGTGGTGAAGGCGAATATATTGCCTCGCGGGGCGATTTCGATTTTGTGCGGAGCGGCGCGCGACCTGTTGGATTATGTTGGCGAGAGCGACGTCGTTTCGTTTACCGGTTCGGCGGATACGGCGGTGAAGATTCGCTCGCATGCGAATGTTTTGCGGCGGTCGGTTCGCGTGAACGTGGAAGCTGACAGCATCAACTCTGTGATTCTTGGCCGGGATGTCTCTCCTGGGACGGATTTGTTTGAGCTGCTGGTGAAAGAAGTTGTGAAGGAGATGACGCTCAAGGCTGGGCAGAAATGCACGGCGATCCGACGCGTGTTTGTTCCGCGGCAGCAGATGAAGGCCGTGGGGGATGCAATCGCGGCGCGATTGGGCTCGATGAAAACGGGGAATCCGCGAAATACGGAAGTGAAAATCGGGCCGGTTGTGAATAAAGCGCAGCAGGCGGCCTGCCTGGAGGGATTGCGGCAGTTGAAACAGGAATGCGCGGTGGTTTTTGGCGGGGATGAAAAATTTCAGCCTGTGGATGCTGATGCGGCGAAATCGGCGTTTGTGCAGCCGACGCTGCTGGCCTGCGAAAACGGGAGTGAGGCGAAATTTGTGCATGATGTGGAAGTGTTTGGCCCCGCGGCAACTCTGATCGCTTATGACGATACCGAACATGTGATCGCGCTGGCGCGGCGCGGGTTGGGCTCGCTGGTGGCGTCCATTTTTGCGAACGACGCGACTTTTATTCAGAGTGTGGTGCTGGGGATTGGGGATTTGCACGGGCGCATCATGGTCGTGGATTCGAGCGTGGGAAACCAGTACACGGGGCACGGAAATGTCGTGCCGAGTTGTCTGCATGGCGGGCCGGGACGGGCTGGCGGAGGCGAGGAGTTGGCGGGATTGCGGGCGTTGTTTCTCTACCATCGCAGATTCGTGGTGCAGGGGCCGCCGAGCCTTACGAATGCCCTGGGTGGACAGTCCGCGGATGCAAGCGTTTTGTATTCTTAGGGGATGCAGCGAGATAGCTGGGTCGGCAGTATAATGCACATTGGTCTGCATGCGTCGGAATTGGACACCGAGGCTTCCAGGTCCTCTGGAACTTGTATCTCACTGAACATATTGCCAATAGATTGTCCAGGCGACAAAGGAGCGCCTTGTTATCAGGTGGTGCAAGGCCCCCGCGACTGGCTCTTGACGACCGACCGCTCACATGCGGTATACTGCACTTGCTCCTCCGAGCCGAGTTCAATCTACCTTCGTGCAAACCAACGCCATTATTAAGGATATCGCGACCCTCAGAGCGGCCGCCGGAACTGAGGGCGGGTTTTTGGTTTTCCTCGGGAAGCGCGTGCGGGAACTGCGCAATCGGCGCGGATTGACGCGCAAGATGCTGGCGCGGGAGGCGGATGTTTCGGAGCGGCACCTTGCGCAGCTTGAAGCTGGGGAAGGAAATGTTTCGATCGTGCTTTTGCGGAGAATCGCTGGGGCATTGAGCGTGTCGCTTGCGGAGTTGTTCGCACCTGAGGCGGAGACGCAGCATGAAAAGGTCTTGATTCAGCGATTCCTTGAGCGGCTCCCTGCGCACCGCGTCGAGGACGCAATGTTTCGGTTGATGCGCGAATTTGGAAATGAAGAAAAGGCGCGGCGGAAGCGCGCGGCGCTTATTGGATTGCGGGGGGCCGGAAAATCAACGCTCGGGGCGCGGCTGGGCCAGGAGATGAAGATTCCTTTCATCGAGCTGGATGTGGAGATTGAAAAAGAGACGGGCATGCCGCTTGGCGAAATTTTCTCGCTCTATGGACAAAGCGGTTATCGCGCTATTGAGCGGCGCGTTTTGGGGCGCGTCCTTGATGAGCATGAACAGGCGATTCTTTCCATCGGGGGCGGGGTGGTCTCCGAAAAAGAGACGTACGACTATCTTCTTTCGAATTGTTACACGGTGTGGATCAAGGCGCAGCCTGAAGAGTACCTGGCGCGCGTGATCGCGCAGGGCGATTTGCGTTTGATGGCCGGCAGCGCGCGCGCGATGGAAGATTTGCGGCGGATTCTGGAGGCGCGCGAGCCGCTTTACCGGAAAGCGGACATGTATCTCGATACTTCGGGAAACTCTGTGGATGAAAGTTTTGAGAAATTGAAAGCCGCACTGCAGGCTAAAGAGGAGTAGGAGACGCTTATGGACGTTGCCGCAACGGAACAGCTCTCAACAAAAGTGGAATCGCCGGATTACCGGACGGAGCCGGGGCAGTACAAGCACTGGAAGCTCGCGTTCGATGCGCCGGTCGCGACGCTGACGATGGATGTGGCGGAGGATGGCGGAATCCGGCCGGGGTACAAGCTGAAATTGAATTCGTACGATCTCGGCGTGGACATTGAATTGCACGATGCGTTGCAGCGGATTCGATTTGAGCATCCGGAGATTCGTTCGGTGATTATCACCAGCGCGAAGAACCGGATTTTTTGTTCGGGCGCGAACATTTATATGCTGGGGCTTTCTTCGCACGCGTGGAAAGTCAATTTCTGCAAATTCACGAATGAGACGCGGAATGGGATTGAGGATTCGAGCGCGCACTCAGGCTTGAAATTTCTTGCGGCTTGCAATGGAACTACGGCCGGCGGCGGCTATGAGCTGGCGCTGGCTTGCGACGAGATCATTTTGGTGGACGACCGCTCTTCTGCGGTGAGTTTGCCGGAACTTCCGCTGCTCGGCGTGTTGCCAGGGACTGGCGGGTTGACGCGGGTTACGGACAAGCGAAAAGTGCGGCGGGATTATGCCGATATGTTCTGCACGAATCCGGATGGAGTGCGGGGACAGCGCGCGAAGGACTGGCGGCTCGTGGATGAGATCATCAAGCCGCAGCAGTTTGCGGAACAGGTGAAGCAGCGCGCTTTGCAACTGGCTGAGAAAAGCGACCGTCCGATGGACGCAAAAGGAATCGCGTTGACGCCGGTGAAGCGAACGATCGATGACGCGGGGCTTCATTACCAGTATGTGGATGCACAGGTGAACCGCGAGGCGCGGCTCGTGACGTTGACCGTGCGGGCGCCGGAAGCCGTGCCTACGGATACGATTGAGAGCGTGACGGCGTCTGGAGCGAGTTGGTGGCCGCTGCAGATGGCGCGAGAGTTGGATGACGCTATTTTGACGCTGCGGACGAGCGAGCTTGATCTGGGGCTTTGGATTTTGAAGGCCGCCGGAAATCCCGACGCCGTTCTGGCGTTCGACGATTTTATTTTGAATCGTCGGGACAATTGGTTTGTGCGCGAAGTTCTGGGAATGATGCGGCGGACGTTCGCGCGGTTGGATGTTTCTTCGCGGTCGATGTACGCGATTGTCGAGCAAGGTTCGTGCTTCGCGGGAACATTATTAGAATTGGTGCTCGCGGCGGACCGGGTTTACATGCGGGATTCGCAGGATAAAGAGAATGTAGCGAGCGTCGTTCTTTCACGGATGAATTTTGGGGCGTTGCCGATGGTGAATCATCTTTCACGCATGGCGGCGCGGTTTTATCAGGACGCGGAGCAAATTGAGAGCCGGCGAAAACTCATTGGAAGAAAGCTTACGGTTCACGATGCGTTGGAAGCGGGACTGGTCACCGCTGCGCCCGACGACCTCGATTGGGAAGATGAAATCCGGCAGGCGCTGGAGTCGCGAGCGGCGCTTTCGCCCGATGCGCTGACCGGGCTTGAGGCGAATTTGCGGTTTGGTGGAAGCGAAACGCTGGAGACACGCGTGTTTGGGCGGCTTTCTGCCTGGCAGAATTGGATTTTTATCAGGCCGAATGCGGTGGGGACGAATGGGGCGCTGAAAGTGTATGGGACCGGGGCGCCGGTGAAATTTAATTGGGAGAGAGTTTAACGACAGCGCCGAGAAGAGGGCGGGGCAAGCCCCGCCCCTCCAGAGAATGCGGCGAGGCGCGAAATGGTTAGGCGTTTACGAAATTACTGAGGAGAAGGCCATGATCGATTACACCGAAAAAATTCCGAACAACGTGGATTTGGGACGAGACCGCGGTTTGCAGCGGGCGCTGGAACATTGGCAGCCGGCGTACATGGGCTGGTGGTACGACATGGGTCCGAACGAGAGCCACAACTATGACGTTTATTTGCGCACGGCGATCAGCGTGGAGGCCGATGGATGGGCGCAGTTTGATTACGTGAAGATGCCGGAGTACCGGTGGGGAATTTTTCTTCAGCCGCGAGATGAAAAGCGCGAGGTAAATTTCGGAATGCATAAAGGGCAGGCGGCCTGGCAGGAAGTGCCTGGGGAATACCGGTCGACGCTGCGGCGCGTGATTGTGACGCAGGGAGACACGGAGCCGGCTTCGGTGGAACAGCAACGGTTGCTGGGGTCTTCTTGTCCCTCGATGTATGACCTGCGGAATATTTTTCAGGTGAACGTCGAAGAGGGACGGCATTTGTGGGCCATGGTGTATCTGCTGCACCGCTACTTTGGACGCGACGGGCGCGAGGAAGCGGAGTCTTTGCTGGCGCGGCGTTCAGGCGACGCCGACAATCCGCGCATTCTCGGCGCGTTCAACGAGCCTACGCCGGATTGGCTGGCGTTTTATATGTTTACGTTTTTTACCGACCGCGACGGAAAGTTCCAGCTGTGCGCTTTGGCGGAGTCGGGGTTCGATCCGCTGGCGCGGACGTGCCGGTTCATGCTGACGGAAGAGGCGCATCACATGTTCGTCGGAGAGACGGGTGTGACGCGCATCATCAAGCGGACTTGCGAGGTGATGAAGGAGCACAAGCTGGAAGATCCGGCGCAGATTCGCACCCTTGGCGTGATTGATCTGCAAACGATTCAGCGGTACTTGAATTTCCACTACAGCGTGACGCTGGATTTGTATGGCTCGGACGTTTCTTCGAACGCCGCGAACTATTATACGAGCGGTCTGAAGGGGCGCTTTCGCGAGACGAAACTTGAGGACGATCACGTGTTGAGCGAGGCCGAGTATCCGGTGTACGAGGTGATTGGCGACAAGATCGTCAAGAAGAATGTTCCGGCGCTCACGGCTTTGAACGAACGATTGCGCGACGATTATATCGAGGAGATCGCGGACGGAGTGGCGCGCTGGCAAAGGGTCATCGACGATGCGGGGATTCCGTTTAAGTTGACACTTCCGCACAAAGGGTTTCATCGCGCGATTGGGAATTTTGCGGGGCACCACATTGGCATCCACGGAGAGGTGTTAACCGCCGAGGCTTGGAAGAAACACGAGGACGAATGGCTGCCGAGCGCGGCGGACCAGAAGTTCGTGCAATCGTTGATGACCGGGCGCGTTGTGGAGCCGGGGAAATTTGCGAATTGGATTGCGCCGCCCTTGCGCGGGATCAATAGCAAGCCGCTTGATTTTGAGTATGTGCGGTTTAATTGAGTTTTTGTGAAGAAGGACCAGCTTGAAATAAAACGCGGTTTTTAACACAGAGTTCACAGAGGACACAGAGAAGAAGAGTGCAGCCGATCATCGACATTCACATTCACATCATGCCGTATCACATGATGAAGCCGTCCGCGATGGAGTTGATGAAGAAAGGGCGGAAGGATTACGACGATGTGATGCGGTACTGCGCAGATCCGAAGGCGTTTCTGGGACATCTGGATAGCCTGGGGATCGAGCGGGCCGGACTGATCAATTATGTCGCGCCGAAAATCATCGGGTTTACTCCAGAAGTGAATGACTGGAGCGCGAAGTATTGCAGCGCGGCGCCGGAGAGGCTGATTGCGTTTGGCGGCGTCCTGCCCGGGACAGTTCCCGATTGTGGAGCGGAAGTGGACCGCATGGCGAAGATTGGAATTCGCGCGATCAAGTTGCATCCCTCGCATCAGGTGCTGACGCCGAATTCTTACATGAACGGCAACCGCGATTTGGCGGCGATTTACGAACGGGCGCAGGCCAACGGAATGCCGGTGATGATTCATACGGGGACCTCGATTTTTCCGGGCGCGCGGAATCTGCACGCGCAGCCGATGTTGTGCGACGATGTGAGCATCGACTATCCGAATCTTGTGGTGATTCTTGCGCATGGCGGACGGCCGCTGTGGATGAATGAGGCGTTTTTTCTCGTGCGGCGGCACAGAAACATGTACATGGATATTTCCGGGATTCCTCCGCAAAAGTTAATGGAATATTTTCCGCGGATTGAAGACATCGCGGAAAAAGTGTTGTGGGGAACGGACTGGCCGGGGCCCGGAGTGCCGGAAATTAAGGGAAACGTGGAGAAATTTCACGCGCTGCCGATTGGGGCCGAGGCCAAGCGAAAGATTTTGTATGACAATGCGGCGCGATTGTTTCCGTTGTGAGGCGAGGTGAATTGAAGTGATTACGTTGCCGACGGAATCGCAGAAGACGGCGCATATCCGGTTGACGCTGAATGGCGAAGAGACGGACGTGTCTTTTGCGCCGTACAAAACTTTGTTGGAAGTCTTGCGCGAGGATTTGGGGCACACCGGTACGAAACACGGCTGCGAGCTGGGCGAATGCGGAGCTTGCGCGGTGTTGCTTGAAGGCAAGCCGGTGCTTTCCTGCTTGTTGCTGGCGATTGAGTGCGACAAGAAAAATGTGCTGACTGTGGAAGGGCTCGGGGCGGACGGACAATTGCATCCGTTGCAGGACGCGTTCGCCGATTTGGGCGCGGCACAGTGCGGGTATTGCACGCCGGCTATTTTGGTTACTGCGAAAGCTTTGCTCGACCAGAATCCGCATCCTTCGCGTGATGAGATACGCCAGGCTCTGTCTGGCAATTTGTGCCGCTGCACAGGGTATTTGCAGATTTTCGAAGCCGTGGAAGCGGCGATGGCCAAGATTGCCGGCTGTGAAAAGGCTGGAGCCTAAAGTGCGGGACGAGCGCTCGAATGCCTGACGAAACAAAGATGCGCGTGATTGGCGTGCCGCGGCGGAGGGTGGACGCGCGCGCGAAAGTGACCGGTCAGACGCGCTTCGCGGACGATATTGTTTTGCCGCGGATGGCTTACTGCAAGTTGCTGCGTTCACCGCATCCGCATGCGCGCATTCTGAAAGTCGATACTTCGCGGGCTGCGGCGCACCCCGGAGTTTATCTCGTGCTCACCGGGAAAGACGTTCCCATTGAGTATGGTATTTTGCCGGTCAGCCAGGATGAGCAGGCTCTTTGCGTGGATCATGTGCGGCACGTCGGCGACCCGGTCGCGGCGGTGGTGGCGCGCGAAGAGTTGACGGCGTTCGAAGCACTGGACCTGATTGATGTGGAGTACGAACTCTTGACGACCATCTCCGACCCCGAGGAGGCGCTGGCAACTCCGGCGCCGCGGATTCACGAGTACGGCGAAGAAGGAAACATTCATAAACGCGTGTCGCTGGAATTCGGCGACGTGGAGCAGGGCTTCGCGGAAGCGGATGAAGTCTTTGAGGATACTTTTTTTTACCAGGGCAATACGCATTTAGCGATCGAACAACACTCGTCGGTTGCGATTAAGGATCCCGACGGGAAATTGACCATCTGGAGCAGCACGCAGACGCCGCACTACTTGCATCGGGCGCTCGCAAAAGTCTTGCAGATGCCGCCGGGGCACATTCGCGTTATCGCCACGCCAAATGGCGGTGGATTTGGCGGGAAGAGCGATCCGTTCAACCATGAAATCGTTGTGTCGAAGGCGGCGCTGCTGCTGGACCGGCCGGTCAAGATTTGTTTAACGCGCGAGGAAGTTTTTTATTGTCACCGCGGGCGGCATCCCGTGCTGATGAAATTCAAGACCGGCGTGAAGCGCGACGGCACCATCACCGGAATGCATCTGCAAACGCTGATCGATGGCGGAGCATATGGTTCGTACGGCGTGGCGAGCACTTTTTATACCGGCGCGTTGCAGACCACGACGTACAAAATTCCGCGGTATCGATTTAACGGGTGCCGCACGTTCACGAACAAGCCGCCTTGCGGGCCGAAACGAGGACATGGCACGGTGCAGCCGAGGTTCGGACAGGAAGTACAGCTCGACAAAATCGCTGAAAAGCTGAATATCGATCCGGCGGATTTGCGATTGCACATCGCGGAATCTTCGAACGCGTTGACAGCGAACTTTTTTCGCTTGAGCGTAGTGAATCTATCGGAATGCATCCGGCGTGTGGTCAAGAGTTCGGATTGGAAGGACAAATTTCGCAAGATGCCGGAAGGACGCGGCGTGGGCCTGGCTTGCTCGGCGTATCTGACTGGTGCCGGGCTGCCGATTTACTGGAACAAGATGCCGCATTCGGGAGTGCACATCAAATTTGATCGCGGGGGAGGCGTGGCGGTTTTTTGCGGCGCGACGGAAATCGGGCAGGGGTCCGATGATGTGCTTGCCGGAATCGTCGCGGAAGTTTTGGGGCTCGACACCTTTGACATTCGCTTGTACACCGGCGACACGGATTTGGGGCCGGTGGATCTTGGATCGTACTCGAGCCGAGTGACGATCATGGCGGGCAACGCAGCGCTGCAAGCTGCGGAGCGCGGCAAAGCAATCATCGCGGAAGCGGCGGCGGAAAAACTGGGAATCCCCGCCGAGCGCTTGCGCTTTGCGGACAAACGCGTATTTGATTCCCTTGCGCCGGAAATCGGCATCACGTTTGCGGAAGCGGTCTGTCTGGCGGAAGCCAAATTCGGAACGATGGGGACGATGGGCTCGTACACTCCGCCAAAGTCTCCCGCGCTTTATAAGGGCGGCGGCGTCGGGCCCTCGCCCACTTATTCTTATACCGCTGCGGTCGTTGAGTTGAACGTGAACCCGGCGACCGGTTGGATCAATGTCCAGAAGATCTGGATCGCGCACGACATCGGGCGCGCGCTGAACCCAACGCTGGTGCGAGGCCAGGTCGAAGGCAGCGTTTACATGGGGCTGGGCGAAGCGCTGATGGAAGAGCAGGAGTTTCGCAGGTTGCCGAAAAAACTGTCGCACGCGCTGGTACACAAATTTCCCTCGATACTCGAATACAAGAGTCCGACGTCGCTCGATATGCCGGAGGTGTTCACGGAATTAATCGAGGAGCCTGACCCCCGCGGACCGTTTGGAGCGAAGGAAGTCGGGCAGGGGCCGCTGCTGCCGATCATGCCTGCCGTCGCGAATGCCGTGTATGACGCGGTTGGAGTGCGCATTGATGAAGTACCCATCACGCCGGAGAAAATCCTGAAAGCGCTCGCGGAGAAAAAGGCGGGACGCGAGCCGCGTTTTGGGCCCAGCCATTTTCCGCACGTGGACTGGCCGGAAGCGTTGCGCGTGCCCCCACCGTGGGAGGGCGGCGATGGACACGCCGTGAACGATTCGCCGCGGCCTGGGAAACGCAGCCC
>Ga0209447_10000149_pt1 | contig 17868 bp, 16 predicted proteins | sample BogFormECP04_OM3_FD_188243 | JGI IMG/M metagenome (GOLD analysis project Ga0209447, IMG submission 188243) | Bog forest soil microbial communities from Calvert Island, British Columbia, Canada - ECP04_OM3 (SPAdes) (version 2) | ecosystem: Environmental > Aquatic > Freshwater > Wetlands > Bog ... | reverse complement strand
TTGAAAGTTGTGGCAGTTCGCGGTAGCTCGTAAGCACGCGGCAGTTGCCGGTCAAAGAAGTCCGAGGCTTCCAGCGTTAGTGCGGTCAGCGCCAGCAAACTCAAGGCAACTTTGGCCATCGAGAGAAATGGACGCATGCTTTCCGAAGCGATCGGTTCGCCGTACTTAATCACCGCAGCCAGCACCGCCATCGCCAGCGCGTACGTCATAAAGCGTTCGTTGAACACCAGTCGCGGTGTTTGCTCAACGGAAAAGATCAGTAATCGAAAAATCCCTAGCACCAGCGCGGCAATGCCCAGTCTTCCGAGCAATCGCGTCCCGGTGCGCCCGGCAACCCACAGCAGCGCGCCAGATTCCACAATCCAGCCAACCGCTATCCAGTGGCCATCCAGCTTCAGCGGCACGGCAATCGTCAAAAATGTCACCGCCAAAGTGGTGTGCACCAGCCGAATCGTTGCCTCCTCGGGATGCAGTCGCCGAAACGCCTCGGCCAGTCCCAGGTACACCGCTGCAATCGCCAGCGCGTACCACGTCAGCGCGTCGCGTGGCGCGTCATACATCGCGAAAAGCGCCCCAAAGTAAGCGCCCGCATTCAACACCGCAAGTACGCTGGCAATCGATAATTGCCGCCCGGCGTCGTCCTCATCATTTTTGGCCAGCAGCGGCTCCAGCGCGAAGATCACCGCAAACAGCGTCAGAAACGTGACCGTCTCCGCTCGGTAGGTTTCCCGGTAGTACGTCATCGACCACGCCGCCACCAGAATTTCCGTGCCGGCTAAACTTCCCCACGCTAGCTTCAACCACGGCTTCAACATCACCAGCGCCAGCACGGCGATGTCCAGCAGCATCACGTACGTGAAAAGCTCCGCCTCGTGATTTTGGCCAGTCGATAGCAGCAAAGGAGTTGCATATCCGCCAGCAAGCGCAAACGCCGCCAACACCAGCGCGTCCTGCGTCCATGCCAGAACGATCGCCGTCGCGGTAACCGCAGCCATCGCGGTAAACGCCACCTCGGCCGGAACCAGCTGATACACCTGAAACGCCGCCCACAGTGACAAATACAACGCGCCCAGCCCCAGCGCCTTCAGCGAATAAGAAAACGCCGCGTGCCCCTTCGCGCGAAACCGTTCGCTCCACAAAATCAGCGCGATGCCTGCGAGCAATCCAATCCCCACTCGCCCGCTTGGCCCAATCCAATTATTGTCAAACGCATATTTCAGAAAGTAGGAAATCCCCGTCAGCACCGCCACGATCCCGATGCGGTTCAGCCAGTACTGCCCAATCTTCTGCTCCAGATCATCTTGAGGTTTCGATGGAAGGCGATTGATCTGCGGTAGCGAAAACTGCGGCGCGGCCGACGTCGGTCGAACACGCGCCGGAGCGCCAAGAGGATCGCCTGTTGACGCACCCAACGAAGAACCTGCGTAGGTGCTCGTTGGAACGGGTATCGGTGGGACCGTCGGAATGGCCCTGTCGGTCGGAGGAGGGAGTTTCGCTTCGACCGCGGGCTCCGCCCTTGTCTCGGTCCTGGCGGTTCCGCCAGTGCGCAACTCCAGTTCAGACACGCGTGCCGTGACGCTCGCCAGCTGCGCACGCAGCAATTCCAATTCACGCGACAGCTCTTCAGGAGATTTATCCACCCGCGTAAACTACTGTACAAGTAGCCCGAACGCAACCACCTGGCGCACCAACGGCCACCAAACGCCCACTAGCTATTCAGCGCAGCAGCTACTCCGCGTTATCGATCTGCGCCCGCTGCAACCGATCCGAGTAATCGATATACAGCGTCTTCCACTCCGTAAAGAAATCAATCGCCGAAATCGCTGCCTCCCGATGACCGTTCCCCGTCTGCTTCGTTCCGCCAAACGGCAAGTGCGTCTCCGCGCCAATCGTCGGCGCATTCACGTACACAATTCCCGTGTACAAATCGCGCATCGCCGTAAACGCCTGATTCACATTGCGCGTATAAATCGACGCCGACAGTCCATAAGGCACGCCGTTCGCCACCTCAATGGCCTCTTCAAAGCTGCCAATCGGAATCACCGAAACCACCGGCCCAAAAATCTCCTCTTGTGCCACGCGCATCTTCGCCGAGCAATCGCCAAACACCGTCGGCGCATGAAACCAGCCCTTCGCCAACGCCCCGCTCTCCAGCCGATTCCCTCCCGCCAACAGCTTCGCGCCTTCGCCCTTACCAATCTCCACGTAAGACATCACCGTCTTCAACTGCTGCTCATTGATGCACGGCCCCATTTCCACCGACGCATCCAGCCCGTCGCCCACCTTCAGCGCCTTGACGCGCTCCACAAAGCGCTTCACAAACTCCCCGTACACGCTCTTGTGCACCGCCACGCGACTCGCCGCCGTGCACCGCTGCCCCGACGTCCCAAACCCTCCCCAAATCGCGCCGTCAATCGCCAAATCCAGATTGGCGTCGTCCATCACGATAATGATGTTCTTCCCGCCCATCTCCAGGCTCACATGCTTAAAATCTGGCGCCCCATCCTGCGCAATAATTCGCCCCACCGCCGTCGATCCCGTAAAACTAACCACCGGCACTTTCTTATGTTTCGAAAGCGGCGCTCCCGCTCCCGGCCCATCGCCGCTAACCAAATTCACCACGCCCTTGGGAATCCCCGCCTCCGTCAACACCTGCACCAGGTGATACGACGACAGCGGCGTATCCTCCGCCGGCTTCAGCACCACGGTATTTCCCGAAACCAGCGCCGGCATCATCTTCCAAGACGGGATCGCCATCGGGAAATTCCACGGCGTAATCATTCCGCACACGCCAATCGACTGCCGCACGCTCATGGCAAATTTATTCGGCAGCTCCGAAGGCGTCGTCTGTCCAAACAGCCGCCGCCCCTCTCCCGCCATGTAGTACGTCATGTCAATCGCTTCTTGCACGTCGCCGCGCGTCTCGGCGAGCACCTTGCCCATCTCCCGCGTCATATCGCGAGACAATTCTTCCTTCCGCTTCAGCAGCAACTCCGCCGCGCGATACAAAATCTCCGCCCGCTTCGGCGCCGGCACCAGCCGCCACGTCTTGTACGCCTCGGTCGCCGCATCCACCGCCGCATCCACATCCGCCGCTCCCGACGACACAAACATCCCCACCAGCTCGTCCGTATTCGCCGGATTGCGATTTTCGTACGCTTCGCCACCCTTCGGCTCGACCCACTCCCCATTAATAAAATTCTTGTACATCCGCCCCGCCGCCACCGTAGCCATGCCACTTCCTCCTAAACGCATTCGTGCCGCAACCACGAATCCCCGCCGCAAACTTCCACCACAAATATTTCTTCCGCTAAACTCGTATCGCTTTTCCAGCTTATTAGTGCAGAACCACAGCGAACCACAACCACGTGGAATATCTATTTTACAGCGGAATCCCGGCGAACGCCAACTCCACCGCATCCTTAGCCCTACGTGGGACTCCACCAGAGCAAGGAGTCCCCGCGCTGCGATATTCATATGCACCTCAGCTGCACCTCTGCGCGGATTTTTGGGGAGCAGGCCACAACCAACTGATATCGAAGGGTTCGGATCCTTGGGGAGGGCTCGCGGCAGGGTCAGGTTTTTCAGGTATTTTTGCGGAAAATATCGCGTCTAACGCGCAACCATGAGGGCTTCAGCGACTCAATGGACCAACGCTAGCGGGTCGACGGTCTGGCGGTCTACGGCTCGTACCAGAATTTCACCGTTGCGGTAACGTGGGCGGCAACGGCCTGGCCATTCTTTGTCGCTGGCTTGTACTGATATCCGCGCACCGCATCGAGCGCGGCAGCGCGCAATGACGTTGGGCCGGAGATGGCCTTCACAGCGGTTACCTTTCCCGTGGCATCTACCAGCGCATCGCATTTCACATCGCCGGTAACAAAACTCCTCACGGCGTCCGGAGGCGCAACCGCATTCACCGCCTTGATCAAACTTGGAGCTTCATAAACTTCTGGCGCAACATCGGGCGCAGGAATGGCGCTCCCATCGAACGCGCCCGCGGGATGGCCGCCTAATCCCGAGCCCTGCCCTGAATTCGCGCCCGCGCTATCGCCCGATTCCTGCGATTCCGTGCGACCTTCGGAAGCGCGCGAACGCTCCGCCTCGCGGGTGGATAGCGTGGTGGATTCATGGCGGCCATTCGTCGACGCGTCTGTGTTGGAGGCCGCTGCCGCGCTGCCTGCTCCACTAGCAGCTCCGTTGGGCAAGGCGGATTTCACGCTGGCCGCCAGCCGCTGCGCTATGTTAAGTCTACCGCGAGGCCGCAACCCGCCCCCGGTGTCCGGGATCGCGGGCGTACCCATTAAGTTCGCCAGCACACCCTTTTGATAAGCGACGCCGCCTACGAGCACCAGCAACAACAGTGCCGCCAGCAGCCTAACCCGGGGGGTGAGCCTGCTCCCGGCGGGCTCCTCAGCTAAAGTGTCCTTCCGCAACTCTTTGTTGGCAACCGGCCCTGGCGCGTCCGCGGCATCCTCCGCCGCTGGTCCACGGCCTAACAAGGTGGTGATTACGCTGGACTCCTCTGGTGCCGCAGCTTCGTGCGTTGGAGTGTCTGATTCCGCGGCGTTTGATTCTGCAGACTTGGCTACCGCTGGCGTCTTTACCGATGCCGCCTGAGGCGCGGCCGTGGCGCTCGTCTCTAGCAGCGAACTCATCTGAGAGCGCAGGGCAGCTAGTTCTTCGCGAAGCCGCGAGACTTCTTCGGCGTCCGGCACCGCCGTCTGGGTTTGCAACTCACGCTCGCGCTGTTCGCTGGCTAAAAACTCTCTGGCTACTTCGGCCGAAACTGGCTCTTCCGCCGCGTCTGCATCGTTGCGCGCCGCATCCAGGTCCGCACCCCAAAAATTGGGCGCCTCTTCCGTGAATTCCAATTCCACGTACGGGTTCGCGGTGCCGAATCGCCGCTGGCGCAGCACACGCGTGACGATCTCACGCTGGGAATCCAGATGTTTCAGAAAGAGCAGCTGGCCATCCTCGACGGCCGCGGAGAGACGCACCACTACGCCATCCTCAAACACCAGCGTGGTCACCGTTTTTTCGGTAAAAAGCGCGCGGGCTCCGGTTTCGCTCGCAGTGTGCGATCCGCTAACTTCGACGCCCGCTTCCAGAGCGACCGGCTGGCTCCCCAACGTCCGGTCCGCCCTGGCAAACCATTGCACTGAAGAATTAGCGCCCATATCGACTGTCAACTCCCGCGACCGCACACCCCATGTTGCCCCAGCTACGCCGCCTATCGTTCTCTCGCCTACCCGCAAGGCCCAGATGACGATGGACCTTTGGACCGCGCAATCTCTATCGCATCAAGATGTATTTTTACGGGAGCTACGCCAGGTTGCGTGTTCGAGTTCGTCATAGACCGCAGCTGCCTAACCCAGGCGAGCGACTCAGCTGATCGAACGTCGGTACTTCCCCCGTAGAACAGCGCCGTTTGGCTCCATCGGTGGCGCTACCGGTATGTTCGCTTCGGCCTCCGTCGGACACAATAGCCCGGACGTACTGGTGAAACTGCCCCTTCCGGATTCCGGGGTCTCCGCCCTGTTGTGCACATGGTGCGGGACTTTTTCGGGCGACCCACCGGACCGAGTGGGCCATGACAATTGTCGCAGTCGCGGCGTTTTTGTGCAGTGGGACGGAATGAAATTGTCGCCGATTGGTAATTGCTTCGGCGCGTACCCCGCGGAATAGCGACGCTTGCCCGGCGCGCCTGACAGCGCAAGAGTGGCCCAAGGCGGGTATGAAAATGCCGCATTGACTTTTGCGTTATCCCGGTGTAGAAATCACACGCGGTTACCGTCCGTAGGTCCCCAGACTCGGTAATTGCGGGGTGGTTCCGAACGTTTCGTAGTCGCGTGTCTTTCGTCCAATTCAAAAAACGTGGAGCTGGGAAGATTCTCGTCTGCTTGAAGACGCGGTTGGCAAGCGGGATTTTCCAGGATAAAGCAAAGAGCCTTTTGCCTAAGGCTTGGGCAACGCGAAGAGTTCGCGCTCGGTAATTTCTTCGGGTGGGGTTTTAACGGCATTTAGAGAAAAGGAGATACGATGCTCGCGCACCATAAACACTCAAGTAGCGTACCAAGGGTCACACCAATAAAAGCAATCGCTATTCGGCTGTCCCTCGGCTTCGCCATGCTCGTACTGCTGCTCAGTCCGGCATTCGCGGCCACTTCCAAGCAGGGTACGGTGGTGGGCCCGGAGGAAGCGACGAAGTCCATCAACGTGACGGTTTGGCTGAACCTGCACAATAAGGCCACGTTGGATTCCCTGGTGGAAGAGATGTACGACCCGGCTTCGCCCAGCTACCACCACTTTCTAACCATGAAGGAATATACGGAACAGTTCGCGCCCAGCGCGCAGGATATGGCGCAGGTGCATGCGTTCCTGACCGCGCACAACATGGTGGTTACCTCCACCGACAAAGCCAACCATTTCGTGGTGGCCCGAACGACGGTCGGGGATGCGCAAAAGGCGTTCAACGTGCAGATTAACCGCGTGATGGTGAACGGAGTGGTGCACAGCATGGCGGACTCCGAAGCGACGGTCAGCGGAGCGGTCGCGCCGCTCGTCGCCACGGTGCAGGGCCTGAGCGATATGAGCTATCGCGCCAACGTAAGCGTCGCCAGCGATCCGGAAACGGGCACGCCCTACGCTTTGGCGCCGTTGAGCTCGGTGGGCTCGGATGGACTCTTCTTTACCGGCAACTGCCTGCGGGCGCCAGAGCTGATTACCTTTACCACCGCCGGCACTTTCCCGACGGCTACTTATTTCGGTAATCGCTATGGTTCCAACATCAACAGCACCGCGCCGAATCTGCCAGCTTGCGGATACGACGCCGCAGAAATTCAAGCGGCCTACGGTTTGAACACGGTTTATAACCACGGCCTCAACGGCGCCGGCCAGACCATCATGATCGTGGATGCGTTTGGCTCCAATACGCTGCTCAGCGACGTTAATCTTTTCTCTGACCTCAACGGTTTACCGGAACTCACCTCGTCCAACTTCGCCACGTTTACGCCCAATGGCTCGGCCACCTGCACGGCGACCAACGGGTGCATCGCCGGCAACTGGCAATTTGAGACCACGCTAGACGTGGAGTGGGCTCACGCCATCGCTCCGGGCGCCAACATCGTTTTGGTTCTCGGCGCCGACAACTCTTTCACGAATCTGGATATCGCGAACCTCTTTGCCGTCGAGAACGGTTTCGGCAACGTGCTCTCCAATAGCTTTGGCATTTCGGAGATCGCTCTGGTCGACTTCCTGCCTTCCGAACTCGTAGTGGAAAATGGGATCTCGGAAATCGCCTCCGCCCTGGGGATCAATCAAGATATTTCGACGGGTGACAGCGGTGACAACCTGGCCGTGGACAACGCCGACTTCGGCATCAACTCCGTTTCCGTGAACGCCAACCCCGATTCGCCGTTCGCCACGGCGATCGGTGGCACGAGCACGTTCCTGAACGCGAACAACAGCATCAAATTGCAGACCGCATGGGGCGAGAACTTTGCGCGTATCGCCAACCCAACGCCGAATCCACCGGTCATTCCTCCACTCTTTTTTGGTTTCCAAGGAGGCTCCGGCGGAGGGACCAGCGTCGTTTACGCCAAGCCCAAATTCCAGAAACAGTTGAAGGGTAAGTTCCGGCAGGTTCCGGACATCTCCATGAACGCCGATCCGAATACCGGTGTCGAGGTGATCATTACGCCGGACAGCGTTCCCGGGGATCCCGTTGGCGTTACCGTGGTGGGCGGCACCAGCTTGTCCTGCCCGACGTTCTCGGGCTTCTGGGCCATCGCCAACCAAGCGTATGCCGAGCAGGGCGGCGTTTCGCTCGGGCAGGCCGCGCCAATCCTCTACCAGCTCTCGGGAAACGCGATCACGGACGTGAACGTGAATCCAGCGAGCACGCTGCTCAATGTCACCGGACTGATTCTCAACCCGCCGACGGCGCCAACGTTTGAAAGCGCGCAATTCTTGGCGCAACCGCTGGAAAACGTCTCGCGTTTCGGATTCATCAGCGCGCTCTTCCAAAGCTCCTCATCCACGCGCTGGGACGTCTTCACCTTCGGCACCGACTCGTCGCTAACCACCGGACCCGGCTGGGATAATGCTACGGGGCTCGGAACACCGAACGGTATGCCGTTCATCAACGAAGTGGTGAAGACCGCGCTGCGGGCCAACTAAGCCGCACATCGTCACTTAGCGAACAAAGAAGCTGGGGTCGCACGCGGACCCCAGCTTTTTTATTTGGGCACGATTTGTCTTTTGAAAAACCAAGTTGCCGAATCAGATGTGGGGCGACGGTGAAGCGCGCCTACCCTTGCTAAATAGCGAGCGCGTGTTGGTCAGTATGCTTCGGCGTCGCGCGATGCGTTGGGATTTTGAGTAAGAGACCAGCGGAAAAACCGCTCGTCGCATCGTTCGCAGCGAAAGGGTCTTACAAACAGACATGCCAGCACAAGTCTCTCGAGTATTCCTTTGCGTCTGGATTGGTGAATGCGTTCACTATGACATAGGGGACATTGCTTCATTGTGCTGCTCCCGGGCCGGGCGTGCGTCGCAAGTCTCGCCATAATTTTCCTTCACTTCGGATTCCGCCGTCTGTGCCATTTTGCACACCCGCTCTCTTCGTTGCCGGCGGACCCGGCTTAGTTCCGCTGTGCGCTATCGAACAGCCTTGGCACGTTTCTCACGCCATACTCGAAGCCGGCCAAGGCTTAAAAACGCTTGTGCCAGGAGGCTTTTCTGTATGCATAGTGGCTATCGACGATTCTTATTCAGTTGCTTGTTTCTGACCACCGCTCTTGCCGCACCAGCGGCCGTCACTCTTGCGGCCACGCCGCAAGACCACGCCCGCTACTACGACCGCGACCACAAGGACTACCACAATTGGGATGACAACGAAGACCGTTCTTACCGCATCTATCTCGGCGAACGGCATCGCGAATATCATCCTTTCGCCGAAGCGCGGCACAGGGACCAGCGCGACTATTGGAATTGGCGCCATGCCCACCCGGATCACGAGGGCCGCTAGCCGATAAATATCTGTCCCATTCGTTCTGGTACAAGTCCGAAAGCAAGCCCCCAGCCCCACTTGGTACTTGTCTGGTCAAATCCGGCCCTTGACGCCTACGCTCGCCGCGGTCTCACGCGCGCGCTAGCGATCTTTTCCTGACTCTTGGCGCGCGCGCTCCGCTGGCTTTAGCCTTTCGGAACTCGTCCTCCTTCACTTGTACCGAGTGGGCTTTGCGAGGTTGCGCCATCTCGGCGCGCAAGAGTGCCTGCGTCTCTCGCCTTGGGCGCTTCTTGGGTTTTGCCTTGGCCATGCCGACATGCTGCTGCATCGGCGAAAATAACGAAGTTCAATTTGGCACACCCCTCCACAATTTATCTGGGAATTTATCTACAGCGATAGGACCAACGGCACCGCTCAACTCCGGTACGAATTCATTCCCGCGTTTGTGAGTCAAGCTTTCTTATTGTGCGCACCACGATCCGCAAAGCGCTTTTGCGTGCAAGAGACTCCTCCCAAGGTATTCCCCCGAAGCCTCACTATTCGTGCTAGTGTCGTGTCACGTTTTATGCCAACAAAAAGGCCAGCCAATGCGGCCGCTCAATCCAGCAAGCGCGTCAGCATGCCCGCCCTTTCCAGAGTTACTACGCAGTTTTCCAAATCGCAAAAGATTTTCGCCCAAGGCGATCCCGCCGACACGGTTTCCCTCATCAAAACCGGCACCGTGAAGATCACCGTGATCAACAAGGCAGGCAAAGAAGCCGTCATCGCCATTCTTGAGGCTGGCGACTTTGTCGGCGAAGCGTGCATCAGCAACGGCACGCCAAAGCGCATGTCCACGGCCGCAGCCATGGAGCCCGCCACGCTGCAAGTCATTCAGAAAAAAGAGATGATGCGCGCGTTGCATGAGGACAAGGAGTTTGCCGACCAGTTCATCGCCTACATGCTCAAGCGCAACCTGCGTGTCGAATCCGATCTCGTCGACCAACTCTTCAACTCCACGGAAAAGCGTCTGGCGCGCTCTCTGCTGTTGCTGGCGCAATACGGCAAGGAAGGCCAGCCCGACACGATCATCACCACCATCTCCCAAGAAACCCTCGCCGAGATGGTGGGCACCACGCGCAGCCGCATCAATTTTTTCATGAACAAATTCCGCAAACTCGGCTTCATCCACTACAACGGCGGCATGCAAATCCACAGTTCCCTGTTAAACGTGGTACTTCACGACTAACGGCCTGCCGCAGGTGGCCGGCTAAACCGCCACCCGGGGCATTCTGCCATCCGAACCCGGAAATCGGCCTCGCTTCGCCAAACCGACTTTCTTCCTTAGGTGTGCCAAACAGAACAGACAGCCTACAGGGTTACTGGTATTGCTTTACACGGAGGCTCTCATGCAAAACGACGAAGACACCAACTCTCTCAGAGCATCCGCTGCAGCGAATGCTCCCGACGACGAACCCTCGGCCCCCATTCCCGCTATCGGCAACGGCGGCAACGGCAACGGGCACAAACCGGGACTCGATTCCTTCTCCATCAAAAGGCTTCTTTTCTCGGCGGAAGCCGCAAAGCTCGCCGCGCTTCCCTATCTGGCAAAAAACATCAAGCTCGAAGATCTTTTCGTCGCACAGTCCTGGCACCGCCCCTATGCCCAAGCCTTGCTGAACAGCAACCCGATCAACCTTCCAGTTCTAATCGCCCAGGCGGAAGACGCCATCCGCGATCGCTATCTCGAGTTGTCCATCACTCCGTTGCCGACCGACGAATTGGTGGACTTGGGCCACGCCGTGGACGCCCTGACACACCTCAAGAAAGCCTCTCAGGCCACCGCGTGATCCGCCGCGTCACTTGGCACTAATTCCACCGCTGACGAAAGCTGAAGCGTATTGTGCAACGTGCGATACAGCGGACACCGCATCGCATACATACCGTGAACGCGTTCCACGACGTCCCTAACCTCTTCCCCGGCCACCAAGCGCATCGCCACATGGACGCGCCGAATCACCAGCACGCCATCCTCCGCTTCTACTTCCCCCGTAACCTCCGCCGTCAACTTTCCATTGCTGGCATCGATTTGGCGCGCTTCCAGCGCACCTCCGAATGTTCCCACCATTCAACCCGCGGTCGCGGAAATCACATAATCAATCGTGGAAGAGTGCGACTCCTTGAGTTTCGCCGGATCCACTTTGTAATGTTCGGCAATCGCCCCGTGCACGCTGTACATCACGGGTTGCGCCTCACCCGGCAAATGCGCCACCCGCAAGGGCCCCGCCTTCCGCTCAATCCGCGACTTCGACACATACACAACCTGGCTCATATGAATTCTCCTCGAATATGTTTTACCGCGGCCGCTTTCGGAAGCGGGTGCTACCTTATCTATTGTATCTATTGTGGCGGGGCACGCCACGCTTTTGCTCTTATTGTCGCCGCCTTACCTCTTCGCTGGCCTTGATTCTCTTGCGGCGTTGCCGGCACAAACTGTCGCAGGTCCACGACACCTCCCATGCCTCTTAAGCATGACCGCCAGCTTATAAAGTCTGCTTCCACAACATGAGCGGCGAATTGTTCAAGTGCCCGAGCCCAGTAGCCCTCACCGACACCCGCCTGAAACAGGTCAAGTCCTGGATCGCGGCAATTCCCGCGGGAAGGCCGATCGGCAGATCTGGCTAGAGGAGTCTTTCAATTGATGGGTCTGGCGGGATGAATCCCCCGATGGAGGGAGTTGCCCACATCAATTCTGTTTCTATTTCGCACTTTTTGCTCTTCGCCGAGGTTTCTGCTATCGTCGCCCTCTTGGGGGACAGCTCAGAAAATGTCTGTGAACAAAGTGATTCTCGTCGGGCGGCTGGGCCGCGACCCGGAGACGCGCTTCACCGGCGGGGGCCAAGCCGTCGCCAATTTCTCCGTGGCGACCGACGAAACGTACAAAGATAAGAACGGGGAACGCCAGAAGCGCACCGAGTGGCACAAGATCGTGGTATGGGGCAAACAGGCGGAAATCGCGCAGCAATACCTGAAGAAGGGTTCGCTGATTTTCATCGAAGGCCGCATCCAGTCTCGCGAATGGCAGGATAAAGAAGGACAAAAGCGCACCAGCTTTGAAATTGTGGCCACAAATTTCCGTATGCTGGGCGGACGCGCCGACGGTGGCGGAGGCAGCGGAGCTTCGCGCGGCGGCGGCGCCAGCAGCGGCGGACACGACGATTTTGAGGGCGGCGGTGGCGGTGACGACTCTGGCGGCGGTCATCCCAGCGGTGGTGGCGGCGGCCCGGAAATTTCCGACGAGGATATTCCTTTTTAGATAGCGTTTAGATTGGGCGCACGTGCGCGAACTCGACTATGCCTACGATTAATCGTCAACTCCTGTTGCAAGCTCGACCGGCGGGGCTGTGCGCTCCGGGCGATCTGCAACTTTCTGAATCCCCGGTGCCGGAACTGCTGGACGGCCAAGCCTTGGCGCACGTCAGGTATCTTTCCATCGATCCCACGATGCGCGTGTGGATGGCCGACCGCGACAATTACCTGCCGAAAATTCCGCTCGGCAATGTGATGCGCGGCTTTGGCCTGGCGGAAATCGCCGAGTCGCGCAATCCGGATTTTAAGAAGGGCGACAAAGTGGTCGGCTTGGTCGGCCTGCAGGACTACGTCGTCATCAACGAAAAAGAATCGCGCGCTTTCCAAAAAGTTCCGAACGTGCCCTTCGTTTCGGATAGCGCTTTTCTCGGCGTCCTGGGGGTGACGGGACTCACCGCGTATTTCGGCATGACGGAAATCGCCAAGCCGGAAAAAGGCGAAACCCTGGTGGTCTCCGCGGCGGCCGGCGCCACTGGCAGCATCGCGGGGCAAATCGGGAAGATAAATGGGTGCCGCGTGGTGGGCATCGCCGGCAGCGATGACAAGTGCAAATGGCTCACCGAAGAGCTGGGTTTCGACGCCGCCGTCAACTACAAACACGCGGACTGGAAAGAAAAACTGGCGGCCGCCACACCCAACGGAATTGATATCGACTTTGAGAACGTGGGCGGCGAAATCATGCGCGCCGTTCTGGCACGGATGAATCTACACGGCCGCGTGGTGCTTTGCGGGCTCATCTCCGGCTACACCAATGAAGATCCCGCGCTGGAAAGTTATTCCATCATCATCGTAAAACGCCTGCGTGTGCAGGGCTTTATCATTATCGATTACGTATCCCGATTCATGGACGGCGCCACGCAACTCGGTAAATGGAAAATGTTCGGCAAGATCAAGGACCGCGAAACCATCGTCGAAGGCCTCGAAAAAACTCCCGAAGCCATCAACATGCTCTTCTCCGGCGCCAACACCGGCAAGCTAATCGTCAAAGTTTCCTAAGTGTTTCGGATTTGACGCTTGATGGTTTTGCGATTGGGTTGTGGCTGCGAAAGCGGCGTCAAGCCGCCGCACTCCAAGGGAAAATCTAGTGCGGCTGCGGATGGTTCTTGCGCTCTTCGTCTAACTTGCGCAAATACTCCTCGAACTTTGGCAACTGCTCCGGAGTCAACACCGCGCGAATACGGTCTCGGGCTTTTTGCCGCACGACCTCGAACTGTGCATCCGATTGCTTGTGTATCGACTGGAACTGTCCGGAGGTGTCAATAAAGATCGCATCGATCTGCGTCTGTTGTTCAGGGGTTAGCGAAAGTGCGCTGGTCAGCACGGCCACTTTTTGGTGGCGCCTGGCTTCGTCGCTCAATTGCGCGGGCGGCGCGGCCAGCACGCGATGCGCAAAAACATAGCCGCTCACTCCGCCGAGGGCAATGCCCAAAATAAAAACCGCGACGATCCACAAAACAGCCTTGCGGGTGGCAGCTGCGGCTACCGGCGTCGTGGAGTTTTCAGTAATGGCACTCACGCTCATAGGTTCGACTCGAGGACGGGCATTGCGGCGATCTTCATTGATCCTTCTCGTTCACGCTGACCAGGACATCGTCATGATTCGCCGGAAGCGCAGGAGGATCGAATAAATGTTCGGAGGCGTAGGCGCTGGCGGTTTGTGGAGGTTGGGAAACCGGGCGCTCGTAGAGCCATGTGCAGGTGAAGACCAGGGCCACAGCGGCAATCCAGGAGAGGCGGGCGGCAAAGCGGGGTACCGCGAGCCACGTGGCCGCGCCGCGAGACAGCTCCGCTTCCCGCGAAGCGATGGCGGCCATCACGCGAGGGGCAAACCAAGGGCCGGCGGCGGGCGCAGCGGCCGCCTCCCGCAGGAGGTTACGGATGGCAACAATGTCTTCCGCAGCGTCGCGGCAATCCGAGCACCTTTCCACGTGTGCGCGATGTTCGACGGGAGCCGCCGCGAGGAGAATTTCGATAGTTCCCAAAGCGCTTTGCGACATCTGCGATTCTTCCAGCCATTCCTGAAAACGATCGCAGTGACTCTCATGGTTCTGCAGCAGGCTGCTCATCACGAGCCTCCCTTGGTCCGGCGGGTAACAAAAAACCGATAAAAATTAGAAAACACTTATTTCTCTTTTGCTTTCTGGCGCGCCGAGAGAACGATCTTTCGCCGCGCCCGGAACAACCGTACCTTCACTGTATTGGCGTTGATGTCCATGGTTTCGCCAATCTCTTCAATGGACAATCCTTCGACTTCCTTCAAGATCAGCATCATGCGATCCCGTTCATCCAGGCCAGACAGCAGCTGCTGGACGCGCTCGCGGGCCGCAAGACGCTCCAAAATGTCCGGTCCGGAGCTTTGCGCACCTTCCGCGGCGGTGAGCTGTTTACTTTGCTCCTCGCTGAGGTCGGCGTCGTAGAGCAGCGGCCGGACTTTTTTCTTCCGTAGCAGGTCCCAGCACTCGTTGACAGTGATCTTGTACAACCAGGTACTGAAGGCGGCCCGTTGGTCAAAACGTTTGAGCGAAAAGTAGGCCTTAACGAAAACCTGCTGCGAAATGTCCTCGATATCCTCCCGCTTGCGCAGGATCCTGGCAGCCACGGCAAAAACACGCTGCTGATGCCTGCGAATGAGCTCCTCGAAGGCTTCCTTGTCCTCGCTTTGCGCCCGGGTCACCAGCTCCCGGTCGCCCAAAGTCGCGGGCGCCTCAGCGGCGCGCGCGCGCCCGTCCACCAGCTGGAGCGGAGACGGGTCGGGCGCTACTTTTGGGACGTGGGCCATGGGAATTTGGTTACGGCAATCTTAGCGAATAGTTCCACGAGAGTACCAAGCGGGCGCATCGTTTGTTTCATAGGATACACCGCCAGTTTATACTTGCTCATCTCTTATCAACATGGAATAATGCTGCCATGATTATTGGCGACCGTCTTCGCGCTATGCGCGAAGAAAAGAAACTCTCCCAGGGTGATATCGAGAAGCGTACCGGCTTGCTTCGCTGTTACATCTCTCGCGTCGAGAATGGCCACACTGTTCCGGCCATCGAAACGTTAGAAAAGCTGGCACGCGCGCTCGAAAGCCCACTCTATCAACTGTTCTACGACGGCGAAGAACCGCCACAACTGCCGAATCTGCCGAAACGCAAGTCGAGTGACGACATCGCGTGGGGCAGCGCCGGCAAAGACGCGCGATTTCTCAACAAGCTTCGACGCTTGCTGAGCAAGTCGAACGAAGAAGACCGCAAGTTGATCCTGTATATGGCCCAGAAGATGGCTAACCGCTAGGCGGTTAGCGCTTTTTAGCGCCATCATAAACGGGCCGCGCATCCCCTGCCCGCGCGGCCTCTTTTTGAGCAAAAAAGCGCTTCGGGAATGTCCCCTCTCCGAACGACTGTTCTCTCCGCTTTCACGTAGTTCACTCCCACTCGATAGTACTAGGCGGTTTAGAACTGATGTCGTAGACGACCCGCGTGACCCCGCGCACCTCGTTGACGATACGCGTCGAGATGCGCTCAAGCACGTCGCCGGGGAGGCGGACCCAGTCGGCGGTCATAGCGTCGTCGCTTTCGACCACGCGGACGGCGACGGTGAGGCCGTAGGTGCGACCATCGCCCATGACTCCCACGCTACGCACGGGCAGTAGGACTGCAAAGGCTTGCCAGACCTTTTCGTAGAGGCCGGCACGGCGGATCTCCTCGATGACGACGGCGTCCGCTTCCTGCAGGGTAGTTAGCTGTTCACGGGTTATCTCCCCCAATAGGCGCACCGCCAGACCGGGACCCGGAAACGGATGTTTCAGCAATATCTCGCTTGGTAAACCTAGGTCCTTTCCAATGCGGCGAACTTCGTCTTTGAAGAGGTCACGAAGCGGTTCGATCAGGGCAAAGGGCATATTTTCCGGAAGGCCGCCGACGTTGTGGTGCGTCTTGATGGTGGCGCTCGGGCCCTTAACCGACACGGATTCAATAACATCCGGGTACAGAGTGCCCTGCACCAGATAACCGATTTCGCCGTGGGCTTCGCCCTTTTGCAGCTTCTGCGCTTCTTCGGCGAAGATGGCGATGAATTCCCTGCCAATGATTTTTCGCTTTTGCTCAGGATCGCTGACGCCTTTTAGCTTTTCGAGAAAGCGGTCAGAGGCATCAACTCCGATTACCTTGAGGTGCAGGCGGTCGCGGAGCATTTCGAGGGTATCCGCAAACTCGTTCCTACGGAGCATGCCGGTGTTCACGAAGATGTTGGTGAGCTTGTCGCCCATGGCGCGATGGACGAGGACGGCGGCGACCGTGGAATCCACGCCGCCGCTGAGGGCACAGATGGCCCATTTGTCGCCGACTTTTTCCTTAATGGACTGCGTGGTCTCTTCGATGAAGGCGGCGCCGCTCCATTTGGGTTCGGCTTTGCAAACGCGAAAAAGGAAATTGCGCAGGATTTGCGTGCCGTATTCCGTGTGATTCACCTCCACATGGAACTGTACGGCGTAGATTCTTTTGCCGGGGTGTTCGAGGGCGGCAATGGCGTTGGCGGTTTTCGCCGTAGCGCAAAAACCTTCGGGTAGGCTGTGCACGTGATCGCCGTGGCTGTTCCATATGCGCAGGGATTGCGGGACGCTGTGGAAAAGCTCAGAGTCCGCTTGAGATGCTGCACCTGTGCGGTCAAGGCTGGCGCGACCGTATTCCTGGCGGCCGGCATTTTCTACTTTGCCGCCCAGGGTGTGGGCGATCCACTGCATGCCGTAACAGATGCCCAGAACGGGCACGCCGGCGCTCAAAACTTGCGGATCGCATTTTGGGGCTTGTGGATCGTAGACGGAGCTAGGGCCGCCGCTCAGGACGATTCCCGATGGCTCGAAAGCTTTGATTTTCTCGAGGCTCGAGTTGCAGGGCAGAACGGCGGAGAAAACTTGCTGTTCGCGGATACGGCGGGCGATGAGCTGCGTGTATTGGCCGCCGAAGTCGAGGACGACGATGCCGCCACGTTCGGAGTTGGGGCGGGTAGTGCGGGGTTGCAGGGCTGGTGTGGTGGACATTCTTTGGGCCTCCATATGCGACCGAATATCGGGAGGCCGGTCTAAAGACCGGCGCCTACAAAATCCGCTTCATGGCTCATTGCACCACCAGGTTCACCAGTTTGTCTGGGACGAAGATGATTTTCTTGATTTGCTTGCCGGCCAGGTGCGGGGCGACGCCTGGGTCGGCTTTGGCTTGCGATACTACTTCGTTTTCGGTTGCGCCGGCTGGGACTTTCACTTTCCCACGCACGCGCCCACTCACCTGGACCACGATTTCTACTTCGTTTTCGCGAGCGAGGTCTTCGCTGAATTGCGGCCAGGACTGTGCCGAGAGGCCTTCGGTGTGGCCCAGGAGCTCCCACAACTCTTCGGCTAGATGCGGGGTCATCGGGGCCAGCATCAGCGTCAATTTTTCCACGGCTTCCCTTCTGATTTCCGGGCGGATGTTTTCTTCGAGCGGCTCGGCGGCGTAGATTTCGTTGGTTAGTTCCATGATTAGGGC
>Ga0209447_10000148_pt1 | contig 17876 bp, 18 predicted proteins | sample BogFormECP04_OM3_FD_188243 | JGI IMG/M metagenome (GOLD analysis project Ga0209447, IMG submission 188243) | Bog forest soil microbial communities from Calvert Island, British Columbia, Canada - ECP04_OM3 (SPAdes) (version 2) | ecosystem: Environmental > Aquatic > Freshwater > Wetlands > Bog ... | reverse complement strand
TTTTTTGTTTCATGTGGCGGTATTGCCGCGCAATCACTTGACGGCAGCGTCCCCGAGGTAGACGATAAGTGTTCACGTCTCGCACAACCCCGATGCGCTTCGCCTGAGAGGCCCAATGCTTACCCGCCATACTTTCGGCAATTTCTTCATTGTGCTGGTTTTCGGTGCGGTGGTTTTCGGCCTGCTGGCTTTGATGTTCACCGCGCCCCCGGCTGCGGCGGACTTGAGCCATGCGCGCATCATCCGATTGAGCTTGGTGCAGGGCGATGTGCGCTTCACACGCGACGCGCAAGGCGATCCGCTCACCAACGGGAAAAATATCTGGGAAGCCGCAATCCTCAACCTTCCCATCCGCGAAGGCTACGTACTGGCCACCGACCAGGGACGCGCGGAAGTGGAATTTGAAAATGGCGCAATGGCCTTTTTGAGCGAAAACACGGTGCTGGAATTTTACGACCTCTCACTCGACAACGGCGCGCGCACCACGCGCCTCGTTTTGCGCCAAGGCGCGGCTTCGTTCTACGTAAACCCCGCGGGCGGCGATTATTTCAGCGTTACGGGCGGAGACTTCACCGCGGAAGCCAATGGGAAATGCAACTTCCGGCTGGATAATTTTGACGACGGCAGCAGCGTGAACGTGATCGGCGGCCGTGTGTCGGTGGTCCGCAAAGACCAGACCACCGAACTCGTGAAGGGGCAATCGCTGTCCATGAGCGCTGGGGACACGAAAAATGTAAATATCGGCCGCCTGCCGGACAGCGACGATTTCGATCGCTGGGTCAGTGGCCGCGAGGACAGCGTGGTGACCGCGACGACGGCCGGGCTGCAATACGCCAACAACAATTCTTCGTATAGCTCGGGTTTCGGCGATCTGTACACCTACGGCTCATGGTTTCCCCTCAGCGGGTATGGTTATGGCTGGCGTCCATACGGCGCCGGGCTTGGCTGGTCGCCGTTTGATAGTGGCGGCTGGTTTCAGGATTCCGCGTTCGGCTGGGGCTTTGTGGGCAATCAGCCGTGGGGCTGGCTGCCGTATCACTACGGCGGTTGGCTGTTTCAGCCCGGCTTCGGCTGGGCGTGGGTTCCCGGCAATATTGGCTCGGCGGGGATTTCCGCCTGGCGACCGGCCACGGTGACGTGGGTACACTCGGCGGGCGGAACCCTGGGAATCGTGCCGGTTCATCCCTCGGACGTGCGCGGAAAAGCTCCCATCAACCTTGCGCAAGGCGTTTTTCCCGTTGCCCACGGTGCGGTTTCCAGCGCCGCCGTCTCCAGCTCTTCGGACTCGTGGAAGGTGGACAAGTCGCCTGCTCGCACTGCGCTCACCAGTTCCCTAAGCGCAAGTTCCCGCCCTTCGCCCGTTTCGCGCACTACGCTTTCCGGCGGATCGGGCAATCGCATCGTCTCCATCGGCCCGAATTCGAGTATCGCCTACGACGCGCGCGAACATCGCTTCGTGAATTCCGAGGCCACGCCAACCCGCGCTAGCTCCGCTATCGAAGAGGCCGCGAACGAGAAGTCGTCGAGTTCCGAAACGGGAAAAAATCCCGCGCTGAGTGCCGCGATCAACGCAGCGCGAAAAGCCGCGACGCCCGCAACGCAAACCTCCGCTGCCCGCGGCAACGAAACGGGAGCTCCTCGCCGCGCGCTAACTCCGCCGCCTTCGGCGTCCGAGCGCAGCGGTGGAGGCAGTGAATCGTGGGGCGTTGAGCGCGGCAGCCCGGTTTCGACCGGTCGGGCATCGTCGTCGGCAAGCTCGTCAGGACGGGGTTCGGCGTCTGCGGGATCTTCCGGCGGCGGTCGCCCGCACTAGTCGGGCCCGCCTTTGTAGCGGCCGGGCTTTAGTCCCGGCCTTCCGTTTTTTTTCTTCCCATGGCCAGGGCGTACTCGAGCAAACACCACGGGCGCTTGCCGCAAATTTGTGCGCGTGTTTCTACGTTGTGGCAAGGGTCGAGTGGCAAGAAAAAGCCAGCAAGGCCGGGACTAAAGCCCGGCCGCTACAAAGGCGTTGTTCGGATCCGCACACAAGTCGCCGCTTAAACTGTCTTTACGAAATTATTTTGCTGTGGACTACAGCGGGCGGGAAGGCTTGCCTTTAATCTGTAGCGCGGTCTGATTCGCGGTGTTGTAAATCACCGTCACTCTGTCGCCGTACTGATAGCCACCCTTGTCGATGGTCTCCTGCATCTTGGCCGAAGCAACGGGAGAGAGCGCGAAGGTCTGCAAATCCATCTCGTTGTTCCTGGCGCGCACGGTAATCTGCGCGGTGTTCGCGTGCACTACCAAGCCGTCAAACTTCACAACTCCCGCAGGCAGCGGTTTGGGCTTGGGCTTTATCGTGTTCACCACGATGGGGGCCGCGGTATCCACGACAATCGGAATCAGCGTGGAGGCCGGAGTCTGCGCCGCCGCGGGCCGCGCCGCGCCACTGCACAGCGCGAGCAGCGCCGCAGAAACAAAAATCCCGCTATGGCGCAATAAATTCATTCCATTTCATCCGTGGCAATACGCAGCGATTTCAGAAAGCGCAAATCCTGCGGCGTCATGGCCAGCCGCTGCTGGGAGACTTTCCGTTCCGCGTCCTGCTCGAAAGACTCCTGATCCACCTGAATGCGCAAAGATTCGAGAAAGCGCCGGTCCTGGGTGGTCAGCTTGGAATCTTCCAGCGCCGCGGCATCACGCTTGGCCAGCCCGATGGTTGCGTCCAGTTTCAGCACAATGTCGTAGCCGTGCGCGCGCACCCCGGCAATGGCGCCGGTGATGCGGTCCGAATCGGATACCGTGTCATTAATCGCGTGGCCCAATTCCCGCAGCAGGTTTTTCAGGTGATCGTCAAGTTGCAAGGGCGTTTCTCCCCAACCACTAGGCACATTCTAGGCCCAGGTTATATTGGATACAAGAGAGCTTCGCATCGTTGTCTCCAAAGAATCCACAGCCCTTTCGGCCAGTTCTCTCGTGCATTTTTTGCATCAGTTTTTTGCCGGCAGCCGTTTTTTTGCGTGCACCCGTCTGGCATACAGGGTGTTCAGAAGTTTCTCCGCGTTAACCTGCCGCGTAAGCGGGATGCTCGACTTTTTCAATTGAGTCCCTCGAATCGCACTTTACGTTACACTTTCTCCATGCCCGCGGCCTTAACCAGCGTGACTCGTGCAAGTTCTGACGCAACGTCTGGCGTGCTCGCTGGTGCCGCGTCCGGCCAGTCTGCCCCGCCAGGCCGCTTCCACCGTTTTTGGCGCGCCGTCAAACAACTCTTTCATGAAGTCACCGGCGCGATGTTCGCTATCCTCGCCCTCGTGTGGATCAGCAAGGCTTTCCGCGCCTGGACGGGCGACGTGGCGCGCTGGCTCATTGCGCTAGCCATCGTGATTGCCGCCATTTTTACGTTCTACGCCATTTCTTCCTTCCGCCGCGCGCAAAAATTATGAGCAACTCCGACGCCAAACCAAAAAGCCCGGCGGCTTCATCCTCGGTCCCGGCCGAACGCAGGGAAAAATTCACAACCCTTTCCGGCACGCCCATCGAGCGTCTCTACACCGCTGCCAATCTTCCGGATTGGTCCCCCGACGCGGCCCTCGGCTTCCCCGGCGATGCTCCCTACACCCGCGGCATTTACCCCACCATGTATCGCGGCCGCTTCTGGACCATGCGCCAGTACGCCGGATTCGGCAGCGCCGCGGAATCCAATCAGCGCTATCGCTATCTCCTCGGCAAAGGCCAGGCCGGCCTCTCCGTCGCTTTCGATCTTCCCACGCAAATCGGCATGGATTCCGACAGTCCTCTGGCCCTGGGTGAAGTCGGCAAAGTCGGCGTGGCCATTGACTCGCTCGAAGACATGGAAACGCTTTTCGACAGCATCCCGCTCGAAAAGGTTTCCACCTCCATGACCATCAACTCCACCGCCGCGATCTTGCTGTGCCTCTACGTTGCCGTGGCCAAAAAACAAGGCGCGAGTTTACAAAAGCTTTCCGGCACCGTGCAGAACGATATCCTCAAGGAGTACATCGCGCGCGGCACGTACATCTATCCGGTGCGCCCGGCGATGCGCATCGTCACCGACATTTTCGCGTGGTGCCATCGCGAGCTGCCCAAGTGGAACACCATCTCCATCTCCGGCTATCACATTCGCGAGGCGGGCTCGACCGCCATCCAGGAAGTGGCTTTCACCCTCGCCGACGGCATCGCCTACACACAAGCCGCCATCGATGCCGGACTCAGCGTCGACGATTTCGCCCCGCAGCTCTCTTTCTTCTTCAACGCGCACAGCGACTTGCTCGAAGAGATCGCCAAATTCCGCGCCGCGCGCCGCCTGTGGGCCAAAATCATGCGCGAACGGTTTCGAGCCAAAGACCCGCGTTCGTTGCTACTGCGTTTTCACGCACAAACCGCGGGATCCTCGCTCACCGCGCAGCAACCCGAAAACAATATCGTTCGCGTAGCCATTCAAGCGCTCGCCGCGGTCCTCGGCGGCTGCCAGTCCCTGCACACCAATTCCCTCGACGAAGCCCTCGCATTACCCACAGAGGACGCTGCGCTCATCGCCCTGCGCACGCAACAAATCATCGCCAACGAAACCGGTGTGACCAATACCATCGATCCCGTCGCCGGCTCCTACGCTATCGAAGCTCTTACCAACGAAATTGAAGCGGGCGCGATCGCCTATATCGAAAAGATTGACGCCCAGGGCGGCGTCCTCCGCAGCATCGAATCCGGCTACATCCAGGGTGAAATCCAAAAAGCCGCCTACGAATTCCAGCGCGCGGTGGAAACCAAAGAACAAATCGTGGTTGGCGTTAACGATTTCGTCGCGGAAGAAGAACGTTCCATTCCCACGTTGCGCATCGATTCCGAAATCGAGCGCGCGCAAGTAGCTCGCGTACAGTCCTTGCGCGCCAAACGCGACAACACCAAAACCACCGCGGCCCTCGCCGAATTGCAGCGCCGCGCCACCACCACGGAAAATCTACTCCCCGCCATCCTCAACGCCGTCGAAGCCTACGCCACCGTCGGCGAAATTTCCGACACTCTCCGCCACATCTTCGGCGAGTACCAGGAATCGGTTATTATCTGAAAGAAATGGATGCCCGAATGCGGTACTTTAGCTCTTCTTCCGCGCGATTCTCCATATCTCGACTGGTCACAATTGTGCTCTTCCTCCAGTTCTTAGCTGCTTCAGGAGCGGCGGGCTTCTGTCCACGATTCAAGTCCGCGGTAAACTCGGAATTCTTCAAAAGCAGATTTGTTGCTATCGGCACGGTCATCTCAGAGCACACGGAAAACGACGTTGATGGTTTTCTTGATGCCTCGGATTATCTAATCAGAGTTGATAAATCATTTCGTGGAGAGCGTAGAGCCTTTCTGAGGATTCGCTCTGAGAACGATAGTGGACGTTTTCCGATGGACAAGGGTAAAACGTACTTGCTCTTCGTCAGAACATTCGACGCTCACCTGTTTATCGACAGTTGCGGGAACTCCTCGCTCCGCTCCGAAGAGGGAGATGCTATTGAGGCGATCCGTGAAATCTCCAAGTCTGAAAACTATGGTGAAATAGAAGGACGCATCGAGTTGGGAGGCGGGGTCGGCATTGCGGGCATTAAGGTTGTCGCGCGAAATGCGCAAAAGATTTTCTCGGCGAGAACCGGCGAAGATGGCTGGTTCCAAATGCGTGTGCCACCTGGTACTTACGAACTGATCGCAGAGTCCGCTGAATTTATCTTAGTACCCTACGAATTAAACAACGACAAGACTGAACGCTTCTTAGTCTATCGAGGCGGCTGTGCGCACATTGAGTACGACGCGAGCCCCAAGTAGCCTAGGGAGGCTAAAGCTGTTTCGTTATTCGCGCTGTAGTATTCTGGCCTTGCGTCACCATGACGAAACTCATCCTTGCTTCCGCATCTCCCCGCCGTGCCGAAATCCTGCACAACGCTGGTTTCGCTTTCACAGTACTTTCTTCCGCTGTGGACGAAACGCCGTTCCCGGACGAATCTGCCGGCGATCACGTCGCCCGCCTGGCCGCCGCCAAAGCCGAGCTGGTGGCAGCCCGCGCCGTTGGCCCCGCCATCGTCATTGCCGCCGACACCGTCGTGGCGCTCGATAATCACATCCTCGGCAAACCGCACTCGGAAGGGCATGCTCGTCAAACGCTGGAAAGTCTCTCGGGCCGCACCCACACCGTCTTAACCGGGGTCACGTTGATTCGCTTGCCAGACGCCGAGCGCATCGAATTCGTGGAATCCACGCTGGTGCATTTCGCGCAGCTTTCCGAGGAAGAAATCACCCGCTACCTGGCCACCGCAGAGCCCCACGACAAAGCTGGCGGTTACGCCATCCAGGGCCGCGCTGGCCGCTACATCCCGCGCATCGAAGGGTGCTACTTCAACGTCGTCGGCCTCCCGCTAGCCCGCGTCCAGCAAGCCCTCACAGACCTGGGCTGGACTGAACCGTAGCGCCTAAAGCGAGTCTAGCCATTCCCATAATGGCACTTGACAAATATATTATATATTGTCACGATGGACAGGTAGAAAAGTGCGCCCGCTAGCAGGCTTCGGACTCCACCACCAGTAACTACTTTACAACTAAAATCGGGCTCTAAACCCCGCAGAATGAACACTTGCAGAAGGTTGTGAAAACAAAGGAACTTAAAGGCCGTGTGTTTTCACAACCTTTCAAAAAAGGATAGGGGGTATCCCGTCACCGATCCGGGGTTGCGGCTGGACGGATTTGGAGTGCGGCGGCTTGACGCCGCTTTGCCGTGCGACCCGCGCCCACCCGCGATCCAAATGTCGGGAAAACTCGCGTCATTCGCCTGGACTCGTGTTTGTCAATTCTCGCTGCTTCTAGCCAACGGGGATGGTCACCGAATCAAACGTCTTCAGCGGCAGCGTGGCGCTCACTCCGGGCTCGGGCACCGCGATGTACTCGCACAAAATAGTTTTTCGAGTGATCGTCAACCGCAGATAGCCGTGCGCGGAATCGTTAAAATTTTCCAGCACCCCGCCGGAACCCTTCATGGCGATGGGCAGCGGCGTGGCATGAAATACCTTTGAGAGAGTGTGCAATCGAAGGTTGTATCCGCCGGCGCCCGCGATAATGCAGGGCACGGACTTGCCGTTGAGCGCCCCGGTGAAGCGCTGATAATCGTGCACGTGACCGGACAGCACGAGATCGGGCACTCGATCCGCCTTCTGGCAAGCCGACTGGATTACGTTGTGCATCGGCTGGCTGCCCGGATGCGCGCCGTACGCCGAGTACAGCGGATGATGCACCGCCAAAATCAATGCCATTCCCGCGGGCGCGGCCTCGAGTTCGGACTCCAGCCAGGCGATCTGATCGGCCTTCAACACGCCGCCTTCCGGGCAATTGCTGTACAAGCCGATGAACGTGGCCAGCGGCGTTTGCAACGTCCAGTAGACGTTAGGCTGCGTCATGGCGTCGCGCGGGGCGTCCATGGCCTCCGGCTGATGCACCGGCGAAGGCGCGCAAAAATTCCGCACGAATTCTTGCAGCGTGGTCTCTTTGGTGAGCGGATCAATGTCGCCGTCGTGGTTCCCCGGAATGGCGAAAATCGGCCCGGGATACGTCATGTACGGCTCGTAGAATTCCGGGTAGTAGTTGGCGGTCTCCCCGTCGTAGTACACCACGTCGCCGAGATGATAGAAAAACGATGGGTGGGTGCTCGGATCGCTGGAAGAGAAATCATCTTCCATGTACGTTGCCACGTTTTCGATGTAGGTCGCCGTGTTCACGCCGCCGGTATCGCCTACGGCATGCACCACCATTTGACCGCTGGTCTCAATCGTTTGTATCGCCTGGGCGGACAGGACGGTATCCAGCGACAACCGATACGGCGCTTTCCCGGTGGGCGGGGGCAGCGCGCGAAATGGCTGTGGAGGATTTTTGTTGGGATCGATGACTGTTTGAAAACTCTCTGGCAGACGCGACGCACTAAACGCCCGTCCGTTTCCAGGACCGGGATGATGCTTCACGCTGGCGAGCAATTGCGCGGCATCGATGGTGGTAACTTTGCGTGGTTTACCGGGTTTTTTCGAAGAAGTTGACTTCGCTTTCTTGGCGGCTGGTTTGCTCGTTTTTGGCACGGGATGTTCCTCGATGCGCTGGCATAGCTCTGGGAGATGAGCCGGCGGCATGGCGCGAAGAAGTCCGAGGTGGGAGCGACGATTGCTTCCGAAGCGCTGCCGCGAACAGAAGAATACATCGCGCAAATTACGAGTCAAGAAACTTTTCAGTAACAATGCAAAGAAGCGTTTGTGGGTGAGAAGCGTTTACGCCGCGGGCGGCAAGCCTCTGGAGCGACACCTACCAACAAAAAGGCCAGCCCACGGGGCTGGCCGGGATTAGAAAATCGGCGCTAAGTCGTTGCCCTGCAAGCCTTGCGATAAAGCTATTTCTTTTCTTCGACGGGAGCGGCGGGCGTCGCAGCTGCCGGAGCCGCTGGCTGCACCGGAGGCGCGGTCTGTTGCGACTGCGCGTGGCCAGACATGCCTTCTTTGAACCCGCGTACGCCTTCACCCATGCCGCGCATGAGTTCGGGAATCTTGCGTCCGCCAAAAATCACCAGCACGATCACCAAAATAATAAGCCAGTGCATGGGAAATTCCATGATGCCTCCTACCCAACGAAATCTAGGCTATCGAGCTGCAGCTCCACACCTGCCTCGGCCTGCTGGACTTCAGAGTATAACACGCTCATCCCCTACGCGGCGCGTGACCCGTTCGCGATCCAGATACTCGAGCAGGGGGATGGCGTATTTGCGGGTGATGCCCGCCAACTCCTTGAAAACAGGCACGGAGATACGCTCTCCGCGGACTTTGCGATAGGCGGCAAGCTGCTCTTTCAGCCGGACCAGCGCCGCGCTGTCGAAAATCAATTCTGGCGAGACGCGCACCAACTGGCGCTCTTGTAGCAGCATGCGCAGCAGCTTCTCCGCGCGGCGCGGCTCCACGGCAAGAGAACCCAGCACCTCTTTCACGGCTGGCACGGCCAGGCCAGCCGCGCCAAAGGCTTTGGCGATCTGCTCTTTAGCGCGGATTTCTTCGGGCAGCAGCGTCACTTCCGAGCCAGCCGGCTTGACGAGGTCGCCCTGCATCTCCAGCTTTTTCTGCGCGATCAGGGCAGCGAGCGCCGCGCGAAAGGTTGCCGGCCGCACGCGCCGCCCCAGCGCCGCGCGTAGCGCTTCGCGCGCCATTCCCGCTTGCAGCGGATTTTCTTTGCGAAACGCTTCCACACGAACCGCAATTTGTTTTTGCGCCTCTGCAAATAGCGCCGTGGCAACCAGCAGCAAGGGCTCTTCCGAAACTACTTTTACGCCGCCATTTGCCGAGGCCGTCTTTGCCGCTTCGCGCACTTCATCGGCGGTCCAACCGAGCCTCGCGACCATTTCGCCAAAGGCGAGGCCGGAAAACGCGCGCGCCGTCATCGCGGTAACGATCTGCTCTGACGTGGCGCTTTCGAGCGTCTTCAGAAATTCGACGCGTCCAGTATCCCGCTGCAACGGCCGGCGCGCGGAGGGATCCAAGACGACGCCTCCTCCGATGGTGATTACCGGAGAAAACTGCCGGACGATAAAACGATCGCCCGCGAGCAGCAACAAATCATCCTGCAGTCGCAATTGCACCAGCGCCGTTGCGCCGGGCGGCAACTCTTTCTCTTGGTAGAGATACACTTCCGCCACCGTCGCGGAAGTCCCGGCATGAAAATGCAGCTGCGACCGGTGTTTCAGCTTGGCGGCGCTTTCGAGCAGTTCGAGACGCGCGTCGATGCGACGCGTGGCGCGAAAACACCCCGCCGTTGCCAGCACCATCCCTCTGCGAATCGCGCCATGCTCGATTGCCGCAAGATTTACCGCGGTGCGTTGACCCGCTGTCGCGTGTGCCACGCCTTTCCCGCCAGATTGCACGCCGCGCACGCGAAGGCGTTCTCCGCTCGGAAACAGTTCTACTTCGTCTTCCGCGTCGATACTGCCGGAAATCAGCGTCCCGGTGACTACCGTTCCAAATCCCTTCATGGCAAACGAACGGTCAATCGGCAGCCGCAGATAACGCGCCGCATCGCGCCGCGAGACGGAAGATGCCGCGCCATGCAATGCGTGTTTTAGTTCGGCGATACCGGCGCCGGTTTTCGCGCTGACCGGCACAATCGCCGCATTCTGCAAGAAACTTCCGCGCAGAAAATCTTCCACTTCCATGCGCACCAATCCCGCCGAATACTCATCCACCAAATCGCTTTTTGTCAGCGCCACTACTCCGCTCTTCACTCCAAGCATGCGGCAAATAGCGAAATGCTCCCGCGTCTGCGGTTTGATGGCTTCATCGGCGGCAACCACCAGTAGCACCACGTCGATGCCGGCCGCGCCCGCGAGCATATTGCTGACGAATCGCTCGTGCCCCGGCACATCCACAAAACCAAACCGCACGCCATCATCCTCGAGAAATGCAAAGCCTAAATCGATGGTGATTCCGCGGCGCTTTTCCTCCGCTAAACGATCCGGATGCGTGCCGGTCAGCGCCTGCACCAAGGCGGACTTTCCGTGGTCAATGTGCCCCGCGGTTCCAACGATCACGCTCTTTGGCACGCTATTTGGCGCACTGTTTGGCTGCTGTGTCATTCTTCGGGCGACGGCGTCTCTGCAACGAACGCCATACCATCCTCATCATAAAGCGAGATGGGTAGCAGCGCGAGTTGGCGCCGCACGATCGAGGTCACTATGTCCATTCAGACGGTTCTCACTCAGCGTCTACGGCTCCGCTATCCAATCATTCAGGCGCCACTGGCGGGCGGTGCGGATACGCCGCAACTGGTAGCTGCCGTGTGCAATGGCGGAGGAATCGGTTTCATCGGCGCCGCTTACAGCACGCCGGAGCAAATCCTGCAGCTCGCCGCTGCTGTACGCTCGCAAACGCGGCAGCCTTTCGGCATAAACCTTTTCGCTCCCCTGCCGGCTGCCGAAATGCCGAGCGATTTCTCCGCCGCGTTGCAGTGCGTCGCTCCGTACTACGCTGAGCTGGGCTTGCCTGCTCCGACAGCGCCGCCAGTTCCGCCCAGCCGATTCTCCGAGCAACTGGCGGCATGCCTCGAAAGCGGTGCTGCCGCGTTCAGCTTTACATTTGGCTGCCCGTCGCCAGAGGCGATCGCGGCAATCAAGCAGCACGGTATGTTTCTGATGGGGACGGCAACCACCGTGGATGAAGCCATCATTCTGGAAAAAGCCGGCGTCGAAGCGATCGTCGCGCAAGGCAGCGAAGCGGGCGGACATCGCGGAACATTCAACGGGATATTTGAGGCGGGCATGATCGGGACGATTTCTCTTGTGCCGCAAATTGTGGACGCGGTCACCGTGCCGGTCATCGCGTCCGGCGGCATCATGGATGGCCGGGGGATCGCCGCCGCGCTCGCTCTCGGCGCCGGCGCGGTGCAAATGGGCACGGCGTTTCTTACCTGCGACGAGGCCGGAATACCGAACTCCTACAAGCAGGCGATTCTGGGCGCAAGGGAGCACCAAACGCGAGTGACGCGCGCGTTTTCCGGACGTCCCGCGCGTGGCATCGTAAACCGGTTTATGGACGAAGTCGAATCATCGAAGCTTCCAGAGGCGGTGCTTCCGTTCCCGCTGCAGAATGCGCTAACACGGCCGTTGCGTACGGCAGCGGCGAATTTGGAACGGCCTGAGTTCTTATCGCTTTGGGCAGGTCAAGGCGTACGGATGGCACGCCGGCTTCCGGCGGCGGAACTTGTCTCGCGTTTGGTTGCAGAAACCGAGGAAGCCATCGCGCGCTTGCATCCGGTGCGAAGCGCTACATCCGTTTAGAGGACGCACATTCAAGAAGAGCGGCCGGTCTCGGGAGTTATTTTGCGGCGGCAATTTCGTCGACGATTTCCTGGGCTGCCGCTCGGGGATCGGCTGCCGCCAGGATTGGCCGCCCGACTACCATGTAATCGGCGCCGGCGCGGATGGCCTCCGCGGGCGTTGCGGTACGGGATTGATCGTACTTCTTGCCGACGGATTTCTTGTCCGATCCCGGTTCGACCTTTGGCCGAACGCCTGGCGTGACAATCAGAAAATCCGGTCCGCACGCCTTGCGGATGGCGCGCGCCTCTTCGACGGAGGCTACTACGCCATCAACCCCGGTCTTTTTGGCCAGGCGCGCCAGCTTGACCACGCGGTCCTTCGGCAAGCCGCTGATGCCAACTTCACGCATGGCTTTCTGATCCATGCTGGTTAGGATGGTGACTGCCAGCAGGCGGGGCCGATCCTCGCCCATGGCTGTGACGGCGTTCACAGCCTGCACCGCCGCGCCCATCATGGCCGAGCCGCCCAAGGTATGGATATTCAAAAGCTGTACGCCACTGATGGCGACCGCCGAAAGGACCGCACCTGCCACGGTATTCGGGATGTCGTGGAACTTCAGGTCCAGGAATATACCTGGACCCAGCGCGGACACTTCTTTCACTGCTTGCGGACCCGCAGCTGTGAATAACTGCATTCCAATCTTGAACATACCGACGAGATCGGAGACTTTGGCGGCGAATTTTACTGCGGAGGAGAGGGAGTCGAAGTCGAGGGCCACGATCAGGCTACTGCGGGGATGAGCGTCAAAACCCATTTGGGTGGCCCCCTTCGACTTCGATTGGCTTTAGTGCTTCGCCGGAATCTCCAGTAAGTCCAGACGTACCTGGTTAACGCCGGCGTGAATCAGGCCTAACTTTCTTGCTACGCGATAGGATACATCAATTTCGCGTCCTTCTTGATACGGACCGCGGTCATTGATCCGCACCAGCTCAAATTTCCCGTTTCTAGGGTTCACGATGCGGACCACCGAGCCGAAAGGCAGGTTCGGATGAGCCGCAGTCAGCGATTCGGAATCAAAGCGTTCGCCGTTGGCGGTCTTTTTGCCGTCAAAGTTGGGCCCGTACCAGCTCGCGTTGCCCATCCAGCTCTTCATCGGCTTGATTGGTTCGCTGAGGTGTGCGACTAGAGGAGCGTCCATCACTGGGGCGATTAAGAACATCAGAGGCACCCAGCGAAGAGCAGCCCAAATCATGAATAATGGTTTTCGCATAGTGTGTTCTTTGTGCTACATGAATCCAGAAAATTGTAGCAGCCAGAGGTCATTATGTCAACCACTTTGTGATAAAAAATTGGCACGTATCTCACTAAAACTAAACATGTTAACACTAGAAATGGCCTTCTGGACGGACGCCACAAGTGCCTCACTGGCCGCCGGGTCAGCAAAGCTGGCCGTGCCGACCTGCACAGCCGAAGCGCCGACGGCCGCATAGTCGAGCACATCGGTAGCAGTTTCGATGCCGCCCAAACCGATTATTGGCGTCGAGACAACTTTGGAGACTTCCCAAACGAGCCGAAGAGTGATGGGTTTGATCGCTGGGCCCGACAAGCCGCCGGTTTGGTTGCCCAGACGTGACTTGCCGGTCCGGAAGTCCACGGACATGGCTGGGTAGGTGTTTGCGATGGTCAAAGCGTCGGCTCCAGCCTCGCTGGCGGCCTTGGCAATCACACCAATGTCCGTTACCAGGGGTGAAAGCTTGACCCACAGGGGCCGGCGTGCGGCCGCCTTGCGCGCCGCAGCGACCACTTGGGCGGCCGACTGAGGATCGCTACCGAACTGCAGGCCGCCGCATTTGACGTTGGGGCAGGAAATGTTCAGTTCGTAGCCCGCCAAGCCGTCGGCGTCTTCCAAGATGCGCACTACTTCGACGTAATCCTCCAAGGTGTAGCCAAAGACGTTCGCAATAACCGCCGTTCCGCAGTTTTTCAGCAGGGGCAGCTTGTCCCGGACAAAGGCGCGAACCCCGACGTTCTGGAGGCCCACGGAATTTAGCATCCCGGAGGCCGTGACACTGAGACGGGGCGCAGGGGCGCCTTCCATGGGCTCGCGAGAGAGGCCTTTGGTAACGAAGCCGCCGAGTTTTTCGAGATTTACGAGGTGGGCAAATTCCAAGCCGTAGCCAAAGGTTCCGCTGGCAGCGAGAATAGGATTCCGCAGGCGCAGGGCGCCAATCGCTACGCTCAAATCGACTGCTCGCGTCACTTCGCCGCAAAGGATAGCACGAACCCGGGCGCGGGACTCGACTTAGCTACACGGCTTGTGTGGCTTGGCGGCTGTGGAATTAGGGCTGGGTGGCGGATGGAGCGGCTGGTGCGTCCTTGGTGTGAGTCAAACGCAAGGTAAGGGTCTTCGTCTGGCCCGGGCGCACATTGACGTTTTTCTCCCACTCGGAATAGACGCCTTGCGCGGAGGCGCGCACGTCGTAGATGTCGGCACGCAATTTCGCGGCTGAGAAGTGGCCTTTTGCATCGGTATGCGTGACGTGCGGGGCGGAGCCGCCGCCGGATTGATAGGTGACGCTGGCGTTGGCAACGGGTTTACCGTCCAAGCCGAGGACGACACCGGTGAGGGTGGAAGCCCGGCGCTGGGCGGCTGCCGGGAAGCTGACCATGGCCGCGAGTGCCACGAGCAGCGCGAAAAAAAGGGTCCGTTTCATATGCGGTCTCCGTTCGCTCGTTATGGGTAAGTGTAGACCGTTCCAGGCGGGCGAATTCGCCGACCGGCAAACGTGTGTCGTAGCAGAACCTGCCTGCGCGTACAGGAGAACGGAGCTTACGCTGGAACCGCGCGGCCGGAGGCACCATTTTTTGCATTTTGTCGTAGACGGGCTGGTCTGGTACGCGCAGACAGAGCAGCGTGGGGCCTTCGAGATGCCTAACGGGGAGTTCTTGGGCAAGGGCGTTCCAGAAATGCGTGGGGCCTACAGCGCTGCTGTATCGTCTTCCCTGGAACCCTTTCCGTTCGGTTACCCTTGATCCGAGATGGACCCGGCGAGAGAGCCGCATCGACAGCCCTGGATTGCGGCAAGGTGTGGCTCACCTTGCGGATTTTCGCGCCATGGCAGCATTGAGGAGCTGCCAAAGCTGGGCAGCGGCGTTATCCCAAGTCCACTCGCGAGCTTTGCGGGCGGCGGCGCTGCCAACTTGTTGCCGGAGAGCGATATCGGCATAGATGGTGTTGAGGAGCGCTGCCAAGGCTCGAGCGTCTTGCGGATCGGGGAGGACGTAAGCGTTTACGTTGTTGTCGACGAAGGCCGAGATGCCGGCGAGTGCGGAGGTAATGGCCGGGAGACCGGAGGCCATGGCTTCGGCGACGGGCATGCCGAAAGAATCTTCAAGGCTGGGACTGACGTAGACGTCGGCGCTGGCGTAGAAGCGCATGACATCGGGGGAAGGCGGCTCCCAGCGGCAGCGGTCTGCGACCTGAAGAGTAGCGGCCAACTTGCGGAAGGGTTCGACGGTGTCAGAGCCGGCGACGAGCAGCCGCATGGGGAGTTGCGGCAGGAGCGCCATGGCTTGGAGCAGGGTAGGAAGGCCCTTGACGGTCCAATCGTTGCCGATCAGGAGCAGGACCACATCGTGGTCCGTGAAATCGAAGTGGCGGCGCATTTCTGCGCGCCGCGCGAGACGGGCTTCAACGGAGAATATGGCGGTATCGACGGCGTTGGGAATCACGCTTACATCCTGGCGTTGAAAATAGTGCGCAAGATCAGCCTTGGTGCGCGGGGAAACGGCGGCGAGTGAAGTTTGTGGATTGCGATAAATCCTGGTCTCGAGCCCGGTGAGCAACCGATAGTAAATCTTGCGATGTAGATTGCGGAGAATGCCGGCAGGGGCCGACGAGTTTGCAGACAATTCTCGCAAGCGATGGAAGAGCGCGTGGACAATGATGACATCGGCATCGGAGCAATTGATGCCTGGGGACAAGACCAAATCGAACGGTAAACCCGAGCGGCGAATGAATTCCTGGCGTTCGCGGCGGTTGCGAAAAAACCATGCGATGAACCGCAGTATATGTGGGCCAGACGAACTGGGGACGGGATGCCAAATGACGCGCGCCGTCGCGGCCGAATTGGGTTCATTCAGGGTTCGGAAATTGAGATCGGTGACTTGCTGCGCGAAGAGGTGCACTTGGCAGGGATAGTCGCGGGCGAGACGTTCGAGAACTTCGGCGAGGGCGCGTTCGGTGCCGTGACGGCGATCAACAAAGGGCGAAACTACGGCCAGAAGCAATCAATCGGCTCCGACTTGGTGGATGGACGCGCCCGCGGTCTCGCCGGAAGCTTGAGCGTTAAGCTGCAAGGTTGGAAGGCGGTATAGCACACCGATCAGCAGCAAGAGATAAGCGCTCATGACGAAATCCTGGTAGGTGTTCAGGCCGTGGAACGAAAACGGAATGAGCACCAGGAAGGTATACCAGAAAATAATGAAGGCCAGCCGGAAAAGCGGGGAGCCACGCAACTCTTTGACGACCTTGCGGGCAGAAAAACAGATTGAGATGGTCATGATCATCCACAGAACCAGACCGACGATGCCGACCTCCAAAACCAATTCACCGCAGCGGAGGCACGACGAGGGTGGGGTGAGTGCGACGCGGCGGATGGCGGAGACGCAGAATGCAAGAAGGAGATGCCCTGCGAAAGTATACCCGGTTTCGCGGCCTTCGGGGCTGTGCTAAACTTTAGCGGTTCCGCAGGGGTTTCTGCGGTACACCTGTAGGTCTCCGCACAGCGCGCGTGATTCCGTGAAAATGCAGAATTGTCGCGGGTGCGCGTGAAATTCCCAATGTAGACCGCCTTCGGGTGGTGCATGGCAAAGAGGATGTGTTATGTCCGGGCATTCAAAATGGGCCACGATCAAGCATAAGAAGGGCGCTACGGACGCGAAGCGCGGCCGTGTGTTTACGCGGATTATTCGAGAAATCAGCATTGCGTCGCGCATTGGAGGCGGCGATCCGACGTCGAATCCGCGACTGCGCACGGCGATTCTGGCGGCCAAGGGCGCGAACATGCCCAATGACAACGTGGAACGCGCAATCCTGCGCGGCACCGGGCAGCTCGAAGGGGAACAGTACGAAGAGGCGACGTTTGAGGGATATGGGCCGGGCGGCGTGGGGATGCTGATTCAAGTGGTCACCACGAACCGCAATCGCGTGGTGGGCGAATTTCGGCACATGATGAGCAAGAATGGCGGAAACCTGGCGGAAGCTGGCGCGGTGGGATGGATGTTCAGCCGCAAGGGCGAAATCAGCGTGGCGAAAGAAGCGGCGAGCGAAGACAAGATGCTGGATTTGGTGCTGGAAGCAGGCGCCGAAGATATGAAGGATGATGGCTCAAGCTGGTACATCGTGACGCCGCCGGAAGCGCTGGAAAAAGTGAAAGAGGCGTTGGCGAAGGCTGGCATTACGGCGGAATCGGCAGAGATCGCGATGGTGCCGCAGAATTACATTAAGCTGACCGGAACGCAGGCGACGCAGATGGTGCGGCTGGTGGAAGCGTTTGAAGAGCACGACGACGTGCAGCACGTGTATGCGAACTTTGATATTGATGAGGCGGAGATTCAGGCGGCGGTAGCGAGCTGAACTGACGCGGCAAAGAGTTCGCGTTCGCAGGTATTTGACGCCGCAGTGCGGCGCGCGACTTGAACAAAAGCAGATTCCTCTGGTTTGCTCCCGACGACAGTGGTTCTACGTTTTTGACATGACGGTACTACAAAGCTGTGGCTTGGCGGAGATGTTCGCCGTAGACTTGGTCGGTGAATCCTGCACATTCCAATATGAAAGCGGGAACTGTTAGCGACGGCGGAACGGCTGCCCGCAAGTGTCTTCGTGTGCTCGGCGTCGATCCCGCGGCGGTCGGGCCGACCGGATACGGCGTGATTGAGAGCGATGGACGCGAGTGCCGGACGCTGCATTATGGGGCCTTGCGGATTACCGCTAAACGGCAACAAGAATCGATGGGAGCGGGTTTGCAGGAAGTTCACGCGCTGCTGTGCCGACTGATTGAGGAGTTCT